>QDKV01005294.1_pt1 | contig 47721 bp, 42 predicted proteins | sample 1861101 | NCBI WGS metagenome assembly QDKV01 (sample SAMN04275158, study PRJNA302643) | Fungus metagenome, whole genome shotgun sequencing project. | isolation source: fruitbody | host: Mallocybe terrigena | place: Sweden | collected 2013
GAGAATATTGTGACCCACACCCGCACCCGTGACCCCCGTACCCGCGAACCTGCACAGGTTGTCACACCCGTGATCATCACTAATAATCCATGGTAAATTACTATCTTAACCTACAGCCAAATAGATTTAGAATATACCTTAAATAATTGGATGAAAATTATTTTACTGCTGTGGATGTATTTTTCAATTCAACAAAGACATTTTGTATTGATTGCTTACTCAGATTCTGAGGTGTGCATTTCTTCAACCTGTTTTGTCGGATAGGTAAATCCACGTACCTTTTCTTGGATCACCTCTTTATCACTCGCTCATACCATTCGTGAGTTGCTTCATTCAGGTTTTGCAACTTGCATACAAATACAAAGGGACCCCAAAAACAAAACTTTTTTGCTTGTTTTTTAGCTAATAGCTCCACCAAACTCTATTGACTGTACGATTTGTAGTTTTTTCTACTTGCCAAGAAACTCAGATTTAGGACACGCCCGGCTGAATTTTCAAACCCCAGACCCAGTGCCCTTGCAAGCAAGGGAATACTGTCCTTCGGACAGAGCCAGGGATTGTTCGTGACGACTTTTGTGACGTGCCAAATCAGGCGTCACACGATTGAATCACTTTTCGGGCCGTATGGCATCGGCCTTTCTTCCAACCTTCACCTTCGAAGTCGGTTTTGTTATCAGACGAATATTTGCGATGGGAAATCAAGAAATGGACTTGGATACTTACTATGCCGAACAAGAGATACGGTTGAACCTACCTCATGAATCAATTGAACAATATCAGCAACGGCTTGCAGCATTGGAGCGACAGAGGTTTGTTTCTGAATATTCTAGGTTTAATATGCATCTGACATACCTCAACAGTCAAGATCAGCATGTTAATCCATTCCCCTTTCCTGCAGCCTGGGAAATGTCGAGCGGTAGATTGCTCAGTGTGGGACATTCCGGAAACGTAAAGCGTAAAATGCCTCTAACACAATTGGAGGCTGCGGACAAAAGGCAAAGAATTGACGATCAGGATGATTCAATTGACCATCCCCACTTGTCATCAAATGGCCAGCGTGACTTGGGCATACAAGCAGCTACGATTCAACAACACGCCAAGTCTGACGCAAATAAGTGTGATTTGAATAGGCCCTCGTCAGAGTAAGGTAACACATTCGCCAGTACCTGATCTTACATCCATCAATTAGATCGGCACTCGATCTGGAAGTCTCCGATATGGGGGATTTGAGAGATTCCACTGATTCGAAGATACCACCAAAGCAAACGGCACAGATCAAAGCCACCCAATTGAGTAATCCGCAGGTCCTTTCATATACGGCGACTGTGACAAAGTGCGATTTAAAAAGGGGTATATTGACATTAAGCTGACCTCAATGCCTGCAGGGCTCAGATGTCATTTTCACAACGCTCAGACGGCGTTCATGAAGATATCGAGTCGTTCACAGAGGGTGTTATGGCTTCATCTGAATCTAAACTCAATTACGCAGCTAAAAATGAGGACATTCTCACAGCTGCGCAAGATAGTCCGTAAGTTTCTTGGCTTTTTGCATGAATTCATTCAAAGAGTTGAACGTTCCAGAATCAATTCATTTTCGAGGACATTGGGGGATCCAGCGAAACGACGTCGTTGTCAAAACCTGGTGTCTGCTCGACGGCAATGTCCTTTGGACCTTCATCCAGTAGACATCTCACAGCCCTCGGACCATTCCATTCCCGCGATGTCGCCGATCGAAGGATCAAGCGTTCCAGGCGCTAAATCAAATTCATCCGAAAGCGTCGTTAAACAGACGTCCTTTAGTGTCAAATCGAACGCGGTCGCAAGAGGCATTACGAGACAAGCGAACAAACAATACCATAAATCTCTGAAAACGGTCGCCAAGCAAAATGTCATGAACAAAGTGATTCCCTTTCATGCGAAAGAAGACGGTTTTAATTCTGTCAGTCAGGCTCCTTCATCTCCGTCTTCGGTAGATGTACCACATGCTGGTCCGTCAGAGACATTCAGAAACGCGCAGCCTATGAAGCCAACTGTCGAGAAACGAAAGATGAAAAAGAAAGAAAAACTACCCCCCATGATTCCGGCAGAGTATGCCCGATTGCTACAAGCCAAGGCTGCGGTAGCTGACACTGGGACCAATGAAAAGGGATGCAATTTGAAGAAACGTCAGAAGATTCCAATCGTCAAATTTTTGGAGGGCAAGAACATCTTCTACGCTGGTGGCGACATGAAATATGCTTCTGAAACAACGCGTGGCAGAATGAATATTGTAGGGTTTTCAATCACATTGGCCCATCTTTTATGTTACTAATGGAAGTCCCCAGATTATAAAGTTTGGGGGCAATCTTATGCCGGAATTTGATTCTCAGGTCACAACTCACGTCATCACTGACGCTAGCGTCCCAACGACGCTACGAGCTCTTGGTCTGAAGAATCTTCGGGAAATACCAAACCACATTCCAACCATGCGATGGTCATGGCTCCTGTCCGTACTTGGCAAAGAATCCGTCCTTTCTAAGCGGGAAATCGATGAGAAGCTTGGTGATACCTGGTTGCATGCTGCCTTCAGTAAGCGCATGAATGCTGGTTATCAACCACAGAAGACTATTTCTCTTGCTGCGTTGAAAGAGAGAGCACAGTGTAGAATTCTTGACGTTGCTCGCGAAGATCACATGTGGGGTTCTTTTGTTTATTTTCACTGGATTGTATTTTCAAATGATTCCTCCAGATGTAAACGACCCACCGCAGTTTGTAATCAGTCTGGACAGTTTGAGGAAGGGGCTGATCAGTTTGTCACACCACTTTCTCCATCAATCCCGTTGAATCATCTTCTCGACGGTGCTGCCGGAAAAGTTATTACAGAGAACTGCGAGCTTGGAGTTCCTGAAGATCCGTTGGCTCCTTTTTATCGTAGAGCTGAAATAGAGGGACTTGAAGATGACGAAGTATGTTCTGGGTGATCTGGTGGAAGGCTTCTCACTGATTAGTACGCGAAGTCGTCAAGTTTGGGTTGGCCCCAACAAGAAGACTCTGATGATGAGCATGGTAAAGGTAGTGTTCCGATTGGGAGAAAAGTTCTTGTGAAACGGGTCAGGAATTGCGCTTCTCCTGGTTATCACCCTCTTACCATGTAAATCAGGGATGGGCATGCGACACTAAAGAACTACGACTAAATGAAGACTGTCCTAATCAGGATATAATCGACAAAGTGTGTTCTATTTCATCTATTGAAGAACCCCATCCTTATCGTAACAATCCGCATTCCAGCTCATGGAACTGATGCAGATACATAAGTCTAAGTTGGGCGATGATGATCACTGGCGTGCCTACACTTATAGCAAATGTAAAACTCTTGTTGACCTCTATCGCACAGAGCCTCATATTTGCCTAGGTATTCGAGCGCTCAAAAATTATCCTAAACGCATCAAGAGCTATGAAGAAGCGCGGAATATCCGAGGTGTTGGGGATAGGACAGCCCAGAAGGTTCGGCGTGTCTGTTTTTATCAGTGGAATACTGATTTGATTTTACACCAAATGAAGATTGAAGAGATCCTGCAGACAGGTGATCTCCGTCGTATTAAATACGAGAAAACAGAAGACGTGGCTGTTACCCGTCTGTTTCAGGGCATATATGGCGTTGGTATGCCTATCAAATATCTTGCCTTTCCTTATGTTTGACTTCGGTGCTAAGGTCAATCCACGGCGTTTCAGTGGTACGCAGCAGGTTGCCGAACACTAAGAGATTTGCAGGACGGAAAGGGAGGCGTAAAGCTAACGGCTGTACAAGAAACTGGCTTGCAATACTACGATGGTAATTGCAACTCCCTATTGATGTACCAGAGATATTTCTTACTGCTGGTTCACCACAGATATCAACAGCCGAATGTCGAGAGAAGAAGCAAAAGAAATTTTTGACATCATCAAAGACATTGGTATGCATTTGTCTGTATGACGGGTTTCATTCCCTGATATTGAGAAAGGTTTGTCAATTGACGCAAGTCTTTTCATCGAAATAATGGGTAGTTACCGAAGGTACGTTTTAACGACTCAGAAGTAGCCAACTAAATCGAGACTGTTTATTTCTGCAGAGGAAAGGCCACATGCGGAGATATAGACATCCTGATTACTCGGCCAACTCACGACGGCAAAACTCACGGCTGTGAGTACTGCCTTATTCTGTCGAATTTTTACTCTTCTGACGTGTGACGCAAAGGTGCTCTCCCACGACTTCTGCAGCGACTCCGTGCCGAGGGGATAATCACAGAAGACCTCGCTGTACCCGATGACCCAGAAGATTTAGAAGCAATTTACCGTGGATTATGTCGGTTGCCCGGTGTACCAAATGCAAGGCATCGTAGAATTGACTTCCTTAGCATCCCTTGGGAATCCAGGGGGGCTGCATTTATATACTACACAGTACGATTTCCTTTTATTCTTTATTTTGCTCATTCTCAGCATACATATGATTACTAATCTTGGAAGGGCGATGATATTGTGAGTCGTTTTTTTTTGGACCGAAACTGACCCATGATCATCATGAAACAGTTTAACCGTGCAATGCGTCTGAAAGCAAATGTGATGGGCTATTCTCTAAACCAGAGGGGACTTTTCGGCAATGTTGTTCGTAACCCCCGCGACAGACGTGTTAAGTACAATAATGGTATGTGTCCCATGTTTAACACCATTATTCCTGACTCATAAGCTGTAGGAATTCTGGTCGCGTCAGAAACTGAAGAAGAGATATTCAAGATACTGGGTGTTCCTTGGCAAGAACCACATGAACGAGTGCGAGGCTGACAGGCTTTTAATGGACAGTTCTCTGTTTCCCATCAGTTAAAAAAACTGTCGCATGACTCAGTGAAAACTCTTAATATAGCTGAAAGACTTTGTGTACTAGAAATTTATGTTTTCGTCACGAAGAGCGCAATACACCTGTTTTTTTTTGGTTCTAATCAAATGACGGCCCGACAGAATTTTGTAATTTGCATGGTACCAAGCAACACTTTTAAGTCCTTGAAAGACACAGAGGCGATCGAACGCGGTATTCATAATAACCAGGTATATCCTTAGAATCGAGCAGACTATGATTTCCTCAAAGACTGCGGACGGTTCAACAGCAAAGGCCAAACGCATATCGGAAGTTCTTCCATGCATATGCTAGTACTCTTCCTTTGGTCTCAAGTATTGGCAGGTAACAATGCAGGACATACATAAATAACTGCCACGTCAATTATAAGCTATGTCTTTCCAAAACGCGAGGTATCTTCTTCTGTCCTTCTAAGCGAGGAGTTCAGAATTTAGCTCTAGTGCTTTATACTGAACGACTCACCTCCGTTTGTAGTAGGCTCGGGTCTATGAAAATTTACCCCAATATGTGACTCTACTGCAGGGGAATATCTCGTGTTGGAATTGGTAAGAGTATTTTCTTTGTGCCACCCATTAGGAGATATTGTTTGTGCTGGCCCTGTTGAAATAATAGAATCAGGCAAATTGATCTCTATTGTTTGATTCATGCGCTCAGTAAGCGAGTGCCGTGCATTGAACCTTTGGGGAAATCGTCAAAAGGTATTCGAATAGAAGAGCCTTCCTCGTACATCGCTAAGATTGAATTGGCATATACTAAAAATCCTGTTAGCCCAATGTTGCCAGAAGGTACAACTGGGAACTTACATCGCGTGACGGAATATTCCACGGCTAGATAAAGCAGCGTATGTGGGCGTGCAACATACTGTTGGAAGAGATTGCAAGAAGAAAAATTCGTGCGTGAATTCCCACAAGGCTTACTAGTGTGATAACTAAAATAGCAGTAGAGCTGTCTCATGGGTAAGAACACATACTTGTACAAACAATTTTCATGAGCTGACCTTGTCAAAAGTCCTGTGGCAACAAAGTACTGTATTAGACTCTCGAGAACTGATTCAGTTCTGAACCAATAATTAGTTCACGGTAATATACATATAGCTTATACTTACCTGCTGATTATAGGGTCCAAGTCAGAACTACATTTGTATAAAATCACACACATTGCCCCCGCGATAGAGCAGTCAACCAGTGCACTGGTCCCGAAGCCTAGATATAGAATATACTGTTTTATGTATTAGTTTTATACGGTAAATATGGTCCGAGTCGCACCTCGATTTCTTGGTCGAAACCAAAAATGACATCAACTCTTGGCCTAAGGAAGAGATGTTACCTGACCCTCTGAATATGGGGATGGGGAATGTAACGCACATTTGGCTCAGAAAAACTGTGGAAATTAAATAAGTCTCTGAAAGTTTCTCAAGAGTGAATTTACGTACTGGCCGCCACGGCTAACACAGTCACGATTAGTTTCGCGGAAACGTATTGGTCACAAATGAAGTATCTCATACCAATGGCAAAAATGGTAACCGTAATAACAAAAACCTAGTAAACCTTGCATGAATGTCTTTCTTGTGGGCATGGAAGTTGATAATACCTGAGCGGCTACGATATGTCGTTTCCGCAACAGTATCATATTGCGAGTAACTTTATGCACGTTGACAAATTTTTAAAAGCATTCCCAAGGAGGAATAGAAACAGAGGCTCACATCGCCACATCTGGGTCAAATAATATCTGAAATCCTCCAGGACTTGATTAAGTATCACCCTCCAAGTCAAAAGATTTCGTCACTCACACATGGACCAAAAGTATGAGCAATGTCTTCAGCAAAACTCGTTACAACATAAATTTTAAATATACATGAACATTGGAGGGCTTACTTGAGTTACAGCAAGACCCTGTGATATCAAGGGCTCTTAGTTTCTGACAAACAGCGAACAAGAGAAAAATCACACCCTCAAGCTCCTACAAAATGTGAGTTTCAACAATATCACAGGAAAAACCTGCAGACATACCATACAACGTTCCAACCGGCCCCAATATCGCCCAACAGTTGACGGAAAAAGCAGTATACCATGTTCATAGTGAATACAAAGTGCAAGGTATCTAGCAAGCTGTCATTGAAAGGTCGTAAATATGGCAAACAGACGGTTGGATTTTTTGAAATATCGCACCACACCAAACCAATCTTGATAAATTTGAGAACATCAAGAAGTGTTTCTAGAGCTTGGAGGGAAACATACGATAAATCTCCGAATTATTGTGTCTTCTCTGTATACGTAATATTGATAGGCTTGACGAATCATTATTCCAAATAGACTGGAACCACCATGAGCTTTGTTAGCGTCCAACGACATATGAACTTTGGAAACACAAGACATACATAGCGCTAATTGAGAACCCAAAGAAAACGGCGCATACCGTAAGGTCGAGGTCAGGATTGGACAACAAGGAGCTGCTCGATATCTTGGAACTCATAGCTTAGGCTTGAGCTTGAGGCCCAGGGAGAAGGATGGAGAGAACAAAAAAATAAATTAACGCCATTCACACACTTGGACTGATGCAACATGTCCATTGTCATTGAGATAAGATCTCAACGGAACAATGAATTGCCGGCTTTTTCCTGGGAAAGGACTTCAACCAAGTTCTTTGTCTGCTCGAAACGCCTTTGACGAACTCCGTACGAGACGGTTGCAATGACTTCGCACTGGGTTCACCTTGTCAACCTGTGCACAGTTGCAAAATAAGGTACTAGTATATAATTTGAGTGGCATGTCGTATTGAATACTTGACATTCAGTGAAGGAATCTGGAGAAGCCGCTCACAACGGATTCGTGCTTCATGGGTATGCACTTTAGCGCTGAATCTAACAATAGAGAGACCAATACGACTCAGATGCTCGAGTTTGTCGGACATTTGTAACAGTTTATATTCGGAAGACCTCTTCGTCCACAAAAAGAACTTAACCACTCAAAGACTGCAAAATAGACAAATTACAGAATGCTGATCTGAAACGTTCTGTGCGTGAACAGAGGCTATTACCTCGCGTGGATTTGCGAAGTATCTTGTGCAGACGCAAATCGGATGACTGGTGGTATATCCGCACTATCGCGCAAGGGCAACCTCACGTATGGTCATTGATCTTGTTGTTTTATGAAGTAACAGTCATCGATTCAGAACAAGAACCTGAGAAACAACGCAAGTGATAAACTACTTAGTCGTGATCGTCACCACTCGCTGGTTCGAGTGTCGGGCCTAGACGGACCTGCGATTGCACCGAAATTTACAAAGCGCATGTAAGGTCCATCCTGGTGTTGATATAATCGCTGCCTCGTGGTAAGTCAAACATATGAAATTTCTGAACGTACTTATGCATAACTAAGTCACACTTGAGATTGCTGCGTTATTGGCGAAATACCTCCTAGTAGTAGAAACAACGGCTGGACACTACCAATAATTCCCAGTTGTCCCAGGGGTTTTCCAGCGGTGAGTAAGAAGTGAAGAATTTACTCTGCCACCTCCCGTCTCGGATGGCCAGTCCTATGTGAAAAACGATCAAATTCCTGGGACACGTCCGTCTATAAGCCTACCCTGAGGCAGACATGTGACATCTCTGATAACTTTTGAGAATTTCGAACGGCGATTTCTTTCTTGATTTCTCTCTTCTAATACAATACTTTCGAAAATGGCACCAGCTGGAACCCTCTGGACATCACAGACTCAGGCATCTGGGAAGACGGTACGCAATTATTTCAACTATTCGAGTAATAATAATGTCCATTCGTTTAAACTCGTTGCATAGATCAAGGCGGCTGCAGCTCTTGGAGGCATTGAGATCTCATTCCCAGACAAATACGAGCACTACGTTGATAATAAAAAGCCAGAATTCTTATCCAAATTCCCCCATGGCAAGATTCCTACCTGGGAAGGTGCGGATGGCTTCCACCTCTTCGAGGGTGTCCCCATCGCGCGTTACGGTGAGTCATCTTTATCTATTATCTAATCAATCACACCTCTCTGCACAATAATGCAGATGACGAAAATACTATCTTTTCAGTTATCCCTGTCTTAATAACTATGTCGAGATACTTAAGAATCTGATCTCAATTGGCTTTCTACGAATTAGTTTTCGGATTTGCTGATTGAATTCTTTTAGTTGCTGGGCTTTCGCCGAACTCGGGTCTTCTTGGCAGCACACCGCAAGACGCTGCTCTGATAGATCAATGGGTTCACCTTACTGAAACTGAGGTTTACCTTCCTACCATCTTGGTATCTTTGCTCGTAAAAGGCAGAATCCCTTACCACAAGCCTGTATGTGACAAATTCAGAATTCGAACTTGTTTTAACTGGCGCCATAGGCCCACACCACATATGTTGAAAACGCTATTCGTTCCCTCGATACTCTCGAACGACATATCAAAAACCACACATTTTTTGTTGGTGAACGTATTACTCTCGCCGATCTTGCTGTAGCTGCCTACTTCCAACTCGCTGTGGGAGTCACGATTGATGCTTCTGTCCGCCCAAAATACCCCAATCTTATCCGTCATCTCGAGACCATCGTCAACCAGCCCAAGCTAAAGGCGATTTATGGTGAGATTGATTATTGTGAGAAGGCAGCACAGTATGTTCCTGCACCCAAGGAGAAGAAGGAACCCAAGCCAACCCCCACGCCGGCCCCTAAGGTCGAGAAGAAAAAACCCAAAAAGGAGAAGGAAGAGGAGGTAGAAGAAGAAGAAGAAGAGCCCCTTGTCCCTCCTGAGCCCAAAGTGAAGAATCCTCTTGACGACCTCCCTAAATCAACATTTAACCTCGAGGATTGGAAACGTGCGTACTCCAACAAAGACACCCGAGGTCCTGGAGGGTCCATTGAATGGTTCTATGAGAAGTGAGAAGATTTAAGATTTCATCATTGTTTATATCTGACCTTTTATATTTACAGGTTCGATCCAGAGGGATTCTCCATCTGGCGATGCGATTTCAAGTACAACGAAGAGCTCACTCAGACTTTCATGTCGTCCAACCAAATTGGAGGATTTTTCAACCGTCTGGAGGCATCCCGAAAGTACCTCTTCGGTTCTCTGGGTGTACTTGGTGTCTCGGGTGACTCCGTTATCTCTGGCACATTTATTGCTCGCGGACCTGACATCAAACCTGTCGTGGAAGTGGCGCCCGATTGGGAGAGTTACGAGTATAGGAAGCTAGATGTAAAGGGTAGTGAGGAGGATAAGAAACTCTTCGAAGCTGCGCTTGCTTGGGACTTGGAGTTGAATGGGAAGAAGTGGGTGGACGGCAAAAACGTGAGTTGACCCTCCAGTACTTTCATTTCGTTCCTATTTGAATTTTTCCGTTTTAGTTCAAGTAAATGTCGATATTTGAAGTCCTGTACCGATTATAAAGTATTCGTTGAACCAATCAATTGAGCTGCATGAATCAAATATGAATATTCATCAAGAGAATATGGTTACTGGTTGGCAACCTACAATCCACTGAATGAAGGTGACTGAGTAGCCTCGAAAAAGTGGATTATGTGAAGCAAAATTACAGAAAGGGGGTATGACAAAACGATGTACAAAAATGCGGTCGATAGATTCGGAACAGACCATTCAAAACATAAGAGATATCGAAAGATGGGTATCATAGGTCGTGGTACATTGCAACATTAACTACCGTGCATCGTCTGAAATGATGCTGCCGATACTCAGCGGGTTCTTCTTTCCTTGTCCTTGGCTTTGGTAGCCAGCATGGCCTTCTTCACCCCCGTTCCGCTCTCTGACTGTAGTCGAGATTGATAAACGACCGCCAGACCTCATCGTCGATGGAGACGAACTCGTTCCGCTAGATCGAATGGGAGAGGTTTGCATGACCGGACTATGTGTATTACCTCCGTCGCGGGCGACATGAGCAGCGTTCGTATCGTTAGTGCTTTCATGAGTGTTCATCAGCGGGGCTAACTGAACCCGATGGCCACCCTGACTTGAAACTGAGCCGTTTGAATTCATGCCCCCTGTGCTACTAGAAGACACTTGCGTCTGTGGGGCTACTGCATGGCTCTGCTGTTGTGGATGCTGAGATTGATGGGTATGATGGCCGTACGCGTCCCATCCAGTATGGTGTCCAGTAACGGAACCTACGAACGGTTGTGCGCCCCAGTCGGCCGCGGGAGGTGGTGGAGCTCCGTACTGTGGTGTATAGGAATATGCAGGATGCGGGGGCGGTGCGTGAGGGTGCAAAGGAGGTGGCCCATACGGGTTATGCCTCATCGTTGAAACATGCGGATGATGTGGGGGAGGTACAGCACTCGGTGTAGTGTGCAACGCATAAGTTTGCGCATGAGGATGCGGTGGTGCTGGATGAACCAAATATGGAGCGGGCACCTGTCCAGTGGTTTGTGCTACATATCCCGCTCTCGCAGTGGGGTTTTCATTATGCGGACGACCGTTGTAAACAGCGGCTGTATAGTCATAAGGTCCGCCAGGACCTGGTGCAGGTGCTGGAGTTGGTGCAGCCACTTGAGCGCTGCTTGAAGCAGAAAAATTAGGCGCTGCTTGAACCGGGTTAGGAGATACAGCACCAGTTGTGCCGTTACCAACTTGAGCAACATCAGTTGCAGTGGACGACGAGTTATTAACCACGGAGGAACCATTGGTCATTGGTGCGGAAGGCACGTATTGGTGTTGAGGCGGAGGGGGGGCATGCATCTGATGCTGGGGATACGAATGAGGCATCATCTGTTGTTGTGGGTGCGGTTGATGATGCTGCTGATGTTGGTCATAATATCCGTACCCACTCATCGCTGGTGGAGGCGGCGCAGTGTACATCCCAGTCGTGTAATCATACCTTGCCGGAGGATGGGGAGGTGGTTGAGGCAGAGGAGGAGCATAGGTAGCATAGTGAGGATGCTGTTGATGGTGATAATATGGGTCGTACATAGTTGGTTGGGTTGGCACGGGGTTAGCACCCCACTGCGAATAATGTGCAGGAGCGTAGCTTGAAGCAGGTTGTGGATGCTGGACATGCTGTGAATGTTGAGGCTGGTGTTGTATAGGCGGTGGCACATGCACAAGAGGCTGAGGTGCAGGTTGTGGGGGTGGAGCAGTAGTAGTTGGATGGTGCTGAGATTGTAGCGGCTGCTGAGGTGCTATGGACGCCGCGGTTGACGCTGCTGGGTACTGATGTTGCTGTTGTTGTACTGGTGGCGACACCTGACTGGGGGTCGGCGATGCCTGTGAGGGTGCTGCTCCTTCCGATTGGTTAGGTTCCCTAAATTGCATCGGAGAGGCGCCGGTCGCAGATGTTTGCTGTTGGTTGGATGCAACAGCTGAGGTCGCTGCCGGTTGTGGATTATCAAGTTGAATCATTCCTCCACCCCGCCCATCGAAGACGCTCGGACCAGGCAAAGTACTTCCGGGAGGGACATGAACACCCATGGCAATCCCATTCGGGGGAGGCAACTCCTGGCCAGGTTTAGGCGGTGGTGGAATAATTGTTGTCGATGATGATCCAGAATTGGGAGGAGCAGCAGGTGGAGGTGGAATTGTCGGACCAAGTGCAGGGTTGGTCGAGGCCACAGGCGGCCATGGCAGTTGCTGTTGTTGCGCCAGAGGAATCCCTCCAGAACCACTTGCATCCCTGGAGTCGTCTAACCGCATCCGCTTATGCCGTTGAGTCCGTTGTCTGTTAAGACCCTCGTCGTCGTCGTCATCATCACCGTCGGATTCTTGACCATCAACTATTGGTAATGGTTGAGATAGCGCGGGTATGGGTCTTTTACGAACACGGATATCTTTCCGAATACGAATCTTTATACCCTGATCAGCTAACGAACACGAAAGAGGAGTGGATTCTGTTTAACAGTGATTAATGGATAGACAGAGAAGCCATGCAATGACTCGCCTTCCATGCCGGGGAACTTCTTTGCAGTATATACGTAAAATGGAGCAGAGTATATCGATTTGCAGTGATGCACATTGTTACTAACGATATGAGATATAAGTCAGTCTTTGTATATATGGGTTTGAGGAGAAAATGTGAGAGCAAATGTGCACCGAGCGCGGACGCCGCACAGGCCATTTATTAACATAATGATCGTCGCTAAGAATATAAGTGCGTGATCACATCATCAACGCGACTGTCACCAATCGGGTGGAAAAATAAAAATTTGATGACGTATTTTTTCAAACAATAAATTAGAGAAGCACCGACAACTCACCCTACTACTTCATAAAGACTCAGCTTTAAACGGTAGCTGCCTTCCGTTCGAACGCTGAGGTCGGGAAAGACAAAGAATCCAGCATCTAACAAAATTGGTGAGGGTTCAAGTAGGAGTACGTTTAACATACCTTGGTTATTATTCTGTGGGTCTTTGAGATGATACAGAGAAGAGACAACCGAGCCTGTGGTGCATCTCGTGCGGCCATCCTAAACAACATTCCATCTGCGAAACGAAACTCAAAAAGGGGAATTCCTGACCTTCAACCAATGCAGTTCTGCGTCATCATCAGGCCTTGCGAGACTGGCAAACATAAAGTAGTATGGATTCTGAAGGTACGACTGTGTAAAACCTGTCGTATCAATCGCATCTTCTGTATAAGATCTTGGGGAACCGGATTCAGAGTTGGAGGTACTATCCCTTCGCGCTCTTGAAGAACTAGAGACGGCACTCCCTGATTGCAGCGCGGCATCGATCACGCGTAACTGGACGATGGGAGGTGGATCAATCGGTCTACGATCAGCTATGAGAGCATATAAGAGCGCGATATTGAATCTAATGTCATCTAGATTTTACCTTTGCCACCTACGCCGCACATCCGGGCCTGTTTGGGTTCCTGGCGAACAACGAGTTCGTAAATACTGCGTTGAGACATTTGGGTGGTAAGTCAGGGTAATTGGGCGATGGTGGTAGTGGTAGTGGTCAGTCAGGGTAATTGGGCGATGATGGTGGTAGTGATCAGAAATGTCGCCAATTTCCTGGAACTATCTAAATCCCAGAATCCCACGCGTGAGCTTATTGTACATTCCGCACACCAGTCTGTTGGAGACCCCGACTGCTGGATCTTCCACGTTTTGAGATGTCATACGCGAAGACAACAATTTACTGGTTGCAGTTCTCGGATCCAAAACCCAGATAAGAATTAAAGTCTTTTTGCTTTGACCGGATAAAGATATGGACTACCATGACCATGGAACTCAATCCGACATTCCCTATTCGCCTTTGATTCCTGCTGATTCCTGGTCACACAGCCACTCCATTCTTATCCTACAATACAATGCTTAACCGCCTATTAGCCTAGGGCCTTATCGACAGTAGTTTAGTAATGAGGTGCTTATACCTTGTGCCGCAGTGAGGAACTTGGGTTCAACATGCGAGTCTGTTTAGAAAGTTGGCCCTGTAAAGATCCTCTCGTTAGAGTCGAAGGTTTATTTAACAGATATGATATTTCCAGGACAACTGGAATTGAAAAATAAATGACTGCAAAAGCCACCAATGAGATGCTTTGCTCTTCCAGAGTCGGAATCACCAAAAATGTCGAGTCACTGATCGACGATCAGGATTGAAAAGCTTCACACCATCCACAGTTTTTGAGTTGGACTTGTTATGGACATGTGCTAGTTGGGTTAGGGGAGGAAGATGAAGGTATTTTGAACGCTAATATGATAAGGCCTAGGAAGGGCATAACCCTCTAATCCCCCATCCACGGTCCATCTTTTTTACCGTAATCCCATTACCGCTTCCAAGGTTTGTGATAGACGAAGTACAGACGAAGAACCTGCCTGTCCTGCAACGTAGTTCACGGAACATCGACAGTAGATGTATCATATTCGGGTGATATTTCAAGGTCTTGAATTCGAAGAAGCCACTGCGAGTCTGCGAGTACAGCTAATCACAACCGTTGACAAGGGCTTACGTTGTTATTCCAAGTTTAGCTTCCACGTTTATTCGCGGGTTATGCCAATGTCATAAAGACCAAGTGGAGCGGGCCCATTGCCCAGAACAAAGTACCACATGTTAACCTCCAATACACTCAAATACTACGATGACATGTCAGATAACATTGAGTTCCTGATCACACCTTGAAGAAGTTAACATACTCATTCAATCCGTATACCAATTTCAATGGATAGATCTTAATGTGGCCGATGACTGTGTTGCCTAGACTCAGGCTGCTGTGAAAATCAATTCATTGCCGCCATGCCGCTTACACGCATTCCCCAAGGTGATACTGGAAACGAGGTCGACAGTAGTTGCCTCTGGTTGCCTCAAAAAATTGACTGGTCCGATTCGGTTGTTCTGTCTTGCACAGTATGATAAGACATAGACTTGTCGCCACTGGCAGAATTTTTAGATTATTCCTTCTAACGTTGATTCAAGCTCCCAAACCCGTGAACACTTATGACAAGATCAATATTGCGAAGAACTTGACAGGAACTTGAAATTTGGTGGACTCTTCAAGGGGCATATTCCTACCACAAGCTACTACTAGAAATCGAAGAAATTGGAGCTCTTCAAAAGACTCCAAAATTAAGCCTTCAAAGCCCCCGTGCCGGGAACACAGAAAGTAGAAAGATGCCACACAGATGATGACGACACTTAATTTCATTTCAGAGTCTCTATACATACCAAAATTTTTGTTAAGGGGCATACCTCATGAAGAGCTATACATCAAACATCATAATCGACCACTTCCAAATCTTCGCGCCTTAACTTAGTTAGAAATCGAATATTCTAAAATTAGACTGTGACTATGTGACTATGTTCACGTGATGTGACTTCACCGTGTGTACTTGCTGGACTTGCAGATCATACAGTACACATTGTTACCCGAATTCTATTTGTTCTATCTTGAGCAATAAACCGGAAGATGTGGCAAGAAGACGAAGATTTGGCAAGGTTTTTTTTCAGTTTCTTGATAACACCATAGCCTCTGATTTTAGATAGGGCAATTGCATTGAGCCTCCAGGCCACTAGTAAAAAACCTGAGGTGATCAGCCTCGATAGCGATGAAGAAATTGAAGAGCCCCGCTTTCAGAAAGAATTTAGAAAAGCGTTAGAGGCCTCTGAGGCCTCATATCACACGCAGAAAACTTCTATGCATTTGGAACCCAGTAATGCGAACACACCAACCAATTCTGGATCCGGCGCGTCGAATTTTTTGATCGAGAGAGCTAAACTTGAAAGGGAACGGCGTGAACGCCAGAAGAGGTTGAGGCCAGAAACTCTTGTTGAGGAAATATTCGATGATTCTGAGGATGATGAAGAACAGCCGCCCTCGAAGAGGCATCAAGTTTCCTCGTCTCGTTTAAGGCCAAATGCGAGTGCCAGTGGTTCCAAATCATCAACTTCGACAATAGAGCAACGCTTCTGGAACGGGGAGCTTCGACAAACCGCCACCGTGCATGCAGACCCTCGTAAGGATGGCCTTCCTACGTTTCGCTTGACAGAAATTCTGGGCAAGGTAGAATTGCTTGTAAACGCTAGAATTATTCTTTGCTGATGTTCGACCGAGATTCTAGACGTCTGAGCTGGCATTAGCTATCTTATCCTCGTATTCTTTGGATTATTCGTGGATTTATGGATTCTTTGACCCCTCCATCCCTGTCATCATGGTAGCCCAACCTGAAGCGTCAGGTGAAGCATCTGTCAAGATTGTTCTTCCAAATTGGATTAGAACTACTCCATTTCTTCGCGCTGGATATGGTTGTCAACATACGAAGGTTTGCAGAATGGTAAATCTTTGACGCTGTCAATCACTGACTGACATCACAGTTTATGCTGGTATTTGGCTATCTGTCTTCGCAAAGAGCAATGACTTATTCTTTCCAGCTATTCTACAAGGATGGGCGATTACGCGTTGTCATATCTACAGCAAACCTTGTAGCATATGATTGGCGCGATATGGAGAACGTGAGTCGGCTTATGGTCAGAAACCGGAAACTTATTGTATAGACTCGAACTCCAGTCTGTGTGGCTCCAGGACATTCCTTTACGCTCAAAACCTATTCCTCACGATTCCAAGGCGGACGATTTTGCCGCGGGGTTGCAGCGTATGCTCCATGCAGTCAACGTCCGCCCTGCCCTAGTGGCTATGATACATGACAACGTAAATTGAACCACCATTCATGCTTTACGGGATTAGCTTAATCCCATTTGTTCCACATAGCATCCAGACCTGCCTCTCAAGTCCATAGATGAGCTTCGACAGAAATGGGATTGGTCAAATGTCAAGGCGCAACTTGTGGCGTCTATTGCCGGAAAGCATGAAAGCTGGCCCCGTGTAATCCAGTGGGTTCATTACCTGGAGGTTTAATTGTAGGCTTAATCTGTGATCCGTGGGCAGAACAGGGCATCCGCGACTTATGGCTGCCATTCGAAAGTTGGGCATGAGAACTGGAAAAGCGAGGGATGCGAAAGAACTTGTGCTCGAATGTCAGGTAAGCGTATCTCGACGCCATGAAACATTCTTTTACACTATCGTTCTTGTTTGGCAGGGGTCTAGTCTAGGTAGTTCCACTACCCAATGGCTAAATGAGTTTCACTGGTCCGCAAGGGGTGAGAGTGCGGAAGATTGGTTGGACAAGCCAAAAAAATCACGAGAGAAACTCCCTTACCCGCCCATCAAGATTGTGTTCCCGACAAAGGCTACTGTACAGGAGAGTGCCCTCGGCGAAATGGTTTGCATTGTCTCATTGCTGGAGTTTCGTCATTCTCATTTGGGTTTAAGGGTGGCGGGACAGTATTTTGCCGGAGAAATCAGTGGAATGGGAAAAACTTTCCTCGGGGCCTCTTCTACGATTCTAAGAGTAAAGCAGGGCCTGTCTTAATGCACTCAAAAGTAAGTTTCTTATACTATTTTTCTGGTATTCTCAACCAGGGGTAGATGATTGTTGGATTGCTGCAAAAAAATTCCCTGATTACGAAACTGAAGGCGGGTGAAAGTACTGACGTTGATTCTGGTGGGATTGAGGTCGTAGAACCTGCAATGGGTTGGGTCTATGTTGGATCGCACAATTTTACGCAAGCTGCATGGGGGACGCTATCCGGCTCTGCTTTCAATCCGGTTCTGAACGCGAGTATCGCTTCGTCCTGCGATCGAGTCTTTTTTGTATTTATGCAATATTTCCTCACAGATCACAAACTACGAGCTAGGAATCGTTCTGTTACTCAAGGACACGAAAGAGGCAGATCGCGTTGCATGTTTCCAGCGGTCGCCCAAGAAGTACACACCAAGTGACGAACCCTGGGTAAGTGTTTACAAATACCTGCGTCAAGCTACAGCGAAACATTTGATCTCTAGATGCAAGAAGAATCGGTTTATCACCAACAAGAGCAGAAATAGATTTTTTTCTTATCAAGGTCCTACACCTTGGATACACTCTGTTAATTTATGCACTTTAGGTAGATAATGCAACAACTATGTTGTGACCAATCTTTCGTAATGTTTGGTTGGGAGACTGACCCGATCTGTTCCACTTTCCCCATTTCTTCAGATTCTATCACAATTGACTTCGAGTTCCATCCAATCTTAAAGCGCAAAAACCAGTCTAGATGCTCGGTATTAGCAAATACAAAGGTTGGATTCTCTATTTCCTGTGATTAACGAGAAAAGCGTGTACGAAATGTGATGATGCGATTATAACATAAATAAAATATCGTCTCTTTCGAGATGAAAGTATGATAATTATGCGATTATATAGATGATAGAATATATAGAATAAATCAACTCGGGTATATCTTGCTGAGGTATCGCAATCAGGTCTGTTGAAGTCAAGAGAAAATTTGGTTGATAACGCCTTGGTAGGCCTCCTCAACAGCTTTGCGACGTATATTCCCTTTTGTTGCGGTCCTTGGCAGTGTTTGACGTGAAACAATCACAATCATGTCAGGGGAAGTAATGCGCTCATGCAGGTACCGTCGAGAGTGGAAATGCCGTGTTTTCCGGAGGATATCTTTTTTTAGTTTGTCGTGGTCACCGTCAGTGGCCGGTTCGATGAACATTACGGGTGAGGGACGGCCGGTTCCAACGACGATGCATTCAGCGATGAGTTCGGGGCACATGGCACGGGCATTGTCTTCGATAGCTTTTGTATCGCACCGAAGACTATTTTCCGATTTAATCCAGTCGTCATCGCGACCCCTTGAAACCCACCACCCAGGAAGGATTTCTTGGAATAAATCGCCTGTGTGGAAATGACCGTCAAGGTGGCGAAGAGAAACGTCCGGACAGTCCGGAGAGTCAGACAGGATGACGAGTTCGTGAAGGATCGCGTTCGATTGGTGGACACCTTCCTGTGTAGGAATTATGGGATCGAAGCGATACGACGTGCCCGACAAAGGGCACAAGAGGGCAGGATTCTTCTCGTGCGACCCAGAGAGCAACATGCCGCCGATTTCGGTGCTACCGAAAAGATTCTGAATCACGGAAGAGATTTAGTGCCAACAAAATTGTGCAAAATCGATAGTAACCCACCCTAAGCTTGAGACCACTCTTCAGAGCCCAACGTTCGTCCTCCATCGGAAGAGGCATGCCGCTATATAAGATGTCATCCAGATTCTTGAGCATGGAAAGCAGCTTGGGATTCTGCCTCGCACTTCTGAAGTGGTTCATCAAGAAAGCGGGAAACTGATTAAGGCGGTTGAGGCCGCAACGGATAATCATATCCACGAGCTCCTCGGACGAAAAGTTGAGGGCTGTGGGCTGAATTACACACGAGCCGTGTTGAAGAGAACCAATAAGCACTGAAAAGACGTTAGAATCACGGAAGACTGATAAATAAACAACCATCGTGCTCACTGAATGTTTGCCCGATGTGACACATACTTCCCCTGTAAATCATAGTTCAGCTAGAAGTTTTTGACTACTGTATTAAGAATACTCACATGTAGACCGTCACATCTTGCCGTTTCGAATCATGTGGCAAGCTGATGTGGTGTGACTTCACAACGACCGAATTTAACCAGCGGTAGCTCATTGGCACAAGCTTGGGACTGCCAGATGTCGAGCCACTAGTGTGGAAGATGAAGGCAATATCTTCTTCTCGGAAGTCCCAAATACCAGGCAACGATTCTGGAGCATCGACTACGCGGCTCGATGTCAGAGCGCGATGCGTGGGGACGGGGCAGTCGATCAACACGGGTTCAAAGGAAGAATCGTAGATAAGAGCGGAGGCGCCAGCTTTGCGCAGCAGCTCGTAGATGACTGTGGGGTTTGGGAGTCGTATACTGAAGAGTTGTGGAATGTAGCCCGCTCTTGAGATGCCATATATGTGCAGAATATCAACGTAAGTCAAACCGCCCAACCTAATTATCATCAGTTTAGCATGAACAAAATGGAACCATTATAGAAGTGACATACCACATTCCAATTACTGAGCGCGCGGGCACTCCATCTTCTCTCAATACTCTGCTCCAGTGTCGAGCAAAGAGCTCAACGTCTCTATAAAATTGTTGATAAGTTATTGAATTCCACTCCTCGACGCGTCCAGCGGAGTCTAGTTGAGGAATTCGGAATAAAGTTGCGGATGCATATTTTACTGAACTTGACTCGAGAACAGTGAAATGTGAATTGGTCATGGAAGGAGAATGCGAAATGTCGAATGCACAAACGGTTGGTAGATGGAGTACATACCTAGCAGTTATATACCTAGTGCAATACACCGCTCCTAGGATCAGTCTCCGAGTCAAATCCGAATATAGATAACAACTTGCAGGAGATCTAAATGGTCAAAATCTTGTCGATTCAGGACCAGTTGGTTGGATAGCCTTCAAAGTTGATGATGAAACGCGCCCATGATTGGATAACTGGTAAGGCACGCGCCGGTGGATCGTATATGGGTATGCGGAACCACATTGACTCAATCGAAAAGTCCGGATGAAAACTTAGATGTGGACGCAGCCTTCGAGTCAGTACCTTGCCAGACATACGGCATCATTCCCTAGAAGACAGCTTGAATATTTTCCAGCGCAGAATTCCAAGGAGATACTATTGACCCAAACGATCAGCAAACAAGTTCAAGCGCTCATAGAGAAATAACAGCCACAAATACCACAAGCACTGCAGATCCTGACATAAGATATTGAGCGAACAAGTCGGCTGAAGGCGATGATGTTCTTGTTTGCCGTAACGGCACGTGGTAAGTATAACAATCTAAAGCAAACACATTTATCAGTGTCAAAAGTCGTCAAAGGAACATGAACCTGTTAGGAATGAACGAATGAAGGCTTGCTGCGCCGTAGGACTGTCGAACGACTTTGAATCCAGATATACAAGCAATTCATTTGCGAAATTGCGCAGGACAAGTCGTTCACAAAACCAGATTGTCCCTTGCAATTGTCTTGGATCGTATTCAACAACAACCACAAAAGTTGCGGTGGTAGACGACCTCCGATACCTCGTTGCTCCAAAATTTTATTTTTTTTCGCCATTTTCAACGGAACTAAACGTTAATTATCCGAGGAAAAAACGGAAAGAAGGCATCCGAAATACTAAGCGAGATACACAAATCGAATGCACTGCATATCTCTCTCGTTCAAAGCTTTGATGACTCGTTCACCTGGTAAGCATCTGGCATTAGGGGTGTTGTAGCCTGTCTGGGGATAAATATGTCTGTATTTCCAATGGAGACTCGGGTTTATTTCCTTGATTTTTTTTTCATTTTTCTGCAGGTCTTCACTGCCTGCCTTTCGAGATGCTTTCAGAATTTCATTTCCCAGTCAGTTGTATTGAGGTTGACCGAATTTAGGAGGTATGAAATTCAAAGGCAGTTCCTGCCAATCGACTTCCGTGGAAAGAGGTTAGGTTCGAAGCAAGTATGGATTGGCTGTGTTTAGTCACATGATAGATAAAGACGATGAATTTAATTCTACCAGGTCTGAAAGATCAATAACCTAGTTGAGTTCACCGTTCGGATTTATCTCTCACACTTACTAATGGTTGTGTAGGAGTCAGAGGTCGGCATGTACCTTTGGCGACTTCAATATCCCGAAAGAAAAAAAAAATTATGTCAGATTGCGGGCAGGTCGGATGATGTTTATCTGCTTTTGTCTTTTCTTCACTGAGTACTCTTGCCACGCACAAGAGTATAGTCTCAAGCCATAGCAAAGAATTCAGTAGAAAAATGTATGAAAAATTCTTAAATCATGGTTGATAGAGCTGTTGATAAAGCTGCCTTCGTCTAAAAATCGGAACGCAGTGAGAAATGCCGTACTCTACAAGTTCATACCCAATCCTATAATTACTAAAAGGTTTGACAGTTGTACTTGCACGACGTACCTAAAATTCATCACGACACTCTGAGGTTTAGTAATAACAGTGTTGTATGACAAATTCCGGTGGTATTGAGGCTCGTGGGACAAATGCCATAAATGTCTAACTCCTCTTTTCGGATGCCAATGTCCAAGGTAAGTAAGAAGAGAAAGAAGCGCTCTGTTTCAACTTTCATCAGATCCTCTGTTTGTGATTCGGATTCTGGACACCATTGATCCCGGTGTTGACCCCAGGTATGTATAAACTGGTCGAAACATCTAAATGTCTAGGGGCAAGGCTAAAAATTTTCGTTGATGGAAATAGGATCTCACAATTCCAAGGAGTTGGCGCTTGTTTCGGGGAAGTATAATCCACTTTTTTTTGTTTGGTGGTTGGTGGTGGGAAATATCACGTACCAGTCACGATTTGGTCACGATCATCACTGACATAGCTCGAGCCGTCCAGGATTCGTTCAAATGGTGGTTGTCTTGCCAAGTACCAGTATCCGGTTCCGCCTATTCCCCTTTCAACAATCACCCGTTTACTTCTATGGATGCTGGCATCCTATTTGACCCGGAAGAATCCCCGTACAAGACCGATGGCGGTGCAACATTGACGCTGAGCGGCCAGTTTCAGATGGACGATGGTGCGTCCGAGGGAGGAAAGCGGAGTAGTACCGGTTGTGATATCGACGGTGGCGGCGTAGAGAACACTCAGACATCTGCCCATGTGGAGAAGATTGGAATGGCAACGCAGACCTATGATTCTTTGAGGGCAACTCTCACTCAGTCTTCATCGCATGTGGTTTCAGCTGTTTCGAGCCTACGGACTGAAATATCTCAACCTTTACTTACTATCGAGAACATGTTCTCCTCGCTCGTTCCTACCTTATTACCATGGGGCCAGATCGTGATCTCTCTGGCACCACTCTTCACACAGGATTCTGTATTACTTGTGCCTTCTGCATCTCTATCTGCAGGCTTTACCATGCTGCCGTCGTCCTACTCTCCAATGCTTTCTGTGTCGCCGGCGATGTCCTTGTTTTGCTCTTCTAGTTCATCCAACGTGTTTCATCCTTCGTCGACTTCTAGGTCCACCTCTGTTCTGGGGTCTTCATCGTCTGTACGGAGCGCCCCCTCTTTCATACGTCCTTCTATCTCCGCACCTACACCAAGCATTGCCAGACCTTCGCATCAAACCATTATTCCTGCCGTGTCAGCAAAGGCTGCTAGCTTTAATGTCCACCCAACGTCGTGGTACATGGGAATCGTGTTTGGTACAATCTCTGGTGTTGCGCTTCTTGTCTTCCTGATTGCAGCAATTCTCTGCATGTGGAAAAGCGCTCGGCGTCGAAGGCAAGCGCGAGACACTTTTGTTCCATGGGCCCCTAGACCCGGTGACGAGGAGGAAGGGAGACTGACATCCAGGAGCGTCTCTTCGAGGAATGCAGCGGCAGATCTGGGTAGTTTTGAGGACTCGACTCATTTCCCGCCGTGGTCCCCTGGCAGGGATCGCAGTGCTAGGGAGCCACTGTGGGCTGGGGCTACAGGTGTAAACAACGTGACATACAGTTTGCGGGATCACCCAATTCCTGGTCATGGCCTGTTTTCTGACGCTACTCCGGCACCTACCTTCAGACCCACCTCCGCTTCTCATCCAACGGTTGCTCTGCGTCAGCTACCTTCTCATCTCATTGACGAGGAACTCTGTGCCCGTGCAATGCAGGACGGTTCTTACCTGGCTGGTAGACCTGTCCGTTTGCGAAAGTCCAGTCATAGTCGTATGCAAGACAGTGCAGAATCCAATCCGTACATAGATTCTGGCGACACGTTGCGGCTAGGTTCGACGGCACCTGCGGATCAGCAACGTACCAAAATAGTACAGCAGTCCATGGCTGAGCGGTTAAGAAATCTGGGGAAACAACACGAAGAACCTTCTTGGGATCGCTTGCCGACGCCCGGTAGAGATCAACCGAGGGAAGATGTCGAGCCTTGGGCCTCATCTTTCAAATCTAGCCTTGTCAGTGCATTCAACGCCTTTGCTGCTGGTTTAACATCGTCTGGAGCGCCCACTAATCCTCGACTTGATGACGGTTTCACAACGGCACCAATAAGGCGACGAGAGTCCATTCGCGATAATTCTCACAAGCCATTGACCCGGAAAGGATCCTCTGACTCAAAAGATTGGGTCTTGCACGAAAAAGGGGACGGCACTGGGACCGTCCAATTTTTGCCAACTCTGGAAAAATACGAAGGTGGGAAGATGGGAAGCAAGCGACCAGGGAAATTTGAGCCCTTGCTTTCATTTGGAGATGGTGAAAGCATAACGACATATGAAGAGAAGGGCGAACATTTCCGACGGACGTCAACACGTCGGTCACTTATTCCTCTGGTCGTGTCGAGTACACCAGCAAAGGCGATCATTCGTCCGGAGAGCCCTTTCAAAAGACGAGAATCTATCTATTCCTCTTCATTTTCCAGGAACAGCAGTGTTTATTCCACAGCTTCGAGTCTGAACCGTGGGGCCACAAGACGGAAATCTGGATTTCCACGTTTGCCGCGTGTCCCTTCCATTGCCAAGCATGGATTGGATTTGGAGGAGCGCCAAAGGGAAGACCTCGATACCATTGTCATCGAGCCAGACGAACTCTGTCGGTTGTCTGTTGATTCCGCTCACCCTATGGGCCGTCGAGCTTGACTCTCAAGTAAAGAATACAAGAAAAAGAGCCTGAATATAGTTGTGATAGATGGGGATACCGATATGCTGTTAACATGATCAGATTCAAATGACGAGTTGTCAGCCTCCCCATAGTCCAATGTACTCAAATGCCTTTTTCAACTTGAGTGCTGATTCCATTATTCCCTGGAGTTTATGCTCTCCAAGTCCTTGGTTACATATTCCTTATCGGACGTTTTTTCTTGCCAATTTCTAGTTGACAACAGGGTAAAGGAAAGTAGAAAATGCTGGTCTTCTCCATTGTATCATTTCTCTATGCAGTCAGCAATGTTGAGGCCGTGACAGTGTATGGTCAAATTCCATTACAGCAGACTTATACTGCAGCACGAGCTTCTCCAACCGTCCTCGCCGCGTACAACGATACCCAACTCGCCCCACCCCCCGTTCCCAACCCACCTCCTCCACGACAATTCAGTCTAACACTCCAGCATGACGCTGCTGCCGTCCCTGGTCTCTCGATACCTCATGTCGGTACTAGTTTCTTTGGATTTTCTATTGAAATGTCCGTCATTAGTCAAGTTCGTAAGTACTCATTTCTTGCTTTTTGATTCGATCTTACGAAACTGATTCTGAAAATCAACAGTGGGCAAAAACTCGTATGTGTCTTCGTCGTAAAAAATAAATTAGGCGGGATTGTTCTTTATCACTCTCTTCCTCCGCAGCTCTTTCATCGCCCCAACATTTCTTAATCTCATGGCTAATTTGAAACAACGAGCAGGCGGCGTTCCTATTCGTTTAGGTGGAAACACTCAGGAGTTTGCGGCCATGGTCGATCACCTTCCCAATGGTCGGACGTTTGGTAAGGAAAATTCTGGGACGATCGCAACGGTTTGGTGCAAAAACCAATTCCTTTCTTCTTACGCTAACCTCTTTTTTTTTAGACAAAAACCCCTGCCGTCACTTACACGCAAGACATGTTTTATATGTGTTCCAACATTTCATCCATGGTCAACGTGAAATGGTTCTTTGGAATTCCTTTCAACGATTCAGTGAACTGGCGCCTTACCATCGCTGAGAAATCTCAAACCATTTTAGGAAATAACCTGCTCGGACTTCAGGTTGGAAACGAACCCGATTTTTTCGTCGAGTGAGTCCCGTCTGAAGGGGAATATGGCTTTGGTAGAAAAGTTGACTGGCGTTCAAATTTCAGATTCGGGCGTCGTGTTGCTCCTTATGGACCTCAGGAATATTCTAATGAGGTCGCCAGTCTCATGTCAACCATCGATGCAAACCCTCGGATTCCCGTCAAGAATCTGTTTCTTGGGCCTAGTGTTTCAGGACCATGGACACCAGAGCAAGTATGGGACACGGGCTTCATAAACAGGTTTAAAGACAGGTTTTACGCATTTACTGTCCAACGGTACGTTTGTCCCTGATTTTGTGTTGTTTCCCCCTCTTAATTGATACCCACTTTTTTTAAGCTACCCAGACAGCAATTGCGGTGCTCAGTTTAATACTGGTGCGCCCGTCACTCAGCCACAGGCCGTCTTTCCGCTTTACCTCGAACACAAATCCCGTGTGGCCGATCTCGTCGCCCCGTACATCAACTCTAGCAATCTCGTGCAGCAGACTGGCAAACCGCTCATCATGTTCGAGACTAACTCTGCTTCGTGCGGTGGGTTCGCAGGGGTGAGTGACACGTATGGGGCGGCCCTCTGGGCGACGGATTATGGGTTCCAGATGGCCTATGCAAATTTTACCCATGCTCTGTTGCATGTTGGTGGGCAGAATGTTTTCTACAACGTAAGCGTTTCGTGTAACTATGTCTGTTTTTAAGTTCCATTCTGAACTACATATTTCTTCAGCCTTTCACTTCACCACCGACGAACCAATCCTCGTATAACCAATGGACTGTTGGCGGCATATACTACTCCACCGTCATCCTCGCCGAAGCCTTGGGTCAGTCCAACACCTCTCGTGTCATCGATCTAAACGCCAATGGGGGCAACATTTATACCCCTTCCTACGCGATTTACGAGAACGGTGTGATCAGCAAAATCGCCCTGTTTAACTACGTAGACGATCAAACCGGAAACAGCAGCCTACAAGTGACGCTCAACGTACCTTCCGGAAACCCATCCAGCGTGATGGTAAAATACCTAGCAGCCTCGACGGTCTCAACAAGGTTTAACGTCACATGGGCTGGTCAGGTGGGACTCCTTTTTTTGTTTTGACAATGACATAAATGTTGTGGTCAGAAACGCTTATCTCTTCGTCATAGACAATGGGCAACATGTACCAAGCTGACGGGCGGTTTAAAGGTCCCCTCAACGTCACCACTATTCAATGCACCCAGCAAGGTTGTGTCGTTCCCGTTCCCGCTCCCGGCTTCGCCCTCGTTTTCTTGGACAGTCAATCACCATATGTCAGCATCGGCCAAGCAACGCAGACCTACGCCACCACAAGACACACCAACTTGCACAATACGGCCACATACAACCTTGCTGCCGTCGCGACGTCAAACGGTCACTCGGGAAAGGACAGACAACAACTTATGAGTTCGAATTATGGGAAAATTGAATCTGCAGGCAGTAGGAGATACCCAATAGATTTTGCCGTGTGTTGTTGTATGGTCTTGAGTGCGTGGTGGGTTCCAAGAATTCTAGGGTGGTGATGAAGGTTGTCTACTTGACGCAGACAACCCATACATGTATTTATCTTGCTATATTTATCGCCACAATACTTATAAGATGCACTTACTCACATACTTTGTATGTTTCGAGCCATATCCGATGGACTTGCTAAATTTTGCCTCTGGCACAACACTGTACAGCTATTTTCAGGTCATGAGCAACATAAATAGTGCAAGTTGAAGAATGAATCTAGTTGATAACAAAGAAGACGAGTCGTTCATGAGATAGTGATCAGGGGTCCCAACCTCAATACAAACCAGGCTTCTCGTAGTCCATAGGTACGTCATTCCTTTCTAACCATGCAGCATCCTCACCACCAAGATCGACACCCTTACCGCAATCTAACCTCCGCCTGGTGGGAAGTTCCTTCAATTCCACACTCGCAGAGCTATCCCCCTCGCTATTTCCGTCTGTTCTCACAACAACGTAAGGCTCACCATGCCACCCCAAGAAATCGAGCGAGGGTATCGTAGTCGCGATGCTTCGAGCGGAGGAAATCCACATGTCTGTCTGCACTTGAAAGTCCTTTTCGGAAGTGAGATTGGCCTTTGGTCGAAACCTGTTTGAACACTGGAGGTGCAAGAAGGAGAGGGAGCTGAATGGCGTGAAGAAGCGAGCGTATTCATTCTAAAAGAATGTTAGAGCGGTCCAGTGGGCGGGAATAACGAGCCGTACCAGAGGCTTGTCAGAAACAACAGTTGAAAGGTTGATAGCAACCATGTGATTCGGAATGGATTCAACAAGAGTTTTGACCGCGGCTTGCGTAAGGTTCGCAATGCGAATACCTAGGACTCTGAGATTCCTCAAATCAGGAAGGATAGCCTCAACCATCTCCCAAGGACAATTTCCCAGGTCCAACCTTCGCAACCTTTCCCTGTTGCGTAGGAAGCGAGTGACGGAATGATGCAACGCACACTCATCGTTATGTCCCACCAACACAAACCTGAAGGCCTCCAGTTGAGGTAAGAAGGTATGTTGATCCTCAATGATATGATCGCTTGCGAAGATGACCGCCGCCGAGTTCGGTTCTTCAAATGTGCCGTGCAAAGTAAGGCTCTGGAGGTTATGAGCATGAGCGATACGAGTGAGAACAAAATGCGAGATGCGAGTATCGACGAGGTCGAGGTGGGTAAGGTTTTTGATGCTCGGAGACTCGAAAACCAGATCCCATGAGTGGTCGCGCGCGAGGTAGGCACCAAGGATGAGGTGCCGCAGAGTGTATTTGTTCTGGTCGAGAACGGTGCGGATTTCACCCATATCTGCGAAACCGTCATCGTCTTCAGCGCGCAGTGTAAACTTGCGGAGATTGCGAAAAGCGGAGACGCCAACAGCGTCAAAGTGCCAACCGCTGAAAAGTCGAATGAGTAGGAAAATCAAATGATTCAACAATGACACGTACATGAGGCCGAGGCCATGAAGATGCTTGTGAGTTGTGAGAACAGTTTGCACTACTTCTGCGCGCATTTCTGGATAGCCGATCCACTCAAAATCTCGTAATGCTCTGAACTCTGGCAAAGAAGTTTTGAATATACCTGTGAAGGTAAGGTTGCAATTAGATAAAAATGTGAACAATAGTCACTTGCGAATCATGAGATCCAGCATGTCGCCTTCTTCATACGCCCAATGTAACCTCAATGACTTTACCCGACTGGCAAATACAGGATCATTTTTGGCTCGATCAAAGATGTCCAGCCCTCGATTCAAGTTTTCTGTATCTTCACCGAAATATATGTCAATGGTTCGGAAGATATGGCGTGAAGCAATGTCACGATGAAAAGCAGAGACGAACAGCCACGTTCTCAAGTGATATCGAGGAGTATGGTCAGCAATTCTTTCCCAAATTTCTGGAGGTGTTCTTTGACATGCCGGATCGCTCAAGAAACGAATCTAAGTCCAATATGAGCCAGTGTCTTTCCTTAACATTCGTTGGATACTTACGGTGTTCTGGCGGAAATGATTTTGAACACAACTGTTGGTGGGGTCAAGTTGTATCACGGCCTGGAAATCTTCGGATTTTTAGCTTATTTCAAAAAAACAAAAGAAGGTTTAGCACTTGCCTTGCTGCGCTCTGGCAAGCAACCTTTCGCCATTTAGTTTTCGAGCGTTTCCTCGGGCTAACAAGGCTCGTGTGACGTCCTCCATTTGTAGACCAGGCGTCTTCAAATAAACTTCCAGATAATTCTCTACCGCCTCTCCGTACCTGTAAAAGTGTGTTTGGAATGCAAGGATAGCATATGTGGTTTGTGTTGAGTCTACCTTCCATCTTCTATCAAAGCAAGTGCGGTATTCAGCAAGAAACCTGCTTTCTTAACTGGGGTCGACTTCTCAATTGCGCCATAAACTGTTGCCGTAAGTTCGTCCTGTGGTGAGGAAGGCGCCATGAAAGAGGAGAACGAAAACGTTGACCGTATCCGTGGGTCGAAATTCCATTGCAAGCCTGAGATGGTACCATCGTTTTGGTTCGTTCCCCTGAATTTGGGAACCATCAACTTGATCCCAATCTTATCTTATCGAACACTGAAGTTTAGATCCTTAATCAGTAACCACTATAAGCGCCCGTCGGCGCTCAGTGATCTGTTTCTTTCACTTGCCTTTTTTATAATCTAGTGGTCATGCGATAAATATCGAAATGTCATCAGCGAAGCCATCTTAAATTTTGAAAATGTGGTAAATCAAAAGCAATATATTCCCGGTTCCGACTGACATCCTAACCTCAAGCTTAAATGGCAATATAACCTTCATATAGGTAAACATGCCCGACTTTCATGGCGCCTACCAGCCTGTTCGGAACTTTAAATTGCGGAGAGTTTTCGACACAAGGACAAGTATGTAGGCCACTCGCGTTGATGCCGCTTATCACAAATCTCTGTCGTGGCTCGAGTTGTATAAAAGGATGGAGCGATGATCAGAAAGGATAGGTGTTGCTGTATTTCGTGCAAACCTTTGTACAAGTAGGCCACACGTTCGGGGTGAGCTTCTATTAGAATAGGTATTCAAGCAACAGAATTCGTGTCTTCGGATCCATGCCACCAGTAATCTGTTCGATTCGCCAAGTTCAAAAGTATAACTGCACGACTATCTCCCCGCACCGGAACTTACCTTCATAACCACGGGGGTATCGCACAATCCATCCGAGAATTGAATTACCCCGCACTAGGCGTACACACTGCAATTACTTGATCGGTGTTCAGTAAAGTACTGCCAATAGTCTAAATCGTGTAACGCAGTCAACCAATGACGCATCAAGACTCCTAAGCCCTGAATTTGTGTTCCTCAGATCCAATCCCAATTCCTTTTAAAAGCTGCCGTATCTAGGTCGTGTGATAAAAAGTGAAAATGCAGCAAGCTTTTTAAAGTATTTCAGTGATCGATCAACAGTCCCAACGCTCATATTACACGTGTTTTGAGACGCTCGGCACGAGGCGTCATGTAATTGATCGTCGTCCTTGAGCATTCAAAATCGATTATTTGGGCAAAGGTCTTTATCACGGCTTTCTGTGCTCGGAGATATTTTTGTATTTATCCCATCGCTGGGTGAATAACCAGATAAACGGCAATACAAGGAAAGTGAATTCTGACCCAAACATTTGAGCAGGCTATCCGGTCTTCCGTGTTTTGTATTCATACCCTTGGCGTATCCTCGACAGGAATCTTGAATCAGCAAGAAGCATGTTGCTGATGGGTATGTCTCTTTAACGTTTTAAGTCACAACATCGTCAAAGGTCGTTAGTTCGTCGTTTCAGTCTTAATCGAATGCTTTAGGCAATATTGGGCTGGCCATCTTTCCTAATAGGTTAAGTAACTCTGATCATCCATTGTAACATTATGCTTGCTGGTCTGGTTCAAAGGCCACTTACTTGCGGCGTATTCAGGCAGCACGATCGACATGAACAGTTGAATGGGACATTGAATGCCATTTACACCCCGCATTTCATTTAGGCCCAAAACGATTGGCAGCAACGGAGATAAAAGCCGTTCGTCAGAAAAGAAAGTCAGCTCGATTTGCCAGCAGGCTACTTCCGTCTTTGGTAAGAATGCTCAAATCAGTGATGTCACTGGTTTGCCTCCTGCCTTTCTCGGCAATCAGTTATGTTGATGCAGCGGAGTTTGAACACTTGTTCTCTTTTATTCGCCCTTGAACCTCAAAGTCCTTCAACTCCGAAACACTCTGTTCACTTTTAGAAGAACCCCTTGCGGATATGAAGAAACTTGTCGAGTTAATGTTTCCGAAACTTTCCGCCTGACTGGAACTTCTATCAACAAGTCAAACCATTGTTGTCAACTGCCTCAAGTAACCTCTGATGATCACTTCTGAACTTGTCAGTAAGATTCCGTGGAAAACCTACTCCCTGTATGTAAGTATAGATGAGAAAATACTGGTCCTTCGTGTGTGTCACTTGAACTCTGAATGTCATTATGATGTGAAAAACTACCCAGGAAGGCGATTCGCAATAGGGGCGGAGAAGGAGATTAATAGGCGAACCACACGGTTTTTTTCCGGTTGTTCTCCTCCTCCGGACCGATCTCCCTCGTCCTCAGTTCAAGCGAGCTCTTCCTGAGCATTCTCGTCGTAATGGTGGTTGTAAGTCCACAAGCCCAAACATTTAAACAAGTGATAACCCTTCTAGGAGCTTAGGACGATAAGCGCTAGTAAGTCGGTAGATTTCGAATGTTTCCAAGCCCCGCTGCGATAGTGGTTCAATGGCCACTTCTCGTCCACGTAGAGCGCTGAACTCGCTTTAAGAGGACAAGCCTGATTTCTTTTCGGTGGAAAACCAAAAAGCTGGACAGATAATTGAATTTCAGCCGCTGTCAGAAATCAGTATTCAGGAACAAGAGCAGTTCGGGCACAAGCCTATTGTCAACGTGATCAAGCTGAATTGAGGCCCCATGCTTGAAATACACTCAAAGTTGACTCGGCATTGGAGTTCATAGATAACAACGAATACAAATAACGTTCAGCATTCAATTACGGGTCACGCTGCAGCCTCGGTATCTACACAACACGGCTCCCTCAACTGCTGCTAGCGGTCTACAAGCACGAAGCGTCTGCACTACGATAATCAAAGCCTTCTGCGCGTCAAGTGTCTCGTCTGCAAATTGAAGAGGAGGCAAGTGGATTCTCCGTCTCTTTGAAATAGGAATTTTACTTTAACGGTGACCACTCTGTCGTGTTCTTTATACCATTTAAAAAGTTGCTATTAATTTGACGGCCTTCATATTTTGATATTGTCAAGTGGATACACACTGATGCGTTTCCAGTAGTTCTACCTCTCGAATTCGAAAATGTCCATTAAGCAGATATGAACGTATAACGTAGACGACATCTGGATTTCACGGCGACCGTCAACAATTATGTGTTGTTTAATATTTACAGGAATAAGTAGTAATGGACGCCCCAATTCCTCAGAGATAAGATAAGGAGAGCCTCTTGTCACTGAAAGTGGCGATCCTGAGTGAGTTTCCTTTGCAGAATGCTGTGCTTTGACAGATGAATGTAGTCTCTTTTACCTGTACATGTCATGACTGATAGTAATACCAAACCCCAGTTGATACATGGGACTATATAATTAATGATAGGTGCCGTATTGTGAATTGAGGAGTACTCCACTGGGCGACATTTGCACCACTTACAATAAGTATAATGACTCTTCGGGTTACCATGTATTTTTTACTATGCATCCGCTTAACACTATTCGTGATTTTTCAAATTAATAGAACATGATAAACGGAATCCACTTGACACATCAACTCGTCTGGAGCTATCCTTCGCGGTTGGGGTAGGAGTCCGCCAATGGTTTCACGTTTAGTGCACACGTATTCAAGTTTCCTTCCCCTTGCAAATTAGCGCCACTGTTCCTGGCTATGTCATCAGCCACTACCTTCAATTCGACACAATTTCGGTTCAATCGAATGGAGGGCAAAGTATTACATATGAGCGACTTTTTGAACTACTCCCTCCATTATAGAAACGATGATAAGCTTCACCCCAGAAACGATTCCCGAGGGCAATAAGCCGCAGGTGCATTACGCCTTCCGTTACGAGGTTCAAAGGCAGCTAGGCAGGCGAAAGCCCTGCATAACAAGACGGTTGAAGGCTCAGGCGCGGTCGATCTTTATCACAAGTACGACATCATCATCATCAACCTTTATCCTTGTTGGTGGCGCGGAGGGAGTTGTTAGTCCGATGTGTTGTGAACCTCGACGTGTTCACATTTGAGTAAAGATGAGACTATGACGAGTGTTCAAAGCACTCGTCAATGTAATACGTCCGACTGGCATGATCATCGGCCATAATTTCAGAATTTGAAGGTACTGATGTACTTACATGTTCATGATATACCACTGAGTTTTGAAGAAATATCCATGTTCTATCGAGGGGTTTTCTCCATCACAAATAGCTCGTAACCTGCGCGTTCGTTAATTTGAAATTGTGGTAAACGCAAAGTCGGATGTGACGACACAAACCACCTGCAAATACGAAAATACAACAGTTACAAAAAGGAAACGGGGATCCTTTCTTAAACCGAGCATAAGTCTTATCAAACGAGATTGAGGGGGAAGAACGCAGGACGTGAGCTAGATCTCTAAGGGAGATGAAGAAACCTTGAGCTAAGAAGTCGTTCCAGCTGCTTCAACTTGCCACGTCGCAACAGGTTCGACTTTTAACTTTTGTTCTTCCACGTGAAAAAAAAAATCCGACCAGGTTGGCTTCGAGCCAACTTGTTTGCTGATTTAGGCACAGCGAGTGTTCGGCCAAACCTATCGGTCTGGTCCTCACAACATTTATGCTTTCGAAGCGAGTGTGCCACAGTCTCGACACGGAATTTGTATGGGGCCTAAAACCATACATGCCCGACCCTTCCTGGTATGTGACGGCCGAGTTATACGCTCGCAGTCTCAGAATCCGGTCATCGGTCGTCGTGAGGCTGAATCATCACCCTGCTGACGTCTTTAAGGTGACTGAAATGCTTTTGCATCGTGCATGCCACTGCACGAACTTGCCCAACCGGCGTTGTCCGTGGAGGATGTTCCACTGGAATTCTCGAAAAGTTGGAAGCGGTGGAAGCTCCAAACGCACAGCCTCTCCTGTTTTGTGTTTTTTTCTTCAAGACGTACTACTCTTGTTTGGGGACTGGTGTCGGTATTTGAATTTCTGGTTCTAATGAGGAGTCACAAAAACAGTACTTACTTGACAATTGAACCTTTACACGGTGAATCATTTATGAACACCTCCGGACGTTCTCAAACGAAGCATTCGGATTCGTGATTGGCGATTGTCAAGCCTGGTTCTCAAACCAATTGAAATGTTTTAACTAGTTTGAAAAGTGGGGAAGATTTTTTTACCATGAACTCATGGCATCCCCAGACAGACGATGTAATGGTGTGGTGAAGAGAGAAAATATCACGGCTGTCAGATTTGAAAACAGCCTGTGATTTGGTAAATAATCGGTACAACATTGCGCAAGATATTAGATCCAAGCGCTGGCTCTTCACCCGCAGGGGAAGAACCAAGGTGTAGATTGAGAGATCCCAGTCTGTCTGCTTTAGTCATGCATTCGGGCGCCAAAAAGCCGAAAAGATTCGGTTAAACACTTTCAGAAGGTTCATATGACTCGATAGAGGCCTCGAGGCGTTTTATCATTTCTACGTAGGAAGGAACGGGACTTGTCCACGTTAGGGTAGTTTCCACCTTCGAATACATGGCGAAAAGCCACATCAACATGTGAGTGTACTCTATTTCAGTTGGTCCGAATTTACTTACAATTGAACAGCCATTGCAATTGAATTCGACTATTTGAAAGGCCTAGAGCCGTAGATAAAAGATTTGAATTAACCAGCGTGCATACAGATGTTTCACCTCGATATTTTCGTTGCGTGCAGGCAAGGAAACCTTATTATTTATGTTCACAACCTTAGGCCTTAAGATTAGGAGAATTACCAAATGGCGAGAATGGTTGATTTGTGAGTTGCTCTGAGAGCTAGTATTTTGGTGGCGTCTCAAGCATAAAGCGGTGGAATTGAATGGAGATATAATTTCCAAGGGGTTTCTTCTTGTGAGTGAGCCGCTGTTGAGATGGCGCAGACGACTTGTCGGAGAAGCGAAAGAAAGAACTACAAGTCCGTTGTTCAGAAGTCATTTCTAATGAGCCACATGGGCGTTGGGTTGTGGGCAAGATTTCCGGTTTCTAACCATAGGACTTGGAATAAAATGTGATGCGGAGTGTTGCAACGTGAAATCCGACATCTACTGGATAAGATAAAGGCTGGACAGGCAGGACCATGGAGAACTGTCCACGTGTAATTATGCCAAGAACACGAGTCTTGGTTAACTGAACCAAGCCGGGCTATGGCTCAGCTTTATGTCGGGAATCGGCTCGAGGTTTGTCATTTTGATGAGATCTTGGAAACGTGCGAGGAACGTATACATAATCTGTTCTGTTTCTCCTACTTCCTTGTCTCCTTTTCCCTTTCGTTGCCTTTTTGTTCTCCGAGTTCGCTAAATGCCCTCTATCCTCAATCTCAAGTTCAAGGTTAGTTGTGCATGTATATCTTGACTTTCATTGACTTTTTTCTATCCTCGTTATGTTTTTCTATTGCAATATAGGGTAACAAGTCTTTTGTCGCGTTCAGCAACCTCAATGATGCAGAATCTCTAACCCAGACATGGAAGGTCGGTTTTTATATATCTGTTATGTCATCGGTGGTCTACATTACTTCAGGTCTGTAGCAAGGTCGCCAGTTTCCTCGAACAAGGCCAAAGACTCGAGAACTTGAGTTGGAGGTTATGGCATCTCCAGAATCTCATCGTTGACACCGACAATGCCAAGTCCAGACGTGAGTTCAAGAAACTCAGCAAATGTATGGGTGACAAGTTGGACAAGGAGAAAGGCCGGTAAGTTAGCGCCCGGCGTCTTTCAGCTCCAAAACCCTGGGCCCTAATGTCCCACTTTATCGCTTTTGAAGGAGCATTGAAGAGCTCTCAGCGCCCGATTTTAGACGCAACCATTCGACCGACATGATCAAGCAACGGGCTGCTGAAAAAGAGCGGAATCGTGAGGCTTACCTGAGTGCTCCAGGCACTATCAGGCGTATGCAGTTCACCTTTAGCGTCGACCAACCTACCGCTTCAGTGTCAAGTGCTCCTGTCAAGAAGCCTGATACAAAACCCTCCGCCGAGTTGTCCAAGAGATCCAGGGCTGCCGCACGAGTGCATCACGAGGACGCAACTATGACCAATTTTGACACTTCCAGCGTCAAGTCTTCGGCTTCCGACCCGATGAATTCTGAATCCGTTATTTCTATTGATTCATATTCATCTCAGTCCCAATCGCTCCATTTTCCAACACTCTTCAGCGACTCTTTTGGACCATCTGCTCTTCTTTACGCTGCCCCCACTTTGACGACTCCCATGACCTACGGCGAAGGGTTTGCACCTTCTTGCGCCGCTGATGATGATCAATTTCGCATTTCTCGACCAACTATTGAACTTCCTCTTGACGAGATCCTCTTCGACGATGACTCTTCTTCTGACGGTGGTTGGGCGTCCGCTATTAACGCCTTGAGTGCCGCCACAATCACCAAATTCAGAGATATTGCGAAGGAGAGCCAGACCGGTTCCATCGACAATGCGCCCGAGGCCCCTCCTGCAGCAGCAGGCAATATTACTTCTGCTCCTGCCGGTCAGCAACAGGATGTAATCATGTATCCAGTCGAACTTTCTCAGGATGGTGAGCCAGGTCCCAATCAGCAACCGGTTTCTACCACTCCACCTCTCTCGAATGTTCCCTCTCAATATTTAACGATCTCCACAAACTTCATACACGACGCCATTGCACGCTCGACTTCGCACTCCACCACCTCTTCTGGAGGGGCGGACGACGAAGCCGGTTCCAGTTATGCGGAAGAGGAAGACGACGAAATTGATCAGCCGTCCCCTGCTCCTTCCACGGCGAAACGTGCTATTTTTAAGAATTTCCCCCCTGAATCCCCAGCGGCCAAGGAAGACTTTCCGGAGACCATCGCTCCATCTCGTTTGTTTTCTATCCACGGCACGCGTTCGGGCACACCTAACACTACTCGTCCGACTCTTACGCTCAGAACTCAAGGTGCAATGACCACCAGGTCTTCTGGACCGGGTGCGAGTGTAACAAACTTAAACCCTGCCATCCTCAGGGCGAACGGAAACAGTGGACCCGGCGGTGTCAAAGCCGAATGCTCTAATTGTGGTGCGACCCATACACCGCTCTGGCGGAGAGGTCTGAATGATGAACTGAATTGTAATGCATGTGGCCTTTATTGCAAGTTGGTAAGTTTATCTTTTGAGTTTAATTTTGGATTTCGTGAATCTAAACGTCGTTCATATAGCACAAGCGACCGCGTCCTAAGAGCATGCGCAGCTCGCATGGTGAAAGTCGCACTCAAACGACCCCTCGCCCAGAGACCGTCGATGTGGTCGGTACGTCTCGTCCTCGTTCGCTCAGCACGAAAGGGCCGTCGTTCACTGAAAGTCAACCCACTCGGCCGTCAGTGGCCGCCCAATGCTACAATTGCCACACGACTGCGACACCGCTTTGGAGGAAGGATGACGAGGGGAAAACGGTTTGCAATGCGTAGGTTTTTTTTTGACTCTTATTTTAAAAAATTTTTCTGACTGGATGTATTTTGCAGATGTGGTCTTTACTATAAGTTGCATGGTTCTGCCCGTCCAATTTCCATGAAATCGGATGTCATTCGCAAGAGGTCTCGTCATGATGCAAGACGTGCTTCTCAAAGTGGATTTGACGAGGCGACTTCCGCTTCTCCCGAGATTTCCCGTCGTACTTCACCCGCGCGCGAGTCCTCTCCTACGCTTGCTCCCGATTCCACCACCCAGATGTCGTATGACTTCGGCGAAGACACTAATGAATTCAGGAACTCGACATCCTCCTCGGAACTAGCTGGCGCACTGGGCTCCACCACGACTAATAATAACAATAGTAACTCAAATACTGAATCGACATCGCTTTTCAGTACGTTCCCGCTCTCCTTCCCGGGGCCTTATCACCCCGATTACTTGATGCAACTGTACGGCTTGAACTCTGACCCATTGCCATTCTCGAGCGTCGAGACTACTACTGAGACTGATCCGAGCATGAGCCCTCGCTCGAACAAGCGGAGGAGGATGAGCACTGATTCTGCTACGGAACCGCCTTCGTCTGCCGCTTCGTACAGCTCATACAACGGCAGTAGCATCAGCTCTTCGAGCAGTGGGGATGGATATACGTCTGCAGCATCTACACCGTCGCATCACTCCAAGAAAAACAGCATGGATTTTTCTTTCAGTCCGTTCAGTCCTAATGGCAGTATCAACCAGGGACCTGCTTTACGCGGATCTGGTAACACGTTCTGGCACCCACCTATGATGCCTCAGAATCAGGCCGATGCTACGTTTTGGCATCCCCCTCTTGTTCCCCCAACTACACACACCTCGAGCGTCAGTTTTAACCCGAGCACCAAGGACGCTTCATCCGCCAGCGACTCTGCTTCTGTTAGCAGCTCGAGCAGAAGAAGCGTCAGCAACTCACCACGGAGTAACACCGACGATTCGGCAATGGACTTCCTTCATAACGGCATGATTCAGGATGACGACCTCTTTTCTGCGTACTTGCATGCTCACGATGAAAAAACTGCTTCGAATGCCGAGAATGGATCCAGCACTGCGATGTACGTCGACTCGTACTTCTAGGAAGACCTGGATATATTTCTTGCTCTATCCCCCGACTGTTGCAGCTGGTCTGGCCTGGGACGATTTGATTTCTTACCCTTCGCTCGCATTTCGTCACGGACATCCATCATTGCATGATTCCATTTCATGGTTGCTACTCACATTGTCGTTTTCTCTTCCAAGTTAAGCCGCACCGATCTTCGAGCCTTTAAATTAGATGAGAATTCCTTGACCGATTGCTTCCTTTTACATTCACCTCATTGCTGCTCTGTCGCTTTTTTTCTTTTTTCCTGCATTTTTTTTTCTTCCCAAGCATCCGTCCACTTTCACGACCCATTGCATCGAATTGGTAGCCCCGCAATCGTTTTTTCTCTTCATCATTGACCTACTTTTCTCAATGTCTCAAAGTCTCGGTCCGGATTCCTCTTCCTGCTGTCTACAACATAAGAGAGCGCCTTAAAATCGCCTTCCGGCACTCTCTCGACATTCGTGATTCCTATCACTATCATGCCACAGCATCACGTAACTCAACCTCAATGGATGCCGCCCTCTGCTGCTAGATGTCCGCGCTAATCATTCAACTGTTTGGTCGACATCCCTGTGTTTACTATTGGCCCGTTTGCCAACATACCTTCTTTTTTCTTCATTGTCGTTCTATTTTCATACACAAGTTGTCTATGCGTCTCCATACCTCGCATATCTTTTCATCAAGTTTTCTCTTGTACACCAAATTGCTGTATATCGCGAAGGGCTTGCGCGTTTTCAAGTCCCCCAAGGCAAAGAATCACATTATATGGTGTTTTATATCATTATTTTATGCCTAAAAGCAATTTCATTTTCATTTGCACTGTGCTTGGCGCCTCAGTTATTACATATTTTCAACTAGTCCATTTCATGTGTAACATATCAAGGAGAATGTATCATACTTCACCAAGCTACACATGCTCCGAGTCCAACAGGTTCGACAACTTGGTCTAGTACGCCGAGATTCGTGATAACAATCCACATCGTTCCGGTGAAAATTCGGATTTACATATGGCATCTCCATCACCAGTTGCCTTGTGATACAAGGATTCGTACCGGTCATCCGTACAGTTGGAACTAAATAAGTGCAAGCCTGTACAGGCGGTGGCATAAATGATAACTCGAGAAAACTGTAGTTTTCGAACATTAATTGAAAATCGAAATCCCTCGAGACAGAACGGTTCATTGACCTTGGAAACTACAAGCAATATATAGGAGGATGTGATATCACATTGCATGATTGGCGGTTTGGGGCAAAGGGTTTCTGAGTTTCCATCATCAAAGTGGAGTCAACTGGGGAAATGTTTTATACCCATATTCGGAATGCCAGTGAGTCCCAAGTTCGGTTTGAAACTGTGGTTCACGAGTTCTACCATTTAGGCCATGCAGCATCGGATCGCTAGTAAATGATTATCTATTCTACAACTTATACAAGCAGTCACATAAACTGAAGACGTCTGTTAAAGACCCCATTTTAGGGCAAGGCTACTAACGACAACACTGACAGAGCTGAGTGCCATAGCAAGAGAGGACCAGACGGGCGAAAGTTCCGTATGACGATACGGATACAAGACCCCTGCAGCAACAGGAATCAATGCAATGTTGTAGAGCATCGCCCATCCAAAGTTCGTAATCTGTCGACGATAAACTCTCGAAGAGATCCTGAACAATTGCATTACGGCTTGAGGAGTGCATCGATCTGAGATCAAAACGAACGAGGCGGAAGCAATGCTGACTTGAGAGCCATGAGAAAGAGCAATCCCAATGTCGGCTGCAGCTAGCGCTGCAGAGTCGTTTAGACCGTCACCAATGAACGCGACGATTGCATTTTTTTCCGAAGAGTGTCCGATTCCAAACAATTTGGACGATACGGGTCTTCTTCTCTGCTTCAGAGTGTTGATAAACAACGCCTTCTCGAGCGGCATGGTACCAGCTTTGACGTGGTGGTCATCAAGGCCGACCTTACGGGCAACGGCACGGGCGGTTCGTTCATTGTCACCAGTCAGCATGTAGACGTCCTTTCCGGAATCTTTGAGAGAGGCGATCGTCTGTTCAAAGCCATCTCGGATCTGGTCGGCGATACCCAACATCAATGGCACCGAACTACCATTAGAATCGCGACGCAAGACGAAGACAACAGTATTACCCTCATTCCGCCACGAGTCAGCAATTCCAATTAGGCAATTTGGCATTTGAAAGTTGGCGTCTTGTGAGAGAAAGTCTTCATTGCCGACGGAAAATTGAACCTGCTCTCCGGCAAAGAGAAATGTTGCTCGAACGCCCCGTCCAGCGACCTCTTCGCAAGAAGTCATTTGCAATGGTGAAGATGGAGAGGGAGGTTTCTTTCCTTGGCAATACGACACAATAGCTTGAGCCAAGGGGTGGGTCGATGTTGCTTCAGCCAAGCGCAGGGCCTCCCATAACCAACCGTCGCCCTCGCTTATAAGATAGGACGTCGTCACCGCTGCTTCGCCCTTGGTGAGAGTCCCAGTCTTGTCAAATACGACGATATCTACTTTAGAGGCAAGTTGGAATGCCTCTCCCCCTCCCTGCGCTAATATACCTGCTTTCGCTAGAAGGCCAGAACCGACAGCTTGCGCTGTTGGTGCAGCCAGTCCAATTCCGCAGGGACAAGCAACGACCAGGACGGCGATGGCGAATTGAAAGGCGGCGGCGATACGGTCGCTGGTGGCGCTTCGCCCCCTGGGAAAGACTGACGAGACGCTGGAGCACAAAGAAAAACAATAAGCCAGACAACCAGAACGAGAAGCGAGATGTACACCACGACAGGAACGAAGATCGAAGTGATTTTTTCGGCCAGAACTTGAATGGGACATTTCTTGGATTGGCCCTCCGCGACAACACGGATAATTTTGCGCATCATGGTTTCTTGTCCTACAGTATCCACTCGAAATACGATGGGAGATGACAAGTTCTTTGTACCCGTCATGACAGCATCACCCTCGTCTTTGGTGACCGGCAGTGCTTCTCCAGTGAGTGAGGATTCGTCAAATGCTGAAGAGCCAGCCACAATGACACCATCGGCACAGGGGACACCTCCTGCCGGGAGCAAAAGCAGGTCTCCGATTTCCACGAGGTCGGCTGAAATTTTTTGGGCAGGCGCGCTAAGCAAGTGATCGCCATAGGACTCTGAAAGAAGCAGGGCATGGTCAGGCGAGGCATCTTCCAACATGGAGATAGCGTCACTCGTCTTCATCCGTGTGTAGTGTTCGAGCACTCTGCCCATGAGAATAAAAAAGCCCAGAAAGACACTAGAGTCAAAATATGTCGTGGTGCCCTTCTGCATCGCATCTTCGTGTGGGCGAAATATGTCTCTGATAAAAAGGCCAAGGCTAGCGAGGTATGCGATGACTGTGGATAAAGCGACCAACAAGTCCATACTGCCGAAATGGATAAGGCGGGACCATCGCCACGATGATTTGGAGGAAACCTTCATGATTCTCCATGACTTCAAGACGAAGTGTTGGTTGACTGCCAGCTGCGCGATGGTACCAAGCACAAAAAGAGCGACCACAGCTCGCTCGCAGCCACCCCAGATAATTTCCTCACACCATATACGGAGTGGATTCGATTTCGGCAGCAATGTCATACCTAACACGCCAATTACGAAGGTGGGTATGGCGATAACGAAGCTGAGAAGTAGGAGGTAAGACAACGTTTTAGCTTCACGACGCTGAGCCTCCTGCGACAAAACATGGATCGAGGGACGTTGGCGGATGGAAGCAATAATGGGTTTGGAGAAACTGAGAATGTGACGGATCGTAAGCTCTTTCGAGGGCTGATATTCGACCTTCGCCACAGGGTTTGACATCGTGACTGGGGTAAACGATATGAGGCCTAATTTGGTGAGTTGTGAGTTGATAAGCGAAAGGGAAGAACTGGAAGAGAATTATCAGGCACTGCTGTACAGGAGGTGAAAACATTCCTACTAGTCATGTCCATTGAATTCCACTTCAACTTTGCGGATGTTCTGTGCTTGCCGATGAAGTTGTTGTGTTTCGAGCTCTTGATCTTCGTAAAGTGTTGCACCATAACCGCTGTCTTCGATCGCATCGATGAGCTGCGTTGGGTTAATATCTCTTGGTCGATACACCACAATAGTCTGATTTGAAATGAAGTGAACATCGACAGACACAACTCCTTCAAGAGTCTCAATGGCAGACTTGACCCCGATCGTGCAGCCCGTGCAAGTCATGCCTTGGATTGCGAATTGCGCTTTGCGAAGGCTAGTCTTGCTCGGTGCCAAAGGCCTGCTCTCGATATCCAATACCTTGTCGTCATACCAGGAATTGCGCTTCTTCTGCAAGTCAGAAGGGTTTGATGGGACAATAAAATTTGATTCAGGAGATTCTACGCGGAGAACTATTGCAAAGGATGATCAACCCTCGAATGGAAGTTGAACAAGGGAAATACCTACCGTAATCCGACTCCATTGCCACAGTGAGGTACGGGTTTCGCAAGAGGAATTTTGGGAAGACTCTTTGGCTTTTGATCGCCTATATATACAAAATCCGTGAAAAACCGGGGGTGTGGTGGCTTACCAGTTGTATTACTTGAGCTTGACACCATGATTGGTTATCCAAAAATTGCCTCGTCTTCATTACGGCGTTGATTCGGTACTATAAAATGCCTCATATTGCATCATGTGGCGCCATCACAAAGTCAGTGGCTGTGCTGTAAGATGCCGGGAAATGTCCTGTCAAAAAAATTGCCCAAAAATTTGGCGTGCGACAAAACAATTCGCTAAATTCTCGGAAAATTCATTTTTAGACTGCTGGGATCTGATCCCAAAATATCGTTCGAGCCAATCCCTCACCAAAAGATCCTGAAAAGTAGCTAGAGGTCACCCAAACAAAGAAAAGTCACATTTCTGGGTATCAATATATAATTCTGGCCACTATGCAAAAAAGGTAATGTATAGAAAATTCTAAATGACTAAGACTCAGAGTAGGCCCCAGGCCTTGGGAATTGTTGTACTTGAGAATTACTTCATTTCTCCATGCTGTGTGGCAGCCGTGGTGAGACTGCACCTCATGCAGGTTTGCCGATGTTATTCCCGGGTCAACTGGCCATCAAAATCTTCACCAAGCAGACCAAAAAGTTGCAAAATTTTGGCGCACCCAAAACCTCGTGTGAATTTTATGAAAAGTGTACTTGTGCTCCATTCGACTGTCCGAGTTCGAATCTATTAGTTTTTCCCAATACCTAACCCAAGAGAAGTTCCAAGCAAAATTGGCAAGTGCCGCAAGCGACTCAGTGCACTTACGGTGACTTGGCAACTTGAAATCTTGATTCATTCTGCGTTGCATAGGTTATCAAATTGAGTCCTAGTAGTTGAAAGAATTTACAGGCACAAGCCAAGATAAGCGCCCAGCCGTTTCTCAACACCTGTCACGTGCTTGGCAAGGCTGTTACAGCTGCCAAGCGTCACGCAGGGAATATAAGGTTGACCAACATTAACTCTTTCTTGTCCCCTATTCTCTACTTCAACAATGACTAAAGTTCTTACCAGTAAACCAGGATTCTATGGCGTGGGATCCGTAGAATTCTCCCCTTCTGCTAGTCCGGGTGAAGGCCCTGTGCGGAGGATTGCTATTACCAAGGATGAACTGGTTACACAACCCCTGGAAGGCATTGAAACAGTTTACGATATCGTATCTTATGCTGCACGCACGCACGGCAACAGAAATGCTTTAGGATGGAGGGATATCGTTAAAGTCTTTGAGGAGGAGAAGGATGTCAAGAAGATTGTCGACGGAAAGGAGACTGTAGAGAAGAAAAAGTGGAAGTTCTTCGAGCTCAGCGACTACAAATACATGAGCTACATCGACGTACAGACCGCTGTTTCTGAAATCAGCCGCGCCTTTATCAGTTTTGGCTTGTCGAAGGGCGACGTCTTTAGCGTCTACGCACAGACCAGGTATGGAGTTCAGCCTTCATCGTATTTCATGATTCTGAACCGCCTACTATTAGCCCTAATTGGCAACTCATGTTCCATGGTTGTTCCTCCGTTTCGGTGACCATTGCCACTGCTTACGACACCCTTGGCGAAGACGGTCTCCTGCATTCCCTGAACGAACCAGAATGCGTTGGAGTCTTCACTAATGCCGAGCTCCTTCCTACTTTGCTTCGCGTTCTGCCGGAGGCACCTACCGTCAAGGTTGTCATTTATGATGGAGAACCCAGAACATCTATTCTCGACGATATCCGCGCCGTGCGTGATACCATCAAGGTGTTGAACATTGATGAGTTCCGCAAAATTGGTCGGGCTCTACCTACTGACGGTCTTGAAGCTCATCTGCCAAAGAAAGACGATATCGCAACGATAATGTACACCAGTGGAAGCACTGGTAATCCTAAGGGCGTGATTATCTCGCACGCTAATCTCGTGGCTTCTGTTGGATCCGTTCAGACGCTTCTAGGACATCATCTTACAAAAGATGACTCGTTCCTTGCATACCTCCCACTGGCTCACGTTTTGGAATTTATTGTTGAGCTTATCTTGTTCTTCGTTGGCATGCCCATCGGTTATGGACGAGTGAAGACCTTGACTGATGCCTCCGTTCGCAATTGTAAAGGTGATATTAGTGCTTTCCGGCCTTCCATCATGGTTGGTGTTCCTGCTGTTTGGGAAACTATTCGCAAGGGTATTCTCGCAAAAGTACATGCTGGTGGAACCATCAAGAAGACTCTGTTCAATGGAGCTATATCCGCGAAGAAGAACAACATTCCCATTCTTGCCCAGCTTGGGGATGCCATCCTTGCTGGAGTGAGAGCTGCCACTGGTGGTCGACTGCGGATTGCTCTCAGTGGTGGTGCCGCCCTTTCTCGAGAAACTCAGCAGTTCTTGTCGACAGCTCTTGTCACAGTTCTCCAAGGTTAGTAGTTTTTGACTTCTAAATGTCCGAGTTCTCAATCATCCACGTTTTCAGGCTACGGAATGACTGAGTCGTGTGGAATGTGCGCTATCCTTCCCCCTGAGCTTATGCAGTACGGTACCGTCGGTTTGCCGGTTCCTTCCGTTGAAATCAAGCTCCTGGATGTTACGGAGGCTGGTTATTTAGCCACCGGTACTCCTCAACAAGGAGAAGTATGCATTCGTGGTCCCTCCGTCACTTCAGGTTACTATAAGCGACCAGATCTAAATTCGGACGAGACTATTTTTACCAAAGACGGCTGGCTCAGGACGGGTGATATCGGCGAATGGAACGCCGATGGAACTCTGTCGCTCATTGATAGGTAAGATATCCTTGTGTTTAATGGGGGACATGTCGACTTATCTCCTTGCAGATTGAAGAATCTTATCAAGTTGGAGAGTGGCGAAGTGAGTATTATCCATTGTTTTAAACCTGACGTGGTTGAACATAACTTTGTTAGTACATTGCTCTTGAGCGGCTTGAGGCCATTTACAAAGCCTGCAACCTTGTCAGCAATATTTGCGTTCTCGCAACACAGGATGCCAAGCAGCCTATGGCCATCGTCATCCCTCACCCTCTGCATCTCATCAGCGCCCTTTCTTCCAAGGGTATAGATTCCAAACGCGAACTCTCTGAGATTTGTGAAGACCCTGCCGTCGCAGAGCTTGTGCTGAAAGAATGCAATGCCGTCGGGAAGAAGAACGGGTTCAAGCAGTTTGAGTTGTTGCAATCTGTTGTTTTGACACCCGATGAATGGACACCAGAGAGCGGACTGGTTACCGCTGCCCAGAAAATCCAACGTGCCAGGATTTCGAAAACTTTTAGGGCACAAATTGATGTGAGTTATTCACTTTTGATGTAATTTACACGTGTATTGAAAAGCTGTCGTAGGCGGTGTACAAGAAGTGAATTTGATTACAGTCGCCATCTGTCGATGTCAACACCTATTTTACTCTTTACTTTCAACCCGACTCACTCAATGGAATCTCGCTTTTATTTGTTGTTCCTGTCCCTGTATTTTACTCCGAATTTTCACCGTCTGTTACTTGCGCTACATCTGCTCTATAATTGATGCTGATAGAATTAACTTAAGTTAAGTATGTGCAGGCAAACCTTGGTCCGAATCAACCTTCCAGAAAAAGTAAATGAAATCATTTGTTCCCTAACAAGAATTTCTCCTCTCCATTGTCATCGCGATCGAGCATGTTATAATGAATCAGGATCGAAGAAAAATAAAGTTGTAAGGGTGATGTGATTCTGGGTAAATATCAATATACAGGAAATTAGAAGTTGTCAATGCGTACGCAGAAATAAATTGCCCACTGGAAACAACGGATGAAGGACTAGGCCACGAAGGTCACTGTGACAGGTGATAATTAAGCGATAAAACAAGAGTGTTCATTGACGGGAGAGGAGCTAGCAACGCTGGCTGTGGAGACGCGATGAGCTTCAACTTCAAAACGTCTTGCGAACTCACGAGGCTCACGCCAAAGATCAGCCATTCCTACATACTATTCCTGACTTGGTTTGTGACTCACAGGATAATTGCTTTACTCCGGAAAACGACCGAATATACATT
>QDKV01005293.1_pt1 | contig 46975 bp, 52 predicted proteins | sample 1861101 | NCBI WGS metagenome assembly QDKV01 (sample SAMN04275158, study PRJNA302643) | Fungus metagenome, whole genome shotgun sequencing project. | isolation source: fruitbody | host: Mallocybe terrigena | place: Sweden | collected 2013
AGGCGACTCACTTTGGAATATTAACCATGATGAATGCGACGACGACACTACAAGCTGGTGTTGATGGCGAGTTCTGCCGATGGCAATACTGTGCAGTTCTTGATTTAAAGTTCTGATTATTTGTACATTGATTGCATAATACTACACTATATTCCGATAATAATATCAGTTCCTCCTTTACCTATTACCATTCATCGTCGTACCTCCCTGCATACCCACCTTTACTAAACTCGAACGACTCACTCCACCCATTGTAGAGTCAGTCTGATTCCGTCTCTTCGGAAGGATCCACCTCTTCCTCAGTCTATACGTCGCCGATGGCTAACCTCTCGCTGCCCTCGCGTCGGGGAGTTCCTTCTCGTTCATCTTGGCTTCGACGTCTTGTGCCGCTCATTTATTCTGACATATCGTCGTCCTCGTCGTCTTCTACCATCTCTTTCACGCCGTCTTTTATGCCTGTCCATACTCAAATCCCCTGACAACGCCCGAGTGTGGATAGGGAGAATAGTTTCGAAGGACAAGACGAGTTGCGTTCAACAAGAGACGAAGGTGAATATATTGATGCGCATCCGCGAGGTTGTTATTTCCCGGATGGCAAGCCGCAACACACAACTACCACGACACGACACGACGTCGGCCATCGACACTAAACGAAAACTACCACCAACCACCACGACGTGACGAAACCCTTGAGCACCGCGACGACAATGACACTATGTTTTTCTCAAGATGTATCTTATGTCCACTACTAACTACCACCCTCATCAATGCAACCACATCTTGCGATTCTTCTCAACCCCATGGACATGTTTCGATGCGGTTTGGGTCTTCCTGGCCTATAAAAACTGGGATATGGGTCATCGTACCCATAGTCGAAGACGCAAGTTGTTGTTTTGTAGAAATGCATTTTTAATCTGGACAACACGACTAACCGACAACACTGTAGCCTATGTCGACAGCCATCACAACCACGATGACATGTGGACACCGCCACATTCGCTACACCTCCACTGTCTACAGCCGCCAACGCAACGCAACAGGTATGCAAACATCAACAGGCGGAGGAACGCATTCTTCAAAAATTGTACTTTTAAAGAAATCCTTGTTCTCATTACTACGTCAAAGCAGCTATCAAACAAGAGTGGCCCCCAGTCTCAGATGCATGAAACTTTGTTTTGTACTCTTCCCCCAAAACTTTGCAAGGAAGTTCCATGTCAAGTTCTGGGGGAAGAGTATGGAACCAGAGATTGACTTTTGGCAAAGGTCCGAGGACCATTAGCCTTTATCTCAACATTCAACCGTTTTTGTCCAAGTATCAGATGTCGCTTGTAAATGATCCAACACCGTCCGCTTCAAATATCTTGCAGCGACAACAAAGAACGGGCGATTTAAATTTCGACGCGATGATTGTCATCGCGTCGAAAATTTCTTTTCAAGGTCGCGTTTGGACCTTCCAGCTACCGCAAAGGGCAGAGGTTTTCAACATGCAAAAGGAGATTTCCCACTCCTTGCGCGTTGGAACTTCTAGTCTGATTTTGACAAGATGAGGACGAGGATGACATCCCAAACTCAATGCTCATTGTCAGGCGTCGGCGGTACGCACAGTATTTTTTATTTCTTTCGTAACTAATACACTAATTACAGGTTCCAATGGGTACACAGGTAACCCATGGGAAACTCGACACTACCCGCGTGTTACCCATCGAGGAAGGTCAGAAAGGTCAAAAATATAATTTGTCGGAATTTGCCGGGCAGATAACAACTACAGCACCGACGAAACAGGAAGGCATTCTCACCTCACGTCCGGACAATTTTTTGCCCCGTTGCAGCTCTACGTAACCACCTACACATTGCATCACCTTCAACCTCCCATTGCACTCCTCGTGGTACATGCTTTCATATTTTCCGCGAAACTTTTCTGACCTTCGTTACCAAGATTTGGCATTCACTGTCACTAGATCATGTCTCTGGTCATAGTTTCCGCATCGGCGGTGCAGTTACTCTTCTGTCCCTCCAGAAGTGGTTGCAGCAAGAGGTGGTTGGACTTCCTTGGCTTTTCTGCTTTACTGGCGGTGGATGGAGATTATCCTTGAGTACCTCTAAAGCATACACTTGGATCATCACTTGCTGCTGTCATTGCATTGTACTTTGTTATTTGTAATCAAAGTCCCTCTATCTGCGTAGGTATCTTGGCCTCCGAGTTCAAATCCCCCTCTCCGGCCACTTGGCATCTGACTCGGTGGTGTTCCAAGCGCTTAGGTCGAGACTCTGGCAGCTGGATCCGATTTCCGCCCAACACTTTCTCCACCCCGGGTCAGCTGACCTGTACAACGCTCCACCCAAATACCTGTGCCCAGCCCTAGATCTATGCAGCTCCCAGCTATAAAACTGTCCAACTCATGTCTCCCGTTTTCGTTACCTTTGTCTTTTCATAATAGAAGTAGGTATTCTCTATGATCAGACAGCCCCTTTACTCACACTTTCGGCCACAATAAGATGTCGACGCCAGGATCAGAGGGTCTAATCCCCAAGCCACCCGAGCCTTCATATGGTGCATCCAACGATCAACTCCACACTCGTACTGAAGAAAGTGGAACCAAGATTTTGTCATGGGCAATCACTCCTCTAATCCTACACTTATCAATCGTCGTTATCCTAATCATCGCTCTCAAATCTTACATCGACGGACATGACTTCAACCTCTATTCCCGCACAGCCTTAACACACTCCACTCCACTCCAGTCCGACATCACAACCGCTGTATCATCCTGTATCGCCTTTCAGCGATTCTTCGCGGCAATGTGGTCGGGTTCAATGTATTTGCGTTGCATTTTCATCCTCATGGAGAAAGGTGGCATTTCTCTTCAGCAAATCAACAGCTTGTTATTTTGGAAAAATCATTTTTACCCGCGAGTAAAGCTCTCCAGAAGGATTGCCCTTGTGGTTTCAATCATCCTACTTCTTTCCTTTCCTACCCAACTATCGGGACCTATTCTTACGGGATCGATTACGTGGTTCTCATCATCTGTCTTGGAGGGCGAGGATGTCGCACCCGTTTACAATGGTTACACGGGTGACCTGCTCAATAAGACTTTCAATTCCCAATTTCCGTTCAATTTATCTGCGACCAGCACAACCGGCACTGTTAATCTGTATTCGGTTATTCCACCAATCGCGAACGGCCTCGCAATCATCGCTTGGCAAGGATCCCGTAATGATAGCAGAACCATGAAAAGAACGATTGCAAGTGATATTCCGATAAACTCAACCTTGACCAACGTGACATTGCCATATTTCGCAAACATCAAGCTCGAGTGGATTAAGGACCCAATGAGAGAGCTCGATCCCGTTGTCCTTCAATCTCATATAGACATATCAGACTGGAGTCCCTTCATCGTTGACGGCATCCCTTACGCTCTTCCAGGCACTTTCGCGATCATTCCTGATGTTTGGGGCGTTGTGAACCCCCCGCCTTCATATAACGGCATTGTAAATGAAACCCGGAATATTGTTGGCATCTTCGACAATTCGGTTCTGTCGATTTTTGGAAAACTACCACGCAACATCGGTCTGTATCAACCCCCTCAATCCGTTTGGAGCATGATATATGGTCGGCTCACGTATGTGGCCGGGGTAGCTGAATGTCGGAACTGCAGGGTGTCATCTTGGTCCACCATACAAAATGACACAGAAGTCACAGTGTCACCGCATAATCTGACTGCATACGCTCTGGCGATGATGCCCAAAGTCGGCGCCACGATGGCAATTAAAGGTACCACCCTTCCCAACCCTCTCAACAATCTTGATGAATATGTTACTGAACTCTTCATCCGATCCTACGGAGTATCATGGGAGTCTATCACAGAGGCTACAGACCGTACAGTCCTTCAGACCAACGTTCAGATTGCAGTATCAACATCACAAGCAAAGGTTTTGTGGTGGAGAGTAAATCTGTGGCTAGCGTTAAACCTGAGCCTCACAGTAGCTGGCCTTCTCTTCCTCTACATTCAATATCTTTGTGACGAACGGTTGATTGAGAATCCCTTCATGGCTGCTCTGCTTCTCGACACCACTGATGTGCAGCACAAGAAAAATCGTGCCCTTTGTGGCTTTTCGACGTTAGTAGATGACGACAAAGGTTTTGGCTATCTTCGCCTTCAGAGGACAGAAGAGGGTCATAAGCGTGTAGTTCTGGAGGGTTAAAGATTTTTTTTTGTAGGTATTTCATGATGTTTTTCTTGTTCGTACGACACCATGTTGAGCTCCATATCTAAATTCTGGACATTTGCTTGTATCGGGTGGATCTATATTACTTATTAATAAGCATATTGTTTACCGGGTCCTCTTGACCTGAGAAGTAATTTCTGACTTATGCCAATGACAGCAACCTGATTCAAGCAATTATATATTTTAACAATAGAGGCGCCTCCCTGACCGGTAAACTGTCGATTTTCCTACATGTCCGTCACATTGATATTTCTTGCAGAAGAAATCCATACTTACACCGAGTGCAAACTTAAAAAGTCACACCATATTTTAGAGATTCAGTTACGAGAGCGTCGCTCCACAGAAACAGCAACAAAGGTATGAATCCCCTGGTACAGCACTGATGGTCATAGCAGATAGTTGCAATACTTCAAAAGAAAAAAAACTCCTCCACATGTCCATGAAATGCTCTCACCCCATCACACCCAATGCTTTAACACCCTCTGGCCAAGCGATTTCTGTTGGGAAAGTGAGGTGAGGAAGATGAAAGGAGCGAAAGTGAGGCGAGGATGATGTTAGTGTTGAAGCTTTGAAGACGAGGATGGTATAACCTGGGACGGAGAGGTGAGAGTCTGTCGGGCCGTTCCCCTCCTCCTCTTCTTCCCTCAACCCTTCTCCCCGCGATCCTCACCAACTGCCTGACCAGGTCGCACTTTATCTCTACCACCGCCTCGTAGATTCATGTATTGTAGTACATTATATTAAAAACATATTTTTATATCTGCTCTTTCACTTGCCACGGCAAGATCTGCCTTCCCCGTTGTGTCAATATTCCAAATTCGAGATGGCGAAATAAGTAGTCCTCCTATTCATCATTTTCATATACATTTAGTGCAGCAAGGTTTCCTTGTACTTACTATGTAATTATACTCAGCCTCACGAAAACCCACTGTGGGAGCTTGATGTATTTCATGAATATTATTGGCTGTACATGTTCTGTGACATGCACTTCCACAGTCAAACTCGCGAGTTGAGCGAGTTGCAACTCATCAAAACTCGCCTGATCGAGTTTGATCGAGTTTACCAACTCGACTCGGCGGCAACACTAGCAGCAAACCCAGAACTTTCCCAGGGTGAAGGGTCTTAGATGCACAACTGACGCCATAATTGGCAGGGATTTCGATTTCTGTTTTTTTTTGCTCAGGGTGAAGTTCAGTCAACAACAACGCTCCGTATTGAGTAATCGAAGCGCCCATGATGTCATCACTATGATGGTTCCCGAAAGAGGAAAAAATCCGGAAGTGAATTTCTTTTTGGGCCATTTTTTTTCTTGTAATGTCTGATCGCCCGGAAAGCAACCACGTGAGAATGGGAGGGATATAAAAGCGGTCAGCGTCACAAAAACTCGCCTTTCTATCTCTCTCTGTAAAACTATCTTCCATCCCGCCATTGACAATTTTTCCAACCATGACCAAGGTGACAATGAAGGCACTTTGGTACAGTGCTGTAAGAATTCTCCCTTCGACGTTGAGGGTTAAATCTAATGGCGGGTAGCCTAAAACCTTTGAGATAAAGGAAGTCCCTGTTCCAAAGATTAATGACGATGAAGTATTACTCAAAGGTAGCGTACATGTATTTTTTCATGGCGATCCCACTTTGTCTGATTTTTCTTTGATAGTGAGCTGCTGCGGTGAGTGGTTTACGACATCCTTAATATTAACACGCGTAACATCGTCTCTCAAGGTGTCTGTGGTACCGATGCGCACATCGACGAGGTAAGTGCTTATCCTTGTTATAGAAGTCAATATACCTGACACGCCACGACTATCATCTATAAAGGGTGAATTTATCTCGAAATTCCCGGCAAGTCTTTTGGAACCAGAGAGAAAAGAAAATTTGTTCACTCCCTTCCGATAGCTGATCCCTGGCCATGAAGCAATTGGGACCATCGTTGCCCTGGGCGAGAAGGTCAAAGGCTTTTCCATGGGGGACCGTTGTGTGGCAGATGTTAGCATCACGGTAAATTCCAGTGCATTGCCCTAGCCTCGTTATCTCCTTCCATTACGCCGTCTCGGCCTCTTTGTTCCTGTTCTAACGCGCTGACCAGTGCGATAACTGCTTCTACTGCCGACGCGGTCAATCCCTCCTTTGCGAAAACTTTCAAGCATGCGGTGTCACCGAAGACGGCGGGTTCGCAGAGTATATCAAATAGTTCGTTGAAATAACATCATAATTTCAACTTTATAATTCCTCACAATCTCGATGCCAACAGTCACCAGAAAAAGCTCTACAAGATACAAAACCTCACAGACGAAGAATCAACCCTCCTCGAGCCTGCCGCTTGTGCAATTCACGGGCTTGACAAGCTCAATCCACCCGTCGGGATTGAAGTCCTCCTCCTGGGTGCAGGTCCAACGGGACTTATCCTCGCCCAACTTCTGAAGCTGAATGGCGCCTCTCGTGTCGTAATCGCGGCGAATAAAGGCGTCAAGATGGAAATTGCGAAGCAGCTGAACGCGGCCGACGAGTATGTCGAGTTGGACAGGGAGAACCCCGAGGCACAATGGAAGAAGTTGAGGGACGATAATCCGTATGGATTTGATGTAGTCGTTGAAGCGACGGGAGTGGAGAAGTTGGCAAATGATAGTATTAATTATGTGCGCAGGGGTGGAACGCTTATGATTTATGGGGTGTATGAGAATAAGGCGTTGGTTCATTGGCCACCTTCCAAGATTTTTGGCGATGAGATTCGGGTAAGATTCATGAACCCCTTTCGTTTCTAGACCTTTAATAATATGATGCAGATCATCGGCTCCTTTTCACAAACGTATTGCTTCCCTCGCGCGGTTGCATACCTTGACGGCGGCAAGGTCAATGTGAAAGGAATGGTAACTGACGTCTTCAAGTTAGACGATTACCAAGCTGCACTTGACAAGATGAGAAGTAGGACCGCGCTTAAGATTGCAATTAAGCCTTGAAGTAAATTGTCGAATGGAGACGGGGATAAGATATACATCACGTATTAGGTGGTTACAAGTTGCTACGTTGGACAACAATAAGATTGACGTATATTATGCAACAACGAATTCGTTCTTGAAGAAGACAGCAATATTTTGCTAAGAACGGCTGCATACTCATCTGTGTACTAATGAAGGAACTAAACAGTGAATTACGTATCGCACCGCCGCTTGGTTGCCTGCATCGCAATTTTCAAGATCACACAGAGAGAAAAATTGACTTGAATGGTCTCTGACAAATTAGCCAGACTGCCAATAAGCAACGCCTCGTCTGTATTCATATTGAGAGACACAAAGGCGTCGGTAGCCGTGTGATTCGAATGCTTGAGATCTCGGGACGGGAAATCCCGATTCCAACTGGTATGACATTCATAGTTTGCAGAATAAAATTGAATCCCGTTTATATCAATAAAAATGTCGAGATCTGGTTCCCGAACCAGCCAAGCGTCACACTTGACTTCAAAGACATTACCCTTACATCGAAGACGTCTCCAAATGACTTAATTGAGTTCTTGAGTTATTCAATTGAATCCTCCAGTGTTGCGATACATGCGCCGAGTACGTAGACTTGCGACCGGCCAGAGAACGCTCTGCAAAGGTTTACGCTAATCCATGACTGAAGGAGAAACCCCAGATCATTGAAATGTGACAACAAGTCCAACCAGGATGTGAGTATGGCGGCACGTCAGTCAAAGATTGCAGAATTCAAATCGACAACTGACAATCAGGCACGTGACTATGTAGATGGCCCGCCAACGACTGTGTCAGTAGAATTTAAATAAATGGGACAAAGTACACACTATGACCTTCCATAGGAATCCTTTCCTACTCGCAGCGACTTCCAATCAGTGCCATTTCTCTCTGTCATTTACAGTCAAGTTTCGCTTCGATGTCACCTGTAGCCGTGTATCTGCAATCAAACGACGATTTTGAGCCTGATGAGGAATGGAAAAGTCAGTTGAAGAAGAGAATTGAAGATTGGATGGAATCAATGGTCAGGGAGGTGAAGGAGAACTTGGCTGTAGAACTGCGAGAGGAAGTTGTTACTCCGGAAACTCGCAGGCGTATAGAGGACTGCAAGCGGGCTATAGACAATATCAAGGTCATCGCGTCGGAGCAGTATCAGCTGGAGCTTCGTCGTGAGTGCGAGCAACGGCGCCTGACCGCAGTTGTGCCTCTCGATCCGGAGTTGTGTCACATCCTCAGTGAAGAGCAGCAACGCATCATGGACACTATTCAGGTCGGCAAGGACGCCACTGGAAGTCCGACAGGTGTACGTCGCATAGTTTCATTCTCCCGAGCTGGTATTACAAGAATCGCATCTAAGAAACCGGCACATTCTGGGTCTCAGGCAATCTCCCCTCCGAAGCCCGACGTTTTGAGATCAACCGTAGCTCTAAGGCATTTCGCAGTTGCCAAGTCATATATTCGGGGAAAGATAGGTAGCTCAGCAATAATCAGTTCAACTGGATCTGGGACTAAGGTACAACCAACGATTTTCGGGACAATTCATGACCGTGTCGACGGTTCTGGCCCTAGCTATGAACTAGAGGAGAATGTCCGAAAACCAATCATCGCAGGTGCCCTCAACATCGACGGCAATCCGTACCCTATTCCTATGGCCGCAACTGATACGCTCATTGATTCCATCTCACCTGGTTTCAAAGCTCTCAATGCCAGTCGTGGCGTGACGACCGTCCTTATGCAGGGTGTAATGACGTGCCGGCCTGCCATCGATTTTCCTAGCCAGGAGATGGCTACTCACGCAAAAGCATGGGTTAGTTCGGCACAGGGGTATGATGCGATTAAAAGCGCATTTGAGAGTATGTCTCATGCTAAGTTGAAGCGCTTGAAGACAGAGCTGGTAGACCGGACTCTATTTATGCGGTTTATTAAAACTGCTACGGAGGATGCGTTGCCGGGGGAGGCCATGATTTCGAGGGGCGTGAAAGAAGCGCTTAAGGTTATGAAGGGACGCTACCCCACGATGACTACCTTTGTTCTTCCCGGCACCCGTAGCACGGACGAAACATTAGCTTCGACAGTCAATCGGATCGAAGAATATGGAAAATCAGTGGTAGCTGAAGCAATGGTTCCAGGCGTGGTGGTGAGGGATGCTTTGAAGACAACTGTTGAAGCTCTAGTGAATTTAAAATCAATGAAGAACTCTGAATTGGCAGTTGATGCACATCATACCAACATGATGGACTGGCCAGGGGAGATCAATGATCAAACGGTGAACATTGTGAAAGCAATGTTTATAGTGATTGGCCAAGACCCAACACGGAGCATGGAGAGTGCGCGGTGTTTAATGTTTATGGAAGAGTATGTCCCCTTCTATCTGATGAGGGGTCAATATTTCAATTTTTTTTAAATTGTTACAGGGTCAACGGTGGAGATTTACTCGTGACTTTCTCCATGCCTTGTATCAAAGTTGATGCAGTGAGTGGGGAGACACTGAAGGAGTTTGGAATTACACCTGTGCACTCGACTCACACATGCCGGAATGCTGAGCAGTTTGCAAGGATCATTGTAGCTGCTGTAATGGCCGGCAAATTGTCTATGCTTGCATATATGGCACGCTTTCCGGAATCTGGTGTAGAATAGGTTTTCGTGATAGTTTTCAATAAAAAAGCAGGAATATCGCCTGTCTGGTTTTGGCCGAAATCGGTTGGTTGTCCCTGTCCGGACGGCTACATAAAAAAAAGGTAACGCGGTACACAAGGGAAGGCGCCAAAATGGGGCCTCCAAACAGATGTAAACAACGCCTTACCTGATTTACCCTCCATGATGGCATGATGGCCGCAGTGGCATAAGTCTATAGCAAGTGTCGCTTTCGACAGCGAATCAACAGGTTGGTGTTTTACAACCCAACACCGTTTCCTTCTTGCTGGAGCGTCCTGTTCCGATTTCCGAGTCCACAACATTTTTGGCTTCTTTTAGACGCACTCAGGCGATCCTTCAAGTTTTCATATTCCTTCATTAAAAACCTTGGGGTTAAAAAGCTGCTGCAGGGCCAAAGCCGTCACTTGTAAGGGGCAGGCTCAATTGAAAGATATCTTTGGCTCTTCTTCATCACCAGTCTACTTAGAATATGTCCATGCCTGGACCTAGTAGGCTCACTGAGCAGCCGGAGTCGGATATTCCCTCTTCGGGCCTTCCCTTACAATCTGAACTTTTTATTATACCCAAGTCGGATCCAGTAGAAAAACCAGAAGGTAAGGAGAACTTGTGGCCTTAATACCCTAGCTCCGTACTCATATCGGCTATTAGTTCAAGCAGAACTCAAAGTTTTACACCGCCGGCGCATCCATGACTCTTTCTTGCTGGCTGTTATCATCGTCATGCTGGTGTGGCCTTTGTTATTCTTCTTCGCAGTTTTTTTCCGGAAAGGTATCCAGATGAATGACCATGTCGCAAAGGTTGTAAGGCATCACCCTCAGAGCACCACCTTTTTCGTTACGTTCATTGGTAACATCGTATGCCTAATCATTGACATCATCTTTTCCTTCGCGGTCATTCGTCTTGCCCAGGAATGGATCACGGAGAACGAGGTTACTGTCTATCATGTTTCAATGCTAACGGGCTTTAAAAATCAAACGTGGCCCTGGGCTCTCAAAGACCTTAGAGAGGTGTTCGTCCGTAATAGGTGGTTACCAGCGACGCTGCTCGGAGTCTGGATAGGCGCTTTTACATTCGTACCATCAAGTACCACCAGTCTTCTAACGCCGATCCCATTCAATCGAACGGTAGGTCTCAACGGAATTGAAGTCAACCTTTCATCGACTGCTACCGACTGCCTTGAGTGGCTTAACAGGCAGTATATATCGAACAACTGTGATTGGAAGGTGAGATGAACAAACCCATAAAATCGAGGAATGAGTGCCCCACTGATCTCATGCCTTGTCAGACGTATCGGGGAATGAATTACACCACTTGTCTAGGAGAGAATCAGATGGTCGACGCCCTGGAATCAGGTCGCGGAAACGTTAGTCTCGGCCTATATCGTTGATTATTGAACTCATTCGGTCAACAATTCTTCTGCAGATCCTTTCGTTGCTTTCAAATAACTTGGAAAGTCTTACTTTGAGCCAGCTTGGCGCGAAGGATGGTCTGCGTTTCTTAGGGCCGATTCGAGGCGTCCTGCCTATTGGTCCCAACGGCGTGCCTGCCTTCAACACTCTCAAGTCTTCTCCGTTCTCAGATCCGCAAACAAGGGATGCAATGCTTTCATACTTTTACACGCTCGAGCATCAAGGCCTCACCAGCAACATCAGCTGTATTTATGACACAGCGAGTCCAGTCACATTTGGGGTGTTGAACGCTGGCACGCCTTACGCGCTGCAGTACAATGGAACCTGCGACGGAAAAGCTGATGTTTTAACGGATGTGGCGACGTTTGTAACGGCCAACGGCAGTAGTACTCTGGGGTTCTGGGCCTGCAAGTCCCCACCAAATGGGGCCCAGGATCCGTCTTACTTCATCTATCTACGCGGGCGTGCATATTATAGAGACGCCATTGGGAACATCACCTGCACTGTCTCCCCAATAAAACCTGCGATATTCCCGGTGACCTACCAGTCGGAGCCTCGTATTTTCTCCTTGCAAGAACGAACCTCAGTCTCCCCGGCTACTTACCCCCGATTGATCGAGCGCACTTTGGTGGCGCTAGGAAGCATCGTACAATATTCTCAGAATTTTCAATCTAACCTGGTGGCCGAGTCCGTCATCACATTTGGGGTAAAGTCTTTCGGGTTGCCTCCTTACGTACAGAACCCGCAATACCTGCGGTTGTACGAGGCGATGATTCAAGGTATGCTCGAGTACCAGGTATGTCGTTTTTTATTTATTTAAAAATTCCTCGCACCTTGTCCTCACCTTCGTCTCCAAAGGCTACATACACCAGATTGATTTATTCGGCGGCCACAGACTTGCCTCGTTCTTGTCTTCGTACGGTGAACGGGTCCGTGACCTACGAGGTGATCGGTTGGCACACAACGGTTAATCATATCGGCTATTTAGCGCCAATGATACTCATCAACTTGGCTTCCTTGATTGTCATCATTGTAGCCATGCGCAAAGCGAGCGGACATGCTTCTGCAGATGACCCCACCCACCCCATGCATCTCTTGGCTGCAACTCGGAGTACCCCTGAGGGGAATGAGGGGTCTAATGGATTCACGGATAATGTGGTTTACCGTCGCAAAGATGTGCGTGCCTGGACTGTGCAAATGATTCCAACACTGACGACTGATATTGATTCAGGCGCCAAACCAAACTATTGAAAAGTCTACTAAAGTGTCGGAAGTACCTGTCACAGATATTTTGTTTGGTTCATAGAATCATAACAATTGCAATTACTGTACATGTGTGACCAGTGTAGTGAAATTCCGGATCTCTCATTGCCAATGAGAGATCCGGAATTTCACCAGTGACGAGTACTATACTATTCAGAACCAAAGACTCTATTTATCGACCATCTTAGGAATCGTTTATTACCGCAATGGCTCCTATAGTATGAAAAGCGTACTAAGTAGCAAATGGGTGCAAATAATTACAACTATCATTAGTATATGGTTCAGAACAAATGATTATTGTACTTCATGCCATCTACATCATCGCAACTAACTTTTACCCCTTCTGTTGACCGGCGTGTGGATCTCATGACAAACAAGCCTCTTTCGACCAAGGTAATATTTTCCTGCCCGATCCCCCGAGTAGAAGAAATCGCAAACGATTGAATGCACAACCGGGATGCCACCAGGATATTCGAACATCATTTGGAGAAAATACGGCCAGTGTTGCTCATCACTCTCATCGGGTCCACGCAGTCTCAGCTCTTGATATTCGAGTGTTCGTTCAAGTTCGTAAGTTCGGAATTTTTTCCAATCGATACAGTTGGGTAAAACTGATGCTTCCAATGCGCTCATGAGCTTTGGGTCACGGGTCATCCAAAAATCAAGCTCGGATTTGAGGAATTCGTCGAAATGTTGGAGAAGGTCTTCATCAATAGTTGTATCTTTGAAAGCCTTAAAGACAGGGTGAGATTGCGAAAGAAAATTACGTGCTCACTCACAAGCGCCTTGTCAAAATGTTGGAGGAGTTCGCACAAGAAGCCAAAGTACAAAAACGGATTTTCGTACGTTTTTTTCCATCTGGATGCCGCTTTTGGTATGAAATAGTCGATGAGAGTATACTCCTTCATGACTTGTTCCAACTCTGGATGAGGTAATGCGTTTTGACAAAACCATGTCAGGCAATAATGATATGCTGGTCTTGGATCCCAGTCGAGTTTAGATGATGATAGAAATTTCCAATATCTACAAAACCTATTAATTGCGTTTTGGACATATTTTTAAACGGCTCACTTTTCCTCCACATAGGAATCGTTAGACACAAGTCTGATACACCCCCTTGCTACAAGCGTGCAAGCACTCTTGAAATCGACGTGAAACTCCTTCGATCGTGATGGATCAAAGAGAAAGTCTGAGAAGGATTTGTGGGAGAACTTTATGATCCTTGTGTTGGAGAGATAACCTTCTTCAGACCACCTTGCTTTTTTGAGTGTAATAAGTGATTTGAGATCGAGCAAAGCAAGCTTAGCGACACCCGGTTCTAGATCCAACACACATTCCACAAAGTAGTCTGTGTTCGTCAAGTTATTTGGGCCTGTAATGCCATTATAAGGAAAGGGGTTGTAAATTTGAGTAGAAACGAGAGCAACGGACAAAATGTTGGCGAGCATTTTATGATCATATTTGGAAGAAGATAGGATACTGTGATACAACGCGTCGAGTTCGGCATAGGGATTCTCCGAGGTTTTGCGTAACAGGATAATATCTTCAAGGCGCTTTTCCGGATGATCGTAGACAGTTTCGATGTACTTGATAACAGTACATGCATATATAAAGTTCCCAGAGGATTTCTTGACAAGTGCGTCGATTGAAGCACTCGGTGGCCAGTCAGGACCGAAATTTTTCCGGATGGGGTGATCGCGCTTTAGTCGCTCGAAGTTATCATGAAGGTACTTGTAAATGTCGCGATTGGCCATTGAATCCGCTGACATCTCAAAGGTGTCAAGAGAGTCTTTGATCAATCTGAAGGAACTTGCTATGTCGTGTTCTGGGCGAGTGACAATAAGGAACTTTAGATGACCACGCAAACGTGGAAGGAATTTGAAAATTGATGTCAAAACAAGGCGTCTCGCTTGTCGATCTTCGCATTCGTCTAGACCATCAATCAGAATTAGCATTGGTCGGTTACGCGACTGAGGCTGAGATAGTCCAGATTCGGAGGACATTTTAGTGATTGGATTCACGATAAGTTTCTCGATTTGTGTCTGAATAGATCTAGAGCAAATCATGGGTTCATCCATGATTGCCCGCGCCATGTATGGTTGGATCTCAGGAATGGAACATGAGATTTCATATGCAAGATGGGGAATCAATGGTTTCTCTGAGTTCTTCCTTGGGTCCGTTTTGAAGAAAAAGAAGGTGCCAGCCAAATGTTTATCATTTTCTCGGGCCAATCGTTCTGCAAGAGATCGAGCGATCGCTGACTTGCCAGCACCAGCCGGCCCAGAGAGCCAAAAGATATTACACCGGTTATCTGTGGATTTCACCCATTCTGAAAGGCGGTCGAGAATTGCAACACGGGTTCCCGGATGACACCTTGGCGGATCGAGAATTTCAATGGTGTCATAAGTTGCGCTTGGGGTGAAATAATCATTGCAGGCCTTCTCGATTACTTCCAATCATAAACATCAGAAACGGCGTACAAGACAAAAGATATCATAATACCTTCCCTTGGACTTGATAATCTTTCTCCGTTGTCAAGGAAGGTACCGCCAGTGATTGACAAACTGTTGATGGCGTTGAACATGGGGGCTTCAAGGAGTCTCCAAAAATATAGAATCCGAGTTGCTCAAGGGTTGAGGCCTCGAGGAAAGATACACCGTTTGAAAGGAATATGGGTTTGGGTAGCAAGATACTGAAGTACTCAGTAAATATCGATGGAATTGATAGTGACAATTGAGATGATTTCCATTAGCAGTCAATCAGCTGGACTATCCCTCCCTGGTGAGCAATCAGACAAATATGTACAACCATTGTGCTGAGAAGTAAGTACTAGACCACGCTTAAGATTGCTAGTAAGCCTTGAAATAAGTTGTTGAATAGAGATAATATATACATCACTTATTAGGCGACAATAAGGTTGCTGGAAGTTCTTAAAGGAGACGTTTTGTTGAAAAAATTGAGGGTCTCTCAGACATTTATATGGACAAAAAAAAACGATTTATTCTTCATCTGCATAGTCATATCCAGTATCACCCACTACACCTAAAATAAATATATCCACGTACACTGTGCAGTGTGAAGCCCAGAAGCAAACTGAACAATACATTACTCACCAGCTTCTTATGACCGCCATCATCCTACCAATAACCCCTCAAGTATTTCTCCTCTGGTGCTGCAATTAAATAATATCATTCCACTTCGTGCCACTAAAGAATTTCCCTTTGCCTTAGCTAAGGGCCCTTATGTTTCCTAACAACTGTCGACTGGATAGCATACACTTTGGAGCATCAAATAAATACCATCAAGGAAAGTTTGTCTGAGATGGTTGCCAGTAGAAGCTCTTCTCAGGCAGCGCGCCAATATTACGATCTTTGAGACCGACAGTCTGGACTTCAAAGCTTTGTGCATTGATTAATTGACATTGAATGGGGGCACGACATAGTATGGACGAAGCCCTCAAATATGGAAGATCACATTAGCTGAAAAGAGATTCAAGAGAATCAACTGTGACTCGCGTGACCATAACGTGACCATGGCTAGATAAATGGGAATTTCAATAACTTGAAAGTTGAATAAGTTCAACACTGCAGTAAGGAGTGACAAGACTTGGCATTTCGCATTTCCTGCTACTCCGCCCGTCCCAGAAGTCTAGCTTCACATCTTTTCAACATGTCCAAGCGCATCCGCATCTTCACCCCTGAAGACGTTGCCGCTCATAACAACACTCTTTCTTGCTGGATCTCGCGTGCTGGAAAAGTGTACGATGTCACGCCATTTCTGAGCGACCATCCTGGTGGGGACGATTTAATCTTGCAGTACGCGGGCAAGGATGTCGAGGACATTATGAGGGATAAGAACGAGCATGAACATTCGGACGCGGCTTATGAGATGTTGGAGGAGTATTTAGTAGGAAGGATTGGCATTGGAGAGGCGACGGTAAGGGAAGGTTGGTTTGTCTTTTTGCATTTGTGTATAGTCAGGTTGACCTTCTTTATATTGAAATATAGATTGGGAAGCTACTGATGATTTCCATCCCGAAGAGACGGACGAAGCGAAGGATTATGAGAAGAATCAGTTCTTAGACCTTCGTAGGCCGCTCTTAAGGCAAGTTTGGGAGGCAAACTTCAGGTATGTGTTCAGAGTGATCTGTTTTGTGGGCTGGTAGGCTTACAAACAAGTATAGTAAGTCGTATTATCTCAAACAAGTCCATCAACCCCGTCATGTGCACGAGTCTGCAAGGCTCTTTGGGCCTACGATACTCGAGGTAGCTAAAGCGCTCTGATCGACCATTGCATTGAAAAGTCATCCTCACCTTGCGTAGATGTGTACCCGAACAGAATGGTATGTCGTCCCCCTATTCTGGGGACCTATCACCGCGTACCTCTTCCTGCGTGCCCTCTTCCAATTTACGAGCCCTCTACCTACCTTCTTTCAAAGTCCTGCACTCCCACTCTCCTACATCTTCGATGTACCCCTTGAGTCCTGGGCCAAGCTCATGCCGTGTTTTTTCCTCGGAAATCTCATCTGGACGTTGCTGGAATACCTACTCCATCGGTTCTTGTTCCATGTAGACGAGATCCTTCCTGACCGACCACTTTGCCTTACGCTTCATTTTTTGATGCATGGAATTCATCATTATTTGCCCATGGACAGGTGATTTGAATGATTATCAATCTTCAAACTATTTTCTGATGAACTTTTGGTGGTGGTTGATTAGGCTCAGGCTGGTCATGCCTCCTCCTCTTTTCTTCATTTTACAGCTGCCGTTCACTCAGCTCGCATACGTTCTCTTTCCGGTCGCGATGGCGAATGGCATTATTGCCGGGTCGTTCACTTTCTGTAAGTGGCACTAGATTTTCTTACTGTTCATCTCACACCCTTCTTTTTTTGCTTAGACGTCGGATACGACTGCATGCATTATGCGTAAATCAATCTTATTTCATACATACACCTCGACTTACATACTTTTAGGCTGCATCATACCAAACTCCCTCAGTACATGCGCCAGATGAAGAAATACCACCTGGCACATCACTACAAAAACTTTGAGCTTGGATATGGTGTTACAAGTGAGTATTTAGTTACCCTCAGGCGGGTTTGTTTATGTCTACTTGAAATTTTCAGGCAAGATCTGGGACTATGTCTTCGGGACGGTTCTCCAGGTGTAAAGTTTGGGACGAGCTCTGTTCATATATGTTTTCCTCTCTTTTTGAATAATCTTCCTCTTCATTGTTTTCATACTTGTTGGATAATCTATGTAGATATACATCCATTTAATAAGAACTTAATTTGGCCGGGCTTTTCTCGGGCCGAGAGAACGTCTTTTTGTATTTTTATTCTCATAACGGTTTTCGCCCTTGACTGAATCACTACTTAACCGCAGAAGGACCTGTAACGAGTAACTTTGCAAGGCCCGTCTGGATTGCCACCCAAAGCGCAATGCGATAATGCCTCGATTAAACTTTGATATCGACGAGGCCGACTTATTGAAGGCGTACAAGGTGGACACGCTTACTCCTAAGTGGGTACAATGAAATCATTTTACTTTGCCATAGTTTGCTTAACAAACTTGAACAGTAAATGGCAAGAAGTCGATCATGAAGATTCCGTGGCTGGTGCGGTGCTTAATCCGACAAGTGGAATTGACGTGGAGAGCGACCCTTTGGGGCTTGGGCATACCGTCAAGTTCAGTCCTAATGCTATTCCGTTAGTATATTTATTTATTATCCACGACAGGATACGTGAGATGGATATGGAAACCAGTGCGTACATTGACCGAAAGGGCGAACTTGTTTCTTGAAAGTCTGAAGTATTCGAACAGAGGCTGCGTGCTTGGTTACGTCCAAGTCTTTTGACCCCAAGGTCTTCCTATCGATGGTGCACCCCGACGCGACGTATCAGGACCTCGCTCGCGGTATCGCACACCTCCAGAACTCGATTGAAGCGCGTTCGGAGGCCGTAAGGGTACTAGTCGAGGAGAACTTTGATAGGTTTGTTGCAGTCAAATCTTCTACTGATGGTGAGTCTTTTTCCCTTCCTTACCCTTCCACTTATGTGATTCAAACTTTTGAAACAGCGCTATATGCCGAAATGAAAGAAAGTGTCTTGTCTCCTGAGAAGGAATATGCCTCGAAGCCCATTCGAGATTATTTGAAGGGTATGAATGAGATCGGTTTCAATTGACGAAGGAACATAATTTGACCTTGTTATCTATCTAGATGGCGCTCAGAAAGCTGACCAAGTATTTCTTCCCGTATTGGAGAGTGCATCAAAAGCACAGAAGTTGCGAACAACGTTGGGCCTTTTCGACAGATCAAAGTTCTTTTTCAATCTACCCAGCTTTATCATGGAGTCCATTGAAGGGGTGACTTATTTCTGCTCATTTTTATAATTTCGATCGCCAGCTAACGTGTTTTATCCATCCAGGGACGATATGAAGTAGCGCTGCGCGACTACAAAAAAGGAAAACATCTCCTGGAAAATCGTCCAGGTCAGCTTTTGCCCATAGGAAACATTAAAGACGCCGTAGCGTCCAAAGCTGCAGAGAAGCAACAACAGCGTATCTTGGAAAAAGTTTGGAAGAGCATCGAGAAGGCGATGGTGGAAATGAAGAATGTGCTTGTCGCCCAGTTGCAAGATACGAACAGGACGGTGGAGGAGCAGGAGAAGACCCTTGAGTTGGCCTTTTTTTTGCATTTGAAGATAGTTACATATTTCTCACTTCACCTTTTTACTTTTTAGAATCCTTTTGGAGTTTCAGTCGAATGACGATCCTGTCTGGAAGTATTTTGACAGTCATCATGCGCTTATTCTGAATTCTGTGACGAATTCATATCTGTCGTCTGTCCGTCTGGTTGATGGTGAGTCAAGACAGCAATTTAAGCATTCGCTCTGCTCTCATATGCTTGGCTGCCTCAGCAAAAAGCAGCGAGACTTATTTGGACGATGATGCCTTGAATGGATTCCTTCGTGAGCAGCTTCAGACCGTTATTCTGCATCTAGAGGAGAAGAAAGCGGATGCAACATTAGGTATGTGTATATGCTATTTTTTTTCGCGATTTTTTCTAATTTCTTTTGTCTGATTGTTAAGTAAAATCACCTGCCGAGCCAGTCTGGCAAGCGATGCATGATGTGGTAAGGAATATTTCGGGGGCATTATTGTCACCCCTTCCAAACTTTTGGAAGATTTCAAAAAGTTTCATCGACGGAAAATTTAAAAAGGTCTGTCAATTTCTAGTGTTGTTCGTGTACGCTATAATATCCTTATTGCGTCAGTCTGTTGTTACGTCCTCCCGTCGCAGCCCATCACAATGTAAAACTATGGCATTGGATATCATCAAGCTCTATATTTCCCAGATATCCGATTTTTTCAAATTATCTGACGTTGTAATTATGACTGCGCCTGGCGCGTCTCTCGTCCAATCTCCTCACCTTCCATTAAATTCCCACTCCATTTGCACGGCATATTATTTGAACAAAATCCTGGGCGATATTCATGACACCGTGAACGATTTGAATTCACTTGATATAGCCAAGGATAGTGGATTGAAGGGCCTCTTAGAAAATGCCCGTTGGAGATTTGTCGATTTTCTTGTAAAGGCATGGCTTCGAGGTTTGTCATTTACACCATCAAATCGAAGTGGCTTCTTAACGTTTGTAGACGCCAGCATGTTCCACTGCGTGGAAGCCTGGGTATCGAACCCAAACGAGCCCTTCACTACACATTATCTGGCTCAAATAGAGTTATATCAGCGACATATGACGACAGCCGCTTTCAAACTAGCAGGCGGCATCGACATATCGTCTTCCATATCGACTACCAAGCCATCGAAACCGGGTCCTGTGGCCCCAGTTTTGGTCGCAAAAATCACAAAAGCTTTCCTTGACAGCATTTATGCCATTCTAGATGGAATGGTGTTGCTGGCGTCAAATGAGCCGTCGTTTTCCAAGCGACAGAGAACCGAAAAGGCACAATATGACTTGGATTCCCTCAAGACAGTGGGTCCAAATGACAGCGTACGTTTTCTTAGATCCGCTCTTCTGGTTATCACTACAAATTCTTCCAGGATGCTCGACTTTTGCTTGTCCTTGCGAACCTGGCTGACTTCTCCAAGATTGTCATTCCTGGCATGTTTGTACAATTAGAGAGTGCGCTCGGTATCTCCATGACTGAGGACAGAAGGGTTGGTATCTCGTCCACGCATATATCAGTGCTTAGTTTAACGAAACAAGACCATGATGACAGTTGTTACCGAGCTTGAGCAAATGCTCTTCAATGGGTACACCAAAGCGAAACTTGAAGTGGCCATCGCTCTGCTCCGCAAGGGAATACTAGATCCTCAGATGGATTGGTATGAAACCCCTCAGCCGACAGGTATGACAAACTCTCCGACTTCTCCGATCCCCGCTTACGTGCTTGTGGTTTTGTAAAAATTGCTCCTGTCAATCCCTTGGAAACTCCTGCAGAAATTCGACCCTATATGTGTGAGACGCTGATGTGCCTAGTCGAAGTTCATGCGCAAGTTTGTAGCGCAGCCGTGTCTCTCCTGGACCGCATTCTAAATGCGGTTGTAGAAGAACTTGCAGCCGAGGCTCTTAGGTGCATCCGACAGGTGAAACGATTTGGTATGGGTGGAATGCTATCTGTACGTTTTCCTTGTATTCTGTTCATTTTGCCACCGTCAGCGCCCGAAGTTCCGTTCTGCTCTGAAAGTGATGATGGGAAACTAATTTCCGGCGTTTTTCCCAGGCCACTTTGGAAATAGAATTTATGCAACAGACCCTTGGACGATACGTTACTCCGACAGCCTCAAAGACACTATCTGATCTTTATAATAGGATCTCTCAAGCATATTCCCGACGTCCGGGTGACGAGAGTCTGCAGGCGAATTTGGACGACGTAAAGAAGACGCTGGCCGACAGCCGCCGGTCGACAGCGTTTGAGTTTCTGTGTTTCAAGCAAACAAAACCTTCCTATTCCAATAGGACATCCGGAACCCGCAATCCGGTCAAAGGAAACCGGGCCAAGAATGCAGACGTGAACTCAATTCCAGCTGCCGGGACGTAAAGCTCGTGATCAAGCTGCGCAGTGTGCTCCAGGAGAACAACGCATATCCGCCAATCCAGGTTCTTTTTTTTACATGTAATTCTTTGAAGGGTCAGTCATGTAATTTAGGAAATGTATGTGTGAATGTCAGGCGTCGACCGCCGACGTTTACAATTTCTCATCGCTTCTGGTTGTTATGGTACAGAATGTTCTCCGTGTCCAACTGGCGTATTTACGAATAACGCTTTGTCTATTTTATTTGTTGAAGCGAGATTGCATGATCTTTAAATGTCCCGACAACATTCTAATATTTCTGAGGCTTCTCAGAAGAGGTCCGCGGTCAATTGTAAAAGAATATGATATTCTACATTAAGTGATCCTTTACCTTGGGCATTGTGTCGTTTCTGATCGGCGTCCATTTACTGGCTACCCTGGGGTGCCGCCATTAAGTCAACGAGAATCGTGATGATCCCAAGTACTAAATAATAATAGAACATAGAAAGTCAAGGCTTGTGACATTATCCACTTAAACGCACCGATTTCGATGGCGATCAACGCAATCACAATCTGTTCAAGACGTTCGGCATGTTTACTGGATACAGATTCTTTCAACAGCTGAAGCATATCTTGAAGAACCTGTCATATTCAGTAGATGTTAGTCATGCCTGACCTTACTCCCTAAAAGAACAAGGAAACAGACTTCGACACGAGTATTGAGTAGGTTGATTCTCTGCGGTATCTCGAGGTAACTTCGGGCTGCATCGTAGAGAGGTTGCAAGTCTGGATAGCTCTAGATTTGCCATGAGTCCGTTTGGTAATCATTGAAAAAGTTTAACAAAGACGTTCACCCAAAATACTTCCTGAATGAAGAAACAAAACGCATGGATGTCAATCAGACCTGCGTAGATAAGAATCGGAACGTACGGGGGAATCGAGAACTGAGCCGACGGAATTGATATTCGTTCGAAAAAGGAAGAGCTGTCCTATCTTTTGCATTATTTCTGTTCGAAATGAATAAAATTTTGAGAAATAGAGAAATTAAAGAAGAACCTTTATGTGGCATGCCGATTTTTCCTGTTTCACTGATAACCTCGGGTATATCTTTGGTCTCTTCAATTTTAGAAGAAATCAATGCTTCAAACTAACAAGAATTACGAAGCTTGATCTGATGTAATATGTGACTTCACCTACCAAAGATATTTTCACAGACTGAGAAAGCGCATGAGATAGAGATAGTTTCGTCCTAACAAATTCCCCTGAACTTTGATATGAGGCTGCGAGATTTTAAAAAGTGGCATACATGTAGCTGGAACCTTTGCGCAATGTTATTACATCATTATATATCCTGAATTGCAATGTCAGATACAAGAACTTCAGGACAAGATAAGAGAGCCCTGACCGACTATAGTTTGCATAATAGTAATTGAGGTCTTCCATTTCCATATCGTCCGGTGCTATTGAAGTGATCGTGAGACAAGATGGAGTTAGATATACTCGAAAGCTGAGCATACTGAGCTTTCCAGTTTCAAATCGTTTGCTAGAAAATAAAGAGATATTAATATGGAATCTAACTTTGCAAGAATTAGAAACATACATTGATGAAAGGAACCTTTTTTCCTGAGCTTCTGTCATTCCCCAAATTACGACGGTGCCATAGCTAAACATAAATATTTCTGCTTCCTTGGGTGTCATGTCAAATTTACTGGACGACTTCTTCTTGGAACCTTCGCGTTTGTTTTGGACATTTTCTTTGAGTTCTGGTATGCCTAGAAGGTCAGCAGTTGGTGGATGAGGGGATACATGTGAGGAGCAGTCCTCTTGCGTCATGAATGGGGAATCATAAGCATATGGGGTATATATGACATCGTCAAGCAATTTAGGGTCTGTGTGGTATGCATTCCGCCGGGCATTGAAGAATTTCATCAGGTCATTCATTCGATAGGAACTAATGAAAATGTCAAAATACCAAACAGACTGAGCCCGCAATCCTACCTTGCAGTGGCATATGCTGTGACTCGTGGCAGTGATTTTGCCTTCTTTTTCGTAAGTTTTAATGCATCCCTGCGAGCTGTACCTTCTGGAATAAGTGATATTTGATTGTACACCTTATGTAAAGACATCAGTTTGAGTCGAGAACGCGTTGAAGGGTATACCTCCTCCTCCTGGGATTCATCGTTCTCCTCAACGTCACCTTCATCACTATCCCCAGTAGTCCCTGAACTCCCAGCGTGATCCCGCAATGGTCGTTGAACAGGCCTTTTCTCTGGGCTGGGCACTGGAAGCGTCTCTGGCTGCTCAGGGAGTACCTTCAGCTTTCCTGCAACTTTGGTGGATCTGTTTGCGCCGCGTGGCTTGACATCCTGCGTGGAGTTTGGATTCTCCTTTGGCTGTTCGGGCATCTGATTCTAACCAAACGTGATGGACTAAGAAGACTTGATATTATGTCCAAATTTACAATTGCTGACATAATATTGACCTGATAGCTAAAAATCTAATTTCCATTTAGTTTGAGCATTTTGCACCGTAAAGTCTATTATGAGTGCCACTGACTCCTGGCTGACAACCGTAATTTAAACCAGAAAAAGATTTGTTCCCAACTTTTACGGATGCTTTGTTTTTCTTATAGTAAAAGCATAAGTCTCAGCCTGAGATAAACTACCGAACAAAGCTATTAAGGGGGGGATCGTACAGCGACGTATTTGAGCTATCCTCCTTCCATTTTTAATTGAGGAAAGCCAGGATTCAAGTATCTTTTTTTTCCTTTTTTTTTCGGTACATTTTACCAAGCAATCAAATCAGTTTTTTTATTGCGAGGCGCTTGCAACCCAATTTAGAAATTGCCACATAAACTAGGCAGAAAAATCCCCTTCATATGTATGAATGAGGTATAGTACTATTAAAACGTATTCTATACTGAAATTTCATGGTCAACTGATCAACTACAGTTTTAACTTAATCCTACAGACAGTTAAATAGAATGGCACCGCGGAGTACATGTAACTCACAGAAAACTTGAAGGAGAAAGTTCTTCAATATCAACTTAAGTACACTCATTCTCCTTGCGGCTAAACAAAAAGGACGATGAGAGTATACCATCCACCGATCAATGTCCCTTCACCAGTTTGCAGTGAATTGCAAAGGAATCATGCGGTTTATTTCACCCCAAATAGTTCTATTCATACTTGTGAAACGCAGTGCAAGCAAAGTACATTCAAAAAATTGAAAAAATAATCTAATTCGGGAATAAATAACTAAATTATGCCCCCCGTTCGAGAACGTGTTATATTAAATAAAGATCGACGCTGAAGGCTTCTGGCGGCGTGATCAAGGTAATGTGATTATTGACGCAACGTCAATTTAATTTCATTCTAGCTTTGAGAGTTAAAAACGTTGAGCTTTTTCAAGGCAACCTGCATAAGACCACGGAAGTGTTTTATTCAAACTAATGATATGATGCAGGTGAGATTATGAAGACAGATCTATGGATACACGGGTGCAGTGCTGGAGAGCAATGAGAAGACGTCGTATGCATCGGAAATTTTAGTTGGGCAAACACAACATAACGATAAAAAGTAAAATGGCGTATAAGTCTGTAAGGTGAACAAAGAGCGGTGGAAAAGAAAATGAAGCAATTTTGGTCATGAAGGTAAGGCGGAAACTGTCTCAAACATTGACTTAGCCGTAAGCATTAATTTGGCGGCCAACTGTTTTTTTAAAATAATGATGGAGAAGCTTTGTTTCAGATGAGTGCTTCAGGAATTGAATCTGCGCAGCAATTGTTCGTCTGCAGGATCACGCCGCGGTCCAGAAGTCCGAACAAGGACCTCTAATGGAACAAGCTGACTTTTCGAACTGTGACTATTCTCGTGGCTGAAGTTACGAGGAGACGATGCGGTGCTTGGGTATCCCGGTGGAGTCGGAGTGCCCAGCAAAGACTGTGAGGCATAAGGATGTAGTGAGGTTGTGTGTTGATAAGGGGATGGATAAGGGGGGGTATGTGGTATTTGATGACAGGGATAAGGGTGATTATTTGAACTCGGAGGTCGATGATAATCAACGCCCATTGGCAGTGTGGGTTGGATGGGCATTTCTGGCAATGGGGGAGAAAGGCCTTGAGGCCGACTGTCCCGTCTATTCCTACCTATTCGAGCACTCCGAAACCAACCGTCTGGAACGGTGACATCACCAACACCGCGAATGTTATCGATGGTGGCGAGCTCATGCAGCTTTGATGGGCTGAAATAAGCAGCTACAAAATACTATCAGGGACGAATTTCCCTGAACCTGTATGATAACTTACTGAGATGCCACTTTCTGATAAGTCCTTTAGCTCTGTCAGCGGGCAGCGATACATGGACACTGTATGTTTGTTTAATGAGTCTCTCGGCGTCGGGTACTGAACGACTATCAGAGTAGGGTTTTGAAAGTCGAGAACCCGGTCTCCTATGCATGACATGAGCACAATGAACACGTTGTAAATGCCAGGAGAAAGCGAACATAGCGCAGCACTTTTCTCAAGCTAGCGATGCACAGACTGACCTCATCATTTGGGCCCACGGAGTTACGGGGTTCAGCAGATCGTCAGAAGTGTCTGAATCCTTCTGGTGATAAAATAAAAATTCCTAAGAAAAATGTGTTGGATCCCTGATTATGTCGGAAAGTCATGAACCTACATCGCGGACTCCTGTTTATTGATACCATTAAATGAAGATTTGTCAAATTGTGACAAAAAGATAAAACATACGACTCGGTCCCCATCCCATCCCGTCTGTCCTGAGAATAGGTCAATCATAAAGATTATTTTCTGATCGTCAGAAAAAATTTGACGTACCATCGCTCCATACCTAGTCCCGTGGGTTCTGAATTTGCTCCACGTTCTTCCCTATAGATAGGAAATTAAATCATGTTTCTTTTGAGCACCCGGAAACTGTCATACCAGACATAAACGTTTCCGGGCATTATATTTCGTCTTTCTTCCGCATCTAAGCGTCGAGTGATAAGAGGGAGGCAGTGGGTGGCGACACCGTGGAAAACCTGAAGGGCATCGCGTGTTGAGCGTATGCGGACGTTTTGTAAAGTAGGATGTTGCATCTTATGTGTTGCGAATTAGAGGAAAAAGAAGTGAAAAGAGTGTAGTAGGAAGGCAGGTTAGAATGCTAATTTACAAAAGCTTTAAATAACGGGATCGGCACGTTCAGGCGAACCGGAAACGAAAGTTGATGAATCCCAGGAAGTATCCATTTTTTACTTTGCATTGAGTTGGGCATAAGCATCGGCATTAGATCTGGGGATCCTAAACGTAAATGGTATACACTCATTCTCACGTATGCAACCTTGCTTTCACAGAGCATGTTGTGTAGACAGGTCGCTTGCAGAACGGAGGGCTCAAGTCGTAAGCTATTAAAGTTGGCTGTTCCTGAGAAAGGGATCGAGGCCTGATGTCACGCGGTGCTGCCATTTCTTTATCTATCTAGATCTCCATACAAAAAGATCGAAAGCATAACTGAACCGTATTTAAATGCAAGGTCGTTAAGCTAAAAACTCAGTGATCGACCATCATATGTGTAATATCCATTTGATGATGAGGTGGCCGTTGGTGTGTCATTGTGGGTATAAGCCCTTGTGGTAATTAACTCCCATACACGAATCCTACATAGTCTGATATATACCAGGGCGGTAACTTTAAGAAGCAGCTAATGCCATCCATAATTTGTAGATGTGGGACCTATCTTCATGCGTGGCAATTAATACATATTTTGGATGTTTATTTACCCGCAGAAACCACGCGGTATATTGATAATGTTATTAAGGATGATTGCCAAGTTTTTTTAAACGTATTTTTTTGTCCTCGTTACAAGATCCGACATTGGCAGTCACACCACTCTGTGAGTTCATTAGAGCTCGTTTTAATCTCTGCGTACACAATAGTCGGCCAAACAGGCATATGATCTCGATCATGTATTGACATTTGGTTCCGACTTTCTGACCGGCGTCATCGTTCATCTTCTGCTGAGGAAGATCACAAAGCTCAGAATAAAGATATCCGGGGTTCACCGCAATCGCGCCAAAGACTTGGTTTTCCATTATCATCCCCACTTATTATAATTATGGGTAACTCATATCGAGGAGGTGATAGTCAACTTTGGAAACATCTCTGGAATCGGGCTTCCAACTGTTTGGGGGTAAAGACACAGAAGTGTATCAAAACCAGTCTCTTGAGAAATAACTTCCATTCGCAACAACACTTCCATGGCAATGTCGATCGGGCATATATGGGAAGCGCCCACGTTTGAAGAGTCGAGATCTTGAGAAACTAACCAAAGCTTCCCGCATGCAATTTCCAATGTGATCAATCCTTCACACTGGAGCAAGGACTCCTGTTTGATACAAGGTCTTTGACTTAACTGAGTTCCGATTGTACTATCTCAAGAACAAGTCGAACAGATGGGGATAACTGACGTTTGCTACAGAATTAAACTCTAAAATGATGCATTCCGTCACGTCACACTTACATATTTATTTTCTTCCGTTTTATCATTGAATTGATATTATCCCCACCGCTCTTGTGGGTCAGAAGAGTGTCGAAATCAATTTTCAATATAAACAGAAATTTCGGTCTGTCATGCAAGGATTGCATTTTGAATTTTCGTTTCACTGTCTTATCATAAATATGTCTCTTGAATTAAGGCAAGCGTGAAGCTAAACATAACTTTTCTGATCCACTCCAGTAAATTTGGTGGAGACAGAGAAGATTACAAGGGTCATAGTAACCACTTGTTCGATGTGATGTAGTATGAAGCATTTCTGTAGCGGTCGAATCTCAGTGGGAACAAAGCGAACTACAAGTTTAGTATATGGGTTATCTGGTCCCACACCCATATGATCATAATCGTCAACCTTAAATTGTCATGAGGGCCCAACTAATCATTCTTGGGGGCGGAGGACAAAAGGGCAAGTATTTGATCTGCGATTGCTGTGAATCACACGGTTCTTTGCGGTTTCAAATCAAAGAAGTGGATTCAAAACTAAAGTCACCTGGGGTTATCACAACTGTTAAAAATCTCTGGCCTCATTTACTTCGTGTTCTGGCAAACGGAGTTTAAAACAGGTTCTGGGACATGAAAAAGAGTTGAACCAAACCTGCCAGTGGCAAGACTACGGACAGGTAGTCTGGTACCTCCGCGTAATGGACGCGACCACGAAATAAATAGCGAATGAGTAATGACTTTGCTATAAAAGGCGCAGGATCCGAGAAACCCTGCAGTGCCGCCTGTGCAAAATGTGTGAATGCAAAAGAATGAAATGACTGAATAGATACCCTTGAATCACCGCCAGGGATGTGAAGTTGAGAGTTGCGAACTAGAGCCTGTAATTGAGTTGTAACATCCTGGAAAACGTATGGTTTCCCGTCGTGGGTATCAGCAGGGCCGTAAGAGGCCTCTTGTATGATAAGCCCTGTCAGGATGTGAGAAATAGAAAGTGAAATGTGATAATCACTCACCTTCCCGCTCAACTTCGATGCGAATTTGTTTTTTGACGGCTTCCTTCAGAAGTGATTCTACAGTAGTTCGTTCTTTACGAGCGTCAGAGTCTTCTTCAAAGGTCTGTCGAGCGGCCTTGAGACGCCTAAAGACATGTTTGTTCGTACGAAGCCCTCTACCATTATGCAAACCACTTACGCCACTCGCCTTGCCCGCCGCCGTGGCAAGACGAAAAAGTGATATCCAAGAGCAATAACCGTAGACGGAATCACGGCCGTTCCAAGCGCCAAAGCGGGAGAGAAATGAGACGATAACAGAATAGGTAGTGAGAATTGTGCATCTAGATACGAAAAACTTGGCCAGTGTCAATAAAAAATGTAGAACAAGACGGAAAGAAAGCCAACTTAAGCTCCCACAGAACGGCTTCAGCATTAAGGACCAAGAAAGTGCCAGCTTCTGCCCTTTCACCACTCCAGGAAACACCGAGCGTAGTCAAAAACCCAGTCAAACTATACTCGACAGAAGCCCTAAGACGCGTGGAAAGCTCAACCAGCTGGATGCTAGCTTCGGCCACCAATTTCGGTAAAATACTGACAAAGGTAATGCCAATACTCCGGTCAAAAGCAATGTATTTGAGACCTGAAGTTGAAGGTGGGGATAATTTCGGGGATTCTGCATTGCCTTCGAGTTGGATTACAGGAGGTGAAACGTAAAAGAAAGAAATTGATGGCTGCTGGGAGATGTTTAAAGCGACTCTGCCTCGTTGTGGCCAGTTCCGGGACAGTTTCCGAGAGTAAGAGGTCGTTAGGGTAGGCAAGGAATTGTGAACGATAGGTGAAAAGGAGGCTTTTACTTCAATTGAGTTATTGTCATCCTCGTATTTCACGTCAAATTTTGTAATGTGGGGTTCAGTCAAGTGAAGAGTTGCCTATGGGAAAAGGGATGGAAGAGTTACGGCAAACACCAATCTGGATCTTTTGGACGCACGAGAGTTGTGATACGTGGCGAAAATTGGTGGCGAACCGTACCGAGGAAGCGAATCGAGCCACTACGGTCCTGAAGGACACTTTCCGCTTCAAAGCCAATCATAGTCTTCCCATTGATCTTCTTCTATAAAAAATTTGTCCAAGAGGATTGGATATAATATAATGGTAGAGTCTCCAGCAATACATTACCTCAATCGAATAGGCCATACTCTTGGTAATAACACGAATTTTCCGCATTCCGTCATAGATGTGAGTTAGGGATGGAGAACCTGTCGACGAACCAAATAGGGAAGATGCATTCAAGGAACAGCTCATTCTACCCCTTGGAGAGATAAGTCCTCGTACTTTACGTTCCTTTAAAGTAATAACATCTTGTTCTAGAATCTCTTGGATCTACAGCGCGTTATCAGTCGTGTAAGCGAACCATTTGAATTTGCTCACTTCTTCCTTTGATTTAGACCGAGTACTCGGAGGCCATTGTAGTTTTAACCCTTCAAAACCTGGAAAATAATCGAATCATACTCTATCTCCCACATGGACTGGTCGAATGGCCTACCTAGTGAATCGTATACCTGACTTAAGGATTGCAAGTTAAGTTCATCAGTGACTAGTAAACGGAGGGCTTCCACACCGCAGAAATGGATCGGAAAGAACTGGATTATATGAGAATATATGAGAACTCAAGCCTTTCAATATTCCAAATTCAAATAAACCTTGGTACGCTTTCTGAATCTCAAGGAACTGTTTTGTAGCTGTCGCTTTGCGCTGTTCATCTGGTTGCTTATCAGGGTGGAAAACGAGAGAAAGTGATCGATGTCTTTCATTAATTTCTGCCTGGGTTGCATACTTTGAAAGATTCAAAACTGCGCTGTTTCATGGTGTCATAATGATGGTGGTTGGGAAACACAAAAACTGATACTTACTAAAGGTGACGTTCCCCTCCTTCGCCTATATTTCCATTCATTCTGAGGAATCAAATCCTCTTCTCTCCAAATTCAATCTTCAGGTCGTCCGTCTCAGAGTAAGGACTTGCACGCGGAAGAGTTGTACTACCGCGGCAAAAGTTCTGATGTCACGTGCATGTAACACCTATCACGATCGAATTTCAATCACTGACACGTGCAATATATGTAGATGCCGATCGTGATGATAAACTTATGTGCTGGACGTTATTCCATCAACGATATATTAGACTCGCCTGGCCATTGACAGTTCCCATGTCATACTTTTCCTCCGTTTCAGAAGATTGGAAAAGGCTCAACACACCACCCTATGTGCACCCAGGATCACAACACAGAGTAACTCTCCTGGATCGTGAACAATAATGAGATTTTTCACAGTAAGGAAAAAAGCCACCCTTCTCAAACGGGATCCTGCGGATCACTGGAAGTCCGTTACGTGGTAACCTCTGCCTCCCTTTGGATTTCGGTCGTTGTTGGGGGCTCCAGATGGCAATTGATGGATAAATACTAGATCTTCGGAGTCCGCTGAGTCACAGGCCGATTTAGACTCAACTTCCAATGAGAACTTAGCGAGAGCCGTCGCAGACTCAGTCCAGGAAGATGTGTATGCAGAAGTGTGCACACAAGGTGTGTTCGGGATGGACCGATCGCCACACTATTTGATTAGTTGAACATAGACATGAAACACCTCCCCATATCGTAAGAAGGGTTCAGCTTCAACTGCTACACTCCTCCCATAACTTCTTTGTCAAGTTCCAGATTTTGGTCGTGCCAGTTCCCATACTATAATTGGTAATGATGACAATCAGCGGACGTCCAAAATTAGAGAGACAATAGTGCGGACTTCATTTTATTTACTTCCTGCAATGGTACCCATCTTCTATTTTTCGCATCGTCTGCTAATATTGCGCTTTTAATCTTGACGGCGCCTTTTTTCACATTAACCTTTCTTGGGGAAAAGTCTTCCGAACCAGATAAGCACAATGACGGGGGGCATTTCCCGCCATCTTCCAGTACTATCCAGTGCGCTCGGTAGGTCTTTTTGATATGAGAAAATATATGCAACACATCTCCTACGGACTTGACCGCAGACATACTCGACGGCGACTTGTCTTTCTGAAGCTGTGCCGTGATCTCTGTAGTTACTTTTTCTTGTGCAGTGTGACTTGTATCCTTTGATACATTAGCATGTGTAGGAAATTCATATAATCCTGCCAGAAGCCCTGTGGAGACAAGACAAATCACAATTTATGTCATATTTCAAGGAACCCACTTACCACTCTCGGGTCGTCTCATCATGAGAAATTGTCTATTTTCTGGATCGGTCGTAGAGCGCCATTCAATCACGTTGACGAGGTCCAACTCTTCCCGGGCTTTCTTACGATCCACTCGCATTGGGTAAGTTGTCACACCCTGATAGTCCGCCAAAGGTTCACAAACATTACAAGTATCTTCAATATCCGTAAGTGTTGGCTGTGTAAAGTCAGCGCTGAGCAACACACGGTATAAGAACACTACCTTATTAGCATTCGACAGACCCTCTAATTGGTACGCTGAACACCAAGTTCGGATGGGACAGGACGCACAGCCCGGATCATGAACCTTACACACAGTGCTACCGAGTTCAATTAGGGCCTGATTTATATCGCCAGGGTATTGTGGGGTTTTCGGTTCGGATGACGAAAGTTCTGTCTTGTTTGGTAATGCTATTAAAGTATGAGGTAAGGTAAATTCATAGACAGTGTTCCTAATCCGAATAACAATACGCACTGTCAGTGTCTACCATCGTCTTTGCACCGGCCCAGAGAATATCAAGCGTAGACTTGGCCTTTGGATTAGCGTGTAGTGCAAGTACTCGACTCATAAGCCGGTGAACATTTCCATCGAGCTAAACATAGATAACCGTCAAACAGTGGTAATGAATGGGATTACCTAAACGCACAGCAGGTGCCCGTTCCCCGTAGGCTATGGAGCTGATTGCTCCAGCGCTGTATCGACCAATACCTGGGATATTAGCTTCCAGGTCCCGGGCATTATCTAACAGCCTCCCGCCGTGATCTTTTACCACCTTTTGGGCTCCTTGCAGCAAGCGACTTGCCCGACTGTAGTACCCGAGTCCTTTCCACAATGCGTTAACTTCATCTATAGTGGCATTTGCCTAGGGACAAGTCAATCTTGTTAGGCAATCACTATCAATCCCAGAGTCTCAAGAAACACAAACAAGGTCATATATTGTGGGAAATCTGGAATGAGGCTGTTAACAAGCTTTCAGCGGAGTAAGTATAAGTCGTACTTTACCATCCACCGATTGTAGTAAGGAATTACTGTGACGACTTGAGTCTGTTGCAACATGATTTCGGAAATCCAAACCTACATATAAATTAGTATTTCTTCACTAGGCAATCGAGTTGAGTACCTCATAAGCACGTTGTGCGCGATCTTCGATCCCTAAGTTTGGGTCATATGGCTTGCGCCATGGCATTCCACGGTTCGCGTGCACAGTTTGGAACCACTTCAAAAGAGCCGTCCGCATTGGAGTAGGATCCTGAATGATGTGGACCAACTTAGAATGAGGAGATGGCGCTGCACAAATCCCCGAGGAACTCGCGGTTGACGCGTTCTGTTGAGGTGGATTTGCCTTTCTTCGCGCTTTCTTCACAGTATTTTTGGTATATTTTCTCGGTTTGGGGGTAAACGACGCGTCTCTACTCTCATCCGAGTCCATGTCCAGTTCCGAAATGGTTGAAGCCTCGTTCCAATCATCATCTGAAAGCGTCGTGGACCGCCGTCTCTTAAGCATAAAAGGCTTTACCAGGGGATTAAAAAAAGTAGGAAGAAATTATCTCTCGAAGTAGGCGAGAGGTTGTGCCATACAACATGAGAGTTTCAGGTTTTCCCTCCAATTACGTAATTAGATGGCCACGTCGTGACTGCTTGACACGTCTCAGCACCACACATTCTCTGGCAACAAAACCTCAGCACATTATGGCGTCCAGAATCAGTATTGCTCGCCCTCAGTCGAGCTACCCCAGCGACCCTCATGGACTCTCTAACTCTCGTCAGTCGTCAGGCTATAGATCCGCTGATCCCGACGACCCAATCGAGAAGCTCAAAGCTATCAGCAAAAATATTGAAGATAATGTTGAAATTTACTCCCAACCCTTGAGGCCTCACTTGCCGGCGATTGGGCGTTTCTTGATTGTAGTCACATTTTTGGAGGATTCATTGAGGATTGTAACCCAGTGGGGTGATCAAATCTGGTATTTGCAAGCGTACGTCTCGAGTTCTCTCTGCTCGCTTTACTTTGTTAGCTGATGGCCTCCAGACATCGTCATTTCCCTTGGGGACTTTCCCACTTGTTCCTTATCTTGAACGTTATTGTAAGCATGTTGCACCTATTGTCTCCAGCAACTAACACTGGTTTTAAAGACCATGCTCGCTGGTTCCTTCGCTGTCGTCACGAAGAGGTATACCGAATACGCTGTTGGAGGTCTCCTCGGCGTTGTGGTTATTCAAGGAATTGGTTATGGTCTCATTTTTGACTTGAACTTCTTCCTTCGTAATCTTAGTGTGATTGGTGGCCTTTTCATGGTGTTCAGCGACTCGATGGTGTCACGGAAGACCCCTTTTGCTGGATTGCCAACTATTAGCGAGAATGACCGCAAGAAATAGTTCGTCAAATTTGTTTTCTTCTTTCATCAGAATCTGATTTAGCATCAAGTGTTTTGCTTGCTGGTCGTGTTCTCCTGATCTTCCTCTTCCTTGGCTTCATCCTTCAAGGTCAATGGAATTTCATGCGTTTCTTGGTTTCCATAGTTGGTCTTGTTGCTTGCTCCATGGTTGCCGTTGGTTTCAAGGCCAAGTGGTCCGCCTCTTTCCTTGTCATTGTTTTGAGCGTCTTCAACGTTTTCGCGAACAATTGGTGGAGCGTAGAATCCCATCACCATCAACGCGATTTCCTGAAGTAAGCCAAGACTTTTATTTAGATTTTTTATTGCAACACTCACAATATCTTGTAGATATGACTTCTTCCAGACACTCTGTATGTGGCAGAATTGATTGAGTTTGCACGCTTCTGATATTCTTTCGTAGCCATTGTTGGTGGTCTGATCCTCTTGGTCAACATGGGACCAGGTAAGCTTATAGACAATGTCTTCTTGTAACTTTTTTTCCAACAATTGTGTTAGGTGGCTTCTCTGTTGACGAGAAGAAGAAGACGTACTAGGCGTCATACTTGAGTACCAGCAATGGACGACTCAATTGCTTTGAGCAGTCTTTCGACGAAAGAAAATATTTATAACGCTTCGTTTGTTCATGTACCTAATGACGCAAATTATTTTATTTCCGACGGTACTTCAATTCAAAAGATTTGTTTGGCCTTTGCTTATGTAATTATGTGCAATTGAAACTCAAAATTTTGTGCCTCTTTGAACAAATTCTAGTGAAAGGCACTTCGGAATGGGAGTAGATCCCGACAATGTCAGAGTGTACACAGTAAACGGAGCGACTGCAGGTTCATCTTCATCTCTACCAGACTGGCTTACTCGTAAACGAGAATCGAAGGGGAAGAGACGCAGTGAAGTAAAAGAACATGTCGAAGGTACCATTGAACTCGTTCAAGGTTTTGAATTTCCGGAAGCCAGCAATCGAGTGAAGACAACCCGGGATGGACACCATGTCATTGCTACTGGAACATACAAACCACAAATGAGGGTATGGGACCTGGATCAACTATCGTTGAAGTTTGAAAGACATTCGGATGCAGAGAATGTCGATTTTGTGGTCCGTGGTGAAGGTGTTTTTGACTTTCTTCAGACGTCGAGTTAATTTACTTCTGAATTTCAACTTCATAGATCCTTTCAGACGACTGGACGAAAACAATACACTTACAAAATGACCGCACGATTGAACTACACACACAAGGAGGTTTTCATTATCGTACACGGATACCTCGTTTCGGTCGTTCTCTTGCTTACCACTTCCCCTCATGCGATGCCTACTTCTCTGCGGTGGGCAAGGAAGTGTACCGCCTCAACCTCGAGCAGGGTCGATTCATGAACCCTCTTATTTTGCAAGAACACGACGACGGAGAAATATTGGGTGTCAATATCGTCGATATCAACCCAGTTCATCAACTACTTGCTTTCGGGATTGACGGGAATGGCACAGCTCAGTTTTGGGATCCACGATCACGATCGAGCGTTGGTACACTTCGACTGCCTCGAAGTCGACTTATGCCAATGGGGGCACAGGACGGTGCCTTGAGCATCACTGCTATTGCATCCAGAGTGGATGGATTATCTTACGCTCTTGGCACGTCGACTGGCCATACTTTGTTGTATGATATTCGTGCTGCGAATCCGTTCGCAGTAAAGGATCAAGGTTATGGCCTGCATATAAAAACTGTCTCGTGGATTGAAGGCGGTAGTCGGATGGCTGGGGACGGGATGGTGCTTAGTGCGGACAGAAAAGTCATAAAAATTTGGGATCGAAACACGGTATGAAAATTTTTACTGAACAGAAGCGTATCATTGATATTTTCCACTAGCCTGCAACCAACTTCACCTCCATTACACCCACGACAGATCTTAACGACGTCCATCACTTGCCCGGTAGTGGCTTGATAATGACAGCTAATGAAGGTATCCAGATGTCCACGTACTACATTCCGCAACTCGGCCCTGCTCCTCGTTGGGCTAGCTTTCTCGAAAATATTACAGAAGAAATGGAAGACCAAACAACGAGATCTGTTTACCAGGATTTCAAATTTGTTGAGAGAAGCGAGCTCAAGATGTGAGTCTTGCTTTCTTTTCTTAATTTTCTTATTCACCTTGAACTTAGTCTTGGATTGGACCATCTTATTGGCACACCTGCTCTCAAACCGTATATGCATGGTTACTTCCTCTCTCTCAAACTTTATGAGACGGCCCGTGTCATTGCCAATCCTTTCGCATATGACGAATATCGGGAGAAAGTGGTTAGAGAAAAGATGGAGAAGATGGCCGAGAGGAAGATACGGACAAAGAAAGATGCTGGTGTTAAAGTCAACAAAGCGTTGGCAGAGAAGATTTTGAGGGACGAAGAGAAGGCTCGGAAGAAGGTCGAAAGGAGGGCAAGGCAGAAGCAGAACAAAGAGAAGGAAAATGATGATATGGAAGTTGATGTCAGCGTAGAAAGGCTGGAGGAAGAGGAATCTACGACAACAAAACCCAGCGTCCTTTCAGATCCACGCTTCACCAAGGTTTTTGAAGATCCGGCATTTGCCATCGACGAGAATTCGAGGGAATTTGCGTTGCTCAATCCTTCTGCCGTGGTCCAGAGGCATACCTCCAATGGTCATCCCAAAACAACAGTGGAAGAAGAAGACAGTGATTCTCCTTGGTCGAGTGGGAACGGTAGCGAAAGTGAAAATGAGGATTCAGAAAACGACACGGATGCCTCGACAGATAGTAGCAAGGAAAACGGTTTGTATCCTCTAATTCTAATTATTTATTTTTAAAAAATTCCTTATCATAGGTTCTAATCTTCCCAGCAGAACGAAGCAACTGCGCCATGAGCCGGAGCCCAAGGTCAGAACACCCAAAGTGACTTTGGTACCTATGCGACCCCAGACAGGTGTGTTGCCGGGCCAGATCAAAGATACAAACGCAACATTTGGGCAGCGTCGCCTACCTCGGTCGTCTCAGCTGAGCAGACACAAACAATTAGCCTCAAGGAAGCAAGACCGAGGAGATGCACCTATGGAGATCAGCTGGGTACCTTCACATCCTCCTGGAGAGAACCCGAACGATTTGTCGGGCAAGGCCGAAAAGGGCAGGACGAAGCAGAGGAATGTAGAAACTTTTGGTGCTGGGCTTGAAATGGCCGGAAAAGAAGATGCAGAGGTTGGCGAATCGGACAGACACGGCAGGACTCAGAGGAGGAAAGGAGTTAGAAGCGGTAGTAAAAATGCTTTTAGACGCTTGTGACACAACAGTTGGGGTTTACATATACCAGATAACCTCATGATTGTTAAATTTTGAGGCACTGCATGGTGATTTCTGGAACTTAGGACCTCTGATAAAGAAGACGTATTCTGACTGGGCCGATCTTTCGATCTCTTCTAACTTTCCGAACAATCATGTGCATGTTTCTTGCCTTGACTACGATACCAAAAAGGATAAGTGACAGTCGGCAATATTCGTAGATTTCGTGTGGACGCAACTTTGAAGGCGGCTTGCCATAAACATAATTTTACTATCATGAGTGCAACCCCGAATGAACTAAGAGAAATCAGGAAGCATCTGATGGACATGATTAGATGCAAAAGATCGATTCCGAAGTACCTGATCCTGACCAACCCTATATTTTGTAAACATTCATTTACGGTTTCAAGGCAATTTTACACGCAGTTTTACTCTTCATTTTATCGAGGGCTTTGCGGAAATCTCCTATTGAAAAGATATCCGTGACCTAGAGCGCAGAACCGAGTTAATAATAATGCAGTAGGGGAGAGTACGAAAGAAGTCTGGCTGCAGGAAACCAAACTGACCATTCCTTTTACTCTGACTTTCCCACTTTCAAGATAGGCCAATGCACGAGGGAAGCAATGTGTTTGCGCAAATGAACCGATAATCTATTAAAAGATGCTTGTTAGGATTCTCGCCAACAAGGCCTAGCACCAAAGATACTGGCTTTAATTTCATCCTGAAATATTTTCGCAGGTGACCAGTGAACGAGATCGACTCTAGAATAAACGCCATAGATCATGAGGGTGCCTCCTCTCCGCACGAAGTTGATTGCGTCGTTTGCGATCTCTTCTGAACCAGTGGCTTCGATCTGTATAGGCCGTTATTCACCCACTCTTCTCGTTCAAAACCACTTACCACAACGTCGAATCCGTATTTTGCATCCTCTTTGAGCTGCATTAACTGAGGAGTTGGATTATCCCTATTTAATTCAATAAATTCGTCACCGGCTTCAAGCTGTCTTGCAATCCGCATCTTGATACCCTGGTTTGCAACAACAACAACTCTCGACGCGCCGTTCAGCTTGAGAAGCTGGGCAAGAATGATTCCTATATCTACATCAGCATGAATTGAAAAGCGTCGTGCAGGATATTTTCAAACCTGTGGGACCGGCTCCGAAAATCAAAGCTTCTGCTCCTGCAGGAGGATTGAGCTTGTCCATACCATGGACTGCACATGCTGCAGGTTCGACGAGGACAGCTTCTACGTCAGTCAGGTTATGTATCTTGTACACTTTCTTGCTCTGTCTGCATAAATAGTTTAGTTGGTATGAATCCACAAGCAAAGAAATGGTAAAATGGTGATAGCTGCACTGTCCACTTACACCGCTACGTAACTAGTGAATCCACCTGCCATTGTGACACCCAGGCTCTCAAAATTTTTGCATAAACCATATTGACCACGGCGACAATAAAAACACGCATCGCACTGAAAAATAAATAACACGACAACAGATCGTTGACTGGCACGTATAAGATTACTGAAACAAGACCCACAAGGATTGTATTATCAGCAACGCAACGGTCACCCACGGAGAAATCTTGAATGTTATGTCCAACCTGCGAAATTACGCCAACAATCTCATGTCCTGGGATAAGCTGTGCGTCGAATAGTCCAAAGAGCAGTACCAGTTAACAACTCAAGGTTTCATGTTGTTTGATGATATGATCGTACAGGAAATTTTCCAATAAATTCTCCCTAAGTTACGATCAATACACCAAAGAAATTGCAAACGAAATTTGGGGTACCCGCCTCAGCCAAGTGTTGGTCTGTTCCACAAATGCCACAGCACGTTACTATGAACAGGTATGAAGAAGTATAATGTAAGTCATTTGATTAACGAAAAGCACCTCGGATTAGCACTTGATCGTCGTTTATCTGAGGGATCGGAACAGAGATAATACCCAGATCGCCAGGCTTTTAGTGTATGGACAATGCAGATCACCGTGGCGTCAGAGTGCAAGAGGTCGAACTGAAGTCAACAGACAATACCGTCAGGGTGGATCAACTTACCGCATGATAGCAAACTACTTCCATCAACTAAGGAGATAAGAACGAGTCTTGAAAGATTGTCCGCGTAAGGAAATTCATTTGAGTGTACGTCCAGCATACACAAAGAAGTACTTAGACATGTAGTCAATTTCGAAACATTACATATCTAGCGACTTCAAAAGAATCTCACCATTATTTTGGCGAGCAGAAAGAAATGAGAGTATCGAACAGGCATGGTAAAAATAGCAGAGAAGATTGTATATAGTTACAGGATGAAGATTCCAGTAAAGGGGGAGCTTTACTTATTTTTATGGGATTAAAGTCCAGTACGCCCGGAAGCCTTGATGCTCCCAGCATTTTTTAACCTAGGTAACACCTTCTGTGGGTTGAGCAAAGTAGGGGGAGGCAAAAACTCAGCACTGATGAGCCATGCGAGGTATAGCCCCATCAAAGAGTCGTCTACCGTAGAAGTCAACGGTCCACTTTCCTGCTTCAGAAGGTCTACCGTGTTCGAGTCGTCCAATTCCGGTGCTTTGGTACTCGTCGGCAAATCGTCCAGTACGAAATGCAGAAGTGGGAACAGCGCATTGTCTTGCACCTCCATAACATGCTGTTCAAGTTTCCGTCGCCAAACAATGTATTCGCATGCTTCTGCAGGATATCCGTATTGCAGCAGTGAAGACAACAAGCCGTTGAAGGTAGGTTGCGGATTCGCGGTAATATGAAGCACTGACATAGCAGCGTTAGGCAGAGGAGATACCGTTGCAAGGACTGTACATCGGGCAACGTGATCAACAGGTACCATATTTATAGAATTGTTGATATCTGGGACAAGGCCTAGTTGGATGCACCCTTTGACGAGACGCCAGATGAAGTCATCTGTGTTGGTGGCTGAAAGAGGAAGCCTGTCAGCCCGGATGACAGCAAAAAATTATAAAACTGCTTACCAGCTGTCCGTGAATCCCCGACAACATAACCAGGCCGCACAATATGCCCCCTCAGTCCTCGTTTACCAGCCTCAAACAGGAGTTTATCTGATACCCATTTACTTTGTCCGTAACCCGTTTTCAAATTCGTTTTTGCTCCATCGAGGTCATCACTCTCCAAAACGCCACGATGCTTAGTCGGCCCAAGCGACAATAATTCCGAAACTGTGACATAATAGTCGGTATCGATGGCTGACGTTGAGGAAACAAATACTAGGGATTTTGGTTTGCCATTTGAGGCAAGGTTTATGGCGGTGATGGTACCCAAAACATTCGGTGAACGGAGTTTCTCATAGGGGAACACCCAATGGACGAGAGCACCATTATGAAGGATCACGTCTGCATCTTCTGCGATTCTCTTCCAAATGTCCTCTGCCAGCCCAAAATGCTCCAGACCAAGATCACCGACAACAACTTCCAACCGTCCATCCAATATCCAATTATCGTCCCAAACTCCCTTGTCAATTGAGCCTTGTTTCAATCTATCAAGTCCTTGCCGAACACTTTTCGCCCGGACGAGACAAATAACTTTCTTGACACGGTCTTTCTTAGACAACAAATCTCTGAGAATGAAAGCACCAAGGAATCCTGTGGCACCAGTCAAGAAGATAGTGTTTGGGCGATTTTTGAAATCTTCTGGGGGGGAGGGGTACGACGGGGCCAATTTTTCGAGAAGAGCTTCGTAGTCTTGACCATATGCGAGGGGCGTTCCCGCAGTTGCTTTGATGTTGATGCCACCTGATACAGTAAGGCCGCTTGAGGTAGGAGGAACGGAAGGTTGTTCCTGGAAAGCAATGCCCAAATCCCGATTCCTTAACACGTCAACGGCCTTAACTAAACCAGCGATCGTAGATTCTTCAAAAATAAGGCCCAAAGGAGCTTGCACAACAAAAACTCTGCGTATTTCAAATACCAGTTTCGTTGCGAGAATGGAATGGCCACCCAAATCGAAGAAACTTTCGTCCGTTGGAATCGGCTTGGGTGGATTGGGAAGAATACTGGCCCAGATGGCCTGCATCCTGCTCTCCGTTGAATCCAAGGTCGCTACTGGAGCAGAATAGGAGGCTTGTGCAGTGTCGGGGAATGGGAGAGCGGGTTTGTCGATCTTGCCATTCGGATTGAGGGGCATACGGCTGAGAGGGATGAACACTGGGAGGCTCTATCAGCCGGACAGCATAAGCAAAAAGAAAAGTGCCTACGTACATGTCGGAATGCTGTAGCTTGGCAGTTTCCTCTTCAAATGCTCTCTGATATCTTTAATCAATCGTCGGTACCTCCTCATTCCTTTTACCAAACCCTTTCCGTCATCATCACTGTCGCCCACATCACTGACATACCGATCCAAATTCGGGCCAAGTAAAGGCACAAAATAGCTGACAAGAATTTTTTCTTCATCTTTATCTCTTCGCACGAGTGTCACATTTTCACGAACGAGAGGGTGTTGGCTAAGATGTGTATCGATCTCACCAAGTTCGATGCGGAACCCTCTGATTTTGACTTGGTCGTCTGCCCTCCCTGTACATTCAACAATTCCTTGAGGAAGATAACGCCCAAGGTCCCCAGAGCGATACATTCTGTCCCGGATACCCTTCCAGTAAAAAGATTCTGGGCCGGCAAGTCCGTGAGGAGGGTGTAAAATAGTGTCTTTTCTGGACGGCGTGTTCGTGCCGAACCAATTTTCAACGAACTTTTCCTTCGTCGCTTCCGGATCCAAGTATCCTTCAGCTAAACCTCCACTCCTCACATAGATCTCGCCAACCTCTCCTATAGTACACGGAATATTCCGGTCATTTCTGTTGACCACCAAAAGTTGTACGTCAATCATGCCTTCGCCAGCAGGCATGATATCTTTTTGGGTGCCCAAAAAGCTGGAGTCTTCGGACACAGGAGGGATAGCAAAGTATGAGACCGCTCGCTGAGTCTCAGTCGTCCCATACATGTTGATGATGCGAACATTCTTCGCCAGCGCTTGCAACCGGAGACAGTCCCGTTTCGTAAGCACGTCTCCGACAAAGAATGCATTTCGAAGAGAAGGAATTTGACGCGTAGCTTGTGCAGAGAGGAGTTGACCCATGGCAGGTGTGAGGTGAGTCACTGTGACTTGGGAATCTGCCATCCATTCTGAAAGACTACCTGGTATTCCAATGTCTTCTGAAGTTGGGACATGCAGCTCTGCTCCAAAGAAGAGGGGAGTGAACACTATAAAGCGAAGAGTCATGAAGGCAGTCATCGTCATAGAGTAAAAGAGAACGGACTATCTCGCTGAATAGGGTCGTGTGCGATTCCACTGAGCATTGTGAATTTAGAATTCTCGCTCAGACCGAATCGTTCTGCCATCCAGGGAAAGAAGTGCGTCAAGCTGAAATGACGGCCTCGTACACCCTTTGGTATTCCAGTGCTTCCGCTAGTGAACGACAAAGTGCCAATGCTGTCTGGTCCAAGTACCACGTTGGGGTCAGTTTCTCCAAGATAACCGTGAGACGTTAGGGTATTTTCCTTTGCAGTATTTTCTCCCCCAGAGATATTACCGTCAGGAGAGATCTCCAAGGCAGGTACTTCCACTTTAATCTTCAACTCCTCCGATAGAAATTCCCTGACTGACGGACTAATGGTCCCAGCACCTTTTAGGACGATGAGTCCCCGAGGTTGGGCAACACGGAGGTAAATAATTTGACGGGAGGCCGGGTATGCAGGGTCTAACAAAAAAACGTTAGCCTGAAGTAGGAGAAAATATAACACACGAACCAATCACGGAAAAAGTCGCTCCTGCTTTGAGAACTGCCATTACGGCAACGACAAGGTCTACGCTCCGGTGAGCATAGATCATGACAATGTCCTCTCGTTGAATACCACCTTTGATAAGGTGATGAGAAAGGGAGTTGGAAGCCCGGAGGATAGCGCCATATGAGAAGACCACCTTGTCTTGACTGTTTGGGAAGCTTCGATTTAGGTATTGAATAACGCAAGGCCGCTCGGGATGTGCCCGGGCATTTCGCGAGAAAACATCAGTGATAGCGCCCTTCCAACCACACCAGTCCAAGTCAGCAGTGGGATCAGGAAGCTTCGTTCTTTGAGCCGGAGTGAGTAGAGATACAGAGCCTACTGGAGCAACAGGGTTGGCAGACACTTTACGAAGGAAAGCCGATAGTTGTTCGATGATGATTGCAATGCGAGATGAAGTGAACAGGAGGGAATTATAAATTATACGAAGAGAAATGGTGGGGGCCAAAGCTGCTCTTGTGGACGCTGGAGGCCTAGTTATGTAGATTGTAAGATCAGAGGTGATACTGGTCGTCCGAATGAAGTGATCCGTCAGTTCGTCGGTCTCATCGAAGAAACGAACACGAAATAATGGCTCTTCATGACCATCTTCCTTCCCTCTTCGAAGTTCGCGGATAAGAATATCATAGGGAACTGCATCAGCTTCAGCGTCCTTTTCAACCTGTTGCACGCGCCTGACAATGGCCCAGAAAGGATCCAAAGGATCCACAGAGAGACGGAGAATAAGAGGTTCACGAACCGCTGATGAAGAGGAGCCTATGACAATGTCATTATCTCCCGTATAACGATGCAAAAGAACCGTAAATGCAGCTAATATCAAGTGAAAAGCCGATGGCCTCTTTCCGTTCCACTCCTCCCCATCGTCTTCTGAATCATCCCTTTCATTGTAAAGTGCAAGCTTGAGGAGGCCGATCGAAGTTTGCTCAGACAGTTGGGCAACGTGGACTGATTCAATGAGCTTGTTGGCCTCCGTTGGTCTGGGATAGTCTTTAGGAAGCGAGATCGAAGGAACATTTTGAAGTTTGGCAATAACACGTTTTAAACAATCATCGGCCATGTCGACGACGACGATGTCGCCTGCGATGGCTCAGGAAGAATCGATGTCTAGAATAATCGGAGTCGGCACGCGGAGCGGCTAGTAAGTTGCTCGGCAGTCCAAAAAGAGTATATTAATAAGCAACCCGCAAAACTTGATGGGTTTTTTTCCCTTGCGCGTTACGATATCTAACTTCTCTATAAGTTTGGGCACGCGGTAATGAACAGTGAAATCACTTTTGACTATGAAAAGGTAGAAAATTGTCAGATACAATTTATATGTGGATGGAAGGTAGTTCGTCTCATCCGCACGACTTCTCTGAGAACGATTCTTTCATAATATAATGTCGACTTCGTAGACATGGTGCTTCCGGGTGATGGTCTCGGCGAGAAAGCAATACAAGGACCTGCCCAAGTTATGCGACCTACAGCTGCCTCTTTACTGACCAAGGCTCGCAAGAGCGAGGCATAAGTATCGATGTCTACAACATTTCTCCTGCTGCTCATGCCATTCGGACAACTCCCGGCCGTCTATGGCTTCTCGATTATCGACATCATCAAGGACAATGGACCGTACGCTTTGGTGGAATTAAGGGTCTATTCACGGGGAATTGTCCTTTGCGCACCAGCTAGATGTGAAAAGAGACTCTAAATCTATGCAGTTGAAGCGGAGGTAAGGATGTGTTGGCGAGAAGCACCCGGAAAAGGCGATGGTTGAAAACAAGACATCGTTGTTTGCGCAGGAGCTCAATTTGCCGCTCTGGATAATATCAGTCCATTGTGATTAGGGACTCCGGGTCTGCGTAGTCGAATCAATGGCCACAGGATGTCGCAGGGTGTCATTTATTGTCGTGTGTCCACGCTTTCAACGTGACAATAGCTAGATTTATCGAACAATTTCCTATCGAAGGTGCGGAGCAGAGAGTGGCCAGTGCTGGCAGTGGTGAATACTGGTGGCATAAAGTGCGACCTGGTCAGGCAGTTGGTAAGGATCGTGGGTCGAGGGGTCGAGGGAGGAAGGTGAGGAGTCCCAGGTTATACCATCCTCGTCTTCAACACTAACATCACCCTCGCCTCACTTTTCCTCCTAATATCAACAGAAATTGCTTGGCCAGAGGGCGTTAAAGCATTGATTGTGATGAAGTGAGAGCATGACATTGACATGTGGAGGTGTTTTTTTTTTTTTGAAGTGTTGCAACTATCTGCTATGACCATCAGCGGGGATTCATACCTTTGTTGCCGTTTCTGTGGAGCGACGCTCTCGTAACTGAATCTCTAAATTTTAAAACATGGTGTTCCTGGTGTGACTCTTTTAAGTTTGCACTTGGTGTATGGATTTCTTCTAAATATCAATACGACTGACATGTAGGAAAATCAACAGTTTACTGGTCAGGAGGCGTGTCTATTGTTAATTGCTTGAATCAGTTTGCATAAGTCAGATATTACTTCTCATGTCGAGAGGACCCGGGAAACAATATGCTTAAGTAGGTCCACCCCATAGCAGAAACCCGATGGAAATATTCCAAGCAAAAGATATGGAGCTCAAGTACAACATGGTGTCGGACAAACAAGATAAACAACTACAAAAAAAAATCTTTAACACTCCAAAACCACTACACGCTTATGACCCTCCTCTGTCCTCTGAAGATGAAGATAGCCAAAACCTTTGTCGTCATCTACTAACCCCGAAAAGCCACAAAGGGCACGATTTTTCTTGTGGTGCACATCAGTGGTGTCGAGAAGCAGAGCAGCCATGAAAGGATTCTCGATCAACCGTTCGTCACAAAGACTTTGAATGTAGAGGAAGAGAAGGCCAGATACTGTGAAGGTCAAGTTTAACGCCAGCCACAGATATACTCTCCACCACAAAACCTTTGCTTGCGATGTTGATACTGCATAATGAATGTTGGTCTGAAGGAGTGTGCCGAATGAGCTTGTCATATCTCTCATACACTCCAATGATTCTCCGTAGGATCGGATGAAGAGTTCAGTAACATATCCGTCAAGATTGTTGAGAGGGTCGGGAAGGGCGGCCTTTTGAATTGTCATCATGCCGCCGACTTTGGGCATCATCGCCAGAGCGTATGCAGTCAGATTATGCGGTGACACTGTGACTTCTGTGTCATTTTGTATGGTGGACCAAGATGACACCCTGCAGTTCCGACATTCAGCTACCCC
>QDKV01005292.1_pt1 | contig 46966 bp, 48 predicted proteins | sample 1861101 | NCBI WGS metagenome assembly QDKV01 (sample SAMN04275158, study PRJNA302643) | Fungus metagenome, whole genome shotgun sequencing project. | isolation source: fruitbody | host: Mallocybe terrigena | place: Sweden | collected 2013
ACTCAGATAACTAAATAGAGCATTTCTAGATAGTTTTTATAAGATTCCCACGAGTTTTTAGGTGCGCCAAAATTTTTGGACAAAAATTTGCCACCATTTGGTGGTATATGGAATCCAGTTTGGATCATTATCAATTTCACAAGAATCAAGATAAGGCCACCAATTTTTTGCCCAATTCTTTACTCGTCAATCCCTTCCACTCATCATCAGATTCAAATTCGGAATCCAAGTCACCTTCCTGCTCACTACTAGCCAGGTCTTTCATGTCTTGTTGATGCTGGCCATGGCCACCTTCCTCTCCATTGTTGGAATCCTGATCACGGTCAGCATTTTGTTTAGCAGATTCAGGAATTAGTGTGAGTGGAATACTGGTAGAGGGGGCAGGCGGATTTCTCAACCCAGAAATGTTTCTTTTCTTCTTGGGTGGGCGGCCCCTAGTCATGTTTTGAAATTTTTTGATGAGAGAATGGCTCGTTAGAATATTGAAATTTTTTTGTGATCTGATAGCATTTACGGAAAGCATTCTAAAAATGATTTTTTTGAGAATTTACCTATTTTTTTGGTCGCACGCCAAATTTTCGGGCATAATTTTTGTCAAAACTACAAATTTGGAAATTCTGCTCGTGCAAATCATTGAGTTGGGTTCAATCCTGTATATTTCAATGGTTTTTAAGATGTCTGGGTATATGTGACACTCTCCATAAATGGACAAATAAATTTGTCGATTTTGCTTGTCCGCAACTGTAAGCCAGGTGGGTTCAGCATAAGGCACATTACTTAAGGCGCCAGAAGCACGAGGAAAGATCCGACGTTCTTGCCCAGCAATCAAGCCTATAATAAGACCCTTATACTGGGCCTTTTCAAGGACCTCATGACGGTGAAGACCCAAAAAAAATTCTGTAGCGTCCTTGCCCGCTATTCGTCACGACGATGATGGGACAAGATTATTCAGACATCTGTGATCGAAGTCACTCTACACACCAGTTTCTGGGTCCAACAATACAGAATGTCCTCCAGGGTGCATACTCCCGAATTTGGACAAGTTCAATGATAATCCACTGAATACCACACCAAGGTCAGTGCAACAGTAGAGGCAAAACTGAATGGACTCGCCTTCTTTATCGTGTTTCTCGACCTCTTCTGGAGTGAATACCCTGGCACTCATTTATTCACTTACTCTGACGTTATGTAACTTTGGATGGTTGTCGGCCTGAACTGATTTTGAATATTTTAAATAAGAGATTTGAACCTGCAGACCGGAACTCCATTATAATGTGATAAATCTTGGAATTCAATCTCGGGAAACATCGCAATTGTTATACGAGGCGTTGCAATCGTTCGATTTTTATACTTGAATAGTTTTAAACCAAGTCCAGGTGTGTGATTTGGGGGTAACGAGTGCACAGGAAAGCAGGTAAAGCTTTACTTTTCTTTGCACTTTCTGCATCGTTTTTCCTAAATCACACTGAAATTCAACTTGAATCAAACCTTGGGAGAAAAAAATGTGGAGGCAACAGCCATGGTTCATGCATTCATGGCTCATCACCGAGGCGTGACACATTGTAGGTTTTTTTCAAAAGCGAACTACGAGCGAAGGGCGCAAACTGTGGCTCTAAAATTTGTAGAATAATTGCATGTTATTAGTAGCTAAATGTGAATATTAACTTATAATAGGAAGAAGTTGAGTGCGCCCGTTATAAAACGCAGAAGAGCTTAGGGTGTCCCAGAACATTGTCACATTTCCTTTGTCTAAATCTCAACTCTCACCAAACTGACAAGAAATTTTACGGTAGTCTATGGCTTGTATAAAATTTTTATCTACTTCTGCAGATAATTATGTGACCAATCGAATGGTGGCTGTTTGTTTAATCCTATTTTGTTAACTTATAACGACCTGCCCGAAAGTGAGTGCTGACGATAAGTATATAAAGCTGATCTTCCCGATAACGCTTCTTTGGTTTTGACCCCACTGTCCCTTGGCAAGTACCTTCACCTATTGGTTACCCCCTGGAGATTCATAGTTTTTGCAGTTGTGGGTGGTGTTTTCCGTTATTACGGTGATATGCGGTTTTGCATATGTTTGTCCCCTTCCCTGGAACTTTCGCAAAGTGCGTTTGGTCGGGACTGATGGTGTTCGTCTTGCATTTCTTTCATGTACGCCCTTATGATTTACCTTCAAATTGCCAGGACTTCATGCAGGGAAAACCTGTGCTTTCGCTTGTATTCGGAGATTGTTGAGCTGGTCTAAGTTGGACCAGTGACGCGGTGGGCGTACCAGGATATCCTGGTATGCCTGTAACCAACCGTGAGTGTTTTGTATTCAGAGTTGGGGTATACTTATCGTCTTCTCAGATCATGATGCCTTTGGCAAGCTCCCCCTAGTTGCATCGCTCAAAAGAACCTTAGCAAGCTGGTGGATTTGTGAGATAAGGAAAGACAACAGGAAAGTCGTTGTGGGGAGAATGGGCCCATTCTTTGCCATATATGAAGATGATGTTTGTCTGCATCTCGGGTTATTTTTTCGGTCTTGCTTAGGTTTTGAGGATGGCTTTAGCGGTGGCAGCAGTCTTTGGTCGGTGGCTGGTATTTACCTCAAATTAATTACCCCAGGCCATTTTTTGCGTCTCTTTTCATGTACTTGTTAAACTTAATTTACTTGATTGAGATGCTTTTCAAATGCGTATTTGGATGATGTTGACGGGCTAACGTCAACCTCTCTTACTTACGTTTATGTTTGTTCTTCAAAGAATAACATGTCAGAGATTTACTCACCACAACTGGAGTATATCTAGTTGCAGATATCACTCAACCGGCAGATCTTCCTCTCAAACACACTCGGAGAATCCACTTTCAGACGCGAAGGCCAAGCCAAGAGAAATCACTCCACTTCGTCGATCTGCTTCAGCCTCACTACTCATCCGTTCGAATCCTACGCCCACGCGAGGTGTAATTAAGCCCGTTTTCACTCTTGCCACTGCTGAGCGGTATATCCTTGCCCGTCTCCGAACACATCCTGACCTGCCTGCGCGCGCTCAGGCACTTCACGAATCATGGTGGATTCCCAAGTGGGGTAGTCAAGGCAAAGAAGGGGAAATATTTGTGTTTTCTAACGGGAGTATTGTTTGTTGGGGATTGGGCGAAGCGGATGCGAAGAGCTTTGCAGCTGAAGTGATTGACAAAGCGAGAGGGATTCAAGTTGCCCCAATTAGAGAGGCAGAGTTGGAGGAGTTGGAGTTTGTCGTTGACCCTATCGAGTAAGTGATTTTTCATTGATGGAAGACTGAAAATTTATTTGTGCCTCATCAAATTTCAGAAAGACTAGGTTACAAGGAGATCTTATCATCCTTGGTCAAACCTCACCCTTGAATGAGGACGAGTTGCTCCCTAAACACCTCCCACCAATGGCATTTCCTAAAGACACACTCCTAGCAAGATACGCCTTTTCGCAGGCTCTATCTCGGTCGACAGCATTGTCTGCACTAGAAGTCCAGCTGGATAGCTATCTTGCGTCTATGGCGCTTCTGCCTCACACTCTTGCGCAGACGGGGAAGCCAGGCATGGGTCGAAAGCAGCTTATCAAAAAGCTTGGGGAACTGATGAAGTTTAGGCAACTTCTGAATTTGAATAGGGAAAACTTCAGTGAGGTACCAGACTTCTATTGGGCCGAGCCCGAGTTGGAAGGTCTGTCGCTTTTCCATTCAGAATGTGTTAGACGCTGGTCCTAATTACAAGTTTTCAAGGGTATTTCAAGTCGTTGAGCAATGCGCTGGAGATGAAAGCGCGAACGGCGTCATTCAACGATAAGATTACATACGCTGCAGAAGCTCAATCCATGCTGAGGCAACTTCTGACTGAGGTATCAACCATGGTTTATTCTGTTTATTCTAGTTACTGAGTTCCTTGATTCAGTCCTCTACTCATTCCATGGAGCTCATCATCATTGCCCTCATTGCGGTTGAGGTTGTAATCGTGAGTGAATTTGCTCAACCTTGGTTCGCGATGGCTCACCTTTCATAAGGCACTCATTAGAGATGGTTCAGAGTTGTGGCACATGCTGTTTGGCACCGAAGGGGACAAAGACCATGCACATATTTAGATCCCGTATTAACCATCCACCTCCATTGTCATACACCTAGATGCATCAATTGGCCGACAAGCCTTCTATATTTCTCCGGATAGAACAATTCATAGCGGGTGATGAGTTGTGACTTCTATATGCTTTCAGCGCTAGAAACCCGTTAAACTACTCAGATCTTTGACAGTCCTCGTTCTGAATATCATGGCAAGACGTTTACCTACCCTGCAAATGGTTTTCATTCTTACTAAGCCCGCATCGTCAGTTGGTGTGTAGGTCTTTTCCCTTCCAATGTTTCATGTGCCCTTATGATTTGAAGTCGTGAGGCTGACCGTGAGTGTTAAACGGAGGCGGTATACGGAAAACTCACTGATGGGAGACACCATGTCCTGACCGCGGCCATAGACTGATCCGGCGAAATGCGGCTGCAACGCGATAAACTCTGGATATGTTGGGCCTGTGGATGGGAACTGGCTTTCAAAAGGTGAGTCACTTTTTTGAGATCGCCATCTTGCCTCTGATGACCTAACGTTTTATATGGGGACCAAGTATACATACTTACGGCAACCAATTTGTTTCCTCTCATGCTCTCATGCCCGCGTGTAAGCGATGCCAGGTGTGCCTCTTAATATTCTGCCTCGAGCAATACAAGTATATAAGGTCTTATGGATCCTATTTTCCTCTCCCCAGACGTCCTGGAACTCCTTTCTCAAGTCTGTCATTAAATTCTTATTTGCGTACAGTTCATATCTAACCATTTATTAGAAACCCCTTGTTCTCTCAATGGCGGCTACGTCCGTGGAGTTTGTCAGATTCCTACGCAACGACACTACAAGGCAAGGAGTAATAATCCGCGGATTCCTTGGTAAAATATACATATTTGAAGATCCCGAATCCTGTGGACCTTACGACCTCACATACAACAAAATTCGTGGAAATGCACGGTCGTTCTTGGATGTAACAGAAACGATCTCCATCCCCATTAACCCTCATGTTAATCGAAGAGATGTCGTTTCCATCTTGGATTCTCTTCCGAAAGTCGATACATCCATCAACCCTGGCGGCCTATTTGTATGGGATTTTGGGGACTACGTCAAGAGATTCCTTAGAGTGCTTCGGAAGGAGGGGATCCTTTCCATAGACATTGCTCAGTATCGCGGCGCCGATCACTGGTTTGACTTGAACATCGCCGTTATTTTATGAACCTCATCGTGATTTTCTATTACTATATTTCTATAGAGTTTGTGTTGATTACTATATTGCTATAGAGTGATTTGTGGCGCAATGATTGTGACGGCGATCGTTTCGTATCTACATGAGCTCGCTTAAGCTGGAGTCTAACCAAATCGAGCTCAATTGGATCAAGTTCCGCTCAAGTTGACGCCGTGCCACATGGCATTTCCTCATTCTGACGCATCTCATTCACACGCTGTCCCTGATAGCAAGCGCTTTCGCCAACACCTCACTCGTCTATCTGGGTCCCTTATATCGTGAGTTCCCTCCGTTTTTTATGAAAATTTCTTGAATCAGCCCTTCCTGTCCAGTTAGCCCTTAGCCACGAGTGAAGTGGAGTTTTCCCGGAAGGTATATTGCTGCTCGTAGCAGAAACTGACTAGCTGCGTTAGGCAAATGGAGGGGGTTGAGATATATAGGGAAGTGGTGTCTCGGTTGCTGGTTAGTTCCAAGTATCTCTACCGTTCTGAACGTCTCGATTTTACAAGTGGCCTTCTTGCAACTGAGGAAGAGTGCTCAGAGATTGATGTGTTGCCATCAACCTTAGCAGAAATGCTTCAATCGGGTGACATTAAGGGATTAAAATAACTTATTTTAGCTTCAAATTGATTTAATGATCTAACTAATACTATCCCTGCAAAAATTTTACGGAGTAAGGTTCAGAGTGAGAATCATAAAGAGGATCAGTGGTCTGTCCAAATCTGGTAACAAGTTCAAGTCTACTTGAGTTTCGCTTAAGTTAGCTTGAGTAAATTAGCCGAAAACTCAAGTTCCGCTCAACTCGGCTCTTAGCAACACTATCTACATATGAATACAAGCGAAGCTTTTCCACATGAGCGTTGACAGTAACCATTGATCTGGCGCAATGAGATCAGTATGCCATACAATTAAGCGTTCGACGGCCTTCGACTGCCCGCCCTTCCGGATTTTTGTGATAACTAAGCCTGTCAGGATAAGTTATAAGAGTAGGTGGTTCTAACGCCCAGTTTGATGCTACATTACGGGCACGGCCGTGACCTGCCGTGACGGGTTTTCACCAAAAATTGCATAGTTACAAGGGTCCTACTTAATTTGGAAAACCTTCCGGTCGGAACCCGGTTCAGATTTTTCCAATTTCGGTAAATTGGTCTTGACAATAACAAGTTGCTGGAAGTCGCCTTCGCATTGGAGACTTGTAAGAAATATAGAGACTCAGTACGTGTATATTAGGTAGTCACCCTGTAAGAAATATAGAGACTACCATAACTTGAGTATTATTAATAGTAATGTATGTAAAAGTATATATGACAGGCTCACCTCAGTAGGTCGTAAACGGACTGAGGTGGACATTTCCAAATATCCGAACTATATTGGGCCTTGAGCCGAACAATCCAAGTTAACTATACAAAAAGATAAACCGAATAAAAGATAGGCGCACGGAAATGCGCCTATATACCAAAAAAGGGAATCTCGGGGATTCGGACGTAGACAAGACTTTGGTTTATTGATTCTTTATTGTGGTCAGGCACTGTGACGCGTGACAGACCGAAATTTGGTTACGCCGCACGGTCACGTAGAAATTTCCGGCCCTAAGTTCTAGTTAGTAAGAGTGCTTCGGACACTGAGTCTGGTTTGACTTGAACATCGCCGTTGAACGTTTATGAACCTCCTGATTCATCGTGATTATAGAAGACTATTTTTTCTAGGTCGTTTCATTGTGTTTATTACTATATTACTTACTCTACATATTGCTGGCAGCGCCCAGGATCTTCTGCCATTTAATTTTGGAGTAGATGGTATATCATTATATTAACAGTTGGATGGCATGGCAGGAACTGCAAATACATCTTGAATTCAGTCAACGACATTTGTTCTCTTAAGCACTTTGTGTGTATCTCATTTAGATATCGGTTCGGCTGTTTCCGACTTCCAAAGCAGCCGTGGGAGTCACGTCCAGTGGGCGCAGAAAGGAGACCCCAGTAGGAATTCAAACTCCGCGCAAAGGTCTCCCGTGCCAGTGCACTCGAAAAAAAGTTGTAGAGAAGACAAGAATTATAGATAGTAACAGAGAGAATAGAGAAATGGAAAAGAGAAAAAAAGTCGAGTAGGGAAAAGAGTGACCGGGGTCAGGTGACTGGACTTGAAAGAGATTTGAACTTTGAAGGCGTTTTGAAGGACGTTCGTGAGTTTGTGAGAGCCGCTGTCGATAGCAGCGCTGACCGATATCGTCTGCTCCTTTTTTTCTTGGATTCTCATATCTGGACATCCCACCCCTTTCCAGTTTTCTCTTTTTCTCTCCCCTTTCCTGCTACTAGTTTTCCTGTCCTATTAACTTCCTTTTCTCATGGCTTCTCAATCAAGACAGAACAAGAGCAACAGAAAACCTGCTCCGGATTCTACAGCTTCTCGGTAGATTTTCTTTGTCTTTTTCCATATCATTTCTGATCATTTTTCCGTGCTTAGTCGACCCAATGCATGGGGACAGGGTGCCCGTGCTTCTCCAACTTTCTCGCCTAGCCCAGCTCGCCAGCAGCAGTCTGCTTCTCCAGCTTCTCCAGCCGCCTTTCCTGCCCTTTCTCAGCCCACTCCTCCTCGCTCGGATAATTCCCGCGACCGCGTCCTCCAGGCGCTTTCCGGTCTGACAGTACGCCATCTCATCTAGGTGGAGGAGTGTCATCTTACATTGATTTTTGCTAGGGTACAACTATCACACTTATTACAAAGACAGGCCAACGTTACGAGGGTGTCATCGGTTCTACGACTGCAGAGGGTGATACCACGGGTGTTACTCTCAAGGACGCCAAAGAGATTTCAATCCCGGGCGCACCTCTCAAAGATTCTCTCTTCATCGCCTCTACCAATATCGATTCTTACACCTCAGGTCCTGCAGAATCTAGTAGAGCTTCCAACGACGATTGTAAGTCTCCGTTCACCATGCATAACGTAACGAACTTTGACCTCTTCTTTTTCATTTCAATTTCTAGCTTTCCGAACCGACACTGATATCAGCCAAAAGAAACAGATGGGCGGTCGGGAACGTGAATTACAGGCATGGGCTCCTTCCTCTGACCTTCCGCCGGCTCCAAGCGTAGGCAGTGGTCTCGGCGACGAAGACACCTTCGGCCCGGGCGCTAACGGAAACACCTCCTGGGATCAGTTCACAGCCAACGAACAGCTTTTCGGTGTTAAGGCTAGCTTTGACGAGGACGTCTATACCACCAAACTCAATCGGAATGCTCCAGACTTTAAAGAGCGCGAAAAACAAGCCCAAAAGATCGCCAATGAGATTCTGGGCACCACGGCAAACAACCCGCATGTTGCCGAAGAACGTGGTTTGGTAGTTGATGATAGTGGAGTGAATGAAGAGGACAAGTACGTTTATTTAACATTTGGGGTACCGGTGTTTTCATGCTTTTTAAAAAAAAAGATATGGAGCTGTTGTTCGGGGACAGAATGCATATGTTCCTCCTGGTGCACGAAAAGCGACCACTGGCACCTCTACTGTGTCAATTAACCAACCTGCTGTGCCTTCCGCCCCAGTTCAAGATGGATCCAAGCCTCCAGCCAAGGTCGAGCCTCCCAGAGTGTCTGTCAACGGTCCTGACGGAACGCCAAAGGTTCCTTCCCCCGTTCCTTCTGCCACTAGCAATAAGGTGCGATCTTTTTCTTTCTTTCTTCCGTTCCTTTCTGATAAAGACACCATTTCATTCTTGTTCTTGCTTGTTCTGCACAGCCACTGGCAGATCCACTTCCCGCCTTCCGTGATTTTGTCAACAACGAGAAAAACAGATTGACGCAGAAGAGACAGGCGTTGGTGAAGAACGAGATGGACAAGCGAATGGCCGAGCTCGTCAAATTCTCCAGGAGTTTCAAAGTAGCCATTTTTAAAATTTATAGTTTTTTTTTGGGCTGATGCTATTTTTAGCTGAACAAACCTATTCCGGAAGATCTCGTGCCCATCCTCGCGAAGGACGAAGAAAAACAACGGTTGATCAAAGAAAAGGCCTTGGTCGACGCAACTTCCAACAACGCTCGTGCGATCGGTCCGTCAACGCCGGCCACCGCCTCCCGCGGCGTTGCTGTAGCAGGTGCCAAAATGTCGAAGATTGGGACGCCTTCACTCAAAACGCAAGCAGCTGCCGTCCTAGATGGGTCCTCCACTCCTGGTGAAAGTGTTGGTGGTGTTGGTAGGACAGTGAAAAAGACCTTGGGCTCGGGGATGTCTTTGGTTTCTAGTGCTAATGCGAATGCCACTGCTCATAAAGATAAGAGCAGTCAAAGTAATGCTAAGGCTGATGGTGGATCGACGACTGCGTCGAAGAAAGTTCCGATGGTAATTCAAGGCATTCCTCCTTTTAGAGGTGGGAAGGGCAAGACGGGTGCCGATGCGGATGCGAATGCCTCTTCTTCGACGAATGGGGGGACAGGCCCGGGTGGTGGTGTCAGTGGTGCGGGTTCAAGTGGTGCAACGACGAATGGAGGTTTGGCAAAATCAACGAGTCCAGCTGCGAGTGGTGGTGCTGGAGGAGTTCCTTCATCGCCTATTTCTGCAACGGGTAATCGACTCAACATAAACGCTTCATCGTTCAGACCAAATCCAAAGGCAAATGCATTTACTCCTGTAATGCTTGTGTTTTTCCTTAAATATCTTTTCGGTTGAATTGTTCACTGACGGTTTTTTTTTTGGGGTTTGGGAACTTTTGGTGGTTTTTTGTTTGTCGTTATGTTCTCTAGGTTGTTACTTCTCCGAGACCTTCTGGCGCTGTCGCTAGTACTGTTTCTTCGCCCAAGCCCAAGGAATCGGTGTGTGGATTTTATTTTTATTTTCTTTGATAAAGAACCCATATCTGAATGGTTACCCTACTTTTTCCGATAGACTCCTGCTCAACCGAACCTATTCTTTGGTTCTCGTCCCATCAAAAAAAGTACCCCTGTAAATGTCAAGGACGACTTCAATCCTTTCAAACATAACAAAGTTGTTGATGCTTCTCAAGTTTGTATGTTGTCATTTTTTTCTTCTTTCTCCCTCCTTTTGTTTATCACATATCAAATTCAAATTCACCTTTCCAAAAATATCTTTCTGCTTACAGCAGCAATATGGCCATATAGCGGCAAACGGTTCATGTTGATGTTTTCAACTCAACAACACCCGCCTGCGCAGCAACCGGCGCATATGGTGGCTCCCGTCCACCCACCCATTCCGCCTCCGTCTTATGAAGAAGATTCGGCAGCTCAAGCAGCTGCGACGCGTGGATATGTGTATGCTTATCCTCCTTATGGATACCAACCTCCTGTGGGTGGTCTTTTCTTCTCTTCTTTGGGATTGATTGTCTGACCAATTTTTTGGTTTGGTGTTGGATAGCCAATGATGCCTGGGATGGCGCCTCCAGGCCCTCCGGGAGCATATATGCCTCCATATATGCAGCATATGCCCTATCCTCCTGGTATGCCTCCCAGTGGTATGTTCATCCCCCTCCCTTTTTATTGGACGGATGTCTCATTGGTACAAGTAGCTATGTATTCTCCTGCCATGGGCCAGATGCCGCGTACGTGTTTTCTTTTTCAGCCTTGGTGTCTTTGAGAGTTTTGTGTTAATGTCATTCCTTTGAATAGCACCACAAGCCTATATGCCACCACCTCCACCAGGCCCATATGCACAACCGGGTCCTAATGGTACTGGTCCACGGCCCTCAATGCCACCCACTCCAATCCCAACGCACGCACATCCATACTATCATCATCAAAGTCCACAAAGTATGGCAACATTCTTTTGTATTTGTAAAGAAAAAACTGACATTGTCTTACACTCCTAAAGTGCCGCACGCATATCCGATCATGATGCCACCACCCAACATGGCTGCCGGTGCGCCGCATCACGGGTACGATGGTGCACCTGCGCCACCTGTCCCCATGGGAGGGCACGCATGAACAACAAAGGGGTTGGTCGGTGGTTTTTTGGTGTGATGTATGCTCTTTCCTTTTTTGATCCTGGTTGGAGAGCTTTTTCTTCTGGCTTTTTTTGTTGTCTCTCTTCAGCAACATGCATATTGGATGAGGGAGAGGAAAAAGCTTGATAGTTTTTTTGCTCGCAGTCGTTACTCCTTTTTTTCATTGTCCGTCTCTAGCCCATCCCGTCACATTCCATCCCATTCTTGTTTCCGTCCTCAAGCCCCGCTTACCTTTTTGTATCCATTTTTTCGACCTACCCATCTTACTCTTATTCTGTCGCTGTTGTGTAGTTACTTTCACGTCTGTCATTGTCCCATTGTTGTTGTCGCTACTATCCGTTGGGAAAATCTGATGTTGGGTTGGATACAAATTAGTCTAATTAGTCTCCTGGTTGATCATGTGGAGAAGGTAGGTAAATATGTCACAAATTATATATGAGACGAATTGAAAACAAATGTCCAATACAAGTGAGAAAGATTATGCCTTGTAACACGACAGCTCGACTTTCTTGAGTAAACCCTTTAATGTGTTGCTCGTTCTATTGCAATTAGATTGCAGCCATTGCTCCATTTCTTTCCGTAGTCCTGCCAAGGTATCACAAATGGGTAGCTCACCCTTGGGCCTCTCCAAACACGGGTTAAGCAAAGCATCAAACAGTCTATTCCAGATATCCGTCTGCCAATATCGTTTGAACGGCGTCGCAATCTTGTATCGCTGCACTCCAAATTCATCGACATAAGGCACTACTGAGCTTGCTTGGATATACTTTCCAAAAAGCATGCAGTAAATGATGCCTGCAAGCCCAAAGTAATCTGTTTGGTACGTCCACGGCTTGTTCTCTCGGATCTCGAGGCAGTCTCTGTCATCTGTCTCCCAATCGGCAATGAATCGTTGACCCGGAGGAAAAAGTCTTGTATCAATCGTCCTGCCGAAATCGATGACTTTGAGACCCTTATGGCTCCAGCCACCGTCGCCGGAAGGTTGATAGGTGCCTGACCATGCTGCTGCTCCTCCTGGTACTTCTTCGAGGCGGAGAAGGCAGTTGTCGATCTTAAGGTCGCCATGAATGAATCCAGCAGAGTGCATTCCCTCAACCAAACGGAAGAGTTCAATAGAAAAGAATATGACGAGAAGTTCGTCTAGGCATGCACCAGCTTGCGATACTCCCGCAGAAACGGCATTGTTAATGACATTCAAAAGCATCCCTTGTGGACATAGATCGAGAACAAGGTAGCTTTCGTCCCTGTATGCATATAATGCATGTGGGAGAACTAGAGACCTGCGCAGTGAATGCGGTAACGTCGAATGAAGCCGTCGGAGGACATGATATTCCCAGACATTTCTTGGTTTGACGACTTTTAGGGCAACCATAGAAGCGTTCTCGTCGTCATCGTCATCATCAAAGTCGTCGTCTTCGTCATTATCATCCGCACTGATCTTCATTCCCACATCCCGTGCTTTGAATACAGTTCCAAACCCTCCCTCTCCGAGCTTCTCCATGACAAGGAATTTATGACCTCCAAGGGTTAACGGGAAAGTTCCATCCAACATGCCCGTATTATTGCTGCCTGTGCTCATCTTCCTGTTTTTCTTGATGAAATGCTCAAGGTTAGCAAGCATATTAATGCTGTCGGCTCTTAGATCGTAGAAATGAACATCTGTTGGAATCCGAGAGAGTAACGAAGACAGAATGTCAGGCTCGAAAGGGATGCAAGGGTTGCTAGGACGGAATTTTGAGCCCAAGGTAAGTGTGTCGAAAAGGCTGAGAGTACCAGCTTTCTCTTCAATTTCGTTAATTGCATGATCTCGAGAAGGAAGTTGGTTGGCATGGAGGTGTAAAGGCTCAATTCGTGGACGTTGTCGTGGGTGGCCATTCTCTTCGCTTTCATCATTATCATCATCCTCTTGCCGAAGTTCTGCTGCTAAGCGTTCAGCAGCTTCGGCTGCCTCGTCGGCGGCAAATTGCCTTATGTATTTCTCGCTTGGAGTATCTCCTTTCGTACTTGAAGTGAATTCATATGTGCGCTCTGTTATCGGCGTTAACACGTTAAACTGACCAAAGCGACCACCAAGAGGTATTTCCTGATATGAGTTGTCTTCTTCGTGTCCCTGAGGGTCATGCTCTGACGCCAAGGGTACCTCGCATTGTTCAATTGGGGATCCATCGTCCTCGTACGAGTCCGAATAGTCGTCTTCATCATGCTCCAGTTCGTGCTCTGGTGCCCCAACGGGTTCCTCTTCGTCCCGAACTTCTATTGATTGCACTGGATCCCTTTGAATTGGTGGTGGCTGCAATGCAGCACGAGCATCAACAAATGGTTTGAAAGTCGGCGCAGCATCTTTGAAAGGTGTGAAAGCAGGTGGCTTCGCATCAACGAATGGTGTAAAAGTAGCTCCTGGAATCTTTGGAGTAAGGGCGCTCATTGGATTTTCTTGATCGGGCGGGCGAGTGAATACCTTAAACGATGTGCGGGCATTCTTGTCCTTGAATGGCGTAAACGCAGAAGAACGAGGAATTTCCTCCGAGATTGATGACAGAGCATCGTGTTGAGACTTCGCTCGCCCGTGGGTTGGCGCTACTTTGGGCTTCGGAAGAGGTTTTCCGTGGTCATCCGTGAAGACATCTCTGAGTGGCGCAAGCGGCACTCCCTTACTCGCTGGTGTGAAAACTCTGAACACCGGATCTACACTCTTTTCATCAAGCTTGGAGTGTGAACTTGGAGGAGGTGCATTCTCAGATCGGAGGTTTGTCGAAGGTGCAGTTTCCTTCACGGTAAGAACTGGACGGGGAGTGAACGGAGTTTTATTTTGTTGGCCGGGATCAACGAAATGTGTCAACTATGAGGAAGTTAGTAAATGCCAAGAATAAGTTGAAGCTGACTAGCCTTCGCTGCCGGAGTTCGATTTGCATTCGATTGAACATTTTCATCTACAAATGGCCTGAATGCTAAAAGTAGGTAAAAACCCCATCAAGATACCGTGATGGGTAAAGCTCACCAGAATTCGGTGTCTTCGCATTGTATGCATTCTCATTTTCCTTCATAAATGTAATTTTTGGAGGAACTACAGGGGTCACAGGTTCCACCTTCTTCAACGGTGCATGTTTGCTACCTGGTACTACGAACTTCAAAGTCTTGTCTGGAGAGTTGTACATCCCAAATACGTCGGCCAAGGCTTCCTTTGTGTTGATGGTAACTGTGGGTTCAGCGCCAGCAAGCAGACTCTTCCTGCCATTGGACTTGAGCCGTGTCGTTCGGTCGTCGTTGAAATCCACCATTGCAAAAGAGGACGAAGACGAGGAACTTGAAGTTGAGGCATGATGACGACTAAGTTCAGTGACTGGTGGAGGTCCCCATTTCTTTCCCAGAAGTCCCATTGATCGAGCTCTCGCCTCTTGAATACTATATTCAACACCCTCATCTGTCCATAATAGCGACATGTTACACCGTATTTTTTCTAGGCGCTTGCCAGGGACTGGCGGAGCTAACATCGTGGCATAGCGAGAAGCGGCTGTTGAGTTGAATGTTGTACTCTGACATGACAAAGAGCCGACTGTCTTTGAAGACGAAGATGAATTGTCTCCCAGTCTTGGCAAAGCGTTGACTGCAGGAGGTCTTGACGATTCGGTTTTGGTCGACGTGTGGGATGGGGAGCCTGTGGCCGACGACGCATTCGATGATAGCGGCCTCCGGCTCTGAAATTCTCTGTATCGTGACTTCAGTCGTTCCACAGGTCTAGCCGACTTCTTGATCCCTTTCTGATACACCAACTCGGCCTCTTCTCGCCTGTAAAAAGGCTTAACACAACGGAGTTTGTCAAGAAAGAAAAACATACCTCCCTTCACTCTCCAGAAGTGTTGTATAGTCTTCGTATAATGCAGAATACGATGTCCCGATATCGTTGGCGATCAAAGAAGCATAGATCGCCAATGCACTAACTTTATCCATTTGCCTCGCATAAAGCGCCCAAATCTTCAGATATCGCAAGTCCGTTTTATACACTGAATCATCCATAAACATGGTCGTCGCCTCCTTCAACAATTCCTTAAGGCCAGATCTAGGATTGTTCTCTCCGTAATTTTTGATCGTCCATTGAACGAATTGATAGTATACTGACAGAGGGTCGTCTTCTTCTGTCAAAGCGTTGGCAAGTCGTGCCCTAAACTTCTGCATTTCGCGCTCCCGTTCTGGAGCACTACCGCTAGTACGCGACGCCATGAACAAGTCGACTTTTTAAAACGCTATCCCACATACACGAGGTTCGGGTTCGAGATCTGGTTTGGTCTTATTTACACCGATCGCGTCGCGTCAATCGTCCACGTGATCGTATTTCCTTCCTACAATCTACGCTACAAAGCCTGTTAAGTCGTAAAGCTCCCAAAAAGTCAATGACTTGTTGTCGTCGCTCTGCAACTTGAGGGCCACCTGGAAGGGGGGCAGGCCAAGCGCATCTTTCGCCTGGCACGCAACAGCTATGACTTTGAACCATGACATAGGGAATTCCAAACTGACGCTGCCACTTTTATATAACTACCACATATTATTGTATCACTTCGGTGGCCCTACTATTAAATAGCAGTTTTAAATCCTATTCTGCTAGTTAAACTTTAGGAAAACCATTTAGGCGTGACGAAAATTATACATTTAGACTTAACTGAAACAGCAACTAAAGTATATATTTTCTAATGCTTTACCCTCAGCAAAAATGATACAAATAATTTGAAATCAGGGTAGCACTAAATAATTACAAAATGTGAAGTTTGGCATTGATGTCGAAATTGGGTTAAGTTATAAATTGTGTGACAGAGAAAACAGGAACAAAAGGTAACAATAGCATAATTACTAAATGGATTTCCGAATGATATCTCCAAGCTGGACTTTGAGTACTGTACAAAATAAGAGCAAAAGATAAATGTTGACAGTTTACAAATGTTAAATTAGGCTGTATGCATTTAGATAATGTTGAAATAAAAAATTTGAAATATGGATTTAAATTATTGTGGAATTGGAGACAAATGATGAATTAGGCAACACACCGAATTAATCGCGCGCTGTGTCCGTCGCAGTGTGGTCGCTGAGCGTGTCAGATAAGCATGTCAGCGGGCCGCTGCTCTGCTCCCGCTTTGACTACCGCGACTTACAGCGACGGCTATAGGTACCAATTTCACAAGGGCTTTGGCTGGCTATCGACATCGCCCCTTACGAGGACCTCAATGCTTGTTGAAAAAGTGCCAGAAAACCCCTTCTCTGCTTGTCAACGTTCGCCATCCGAGATGTCTTGGTTCAAAACGGATTGTTCACCCACTACAGACGACGAAACCACTTTCCGTCCGACTCTCACTCTCGAAACTCAAGACAACTCGATCGGCAGCATTCAACAAAAGTCTTACGCGGCACATTTTACCTCCATTCCGGTTTGAGGTCTGCAAACCTTCGAGATTGTCAGGGTGCCTGGTGGATTCAAATAAATGTTTTCGAATCAAATCTGACTGGACCCGATACAGCGTCAAGCCTCCTGACCTTCTGGGAACTCACTTGCTGTCCTGAAGTTGTGACGTTTCCATGCCTGATCCCAAAAATTTACCGGATATCGCTTCTCTACGCCAGTGGCTCTCTCTGGAGGAAGGTATGTACTGTTGATTTCAAGCTGCGTTTACTACGCTCACCTCGTTCTCTTTCCCTATAGACGTCATCATGTGTACGCTACCTGCTCGCATTCTATTTATGGACTCGCTCAAGCACTCCCAACGCTTCTCGTCCGACTCTCACTCTTGAAATTCAAGGAATGATGAAGTACTATGATTTTGGTGGATAATCCGCTCTTTGGTGAGTACCACCTGTGTTTTAAATTGTTTTGTTGGCTCGAACTCCATATCAGCTGCTATAACAAATCCCTCATTTCAAATGGCGAGGATTTTCTCGAATCATTCCAACAGTCACCGGAGCCTGCATTGGCCGAACTCATTAATCTCGTCTTGCGTTCATGGAATGACTCGGTCGATTCCGACCAAGCCGTAGACTTCGACGGAATTGTTAGCACACTTGATGATTTACCGAGGTCTTGAAGCAGGTATGTTGCCCTTTCCCTATACTCAATTGGCGATCAAGCTGACGAAATATCAGGAAAGCTCCCCTGTTTACCCCCTTACCGCCAAATTACCTGTCTTCAAGCGGTTCCGAAAATCTCGTTCGGAATGGATAGGACGTCTTATCATTTCTGCTTCCGCACTCGGCCTACTCCATTCGTCCCTGCTCATGGAAATTCTTCGACAATGGGATCTTCCTCCCAGATACGAAGTTTCCGATCGCGATTGCTCTGGAGGTGGAGAGTGCGTTGTGTGACGTCGTGGCGATGGTTGATAAGGAAAGCCACATTATTGGGAGTGAAGAAACGCAAGGGCAATGGAGGAAACCCACAATTCGATGCGAAAGCGGAGGAGGTCAAATAAAGCTCAAGTCAAAAGAGTTCGGGTGAGGCTAAACAACTGTGATGTTGTCTTGAGACTAAACTAATTACCTCTCAAGCGTCTTCGTCCACCAGGTCCACGATAAGGATCCCAATATTTGTACAGAATGTGTCTGCGCTCTCAGGCAATCTCAAGAAGTATCCTGAACAATTCCTCGACACAAATTATCTTCGCCACACCCGGACAACCACTTTCGTCTAAAAGCTGTCAAATCTCCGTTCGGGGTCTACGAGCAAACGACTACCTTCATTCGGTGACGAACTTCGCTGAGTGATTCAAACCTCGCCTTCTGGAGATGGCCACGTCCCAAATCGATCTCTCAATTCGGGTGGCCGTCATTCGCGCCTTGGGTGATATCGAAAGCAACTTCCCATTGGCAGAAGAGGAGAAGGAGAATTTGTGTTTCCTATTATTTGATGAGGAGTCTCGAGTCCGGAGAGCTGTTTGGGAAGAAGTAGTAGACGAAAAGCTCGGTTCGCTGCATAAGCCGACTCCCGAGCGAGAAGGATAAAGAACGAACAGGAATCAAGACTCTTGCTGAGCTCCTTGTGAAACGGGGCAAGGTGCTGGATACTATCTCTGGCGATGCGGCAGAGTCGGAACTTGGAGAAGACATTGAAAGTTGTGAAAGTTCTAATGGGAGGCGGCAATTTAAGCGGAGAAAGGAGCTCATCGCACTTGTTGCTGCTGATGATAGAGGATAGATTTCCATGGAGGTTGAGACCCTTTGGGATGAGGTCACTTCTGTTAGCGAAGCCGAGTGTTCGAACTGTGGCATGACTCACATTATACTGGCTGTGGGCTCCACCGTACGTCCCTCATATTGAAAATTGAAAGTTGTGCCCCTTGTCTGAAACCCATAGGCGTTGTGGGCAACCTTTGTCTATCTGATAGAGCACCGCCATTCACGGAACCGGGAAAACTCACCTCCATAACATTCACGAAGCCTTTTCTATTCTCTCATTGGTGGTGCACAGACTCGCCGGCTCAGATGTCTTACGAGGTGTGTACGTTGTACCAGACCATCTCACCGTGCTGACAATAATGGTTGGAAGTATTTTCACAACCCAATTTATTACAACATCACGGTACGGTGAGTGGCCTGACTTATGCAGACCGTAGGCTAATACATATCATCAAAGCTTGTATCTAGGAATGGCACTGCCGGAAGAGCGCCCAGCGCCCGCTTCTGCCCCGGTGTTAATTTATTGTACCAGTTCTGATCATAATAGTTCAGTGGCTTCCCCCTGGGTGCCTTTCTCTGCGAGTGCTTTGCATCTCTTTGCCGTTTTCGAGTTCGAGGTCTGTTGCCAGATCGTGGGTTGCCGTAAGCATTGGTTGTATTTCTTGCTTTGTCAGTCATAGACACCTTCAATACCAATCCTTTGCTACGCCATGGAAGAGTTCGGACATAATATATGTTCGGATCCTCTTCATCGGTCTCATCGGAACTCTGGCCCTCAGCCCCAAGCGTTTCGATAATAGCGAGATGGTCTTGCCACGCGGCTGTCGATTCCTCAAGCGGCTCCCCTTCTCCTGGAAGGTAACTCAAGCAAGTGTCGATGCGCGAATTGTATGACTTTTCAAAAAAGATCAGAGCAGCTCTATGTGAAGGAATATCTACTAACCTGTTGTCTTCTTGTGTTTCGCCTAGCAACTACAAGTGTATCACGGTGTCTTTCAGCGCTTCGAATTTCAGCCTCTTCAATGGTCTCCATTTGCTTCGGAGAGTTTGAATTAATCCAGGTTCGAATACGCCCAAGGCGCTCCCAAAATATATTGGTCACCAACTGAAGCTCATCGGCGTTGGGGTCGCCCTCGCCAAGGCCTTCTTTTACGCAGTGCTGCAAGAAGCATTCACACAGCGACTCATTCCACTTTCCATTGAAATCCTTCCAGTTGACTTGCATAGGCTCGAAGTCTGGCCGTCCCAAACCGTGCTCTTCATATGCGGCCATTCTTCGCTGCAGGGGAGTGTCGCGAGCATATATCTCATCGCTAAACTTTGAAATGTCTGCTGTGTGCTCGATACGAAGAAGGGAATGCAAATGTTTCCTAACAAATGTCTGCATGTCATTGGCCAAATTGGCGTTCCTAGTGAAGATTTATTACTTACCAATATTTCATTTCTTCCCCTTGGTTTGGGCCTTCTTGTAATTGGCGTATGAAACATGGAGTTATACATCGCTTTGCCTATTGGTGGCGTTGCTTGGAACTTCTTTTCTTGAAGCATTGCAAGGAGCATGTCAAGCTTTTCTTCAATTCCCTGGTTGGAAGACTGGTGCGGCGGTCAGCGGTTGAAGATTGCAGATCAAAGGTTAAGGATACATACACTAGAGGCTGAAGGACGATTAGGCAGTGACGTTGGATGATGACCGGAGTCAGAATATGGAAACTCTTCTCCTTCGCTTTCGTCGAGAAAAAGTCTTGGGGGAACAGGTGGATTTACTTTGAGCTTTGCCTTTCCGCCACGAGGTTTCTTGTATGACGTTGGCTTTGGGACATTCGCTAACGGCTAGACAACGTGTAAATAGTAATAAGGAACTGACTTTATGAAAATGCTTACCATTGGTTGCGGGCTGGCGGACTCGCGTTCAAGTCCAATCCCTGCATTTCGACGGTCTCCATCACTGGACATCACAACGTCCTCAAAGGTACGATGTTCTTCATTCAGGGAGGTGACTGTGCGCCTTCTGCCACACCGTCCTGCACCATTCTGGGTCTTATCGTGGTACTCCGAGTCTTCAGCTAGCGTTGCTCTTTGCTTCTGTGCAGCGACGCTCAACACCGCTTCAACCTCCGGGGTGATCAACTCCATACCCTCGTTAAACTCAGGCTGTAGCCCTGGGTGTTCTTCTGCGGGATGAGAGCTTTCCTCCGTCCTCTGTCGTAGCTGAGCTTCGACTTCTTGTACCCGGACTTCATATTCGTGTTGTTTCTTGAAAAACTCAGAATCCTTCTTCTTTAACTCTTCCTTGAGGGCCTGCATCAGATTCGTGTTTTCTGTCAACTAAACAAACGATTGAGCACCACGTGTTGCATGGTTATAGATATGCACCTACTCGGACGCTCAGCGTCTGGATTAATGTGGCTTGGGATTCGATGAGCCTCTCCTTTTTGGGGTCGTCTATTTCCACTACTCTGCATTTCGAAACAGGCGTCTGTTTTCTGTCAATATTGCAATGTATCGTAACCCAAATACCTCACCTCTGCCTGTGCTATGTGACCACTCGCACCGAGCCGCTGAGTTTCCCTCCCATTCGCAGATGTGAACGGATCTTCATCATCAGAGGCGCGCCTCCGAACAGAGTTGGAGGACCTTAGTACAACTGCGAGTCCATTCGGAGTATCAGGAGATTCTGTCCGAGTCAATGCTGGAGATAATTCCGATTTCTGAGTGAGAGTCTGAGAATGCGGAAGGAGAAACGGACGGCGTGAAGACTGAGTAGTGCTGGGGGTTTGGGAACGTGGCAGACTGCGAGAAGTCTGTGCAGCAGTGGGAGTTTGAGGACTTGGATGGTATAAGGAAGTGCGTGAAGGAGTTGGACTTTTGGGACTGTGGTATATTAATGAACGTGGTAGCGGTTTCATATCCCGGCTTGGCTGCAAAGGAGGATATACATGTGGCAGAACCGGCAGCACCGCCTGCGATGCTGATACCGCAATTTCGCCTGCACTCTAGAGAAATTGAGCACTCTGAGTTATAAATCGGAACTGGCATACCTTGCTTTGCAAAGCTTTGCTCGATTCTCCCATTTCAACATCGCCGAATATGTTGTCCGTGACCTCGCGACCAGGCTGAGGTCTTCCAAAAGCGAAATTAAAAAGAGACATTACGACGGCAAGAGTGCAAGAGTAGTAGCGAGCGTATATGCGTTTCGTGGACTTGGAATGCACATTGCGCCTCCCCTCTTATACCAAGGCATTTGAATTAGCGTAACAGTGTTTTTTGTCTTTCGGTGTTTAGGTGTGTCAGCTATCTCCAAATACATTTAGATACCGCTCTCTATAGTTGTGACTTTGCATGTACAATCAATCCATGTACAAGAAGATATCTACTTAGAATGTCCCTTAGCCTTGGTCTTCTTCACCTTTGGCTGCTTTCGATAGATCTCGCTGGTATATTTGAGATGAAGCTTCAGTATATCTCGAACCGGCCAATGATTTTCATATTTGTCGACAATTGGAAAACGCAGGGCGGTCTGATAAAACAATTATGAAGTAACTGATTGGGAAAACAAATGACAAGCGCACCAAGCCACAAATTTTGGTGACTTCGGCCAAATTTTGCTTACTATAACTCTGAGTGGTGTCCAGAAATTCATCAGCCTTTGCCTTCACAAATTTCTATGCATTACGTCGTCAGTGCCAATCAGCTCTTTCAAGTTGAGACCTACCATTATTTGAGAAATCTTGTCACCACCCCAGGCACAGAGTTCATTCTCGACGTTGTATCCCCCTGAATTAGGCCGACCTGGTTCGCCTGGTGGCTTGGGAATTTTTATATCGCAACAATTGTTGCCTTCATCGTCTGAGGTTTCCGATTCGAGCAAATCAAGATCCATTGCAGTGGAGTCTTCATCGTCTGAGTCGCTGTCGAAAGGACTGACAGCGTGTGAACCTGAATCAGTCGTCTCCATTATCCACAACTCTGCGAAATTGATACGAGGAGTAATGGTCGTAGGTGGATGTGATTGAGACGAGGAGGAAAACTCAATACGTGGTGTGATGATGGGGAGATGTGGATTTAGTTTCAAGTTCATTGTGTTCGATTGACCCTTGTTTCTGAGTACTCATATACTACCCCGCCCTTCTTCCAAATTAAGTGTGTCTCCACAAATACAATAAGCTTAAGTAGTCATACAAAAAATAACTCTGAACTAGCAACCGGCGATCTTGCGGCGATCAGTCCCTTGTTCTTGTCACTTGAACAACGGCGTCGCTGCGTGTTGTGGCGGGAAATGGATCATTTTTGTGAAGCTGGAAAGCACCACAATAAGATCAATGAGATATAACCGCGCTGCACAAATGCAGATCACTCACTTACTGTGAACCATGCTCTCCCTCCTCATCGGCCTGTTTAATGATCTCATCGATAAACAGCACGAGGTAAGCACCAAGATGCTTTTACAAAGCGACACTGATCACAGTATCATTCAAGCGCTATCGCCTGGTTGCGACGCTTGCTGGCCATGGTGGCCCGATCAACACTTTCTCATTTAATTTGAATGGTAGCCTCCTGGCAAGTGGAGGAGACGACGAAAGAGTTCAGATATGGGATCTCAATTTGTTGCGTCAGTATCAAACACTGGCTGACTGTAGCAGTACTTGGGGCCAGATCACCTGCATCAAGTTTTTGAAACCGAATGGAGAGCCGGGTCCTTCAGGAGATTTACTTTGCTTTGGGACAGGACGTGGTTATTTACTACTTTATCAGAGGCAACGAAAGGTGGTACGTATTCAAAATAGGACCTTGTCCACTGGTTACTGAGGATTGACAGGCCGACTTTGTGGAGGTTTCTTGCCTTCAGGCCTTCAACCGCGGAGATGGCGTTGAAGCCTTCGCGTTCGACCCCCAAGTTGGACGTGTTGCTGTGAGCAGCCACTATGGAGAGGTTAAGATGTTGCGTCTTCAAGGTACAAATCTCGTGGAGCTTTGGACGGATAAGCTCGATGTCGCGGCAATCCCTCGGGCCTTGGAATTTGCTGACCATGGAGAATTTATAAGCATTTTTACTATGGAAAACGGTATCGTGTAAGGGATTTTGTCTGCATCATTTAACAAACTTGGCTAAGGTAGGAAGCAGTCAACGCAGAGACGCGGAGACCTCGGTTGTGAAGCAGACAAGGAGCTTGAAGTCATCCATGTAAGTGTGTGCCATCGAAAACCGTAGTAATCCTCACCAATCATCTAGCGGCAACGTATGCATGTGCCCAACAACTGGGAATCTTTTGATTGATAACATGTCCGATGGCTTCGACCTTTATGCAGCGAATCGTCCTGCACTTATTCGTTCCTTTCCGGTAAGATCAACCAAGAAGTATATTAAAGGCGGCGTTTTTGCCGAGGGTGGAAGAGCCGTTGTATGCGGCAGTGACCATGGTAAAGTGTACGTGTTTGCTATTGCAGACACAAAGCCGAAGCAAGAGTTGGTTCATGGGCATTGCAAGCAACTGATTCAGACTGTTTCGGTTCGTCAGTGACATTGGCTCTTAGGAAATGAATACTCATACCTTATCAGGCCTACTCGACACCCAACGTCCATACGGTTGCAACGGGTGCCTCCGATGGAAAGTGTGATATCTATGTGTGGAGACGATCAGTGCGTTTTATTTACTAGTAGAAATAAGATCGGCACACTCAACCATTCTCATTAGACTAAGCAGTCAAAGCAGAACAAAGGCAGGACGTCCGCAATGAACATGGCGCTCATCCTCCTCAACGTGCTCTTTCTGTGCATTTTTGCACGGGCTACGTCTGACACGTGGCTCCCTGGAATCAAGGCGGTATGTCATTGGAAATAACCTTCATGAAAAGGGGTTGCTTAGACTAACCGGTAGGCATACGATTCCATTTCAACTCGTATCCAGACGGGCACAAATTCCTACTTCAACGCCTTCGACTTGAGAGGACGTGAGGAGCAGACGCAGAGTCATGCGCCCAAGGAAACTTTGCAGACGTCGCAGGGACCTGGACTCGCAGAGGCTCTGCATGCCTTGGATGACGAAACTTTGCGGAGGATCTTCAAGATGGCTCAGCCGTTGGCAGTAAACGAATTACGACACGATAAGGACGGGGCGGCGGTTGAGCCTCCTTCGGTGAAGGCAGGTGATCTCAGACACGACAGGGAGGACACAGCTGATACGCAAATGAAGGGCAGTCAGAGGAGCAATGAAAGAGTTGATGTCTCAGTGAAGGACCTATCCACTATTTAGCCATGAATGTATACCAAGGACATCATCTAATTCTTCGTGCCTGCGCATTCGTAGTTTACTTGACGGTCTGCACGGACTGCACGTCGTTGAGCTCAAGTAGAAGAGGAATCGCGGGACACTCACGTCGTTGGAAGTGAAGCGTGCGACCTGCATCAATCCAGAGAAACAGGGGCGTTACCTCACACGTTGCAGCCCACCTTGCCCTCATCGTCGTCGCCATCGTGTGACTGATTGCTTTCACAAAGGAATGGAAGGAAACCATGGCTGAAGGTGATAGGAACAAGGTTGTCAAGGGTGGCCCACGAAATCACAGCCCCAGTGCCAGTCGATGTGATTCTGAAAACAAGGAGCATTGTCCAACGCTTTGACGTTGGACAAAGCGTTGTCTTCGCGATCGCAATATGAAAGTCACATCGCAGTCACATCACTTTGAACACGATGCCAAAGAAATACGATAGTACCCTGATGTCTTGCAATTAGGATTATAAATTATCTGGATACCGCCACCAGATAAAACACTTCATAAAACTCAATGGTTCCAACGGTTGCACATTGGCCTGCAGCTCTGCTGAAGCACTACTATCATCAGTATACATTTAAAGCGGGTATGTAGTTTACATAATCAAAGGCTACAAAGCTAAAAACACAGGAACTAGACGATACAAAGTCAGCAACAAATACAGAAAGACAAAGACGATTAGCGAGTAGAAATTCAGAAATCTGTCAAAAACCTTCGGAACTTTGCGATGCGATGCTCAAGGTTGTCTTGAGCTGCGATACCAAAATTCTCGTTATAAAAAACCACCATTCTAAGGATGTCAATTTGCCGGTAGCGGTCGACCGCGGCATTGAAGTTCAGTGGTGTTGAGCCAATCTCAGCAGGTTCACCACTGGCAGGAAATTGCTTATCAAATGCGCTCTGGGTTGTCGCATCCGCGATGAGAAGCGCAGCGTCGCGGCCATAGCCTGGTATCTGAAAGGAAATAATATTATAATAAAGCCAAAGTGGTACTGCAGAACTTACCGTTTTCTGAAGTGGCAACAGAGGAACACGTAGTAGATTGCAGCGGGTGATGCTGACATTGCAGGACCGTGCAACGTCAATTTGTAGGTGTTGGTTGATATTGCAAAGACCCTGGTACGTTTGTTGACGTTGGAGTGCAATTCGTTGGAGACTTGCATTCATTTCTCGTAATACCTCGAAGAGATTCGGTGGCGAATTCGAATTCTCAAGGAGAGGGCCTGCCAAGCGAGGGTAAGCGGGGCTTTAGTCGAAAATGGAGACGTAAAACAGACATCTCATCTCAACTGGTGAGAGGTCCGATGCTTGGGCCGGCGTGCGACCGTCTTGTTCCTTAGGTTGAACATCGTCGCCTCCCTGGATACTGCAGTTGAGATTGATATCTCGGAGGACTGGCGTAGGTCCTCTGGCAAGGTTCCTCTGGCGTGCGTACGGGAAAGTGACTTGAGCCATGATGCATGACCTTGCGGGAACGACCTGGCACTGGCTTAAGTAGTAGTATGCTTAGGAGCAAACTAATGCAAATAAGGTCACAATTTTTGTATAAATATTTCAAAAATATTTCAGCATCGTTGCCTAACAGAAATTTTTAATTTGCAAAATTGCTGGGAAATAATTCACCGCACTTACACCTATCATTCCGAATCTTGAGCTGGAGCACATCTGGGAGAATGGCAACGGTATATATCAGGAGCGCTATATCGAACAACCTGGGGCTTTACATCAGATTGGTCACACGCTAATTTCTTTTCTTTTCTCTCCAAGTTTCAGCGCTTATATTCGAGCATATTCCAAGCGAAGCCAGAGCATTGTATTTCACTTGGGTATAATTGTAATTAATATCCGAGTCAATATCGGGATTCACTTGCTGCGGCGAAGCCACTCAGATAGGCGGAGATGACTTCAGAGACGCAGCTTGATTGAGAAGCCTCCTGTCGTGCTGTCGCAGCGTAATGGTGCCCAAAAAAGGTTTGATTGCGTTATTTGCTCAAAACCTTGTTGTAGAATTCGCAGCCTCGCAGCGGCGAGCTTGGTGGCGAGCAGCCATTAAATTGAACTTGAAAAGGTCTGATTGCTTGGGATGCTCAGAGACATCGAGGTGTGTCTGTTTCAGTACCTTGTTTCACCTCAGCGGATTTGAAACTATGAGATCTACGGCGTAGCAGTGGCAGCAGTCTGCTCATAGTATATAAGATACAGCAGGCTACTACTATGACCCTGTCAATTCTCACCAAGTATGGCTCAAGCTCAAGTCGCTCCAACTTTCGCGCACGAAATCCCTAGTATCTGCGAAAGAAATCCTGGACTTCCAGCCGTTCTTCGGAATTTAAACCTTGACAACCGAATTGAGGGTGGTGATCCGCTTGAATATGCGCGAGTTACGGAATCCAAAAGAATAGCTCAGGCTCTGGAGGCCATTCGAGGTGAGTTCAGATCCACCAAAAGAAGGGACGCCATTTTTGACCAGTTTGCAAGACCTTGGAGTCCTTGCCGGCGAGCCCCAGATCACACAGCAAATAGTCCAAAGTGCCTATGCCCGAGCACTGGCGGTGGAAACGAGCTGTAAGTCTTTTGTTCTCTAAATTAAATTAATCCACACTAATGTATTGCCGCAATAGACGCCTCTGTTGAGTATTCGCCCGCAAATATTATCGAACAGATTCAACAAGCGAACCACCGTCTCCAACAGATAGAGGCGCAAAACGAGGCTATCAATGAACAAATCCGGACTATCGACGAACGTTCAAAGATTAGCATGGCGAAAAACTACAATCTCAGGATCATTAGTCGCAATGCCCGATTGCAAACTCCCCATACCTACACGCCTCTCCAAAAGACTGTAAGGCTCTGCTACTTTGGCACCTTTCTTTATCTAATTACGTTATCCTTAGGTTCCGGGATATGGACGAGACAAAGCATATGCGATTCTCCCTGAAAATGTGCCCGCCCTTCGACAGACTTTTTTTAATCGCTTTCCTCAGAATGCGATTCCGGCTGACATTGGCAGCAGGCCACCCCAATTTAATCCGAAGGTTGAAGGCCACGTATACGGAAATATTGAAATACTGGGAATGGTAGTTTTTTATAATGAGACCTTTGGTATTGAGCTGGCCGACAGTCTCACCGATCGTATTATAAAATTCCGAAACTCTTTGCAGGAGTTCTGAATATTTGTATTTTTTATTCTGTTTGTTTTATGTTTGTTGGCATTCCATATGTAGCATTTTAGGCCTAATAATTTATCAGCACCGGAGTACTTTTCTGATTGTTTTCTGAGGCCGAAGAGGTCGGATCTACACCTGAAAATCCTGAGAACCCGGATGACAACCCACAAAATGCGACGGTCGAATATTAGCTTGTAGACTTCCATGTTATTACTATAGCTACATGAATTACATAAAAAATCTCAATCGAGTCCGAGCCGCTCGAAACGAGCTGTCAGCTCATACAAAGCCTTCGTCATCAACAGGTCATGATCAGGGATCATGTACATCTAGAGTAAGTGATAAGCAATACCACCAAATTACAATGAGGTGAAGGCACATACACGTGAAATCAATATGACTGCATTGAAGGTGTGGTTTCCCAGCCGAACGGGGAGACAGGCAAAGTGAGATAATATCTGAGATGTTCTGATGACCTCAACGTCGGTAAGGCCAGATCTCAAGTAGAAGAGGAATTGCAACACTTACATCGTTGGAAGTGAACCGATTACGACACCGTGATTCGTGAATGGCACACCTAGGAGAGCATCAATACAGAGTGTTAGTAACCGAGTTAATGAACAGCGGATCAGCGCGACAAGCGTGCTCGGCTCGGTGGACCTATAAAAGTATAAATAGATATAACTTTTTTAACTTTGCTTCTTTGCCTTCATGGATGGCGACCAGCCACGGTGAGTTTCTTTTAATTCCCTAACTCCTTCGCGCCTGGCTTGAACGACAGGGTATGGGTGATCAGAAATCCCGGGGCATCTGGAATACACTGAACCTCTCATATCCGAAGGCACTGAGCCTACGTCGCTTACCCTCTTTCTCTACTACTTTTATTTTGATGACACGTACTTATTCTCTTTACATCTAGTTACCAGGTGCTCGATGCGGAAGTTCCGCATGACGTGGAACACTGCGCTCAACATGCAGTTGACTTCCACGTTATACCAAGCCTGAAGGCACGTATGGCAAACTGGGAAGAAGAGAACGTAGGCGACGACCTGTTTTTGCTCTCACCGCTCACCTCTCCTGAGAGTACCCCTGAGAGTAGTCCCGCGGCAACTCCCACCATGAAAGTTGCAGAGCTGCCAGCGGAAAACTCGGACACTCCCCTGGCTGCAGAACCCTTTCCCGAGACGGCTCAGGAACGTTTAAAACGTCGCCGAAAAGTTCAAGGTCATAATAATAGGGCAAAGAGGCAGTGCCTTGCTAAACTAGAGGCAAGGGAAGGCCCAGATGCTCGTGCCAAGGCCGACGCAAAATACGCTGCCAACGCTGCCAAAGTCTTCACATCTACGTCGGCTACAGAGTTCAATGTGGCTAGCACCGGCTATATAGGGCTCAACAGGTGCACTGTACCCAAGAAAGAGTATTCGTTCAAGGAGCTTAGGGAGATGGGGTTTGACGTTCTGAAGTGGGATGGAAGGTAGGCCCGACGTCGTCTGTCCCGGTCTTTAACTTACCCTTTCCAGCACGAGGGTGCTCATCGTCGATAAGGATGGTCATCTAATTGCAATACTCGGAGGACGGCCTGAAGATGAGGATTGGCAAAAAGTGCAAGACGAGGCCCAGGAATACTTACAAGAAGCCTGGGGCCGTTTAAAGACAAAGAAAGGCGGCACCCACCGCCGCGGCAAATTTGTTACCCTTCGCTGCGGGGTGTCACACGGCGGGGGCCAGACTCAACCAATGAACTTCCAGACCCGAGGGCGTAAGGGTGAGGTGTTGGCTGATCTGAATTCTAAGCGTTGCTTTAGGCGCTTCGCTGGCTTTGGTTCATGTGGGTGTCTTAAGCCTCTCCTCCTCACCTTGCTGATCAGGTTCTTAGCTGTGTTTAAAACGTGCGCCCCCAAGCTACATGAATACTACACAACGAAGCTTGGAAGCCTTTTCAAAGAAGAGCCCTCACTCTGCAAGCCGTTTGATAGCATCTTCACTGCCGCCACCTATAACCTTGGCCCCCGAGTCGTCTGTTTCCCACATGTGGATTGTGCAAACCTTCCTTTTGGCCTCTGCGCTATCACAGCTATAGGAAACTTCAACCCTTCCGAAGGGGGGCATTTGGTACTGTGGGGTTGCAAGCTTCTCATCGAGTTTCCACCTGGCTCGACCGTTCTCATTCTTTCCGCGGTCCTCGCACACTCGAATACCAGGGTGGACACCCACGAAACGCGCTTTTCCTTTACTCAATACGCTGCGGGGGGGCTTTTCTGTTGGGTAGATCACGCCTTCCAGACCCTTGCATCGTACCGGGCTTCTTTGACCAAAGAGGAGTGTGAAGAGCTGGAAGCCCGTAACCAGACGCGTTGGGAGCTTGGATTAAACCTTTTGCCCAAAATCTGTTAATTCTTAAACATACTCATTTGTGGCTCAAATGCTCTGCCCACACTCTTAGAGCTTTGCAACCTTGCCAGTGCTTGCTCCTGTATATATATTCAGATGCTAGGTTGAATTCATGCTACTCGTTTCTGCTCGTTGAAGAGTCTGCTGCCTCAGCTTATCGCTGGTCTGCGTCTTGTGACTGTGATGTGACTCGCTTGTGCAACGCTTTTGAACAACGCTTCCTTGTTCTTTTCGACTTCGAACCATAGAGCCGGTACGGTGTCAGGTACTTTTGTAAGTCGATTCCTCAGAACAATGCTACCAACATACTTGACGACCTTGTTTCTTTTCTGGTTTTTCCTTTCCCAGTGATGCACACATAAAGCAGGCTATTGTGGCGGAGCCTATTTCCTGTCCACAACATAACTTGCTGGCTTTCGACCCTTATGCCTCGTCTTCCCTGTTTTTGCAAGTTTGCTGAGTGCGGCGGCGCCGTTGTTGACTCAAGAACCTTTGACCGACATAAACGAAATGACCTGTCCAAGCACGTCCAGAATGCCATTGCCGCAGCTACGACGGCCTGCAAGAGCCAGGACGATGCTATCGCTGAACACCTTGCCTCCCTTTCTCTATCCCGTGATCATCCAATCAACTCCAACTCAGCACCTCTACATCAATCTACGACTTCCAATTCTCAATTCTCTGGAAAATCTACGGAGCAGAAACTCGTCGAGAAACCACTCTGCCAGCTACGTGATATTGAAACGTTGCTTGAAGACCTCATAGCGTCCGTCGATGGGAACTTAGGTGGCATAGGAACTCCTGATGCTGCCAAAGATGCATTCCCTTTGTTATCTGCGATATCGACAGCCCGTACGCTACGAAGCCAACTCTCAGGCATAACGTCTCGGGCTGCGTCTGTTCAAGAAACCAAGCAATCTCTCCTGGCGCGCTTGGGAGAAGTCGTAACAAAGCTTGAAGCCGCAAAGCACTCCTGGAACGTGCAGGCCAAAGGCCTTCCCCCTCGAGAAGAATATCCCTCAGACACAACCTTCGGTACCAGTAAGTCCAGGTTCGAATGAAAACGCAGTAATCCCTTTTGACCTCGTCTGTCTAGAGCAACGTAGCCTCCCCATCCTCCAGCACGCCGATCCAGTAATTCAAGCTGCACTCTTCACCATGGTAGTTCTGCAAGTTTTACTCCATAACAGTCGTCGAGGCTGCCATTTCCTCCTTTCGATGCTCCACTATATCGTCCAACTTTGCCTGCTTCGCAACGGCAGGGTTCTCAACGTCTATGACCAGAAGCTCCTGTCCGATTTCCCAAAAGACCCAGACTCGGCAGTAAAGCAGTTCAAGCTCGAAACCCTGGAGGTCATATATGCCGTTTGTCCAGAGCAGCAATGTCAGGCGTTGTATCCGCCTGCGTATCAGAAAGGCTCACCTATTTCGCATTATCCATTAACCTGCACTTACAAATCACCTCGCGACGGTAGCCCGTGCGGTGCTCGGATAACTCGCCCCAGGAGATTCGGCAACGTCGACGTCGAGGTTCCAACCAAGCGATTCGTTTCATTCAGCTTCAAGAACTACATTGCAGAACTTACGTCTCGGTCTGGCTTCGAGAACAAAATGGATGCTGTATGGGATGTTGAAGAAGTGCCGGCCCAGATGCATGATATCTTTGATGGCCAGTTTCTTCATGATTTCAAGGATCGGGGCGGCCACCGGTTTGGTCGACAGACGGAGGAAGGTCGCTACGTTTTCAGCCTTTCTATCGACTTCTTTAATCCCTTCACAAACAAGCAGGCTGGCAAGAAGGTCTCATTTGGCGTTATATCTGTTGTTTGCTTGAACCTCCCTGTGTCCATGCGGTACAAACCCGAGAACATGTTCCTAGCCGGAGTAATACCAGGCCCAAAAGAACCTCCTCTCACTCTTAAACAGTATCTCTCGCCGCTTGTGGATGAGTTTCTCGTGTTTTGGGACCCTGGTGTACGAATGTCGCGTACATGCAAATTTCCTGAAGGCCGCCTCATTCTTTGTGCTCTCATCCTTGTCATTTGCGACCTCCTTGCTACACGGAAGACGATTGGCTATGCCGCCTGTGCACATGAACGCTTTTGTAACATCTGCAAGTGTACACGGACTGGTGAGGGGTATGGGCATACAGCGTGCGGAGCTTGGGCACGGAGAAGCAATGAAGAATGGCGAAAAGCTGCAATGGACTACCAGGCTTGCGAAGACGAGGGAGCCAGAACAGCCCAATTTAACAAAACTGGTGTCCGCTGGTCCGACCTCCTTCGCCTTCCTTATTTTGATATTTCGCGTTGCGTTGTCGTCGATCCTATGCACAACCTTTTTTTGGGCCTCATAAAGGAACACTTCACCGGTATTCTTGGAATTAACCTTCCCAAACCAACCCAAGAAAAACCTGCAATAGTCATCGCCTTCACCACGCCTTCCAAGTTGAATCAAAATGACGTCACAGGCGTAGAGAAGCTCAGACGCTGGCTTGAGAAGCCGTTAGCATCTACCTTCCCTGACCGAAGTTCAGCCCTCAAGAAACTCCAACGGTTGAACTTGCCTGCACTCGAATTCGTATGCAGCGAAGTTCGTTGTAACGTCCCACCTCTACCCCCCCCTACTGAGCCACGAAGGAGCCGGCACACGAAAACAGAGCTTGCGGAGGCTCTGCTAGAGTGGCGTCTACAACAACCCGAAATCCAGGACATTGGATCTAGCACCTCTACTGAATATGGGCATGTTTTGCTGGCGGAGGAAGTCGAAAAAATTTGGTCAGACATTGACCAGCTGTTAACGCCGTCCTGGATGACCTCTGTCCCTTCTCAGCTTGGCAGCAGTTCCCATGGAAAACTCAAGGCTGATCAGTGGCGTGCATTGGGAACTACTCATCTACTCCTTTCTCTGACTCGCTTATGGGGTACGCAGGCTGATGGTTCACCTCGCTCGGTCCGGTGTCTCGAAATTCTTGACGTCACAATGTCTCTGATATCCGCTATCGTTACTGCCACGTCCCACACCGTTACGCCTGCCAGTGCCTCTGCTTACCAGAAACACATGTTGGATTATATTAACGGAATCAAACGCCTATTCCCAGACTACCAACTTCATCCAAACCATCATATGTCCCTTCATATTTCTGAATTTCTCCTGCTTTTTGGCCCGGTCCATTCTTGGTGGACATTTCCATTTGAGAGGTTGATTGGTACCGTCCAGAGAATGCCGCATAATGGGAAAGTTGGTAAGACACTTTTTCAAAACAATATAACATTATCTGAGCAGACGATAGGCGAGATGGAAGAAACTATTGCACGCGCCTACACCCGGTCAGCAAACCTACGTGCATTACTACTCAAGTCAGGGTGTCCTGAAGTAATTCGACATTCCAAGGTCTTCTTCGACAAGCTTCTAGATCCTCAAGTCCGAGGTTCACTCGTTACTGACATTCACACACTCTCACCTGTTGAAGAAACAGGGTTAGACAGCCTTGAAGACCTCGATGAACAGACCGCGCGTCCCATTCCCGCTGAAATTCGTAATGCAATAAACTCTGTGAACTTGACTGTACCGTCTCGCGCCACACTCGAAACCTACATCACTATTCACGGCCTGAAATTTGCTATTGCTTCAAAGCACCCAGGCAACTCATGCGCTATGGTATCAAGTGGAAGCGGAAGTCCTCAACCTGCTCAGATTGTTTACATCCTCAAATTTGACACCCTTGGAATGCCGTTGACGTACCTTGCTGTCCGACGCTACAAACACGCCAACATTGCATATGACCCATTCTCAAAGTATCCTGCTCTCCAAACCAAGCTATGGGACTCTTACCTGGCCGACGTCGAGATAATCAGAACATCTCAGGTACTATCTCACTTTGCGTGTCTCCCTGTTCGGCTGGGAAACCGCTCCTTCAATGCTGTCATTTCACTTTCACGTGTATGTTCCTTCACTTAATGCACGATTTGATTGCTCATTACTTACTATAGACTTATATTCCCGACCATGACCTGTCCATGACGAAGGCTTTGAATGAGCTGGCAGCCCGTTTTGAGCGGCTTGGACTTGATTGAATTTCTTTTGTGTAACTTGTAGCTAAATAACCATTTAAACCATATAGCAGTGTGATAAGGCAAGAACTATGAACAAGAAGTAAGCTCTCGCGTTGCGATCTGTTCAAATCGCTGTCCAGAATGAGCTCCGTCGTCAGATAACATAGTCAATAATCAGAAAACGAAACTCGCTCTTACTCCTCTTGGCCAGCTCGGCCGCCTCCCTCGCAGCCGTATTCTGAAAACTATCTCTCAAATTGAATACCGTGTGAGGAAAGGCTTCATAAATGTTGTGGAGGGGCAAGAGAACGTACAAAGTCAAGCCACACTTCGAACACTCGGCTCTGAGTGCTGCGCCCCAAACAACTTCATCATTCCTTGAGTTTGGAGAGTGAGAGTTGGACGAGAGGCGTTTGGAATGCTTGAGCGAAACCCATATTGAAGCCCATGTGGAATTGGTACCAGATTGGCATATTACCATGGCCGTAAGTCGCGGTAGTCATCAAAGTGGGCTCGTCTACGGGCAGACGCTGCTGACACGCTTATGTGACAATCAGTCATATGTGGCTATTTTTGAGCACACGCTCAGCGACCCCACTGCGAGGGACGCAGCGCGCGATTAATTTGGTGTGTTGCTTAATTCATCATTTGTCTTCCATTTCCGCGATAATTTAAATTCATATTTCAAATTTTTTATTTCAACATTATCTAAATGCATACTACCTAATTTTACATTTATATTCTGTCAAAGTTTGTCTTTTGCTATTGTTTTGTACAGTACTCAAAGTCCGGCTTGAAGATATCATTCGGAAATCCATTTCGTAATTATGTTATTGTTACCTTTGGTTCCTGTTTTCTCTGTCACACAATTTATAACTTAACCCAATTTCGATAAGGATACCAAACGTCACATTTTGCAATTATTTTGCGCTACCCTGATTTCAAATTAATTGTATCATTTTGCTGAGGGTAAAGCATTAAAAAATATATACTTTTGTTGCTGTTTCAGTTAATTCTAAATGTATAATTTTCGTCACACCTAAATGGTTTTCCTAAAGCTTAACTAGCAGAATAGGATTTAAAACTGCTATTTAATAGTAGGGCCACCGAAGTGTATTATGCTACGATTACCTTCAACGTCGCTCACAAAATCACTTCCGGCATCAAGTTTCCTTGTAAGATGGATTAAAGCAGCCTGCTCAATCGTTGTCTCCCAAAGTCTACGCTTGACGGTATTCAGCTCTTCCTGAATTTTTTGTCTTCGCTCGTTCGCACGCTTGACAACATCTTCCTTTCGAATTTGCCGTGCTGACAGCCCGCTAACGAGCTGACTGTGCGAATTTGTTGTCAACGCGGATGACGCAAGCGCGGTAGAATTGGCCATCGAGTTTAACAACCCATCTGGACCAAGTAAATCATTGGGTCCAGTTGGAGCTGAAGCATCAGGTTGGAGATGAGGTGAGAGCGATGGGGTTGTTATGAACTGCTCCACTTCCTTCCTTTTGCCTTTATCAAGGGTCGAGGTGGTTATGTCGAAATCCTTTTCTACGATCTCAGGCGGGATTCCAAAATTACCAGTCGCTTCCGTATCCGTCGACACACCACCTACACCCATAAATCTTCGTTCAATCATACTACCAAAAATTGGGCGACAGAAAATCGCGCCACATACCTTGTCCATCCTCGTTATCACCTCCAGAAAGGATAACAGGCAAGGAAAAATCCCAAGTAGACACGGGAGTTGTAGAATTTTGGCTCCCTCCAAGAGAACTCACGGAGACGAAAGGCGAAGCAGCTTGCGAGGTATCAGTGTTCATAGCAATTGCGGAGTGTAGATTCACATTTGCCGAGGCGACCAACAAAGTGGGGTCAATGAGATGACCTCCGACTGTTGATGTCATCCCGGCTGCAGTAGAACTCGGGTCAAATGGTCGTGTTGATGAAGAAAGTCCTTGGGTATTAATGTCAACACCAGGAGGTGCATTAGGTATCAGAAATGGCTGATTCAACAAAGAATTCAGCATCGCATCTAAATCTTGAGTATTGGCAACGTGTAACATCGAATCGTCAACAGCTGGCGTCGACCGGAGAGATAAAGGGGGTGTGGAAGTGGGTGTAGTCCCACTCGACAGACCGAAATTTCCGGCCACAGTATCGCCAAACTGGACGGGAAACGCTTCTAAAAAGTTCATCCATGTGTCAAAAATTTTCTGATCACCATCCTCCGAAGAAGTGGCAGAAGTCGGACTAACTGCACTTGTCGTCGTCGCAGGGCCAGATGTCACATCCTGAGCTTTCATGGAGGAGAATATTTCGTCTAAAGATGGCATTATCTGCGTCAGACCATCCGGAGAAGTTGTCAAACTGTCATTATGTTGCGCCAAACAGGCATTATTCGTATCCTCGTGCCCTTTCTCCTGACTGCCGTCTCGACCGTGAGGAGCGGTCTCAGGCCGATGATGTTCATTCCCCTTCCTGTCCGTCATCGCATCCTGCTCGTTGATCTCCTTTTCCAATTCTTTCATTCTCTGCTGAACAATGTACTTCTTTGTAGCCGCTTTCCGAGCAGCAATTTTAATCAACTTAATCAATTCAACGACGAGTTGTTTTCCTCTATCCTGCTCCCAATTTCGTTGGTAGTCTTCCGGTCCTTCCCCTTCAGCAAAAGGGAAGGGTACATCCCAATCCGAGGCACCCGCCGGGACGCGATTGAGTTTTCGCTTCTTGACGGGAGGGAAAGCCGTAGTTACAGTCGATGTTGCCCAAGCATGTGAACGCCGCTCAAAACCAGTACGACGCGGAGCAAGAGGTACTTTGGGTTGCATGCCCTTTGCGATGAGTTTCAAAATGCTCTCCAGCACAGGAAATATATCCTTTTGACCGATCAATACTGAGACGATTTCTTCATTTGTTGGTGGCAAGAGTTTTGTCAGATCAATAGGCGGTTGGGAGGGTTCGCGAGATTTGGAGGGGTTCTTGCGACCGATTGTGGGAGTAACTTCATCGTCAAGCACAATAGGATCCAAAGGTGTTGAGCCGCGAAAATGCGTCAGACGAGCTGGATTTATACCCGCTACTAGACCTGCTTTACCTAAAAGGTTTTCCTGGTTGCGTAAAAAGTGTGCAGGAGGCGGGGCAGAGGCATCTGGCATGGTAAACTCCAATGCAGGGGCTGTCGCAGCCAAGCTATCGGATCGAGAGGATGAGGGTCTACTCCTCTTCTTTGCCTTACCAACTGTGCCACTTGATCTCATCATGGGTGGTGGTGGTGGTGGTGACGCAGAGGCTACAAATGAACTTGACGAATGGAAGGTGGAGCTGGTACTTGTTATCGTTTTTGTAGCAACCTTTGACTGGATTGCCATTTGCATGTGTGTTTGTGGTTGCTTTTGAGGTAGGGCCGGAGGCCGAGGAACACCATGGTTCAACGACAAGGCTAATGGATGGATCGGTAGTTCAGAATCAGTTTGGGAACCAGGAAGTGCAATGGTCCCCACGTTTTGTATGTCAGCAGAGGCGCTCGCTGGAGTCAGCGATGTGCTCGATCTGCCTTGCCATGTGTTTGAAGTGCTGGGCAAAGCCAGGACAGGGGAAGCTGGCCTACCTATAGCTTGAGGAGACGGCGGAGGAGAACCGAAGAGAGAATCTTCGTCCTCGTGTTCCTCAGGTCGCGTTTCTGTCACGACCATGCTGTTGTTTACAGCGCGATTTTCAGATTTTGCACAATTAAAGAGAAAATGCAGAGCACCTTCGAGAGTAACGAGCCCTAGTTCTGATAACGCAAACGACAAGAATTCAGATGGTGGACAAGAATTAAGATGTGAGTTGATCAGCACTGCCGCTCAAATGTGACTCCCTGTATTTGAAGGTGATTTGAGTAAAAAAAAAGTCTGACATAAAAACACTCACAAAAATCGAAACAGGATAAAAAAGAATCTACTTAGCAGAACTTGGAGTCGAAGAAGGATTCAATCTCTGACGTGACTCAGAATGGTTGTCTTGAAAAAAGTTGTTTAACTTAGATGCCTGGACCAAATATTTGCACGTTCACGAGCGCTAAAGCCAAGCGCGTCAACTGTACGAAAGTGAAATACTTGATCATGATACATACAAGAACTATTCAAACGCAAAAGGCAGATATCAGTGAATACCTGAGAAATCATCAGGTATTCCTCGCATGGCCCTAGGAGACATACCGATACCCATTCCACCATGGTCGACTCCCATGTTAACCATACCCATACCCATACCCATATTGGGCCCAGCCATGGTCATATTACCCCCTATACCAGTACCCATACCGCCCATGCCACTCATACCGCCCATCATCCCTCCTCCACCCATACCAGCCATATTACCCATACCAGACGCTCCCATACCTCCCATACCTCCCATTACTGGCGCACTCATACCTCCCATTCCATGTGCACCCATACCAGCCATGCCAGATCCTCCGATGCCACCAATGATGCTGCTTCCCAGTGGCATCCCTGCAGCTGGCATCCCTCCCATTCCTGGCCGCAACCCGCCCCCCATTCCAATATTACTCCCGCCCCCCATTCTCATAGGCGAACCAGCTGTTGTTAAATCGCCGCCCATAAATTGATTCCCTGGCTGACTAAACGGAGGTCCTCCACCTCCACTACCCGGGTACGGAACACCACCTGGTGGACCACGCATGTTCATGCCCATGTTCATGTTCATTCCTGCTGGAGAAGGAGGATATGGATTTACGCCTGTTGGCCGATGAGGAGACTGATCCCGCATGTGCACAGCAGGCGACATGCCATAGTCGACTGGTAAGTCCCGTCTCGGTGTATGATGCGAGCGAGTTGACATAGACGGAGGTACTTGCTGCACCTGAAAAGTATGCTGCTGGCTTGTCAGTTGTATGTTCTGTTGGGGTTGCGACTGAGATTGAGAAGTTGAGTGCTCGCCGCTTTCGCCTTCTGTGGCTTTTTTTACAGCTTCGAAAAGTAAGGTAGAGTCGTAATAAAGATCTGAGTATTTGTCTACTAGAAATCTAAATAGTAGAGTTGAACAAAATTGTAAAAGACAGAGCAGGGAGAATGAACGAACTGTTGTGTACCAACATCCCATTGTGGACCACGTTCCGCTTTTGCCGTCATTAATAGTGAATTCCAATCCGACGCGCTCTCCTACTTTACAAGATAAGCCTCATTAGCATTTAATCGCTAATAATTTAGTTGAAGAAGATCAAGAAAACACGTACAATTGCTTGTGCTAGCCTTGAGCTGGGTTGAACGGTCTCAACCAAATTGCCTTGCGCTTTACCCTGTTTTCTTAGCTCAGCGCTAAGCTTCCCACTTATCCTCTGTGCATTATGTCGAGGAACGGTGATTCTGATATCCTTCACCGTTCTGACTGGAGCCATTGGCAGCAGGATCCAAGAAATAGCGGCCTTGGGTCGTGTGGCACGTGGAAAAGATGGTTCCCACAGGTCGCGCGACGCGCTAATTCAGTAAAACTCTTGATTCACCGTGTCTCATTCTTACAGTGAACGGTATGGAGCCTCCCTTTGTTACCTCAAAGCATCTGACCTTGCCATCACTGTTGACGAACAGATTATGACCTTCCGGCGTGGAGTAACACCCCTTCTCTCGACAGGGGTACCCTCCCTTGAAGCCTCTAACCAAAGTCAAATCGAAGATCTTGTCATACGCAATCGTACTCTTGAGCATACAAACCATAAACTAAACGTACAACTCACGGAAGAAATTAACCGAAGCAAGGCATTCATGAAAGAAATTCAAGAGAAACACGAAGTAAACCAAAGACAATGGAAGGAGGGCTGTGAAGATATACTGGCTTCATATCGAATTATTCAGAAAAGGCTCGAGGTTGAAGTCGAAAAGGAAAGAACGGCGAATCTGAAGGAAATGGAGGCAACGAGACACGAGAAATTGCAGAGGCTTCAGAGGGACTACAAGATCAAATTATTTCAGATGCAAGAAGAAGAATTGGAAATAAGGATGGAAGAGGTAGAGTACGAGAAATCGATTCTAGAAGAGAACTACGACATTTTTGTTGGAAAGTTGAAGGAGAAATGTGCAGAGTACGCTGTGAAGTTGAAGGATACACGAGAAGCACTTGCGCGGAGTGAAGAAGAGAGAAAGGAGAAAGAGGTACGATTATTGATTGCAATCTGACTTGAAGCAATTTCTTAAGTGAATTTCTACAATAAGGAGAAACTGAGTAAATTACGCGAATCACACGCCAACCTCGACGCGAACGAAGGTACCTTCAAAGCTACGCTCAAGCGCACTCAGTTGACTCTTGAACGTGAACAAGACAAGAACACTGAGCTTGCAAAGGAGCTAAATGATTTAAAGCGCAGGAACAAGGACCTGACAAAACAATTGGAGGGATGGCAAAACTTGGAGCGCAGCGAAAGTGCCGAGGTTGAAAGTCAGCGGAGACAATTGACATCTTTACAAAGACAAATGCAGGAACTTACAGAAGTGCATGAGAAGGACATGGATGTACTGCGAATGACTTTGGAAAAAGAACAAGAACGCTTGGAAATATGTAAGGAGGCCAAAGACAACTGGGAGGTATGTTTAACCTCCTTTTTTCTAATGGGTGCGTGATGTTTACCTTTGCTACAGCAAGAGGTAAAAGGTCACAAAAAAGAAGTGGAAAAAGCGAACAATCTACTGAAGAAGATAGAAAAAAAGATGGAAAACATGAAAGAAGAGTTAGAAATTGAACAGACTAGAGTTCGAGCACCTTCGAGCGAGGTATTTCTTGGCTATATTTTTTGTGAAATTCTGCATGCTTGACAAAACTACAGGAATCCCAAGCCCCGAGTGATCCTCAAGAAACAATCCCAGACGAGATCCAGCCTGACGAAGCCCTGACGAAGCGAAGGGGTCGTTCCGTCAAAGCGAGTTCCAAGCTTCCTCCACCTACTGTCAAAGCGGGTCTGTCAAAGAAGTTTACAGAAAGCGATTCAGATGTCCCTAAAAAACAGGTTGCTCGCAAGAGGACTGGTGGTCGGCCGCCAAAGCCGATCGAGGTTGTGACTCAGGAGCAAGACAGCGACATTGAAGAGATCCCGAATCCAAACGGCGATGAAGAGGACCCTGTCGAATCACGCAACAAGAGTAAAGGAAAGGCAAAAGTAACGGGGGTGGAGGAAAATGAGGCACAAGTCGGACAGAAGAGAGTCAAAAAGCGCAAGTCTTCTGAGGAAGAGGAAGAAGATTTGATTGAGACCATCGAACAGCCAAAACGGAAGAGGGGAGCGAGGGGAACAAGTCAGTTGCGAAATGCCGATCCAGCTCGTACAAACCGCGGGAGATCGAAACCAGCTAGTCGCGCCGGCAGCAGACAACCTTTAATAAGACCAGGGATCACGGATCATGAAGACCAAGATGAAGATGGCCACGCAATTCCAAAGAAGAAGAAACGCAAGATTAATATCTTCCCAGTGACGGGCACAGGTGCAGCACCTGTTCTGCCTAGCGTTCGTCTTTCTGATGGCTCTTTCTGGTTTTTTCTGTGCTGACTTTTCTTTTAGTTCGGAGCCAGTTCGCTGGACATCCCCTCATACCTGTCGCCAGTTAAGGAGGATGAACCTGTTCCCCAGCGATCCATTAGTCTGGTTGGAAGCTTAAGCAATCTCATAAAGCATTCATTTCAAAGGTAACGCTGCTCGGCCATTAATACCCTATATATATCAAGAGGTGTATATCAGATATAAAGGCAAAGTTTTCAGATAAACAAGCTTTTAATTGCATTATTACATAAATGCCCCATGCATGGTGCAAACGCCACTAGTAGACACAATCTATTTTGTGCGACCAAAACATTGGGCCAATCCTCACCTATTTTCTGATCCCCAAGAAAATCAACATTTACTGCTTCTTTTGCCTGAACAAATTGAAGAGAAGTTTAGAAGAGGCAATTTAAATGGAATGTTCTTGTTTTTAGAGGCCGACTCCTTGCATGAACACCAGAGAGTGGGTAGGCATAAGTCTCTATAATTGAGAGAATTTATGATGGGCACTACATACTGGATCTTGAAGTCCTGAAGAAGATCTCGATTTTTGATTACAAAAGCACCGAACGATCGACATCGATCGATTGATCAATTTCCTGATTATGCATAACCCCATACGGAATTTTTTGTGTCGGAGAAGCGGCATAGATGATCTACATTTTATGCGTAAGGCTCCCGTCCATAGCTGAAGTCGACAAAGGCCTGTTACACAAGCAGAAGCACCGCTTAAAGCACTCATATAATCATCATGGGCAGCAAACTGTTTTAGTCGCAAAAATCACATTTGCAAGGATGATAAGATCTTCTGCAGCTATAATTGAGCTAACTAGTCTCAGCTGGACCCAGCACTGAAGATATAAATGTGGTTGTCTTATCTCCACCCACGCTTTTCGGCGGTGGTCCTGTATTTCAAATGTAACTGAATCGTGTCAAGATTCACTGTCATTGGTGCTATCACTGTGTGGTTGAATTCTATCCAATTTTCTTGTCGTGGAGCAAAGGTCGACCTCCTCGTTTTCGTCTCCTCGATATGGCTTCCGATATTGCGATGCTTTCAGAATCCCTTGGGTTGTCAGTAGCTGAAGAACGGTCTTCTAGCAATGTTATTGTTATCGCGGGCCTGGGCATGGTGGCCCTCTCCTTTATTGAAAAGATGAAGGAGCGCGGTACAGACAATTTTTATCACATCATGGTTTTTTTGACAGAACCACACAGTGAAAAAATTTCTGTTATGGTGCTATGGCAGGAGCTCGTTCAAATCTTCATTCAGTGGCATACAATCGTGTTGGGCTCACGCAGTATTTTTCGCATCGAAAGATTGAGCAGCAATACATGCAACCCCGTTCTTGGTACGGGGAGAATAATATCCACATCTCTCTCGGGGATCCCATCGAGGAAATCGACCACGAACGGCGAAAAGTTCGCTCGCGTTTATCAGGATGGGTGTCTTATGATGTCTTCATCCTTGCCACAGGCTCCTCGGCTGCTCTCCCTCTGGGTATTCCTGTTGACTCCACGAAGGGTATTTATGTGTACGGTACTCTTCAGGATCTCCAAGATATCGTTGGCTGGTCTCAACAAGATTACGTCAAGCACGCAACAGTCGTTGGAGGTGGCCTTCTGGGGCTTGAAGCGGTCAAAGCAGCCAAGGACCTCGGTTTGGAAACGACCATTTGCGAACGGTCGGATCGTCTGATGAATCGACAGCTCGACTTGGAGGCCTCGAAACTATTGCAGGCAGAAATAGTTAAACTTGGCTTGAAAGCGACTATCTGCCCGCAGACGTTGGAACAAGACGAGCATGGACGCATCAAAGGCGCACGCATGACGAGCGAGAAGCACATGGACACACAGATGTTAATATATGCAATTGGTATTCGTGCATGGGATGAACTAGCCAACTCTTGCCCAGGACTTCTTAAAGCACCTCGCGGAGGATTCGCGGTGAATTAATACCTCGAAACGTCGCTACCTAATGTTTACGCAATTGGAGAGTGTGCGTCTTTCAAAGACATCACTTATGGCCTAGTTGCTCCTGGTTACGAGTAAGATGAAATTCAGAATTTCCATCTCAGCCGCCACCAATAAATCGAACTTTTTGTTGCATAGCAGAAGTTGTCGCGCGAAACTTGACCACAGGGCGTTTCGATAGCCGAAAAGCGGGCTACAAAGGATCCGACATGTCGACGAAGCTGAAATTGCTCGGTGTCCATGTCTCGAGTTTTGGTGATGACGAAGCCAAGACGCTTGCGCTTGTGTATCACGACCCGTTCAGCGGCATCTACAAAAAGTACATCTTTACCAAAGATGGAAAGCGTTTACTCGGGGGTATGATGGTCGGCGACACCAATGACTATGCCAGGTTGTTGGCCTTGGTCCGATCGGGCTCCGCCATCAGAACTCATTCTAGGGGTCCAGTCATCCAAAGAGAAAGTACAGGGTGCAGATGCTTTGCCCGACGAGACACAGATATGCTCCTGCAATAATATCAGTAAAGGCCAGCTACGCAAAATCATTTGCAATAAAAAGTGCGAGAATGTGAACCAGGTCAAGTGCTTCTCGAAAGCCGGAAGTGGATGTCTCCCTCAGGTGCAAGAGGTAAGGAAAGGGTAAAAGATTCAACCGAATAACCTGTCATTTTATGTCTAGATATTTGAGGCGGAACTCCGCTCAACAGGCCAGGCCATTAGCAATGCGATGTGCACACACTTCAAATACAGTCGCAGAGCTTTTTATAATCGGGAGAGCGAAGGAATTGACGACGTTTGAAGGATTTATCAAGGAGACAGGCGTCAATCCATCCAGCGATGCGGGTTGCGAAGTTTGCAAGCCGGCAATTGCCAGTATCCTCGCGGGCCTTTGGAACGAACATCTTGAATCCGGGTCTTCGCTCCTTGCAGGATACCAATGATAGGTATCTGGCCAATATACAACGAGGCGGTTGTACAGCATTGTGCCTCGCATCGCTGCTGGTGAAGTCAGACCTCAGAAGCTCGCGGTGATTGCCGAAGTCGCTCAGGAATTCGATTTGTACACAAAGATTACGGGAGCCCAAGGTATTGACCTCATTAAGTGGTCAGTTCAGCGACGCGATTCTTTCCTTAATTAAGTAAACAACAGTGGGTGCACGCAAGCAAGACTTAACTGTCATATGGGAAAAGCTCATCGATGGTGGCTTCGAGTCTGGCCACGCCTATGGAAAGGCTCTGCGTGCGGTGAAGAGTTGTGTCGTCATCCAACTCGAAAACCGCTACAAGGGCATCCGTTCTCCCCATAAACTGAAGGGCGGTGTCTCTGGATGCATCCGCGGGTGTGCTGAAGCACAGGCGAGTCTCTTATCCATTTCTTCTCGTAGTATGCCCCAGAAGGCCTGACGAATTGAATAGGGCAAGGACTTCGGTTGTATCGCCACCGACAAGGGCTAATGGATCTAAACTCAAGCATGCGGAATTACTTGTCGCGGATGTTTCCGAGGAGAAAACCATCAAGTACCTCGACCGGTTCTTGATGTACTATATCATGACGGCCGACCGGCTTACACGCACTGCACGTTGGCTCGAGAAGATGGAAGGCGGTATCAAATATCTACGAAAAGTAGTCGTGGAAGAATATTTGGGTATTGGCAAAGAACTCGAGGAACATATGGAGCAACTGATCGGCACATATCAGTGTGAATGGACGACCGTGGTTCGTGACCCTGAACGGAGAAAATTCTTTAGAGTTCGTGAATACCGTGGAAAGTGATAGTAATCTGATTGAGATGCAAAACGAACGTGGACAACGCCGTCTCGTCGATTGGCCTAAGGAGGTGCCGTTTCTCCTAACGCTGAACTCTTTATCGGAAAGTGAAGCCAGCGACGCAAAATAACATGTCCTGGCTCAATGTTGGTTCTACCGACCTCTTCCCGAGTGATGGAGGTCGAGTCGTCCGTGTCGGAACAGTGCAAATTGCTGTTTTCCACGTCGGCAATCAGTGGTACGCCACCCCACAAACGGGCCCTGGTACTCGCATCAGGGATTCTGGGCACAAGCGATCAACAACGGACGTACGTCTCTTGTCCAATTGCACAAGAAAAACTTTGACATCACGAATGGTGAATGCCTCATTCCTGGCGAGAAATAAAAATATAGGCTCAGCACCTTCAACGTCAAAATAGAAGATGGACAAGTAAACTTGCTCCTCCCGTCCGTTGAGATCCTTAATGAGGCTCTAGGGACGGCAAATACCATCGTCACAAAAGCGCTCAAGAGCAGCAAGCCAGCAGTAGTCAAGTTCGAAGAAACTTCGTCATGTGGTGTCACTGACAGCACTAAATGTGGAGATAATTTGTTAGATTGGTAATTGGGATAGACTAATTGTTTTATCACCTCTTTTTAGCATCAAAACGTACTTTTACGACCAATAATTCTTCCCTGGACAGACCACACTGATTCACAGATAATGGAATTCTGACGGTCTTTAACAACCCTAGTCATCCCGCAAACCACAATGTCCAGAATTTAACACATTTCCGGGATGAAGCAAACATAGCCAAACGATGAATTGGATTAGATGGATTAACAAAACAACTCCAGGGTGTCTTCCACAAGGGCCTACCGAATGACAAGTACCTGCCAATTGGCGACAGAAGATAACTATAACGGTTGAGAGAAATGGACAGGACAATTTGTAACACGCTTGTTGCAGAGTGATAATTCATCCTTCCCAGTGGCCGCACTGGATCCTTGACAGATGTTTTACGAGGACTTGTGAATCCGATGGCTCATCATGTGCTCAATGGCAACAGATTGTGTATAAGAACAGTTCATGTGCTGGAAATGAATTTCAAGAAGACAACCTGTACATATCATACATTTCCTCAAGTTGTCGCCTAGGCATGAAACTCCTTTCGACGTGGAATAAACGCGATTGGAGCGATTAAGAAGGCTTTCTGGTCTGTCTACCAGCATTCTTGGAAAGAGTGCACTATAGGTCCATGTCTCAAGGTGAAGAAAAGAAACAAGGACACGTAGTGGAAGACTTGAATGAAAAGAAACGTTCCTGAAAAATTGCTGAATTTATTGAGACAGTTTTCCCACGAACGACGTTCCGCCGACACTTCGGGGTTATCAGTATTTATATGCCATTTATATTTGTTTCCTATTGTTAATTAAGTGTTTAAAATGTTGAA
>QDKV01005291.1_pt1 | contig 46399 bp, 58 predicted proteins | sample 1861101 | NCBI WGS metagenome assembly QDKV01 (sample SAMN04275158, study PRJNA302643) | Fungus metagenome, whole genome shotgun sequencing project. | isolation source: fruitbody | host: Mallocybe terrigena | place: Sweden | collected 2013
CGAATTGCTTCATTGAAGCAGACCTCCCTTTCGTCCCGATTCGGGTTATTTGGAGGGAAATAAATGGCAGCAGCAACATTTTGCTTGGGTGCAGTGTTCGTATTTGTCTCAGGCTCTGCACCGTCATGACTTGTTGGTGTCCCCGTCTCTGGAGTATAAAACATATCCGCCTCTGAGCTATCCGACTTGGGCATGGTTTCGGCAGTGCGATAGTCCAGGAAGGCGTTTTTATATTTCAAATGATATCTATGCCTCGTGTAGATACCATTCAGTCGTTATCATGTTATGTGATACCGCGGTCCTTCTTATGTACTGGGTTCAATTGAGTTAGGCTAGCTGTGCAAGCCCTTCCGCTCCAGAATCAAATAGGAAAGCTGGCATTCTGTATTAGTCTGACACACGTCATCCAACACTCAATTGATAAAGCAGAAATCAGTCACCTGCTGGTCCTCCTTGTCGCGATTACAAGTCTTTCAAGTTGCGAAGACCGGGTGGAGGCTAGCCGTTAACCTGGTCCTCAGTGCTCATAACTAATTTTGTTGACCCCATCATCTGTATTGTTGTCTTAGCACGTAAACTAAATACAATCCCTTGCTCTCGAAGTCACCGTAAAGTAGGTGCCCGGCACACTAGGGTGTGGTGCAAAGAGAAGGTAAGTATTAGACGTAAAGCAGCCGTTCCCTTTTTGGCAATACTGGTAGCTGTCACGGAATTCCCTTTTTTAGAACGTCTCGTGATTTTAGCGTCATTTGATTTCGTCATGACTCGTTATGTAATGCATTCATTATTTTCTTTAATCGGTGTTTTTACTGTACACGACAGCCGTCGATCTACCACCCGCGGCCAATGATTGAAATCTCAGAAATCTTCATCCGAGTCATTGCTAGCACAGAAAATTCAACGAGCGAATAATTGTTGAATGATGAAGACAGTAGCTCATTCCGGTTCTCCGTTCTCCTATTCTCCTCGACTCCTCAGCGCGTATAATTTCTGAAGTCCACCCGTTGATGCCACTAAAGCTAGCTGTCGTCCCGTACCTTCGTGACATTGTTACTCGCAAACCAAGTTTTTGGTGGGCACCGTTCGCGTATCCTCATCATCAGCATACACGCGAGTACGGAATTCGGACTTTTGTTAGCTCCGTTTCGAGCCTTGCGACGGTGCATTCACAGACCTGAGAAGTAATAGTTGTTGCCTACGACAAAACCAGTGAGCCATCTTGAGCCATCGAGATACAGATGAACTATTATAGTGGTTGTATCGATAAACATGTCTAACCGCAGGAAATTGCGACTGCGACGTGTAGAAAGACCGCTGGAAAAAATGAAATTCCTGGTTGCCGTTCTGGCGGGACCGTCGGTGGCGGGGGCCCGATTGGTATTGGTGGTGGTTCAAGTTGGTGATGGTGATGTCGTCATCACACCACGACTACAATATCTTAGATGACTTCTACAATCTCTAGTGATTTCTTATATAGCCTTCAGTGATCTCTTAGATGCCTTAGAATTTCTTATGTTGAAGCTGTACAACTCTTTGTGATGTCCTAGACAACCTTTAATAATAACTTCTTATCCTCAAGTTGGATGACTTCTTAAATGATGTTTTATACTAAAAAGACTGATTTTTTAATTATTAAACATGCTTTTATACTCTTTAATACCTTCAATTACTTACATAAATCACTGAAAGTTTTAATAACTTGCTTGAAACACTTAAATGCCTGAAATGACTTGAAATTTTAAGGAATTTCCCAAATTCCAAATATCTCCAGGCTAGTATCGCTCGTTTTTGGCGGGCGGATAAATCCGTGATGGTATTACATAAACTTAGGAAGAAACTTCGCGATATAAAGGCTGCCACAACTACGAGGCGGCAAGAACAAGACAAGAGACGAGGTTGTTGAGTTGTCAGAAAAGAAAAAACAGTGACTTGGTGTGCTGGATTTCAGCACACCGTGAACTCAGACGGTTTAACAACGTAGAATTCACTAGAGAGATATCTGCGTACATCCTCGTTTATATACGCATCGCGTAGGTAGTCAAGCAAATAAAGACTAATAGAAGAAAAAGGAAGGTGTGAGGTACACCTGATTGTGTACCATGAGGAAGAAACAAGATGATGAAATCAAAATTCTGTGCAATAAGGAGCGTGATAATGACGAAATAACTGAACCGTTACAGTGCTGCAGTCCATGAACGTTTCTTCTCGAGTCAAGAATCCATCGGGCGCAATGCTTTCAAGTTTCATGTTCCTCTTCGAAAGCGAGACTACCGCGAGCGAACAGAACCAGCGCTATGCAAGTCCAAAATCTACCAGATGGGTTTGGCATTGTGCCAGTGAGAATAAGCATACTTGACAGTGGCGTCGGACTTGAGCTGCCTCAAAATAAGAGCCTTACCACCAGACACACCATTGTCTTTGGACTGAATCGGTTGCCAAAACTCGGTCCAAGAAGGTCCATGACTATGGCATTGTGCCTATGACATTGGGGATGCAACTTGAATTATGACCGGCAAGAGCTGTATAGACTCGGACGCGATATTCAAAATCGGCCAGGTGGTTTGTCCACAGCCCGACAAGAGCCCTTTCCTGATGACTACTGATTCACCGTTGGGACCAGCACCCCCTCGTCTATGACACCTGTACGTTCGTGTTGGACAATTAAATGCAATGAAGTCGAGACTTAATGCTTCAGGCAAATACGCAAGTTGTCCCTCCTTTTTTGGTAATAGCAGTCCCAAATTCCTGAAGTCACCTAAATCATTTTCAAGAATTTGGCATCTTGGACATCTGGATTTGGCCGAAATCGGCACTTCGCTGGATGTTTTGTCAACGTCGCTATGCGCACTCGGCTATAATCACTTTTTTCTGTTATCAGCACCGTCGACATCCGGATCGGTCTGTCACAGCTTGGAGACTGAATGCGTTCATTACTAGTAGAATCCCATGTCATCACTTCTCGGTTGTGCTGGATAAAGCACGGTAGTGTGTTGCCAAGGTGTGAAGGATATTAGAAGAACTGCAAATTTGGAATGTCTCAATGGTGTGCAGGCGAGTAAGCGCCCCGCACACCTAGGATCTTCTTTACCACGTTGGGAGTAGAGTTGTTGAAAAGAAGGCACAACGTATTTTAAATGACTAATGAAAGTTAATGAACGCGATGACGGTTATTAATGCAACCGGGATCCAGACAATGAAAGATCGTCAGGTACTACTGGTTGACTAAACTATCGATAATTTTTTTCACATAAAAAGTTTTCGAATGAAGTTTTCATAAAGTTGAATTCCTTACAATTTGGTGGTCGAAAAAAACAGCTGGTTCAGAACGGACCTTAAAATACTTTGAAAGCCGCAGGCCAATCGGTTGGAAGCGGAGCGGGCTGGAGTGTAGGGATATTAAACGTTGATTAGATGCGGAGAAATAGTTTTCCTGTTTGCATCGGTCCAGATGGTCAAGGTTAGATACAAAAATTTGTCAGAGCTTCAAGCATGTTCTTTATTGTTCGGTGCGGTAACTCTGGTTAAATGTTTTTGGAATCGCTCTCGAGTCTGTGGATCTCTCAGCTAGCCACAAGTTAGGGAATCACTTTGTAAATATTGGTTGAAGCTAATTTAAATAGTAGTGCCCAAAATAGGAAAGTTTGTATGACGTTACAAAATTCGAATCGATGAACTCGAAGGAGTATAAGCGATACTCCCGTCCTTTTCCCGATCTGCAGAGGAATCAGCAGGGTCCCGATATCTCCCACTGACAGTGGCAGATAGCACTTTTGATATCACTGTTATTCATAAGGGATTGATACTCCAGAGGGAGGGAAATTGCTCCTCGCTTTAACACAATGGTGCCATTTTTTATGTACTAATCAACATTCTATCTTTCATAATACCCGGGACCTATAGAATCAAGTCGGCATTCCTTTATTTGCTTAGATACGTAAGTACACGAAGGAGATTGAGTTTCGAATAGAATTAAGAACCTGTCCGGAGACCGGCGCGTTCTCAATTCGCACATCCTACCTTCCCCCCAAAGAGACGGATCTAACCCGTTTTGTTTCATAGTTCTGAGTATAAAATGCAGTCGGAGAATTGGGGGGACACTTGAATCTGAACGTTCAACAGACCATGGTATTTCTTAAAGACTTTCAAGTCGGCGGGTCTGCTGTACCTGCTTCTCCTGCTGTTACACCCTCTGGCAGTCGTCCTTCCCCAGATTCTTTGTTGTCCACATTTATTGAGGCACATGCTGCTGTCGAGAGATACAAGTAAGCATTCATCCTTTTATGCCTACCAGGTTAACCCTCTTTCTAGAATTCATCCCGTAAAAATTGACGGGCAAAGTTTAACCACTGCCGGAATTGTGGCTGCTGCCCGTCATTTTGCCTCTGTTCATTTGGATGACAGAAGGGAGATCAAACACGCCGTGGAAAAAAGTCGTCAAATCATTGTTGACAAAGTTGCCAGTGGTGCAAGCGTCTATGGCCTCTCTACTGGGTTTGGTGGTAGTGGTACGTGATTGTGTTTTTCTTTTTTCTTATTCTAATGGGATTTCCTCAGCGGATTCGCGCACTGACAAACCACTCAAACTTGGCGATGCGCTTTTGCAACACCAACATGTTGGCATATTATCCACCAATGACATACCTCCGGAAGTACTCCCTTTGCAAGATCCGGCTCAGTCGACTATCATGCCTGAGGCTTGGGTAAGGTAAGTTCCCCGGCAATTTCAAATACTGTCCGTGCAGTTTATTTTCGTACAAACATTAGGGCGGCCATCGTGATCAGAATGAATTCTCTCATTCGTGGCCATTCCGGCATTCGGTCAGTAATATTTTTGCGTTTTGTCTCCCCAACTTAGATCCGTTTCAAAGATGGGAACTTATTGAGAAAATGCAAGAACTTCTGGCTGCTGATATCATTCCTGTAGTCCCTTTGAGAGGCAGCATTTCTGCCTCTGGGGGTACGTGTTGATCATTTATGCTACCGAAATTGTCTATGTTAACAAGTTTGAAGACCTTATGCCCTTGTCGTATATTGCGGGGGCTATAGGTTAGTCGCCATTTATGATATGGTACTGTCAATGAACCTTATTCTTGAAATAGTTGGCAACGAATCAATCCAGTGCTTTGAGGGTTCTCGATCGTCTTCGTCTCGCAAAAAAGTTTCCTCAATAGACGCATTACGTACGCATGGGATTCAACCCCTCACCTTAGCATCAAAAGAACCGCTCGGTATTGTGAATGGAACTGCTTTCTCCGCCGCTGTTGCCGCGCTCGCCATCGACGATGCTATGCATTTAGCTCTCCTTGCCCAAGTTTGTACGGCTATGGGCACAGAGGCTCTCAATGGAGCGCGAGGGAATTATGCGGCGTTCATACATGCGACGGCTCGCCCACATCCTGGACAGGTAAAGTTAGAACGTTATCCAGGCCTTGAACATTGATTTGAGTTGTTAATTAGGTAGAATCCGCGCACAATATATGGCATCTTCTGAAAGGCAGCAAATTTGTCCAACACCATAAAGAGGAAGTTGGTCTCAAGGAAGATCAGTACAACTTGAGACAGGATCGCTATTCCTTTCGCACTGCACCTCAATTTATTGGGCCTCAAATAGAGGACATCCTGTCAGCCTTGGCTGCCATAACGCGGGAATGTAATTCAAGTTCGTCAAGTTAATTATTATTTTTATACTTCCCCCTGTATTAACAGCTCTTTTCTCTCCTTAGCAACTGACAATCCTCTTATTGAAGCTGAAACTGGTATCGTTCATCATGGAGGTAACTTCCAAGCAATGGCCATCACCAACGCAATGGAAAAGACACGTCTTGCCCTGCACCACATCGGCAAACTTCTCTTTTCCCAGAGTACCGAACTTCTGAATCCAACCATGAATAACGGCCTTCCTCCATCACTCGCTGCCTCAGATCCTTCGTTGAATTATCATGCTAAAGGTGTGGACATCTCTACTGCTGCCTATGTGGCAGAGCTTGGCTATCTTGCTTCGCCTGTGTCTACCCATATCCAGTCTGCTGAGATGCATAACCAAGCTGTCAAGTATGTTCATTCATGCTATAGGGGAAAGAATCGTCGGCTTAACACCCTTTTTGTGATCGGATAGCTCCATGGCTTTGGTCTCAGCCAGAGCCACTGTCACCTCGGTAGACGTTTTGACAATGCTGATGGCCGCGTATCTATATGTGCTTTGCCAAGGTTAATCTCGTGTTGTTTTATATTTGGAAGTGCTGGCTTACCTTCTTCAGGTCTGGATTTGAGGGCGCTTCGTGCAGAACTAATCGCGGGATTTAGCAACATCGTCCGCGAAGAACTCTGTGCCTACTTCTCCTTCATTTCGTCCTCGGAGCGAGACACCCTTCACGCAATTTTGCTTAGGACTATGTCCCAGGCTTTCGACAAGAACACCATCATGGACAACGCTGATCAGATGGGCCAGGTAGCTTCGTCAACTGTCCCCTTATTGCTCGAATTTTTCAAGGAGAGCTCCGACAAAGGGGCTGCTGTGTCGCTCTCCACGCTCTCAAATTTCCAAGCTCAGATTGCAATGAGGGCCACGGAGTTGCACCACGAGTTGCGGGTGGCGTTTTTGACGGGCGTGCGGGGTCCCGTACCTGCGAGTCCGTATATGGGTTTGACAAGGCGTGTGTATGAATTTGTCCGCAAGGACCTCGCAGTGAAGATGCATGGTGATGAGAATCTTGCGGTTTTCCCTAATGGTATTGGTGCGGACAACGTTTCTATTGGGCAGAATATATCCAAAATATACGAGGTAACTTTTTTTCTGTGGCTCATGATGCTTTTGGCTGAACGGTTTGGTTCAGGCGATTCGCGATGGGAAATTGAGGGGCATCATCATTTCATTGTTCCTCCTTGACGAAATACCAGCTGATCTGGATTAGAGATTTTGTCCCTTGTATGTATTAGCAGTTCTCCTGCATGTATGTTTTTTTGGCCAGCATGCACAGTAAAGACATTCGAAGGCAATAGATTATGTGACGGACGATGTATTGATGATACATGTATCGTTGTTAAATTATTATACGATCCCAACCCAAAATGAGAATAAAATATCATGAAAGCTCTTCAGGCCGAAAAGTCACACGAACTTCTGTGATTTCTTTCCTTGATTTCTTGAGGTTATATTGAATCTTTTCTTCCAAGACAGTGGCTTGAGCGACAGTAATGGAACCTGGCACTGTTGCCGTAAGGTCTACAAATATCAGTGAGCCCGCATGACGGGCACGCAGGTGAGAGATTGAGAGTGAGGGAGGACAACCCAACCCGTTTTGAGGTGCAACTTCCGCCGATCTCTGCACCAATGGGTCGAGAGCTTTGATGAGGGATCGAAGTGTTCGTGGGGATACGCTCGCATCGGTAAGGTCATTCAGTGCGCCTGCGAAAAGGCCAAAACCTTGTTGCAAGATGACCATGGAAACTAGAAGGCCTAGCGTGACTCTGTGTTAGTCAAAGTTAAGGATAAGAGGCCATAAGAAGTCAAGCACTTACCGCCAATGGGATCCAGTGGAATGGAAGGGAAGAACCATGTACCCAAAATAGCAACGAGAGCAACTAGACTTGAATATGCATCGCTTCGATGATGTACGGCGTTTGCAAGCAACACAGGGCTCTTCTCCTCATCTGCAACCACTTTCGTGATTCTATATAACCATTCTTTTGATAGAACGCTGATTGCGGCAAACCAAGCAGCGTTCGGGTCGACTGAATGTACGTGCTCGAGCTGCACTGGCGCACTTGAAGTGACATATTGGAGAAAATCGTGCAGTTGTCCGGGCGGCAGTGTCAGCACTGTTTGGCTGAGGGCGTTGATAAGAAGATGGAAAGAGTGATAGCCTATGCCTAGTGCACCACCGATGAGAAGCAAAGAGATGGTGGTCGTACCAAAACTCTCGAATTTAGCGAATCCGTATGGGTATTGTTCCGAGGGTGGTTTACGTGATAGACGCCAACAGAATAATGTGACGAAGTCGCCCAATAGGTCTACAAATTGGCATGTATTGAGATGGCTGATGAAAGAAAGAACTTACCACTCAACGAGTGTCCTGCGTCTGCGACAAGAGATGCAGAATGCATGTACCAGCCAGCAAGTCCTTTCGCAGACGTCAGAACGACATTGGTGAAGAGTCCGACGAGTGTGATGTAGCTTCCGCGATCGCCTGGGGGGGTGAAGTTGCAAAACAGTTTTTGTCACTTATGCCGGACAATGGGGATTAAGGGGACACACCTGATCCTTTCAAAGCTGCAATAATTTGTTCTGCATCTCGAGCGTGCTCCTCACCATGGGGATGGGAATGGCCCAATAGCGAAAACGAATGTGAATGCTGGTGTCCGTTGTTTCCATGGTCATGTCCGTTTTTGTGTCCGCGCTTTTCAACACCCTCCTGCTTTTCCGTCGAATATGGACGCTTTTGCACCATCCTGACAAAAGGAAACCGTGGACGACGTGGAGAGAGGGGGAGAATGAAGTTTGGACCCCCAGCGCTGACGGAACTGATGCCGATCCATGTCAAGGATGGAATCAAATCTTGCGAGATTGCCAATCTTGAAAAGGGGTGAATTTGTGTCCGTACTAGAGTCACACACGGGATGGATGAAAGGGTAAGAAAACTTGTAGGACATCTGATGCGCCGACAACACCGTTGGGGGAACATTGAGAATCAGTTGGTGATTACAGGTGAATCAAACCCTCTGTAAAGACTGGTCGGAATCTTACGGTCAGCTGAGGAAGAGCCTCGTACTTGTTCGGAATTTGAAGAATTTAACAATGAATAATCTTTTTAAGTACTTGGATATCCTGAATATGGGAAAAGCCAGAATTTCTGGAACAAATGTTGTCAAATTTTGGGAACAGAGAAAGAGGAAGTTTGGAGACATATAGAAATAAAAACGTAGCAATCCATATTATTATAAGTAACTTTATTCTCCAAAATATGGATTCAGGGGTGTGTGACCTAATTAGTGTGACGCCGGCGCGTGACAACGTGTGTCGGGATTTTCCGCTCATTCGCGTCGACGCGTCTTTCTTCCTCGAAGTCCATTGTATGTCTTCTGGTAGATCATGGCGAAAACAGCAAGATTGTCATCAACCAACCATGGGAAACCTATAACCGCCTTTTTTGCACCTGCGAACAGAGGCGGTCGGCCACCAAAACCGTCTCCAGATGCACCCTTGTCTCATGTGTCTTCGCAGTCTCAAGGTGCGCAGGGAATACAGCAATCCTCCAAGTTGAAGTCGACCAATGGGTCGAGCACAACAAAGACCACATCTGGGTCACAGGATTATGAAGCTCAACGAACCCCAACTCGCAGGTCCGAGAGGAGGGCCAACCAACAAACGTCGTTTCTGTCGTCTCCTGCTCCAATTTTTTCTCTGAAGCGAGTACGCACACCAGATGCGCAACTAAGATCCCCGTCAAAGACAGACAACCCCAGAACGCCTACGCGAAGGAAAAATAAATTCGATACAGACTCGGACAGCGATACGAACAACTTGAATAAAGTCATCTATGTGAAATCAGTACGTGACATTCCAGCAGATTCTATACTTTTTTTTATTGACTTGCATCCTCACGAACCAGCCCAATTCTCAGCACCGGAAGAAGGCTCGACTCTCGTCTCCAGTCGTGTCTTCCCAGACTTCGAACACTGTCCTAATTCCGAGTAGTCAGTCGAACGAGGAGGAACTGCCATCTGCCGAAAGTCAGCAATGTCTATCTACCGCTGCGCCAAATGATACCATCACATGGTTTGCACTACCCACTCCACATCGAGATGAAGACGATTTCGCGATGGCAGTCGACGATGATCAACAGAACTCTTCGTCTCGAATAGTGCAAAATGAATATATGAAACTCGTTTCTCCAGAAAATCCTGTTCCCATTGGTTCAATGCTGACGCCTCCTTTGAGTGGTTCATCATCTCTCCCCCCAACACCTAACCCAGTTAGCAAGACCATGGCTGAAGACATTATCGCAGATATCAAGGCCCGGGCTTATGCCAAAATTCTATCAAGCCCAGAACTAGACGACGTGGACTTCAAGATTGAACTGGCTAGCAGTGATGAGGAGGATCTGCCTGTTGTACCCCTTCCTTCGACAAAGGTGAAAAGGTGAAAATTTCCATGACACTGGCTTTAAAATGTGTTTATATTTTTGTCCCAGAAAGGAAGAAAGTAATGTCATTTCTGGTACACCTATTAGACGCTCAACTCGCCTGTCCTTGCGTCATTGTTCAGGCTCTCCTACAGAGTCATTGCGCCCAGGTTTAGTCGCGGACCACTCCAATGCAACTAAGAAAAAACCCTCAATGATTCCATTTACCTCATTGCTGAGGGAAAAGCGTCAGGCTGAAAAACATGGGATCACCAGCGATAACATCGACAAGGCGGAATCGACAGCCCTTCAATATGGCAAGGAAAACCTCATGGATGAGATGGACGATGAGGAGGATGATGGCGACCCCTCAGAATGGGGTCCCAGTATCTCTTCCCTCAGCGTTCGTGGGATTTTGACTTCGCGATCTCACCGAAGGGATGACCCGGACCTTGCTCTTGAAGGCGAAGATCGAGAAAGGATTCTTGAGGAGGATGGTGGGAAGACGATATTGGATATTCTTGAGAAGGACAAGGCTGAGAAACGCAAAGCTGGAAGTCCAGACAAGACATCCGGTATTCGACTTTGGAGGACGGGGTCGGAGGCAGAATCATCGGCAATGGCAGTGGACGAACAACATTGTATACCTGGTAATAGCCCATATATTCGCCTTTTGAATGGTGCTTTGCAGTGTGGTGGTGTGTAGCCGGAGACTTTGCAATGCATTATGTCTAATCTGTTTGTAGATATCGCCCGCTCTCGTTCGCTTCTTAACATGAATCTCATGTTATCTGTCAAACCTGCCGAACGAGCGGGCCTTGCCTCATGTCTTTGTGAAATTGGTATGAATTCCTGAGCTTTCATGGCTTATTGTTGATCTCCTTTTAGCTCTGTCTTCAAGACCCTCTATGTGTGGCGAGGCTGCTGCTAACACCCTGGAGCAGTTCTGGTCTTCTTCAATCCAACCTGCGGCTAGCTCTATATCATTCAAGGATGTACTCTCCTGCATAAGGCGCCTTGGTGCTGATCCTTCAATTCTTTCTACACATCCATGGTCAGGCGATGATCTTGATATGGGTAGTGATGTACATGATAGAGATTCCATTCTTCGCCGCCTAATCACTCTTTTGATAGCTTGCGCAAGGTAGCTTCTCCGCTTTATCTAAGCTTTTCAAAAATTTGACAACGTTTTAGGTCTCACCGTCTGCGCAAAGAAGAGGTTCCAGACATCATTCTCGCTCTCATGTTAGTAGGCATGGATTCTGGAGCATCGCCAGGTCTTTGCCGAGATCTTGTTCAAGCTATCGACACGTCTATTTGCTGCCATTCCACATCAAAAGAAAATGAATTCGAACTATCCGTTGAAGTTTTTAGATCGTCCACTTCCTATTCACCGGTCAATAAACTTCGTCTTTTGTCGTTTCTGTCAAATGGCTCTGGGACGACACGTCGGATCGCAAAGTATGTGGCCTTCTGCGTCATTACCGACAAGCGGGTACCCACAATAGTGAGTTATCACTTCGCGCAGCTCGAGAAGATAGTCATTTACTGTGTTTAAAGGAGACGTATATGGACTTTCTTCCTCTGGTTGATGTTATTGAACAACTCCAACCGTACTCAAGGTCAACCTCCTCACTTCCAGGCAAATTTGCATTGTACGAGGGTACCGACTACATCGACGTTGGCTTTTACATCGCTATACTTGGTATTGCGGTCTCTGACCTGAAGGGTTACGTCGCCCAAGAACGCCAAAAGTTAAAATTGTCTTCTGTCCTCGAAAGCCCCAGCAGGGCTGGAGAAAAGCCGAAGACAGAGCTCCAGCAGCTTCATGCAGCTTTGGAAACACTTCATGCGAGTATATGTGAGTTTGTGCTTCTGATTACATTGACGAATCTTGACTTTTTTGACTGTTCAGCGGATACTCGAGCGATGCACTTGGAGCGGTCGAAGACTAAAGCTGCTGTTAAGCAATTGGCCATGAATATACATTATCAACGAGAATTTTGGCTACGAAACGGCCAAGATACTAAATCGAAAACTCTGGCTCAGTACTTTAGAAAGAAAAGCTAAAACCATTCCTATGACATGTCCGCACTCCATTGCATACACTATGATACTTTATTATCAATTTCCATTAGGTTTCTAGGCATAATTCTTTTGAACTTGTAGGTATACTATCACGCTAAGAGTCGCTTTATACACTTTCAATATAGATGTGGTCCACTGCAAAAATTTGGCAAACTAAATCTAAGTTAGGTCGAGATCGATATCGAATACTCGGGACTTGGACTTCCTCTCGTCTACAACTTCGACCTCGTCATCTTGGTCTGTCAACGGAGTGTCGTCCAATTCGATATCCCATGTAGGACTCGACGATCTTACTTCTGGTGACTGCCGATTTTGGGAGGTCGAAGGCACTCTAGATCGAGCAGATTGCTGCTGGGATAGGGAAATGGCTATCGAACTCGTGGCTTGATTGCGAAACGGTTTCTCGAATGCGTTGTTGATGTTTTTCACCTTGACTTGACCAAAACCTGGAAGATTCTGCAATTGGTCGGGTGTGGCTCGAGAAACGTTTGCAAAGCTCTGGAGAGACGATCAGAATTTTTTTAAATGTGAGTTCTGGACAATCATGTACTCCAAAGTTCATTCGCAAGGTTTGAACGTCCGTTTTGTTCACTCTGCTGATGGTTGTAAGCGAGCTCCGCAGGATGGAGTGATAATCCTTTTCAACACGTTCCTTGAGGATGTCTGGGGGTTTAAATTCAAATTGTTTGAATGTGGTTAAGTAATGCCCGGCTTCTTCGTTTCTTAATCATAAAAGATGAGATAAAGCAATATGAAACATGGAAACCAACTCACGAAAAAGCCACTATTATAGTGACGTTGTTTATGAGACAGGCCTTTGTCAACTCGCGGATAGATTCCCTATGTTCTGACTGCACAAATTACCTAAAGCCAAAATAATCGGAGAATAAAAGGCGTACGACGTCACATAGGGCGAGAAGGATTCTGAGGTTATATAGATGCCCCAATTTCTCTATCCTTGTATGAATATATTCCGGATGAAGTCGATGGTACTTTAAGCTGAATGGATTAGGGTGGGGGGAAATGGGGAAAATAGCCGACCTACCTCAAGAATAAGACGCCTGTGGTACGTCCTACCTGGTAATCCGCAATGATGTCGCCAAATTCTTTGCCCACATTTTTAATGCACTCCAAGACTGGGTTTCCGCGCTAAGCAAAGCGTAAGCTGTACAAAAACAACGGAAAATGTAAGGGCGTACCTGCAAAGAACTTATAATGATGTTGTTACCGGAAGAGGGGACAACGACTGGTGGTGCATTGGTTGAAAGCATTACTCCGAGTCGTGCTAAAAATATTCCTGATGCGCCTCCGGCCCGCTTGGTAATTATTCTATTCGGGAGGTTTTCGTATATACAGTAGTTATTTTCGTATCTCGTTTGTAATCCTACGTTCACCTCGTTTTGCGGCCAATTTCTCACATCATGGATAAACAGTCCGTGTCTGGTCAACGCCATGCACGCCCTCCAAGGGTACTCAGGCTTTTCATAATCCTCATCGTCCTTGCTATATGCACTTTCCTCAGCTTTCCTCTCAACTGGGATCAGAGTAATAGTGTCCATGTCCCCTTTAATGCGGCGCAAATAGTGGAGAAATGCCGCTCACTGAATATCATTCCAGGTCCTCCGAGCAACTTCCATTCTAGGTCGGAGTCTGACCGGTTCGTTACTGATACACGTCCGACGCTGATCAAGAATGCTACCATCTGGACTGGACGCGTCTACGGACACGAAATCGTCTTGGGTGACCTTCTCTTGGACAAAGGTATTATTAAGGGAGTTGGAGAAATAAAACTGTCTGTGATACAGTCGTACAAAAAGCTCGTTGTCATTGAGGCCAATGGTGCTTGGGTCACTCCAGGGTGAGGTGTTCTATTTTCTTGTTCAAAATATACCAATACTCAATCAATTCATCGGTCTCAGAATTGTAGACATGCACTCTCATTTAGGAGTGGACAGTCTTCCTGAGTTGACAGGATCTGGTGATACGAATTCTCTCAAAGGTCTTATCCTTCCTTGGCTCCGTAGCCTTGACGGACTGAACACCCACGACGAGGCATATCATCTGACGAGATCAGGAGGAGTCACTACAGCCAACGTTCTGCCCGGCTCTGCTGATGCCATCGGTGGACAAGCATTTACTATCAAACTGCGACCTACCGCTGAACGTTCTCCATCTTCGATGATTCTTGAACCACCTCATGGTTTGAATGGTAGCGAGATTGACCCAACACTGCCCCCTCGCTGGAGGCAAATGAAGTTGGTACCTCCATACTTTTTATGTGCACTGGCTCACCAGATATTTTAGGCATGCTTGTGGCGAAAATCCTAGTAAGTTGAAATTTTGATTTTATCCTGAACCTCGAAGTAATATTCTTCCAGGCCGTGTCTACAAAGGCACTCGCATGGACAATGTGTGGGCATTTCGCCAAGCGTCCGTATTTTTGTTTCAATATTCATAACCTCTAATTTACGTCGTCACAGCTATGACACAGCACGAAAAATTAAGGGAAAGCAAGATGCGTATTGCAGCAAAGCACTCGCAGGGCATTGGGATGGCCTGGGTGAATACCCGGAAGATTTGCAATGGGAGGCACTCGTAGATGTCCTACGAGGTCGCGTTAAAGTGTGCTTCATGTAATACCTATAAGTGGATGCTAATATGTTGTTAAGGTGCATAATCATTGTTACGAAGCTGTAGACCTCGACGGAATGGTCCGAGTAAGTCAAATCACTTCTTCCTTGTCTTAATCCGACTATCTACTAGTTGACAAATGAATTCAAATTCTCGATCGCTGCGTTTCACCATGCTCATGAAACGTTTCTTGTCCCGGATTTGTTGAAAAAAGCTTACGGTAATATCTTGAATCTTACAATTTTTAATTGATCCTAAGGATTTTTAATAGGAGGACCACCTGCTGTAGCACTGTTTGCTACCAATGCCCGATACAAGCGTGAAGCATACCGAGGCTCCGAATTTGCTCCTCGAATTTTGGCCGAAAATGGACTCAAAGTGGTCCTGAAGGTGAACCCTTTCTTGATGAATATGTTCAGCGGTTGCTGATCTGATTCAGAGTGATCATCCTGTTATGAATTCGCGTTATTTGTTATATGAGGCTCAGCAGGCTCATTATTACGGTTTACCGGCCAACCTAGCCCTGGCATCAGTAACTTCTACACCGGCAACCGTATTAGGCTACGACCACAGAATTGGATTTCTTAAACTCGGCTATGATGCAGGTATCATCTAGATCTTTGTACATCTCTTACGACTTCGCTCACGATTTGCTGCTAGACGTTGTCATTTGGGATAGTAGCCCTCTGTCCCTTGGAGCGACGCCTAGACAAGTCTTCATTGACGGAATCTCGCAGTTGGACCATCCACGTGTCGCAAAGAAGCCTGTGGACAGTCAGAACATCCCACAAGTACCTGACTTTGATCAAGAGACTGAAGATGCCGTCAAGTACGATGGATTACCACCTCTGGAAATGAAGAAGTCCAAAGCCGACGTTGTTGTCTTCAGCAATATCCATACCATCTACCGAAAAAACGGCAAAACAGTCGAACAAATATTTTCCCATTCGGAAGTAGGCATGGCAGGAGTTGTCGTAGTTGTGAAAGGGGAAATCAAATGTTATGGCTTAGAATCTGATTGTTCTTCGAGTCAATATGGTCCTAATATTCAACATGTTGATCTAAAAGGTGGATCCATCTCGTGAGTAGAGCTCAATGATTCATTGCCACTCGGGTCTTTTTTTTATTTTTATTTGTCAGACCTGCTCTCATCAGCTATGGCTCCCCGTTGGCCCTAAACCATATAGATTCAGAGAAATCTGCGATCGATGGTTATGTCTCCAATCCATTAGATTTAGAACCTCCCAGCATTCTAGGACAAGGGAATGTTATACGAGCAATAGACGGCCTGCAATTCGCCACTCGAGATGCATTGTAAGTAACCACCTGTTCAACGACTCAAAAAGAATTAACAAAAGCTTTGAAGACTCGCTTATCGCTCGGGAGTGACTGCTGGCATCACTGCGCCCTTGACTAAAGGCTTTCTTTCTGGCCTTGGAACCGCTTTCGGTACTGGACTTCACCATCGACTAGAAAAGGGGGCCGTGCTGCAAGAAGTGACGTCTCTTCATTTTGAGTTTACTAACTCAAGCCCGAGTGTCAGCACACAAATTGCTGCTTTGCGCCAGTTGTTCTCCGGTGCCACCACCGGAAACTTAGCAGCTGAGATTCGCAGGGTCATAAAGGTCAGTAATTTGACTTCTTGACTTTGCCCGTTAATAACTTCTTAACAAAGGGCGAACTGCCGCTTGTCATTCAAGTTCATAGCGCTGATATTATGGCAACACTGATTGAACTAAAGAAAGAAGTAGAGGCTAAGAATGAAACGAAAATTAAATTCACTTTCTCTGGTGCCAGTGAGGCACATTTACTGGCGAAAGAGATCAGCGAGGCTGGAATTGGCGTAATCTTAACTCCGTCCCGTCCCTTCCCAGTGAGTTGGAAGTCGCGCCGCATGTAAGCTTTATTTGTCTTGGAAGGATGTTAAGTTTTACAAAACCATTTAACAGTTTGCCTGGACCCCCTTTGACACAAGAGAGCGCCTTTGTCAAACTCTTGGCTCACAATGTCACGTTAGGTATAGGCATCGAGGAACAATGGAGTGCTAGAAACACTCGTTTCGATGCCGGATGGGTATGTCAAACATTTTTTATCCGTTCTTTCTTCTTACGTCGGCATGTAGGCTGCACTGGAGTCCGATGGCAAGATATCCAAGCCTGAGGCTCTCGCCCTTGCTTCCGTAAACCTTGAACGTCTTCTTGGCCTGCACAATCCTGTCGCAGACCTTGTTGCCGTCGAAAAGGGCACCATTCTGGACTTCCAAGGCAAAGTGGTTGGAGTGATTTCACCTACACGCAACGTTGTCGACTTGAGATCCTAGATTGAATTTACTATGATGAGATATTGCTACAACAGTAACGAAATCTTATGCGTCTTTGGAATGATTGGGTTGTGGAGAGCTTGTTAGTGCCCCCTCTATGAATTGTGTGATTGCTGGTAGAGCCTGGGATATAAGTTTAACTGGCCGACTTTCTTCTACTAACAGTGTCAAGAACGTTTTGCTTCAAGGAGCTCTGTTCTTACCAAGGGGAACTCCAACGATAGTACCGTGCCGTCTCAAATCCCTCTGCCTGATATTGGGACTAAGTATTGGGTGGGTTGCTGTTACGATGACAAGGGAACACTAGACAGGCTCATTCGTTAACTGCACAAATATTGGCCATAGGTACTCACTTTCTGATACCACTCCCGTGTTTCAGGGTCTTTTGGCGTAGTTGGCATTCTTTGTGGGCCGAGAACCTGAATGGATGCTTTGACGGATCTCCTTACTGAGGTGCCTAAATGAATTATGTTAGCTTCCTCGGTCTCCTAATGTACCATTCTGACCTCGTTGATTCGTCAGATCCACTAAAGGCTTACAACCAGACCCATGACCAAGGATAACGATTGATTTTGCACCTGAAAGCCTGACCGAATATAACCATCAACTTCCATGAAGAAGACGGAACCCATACTGAATGTAATTATCCCATAGGTATGTGAGAACCTCCTTAGAAACATCGTCAGGGTGAAGTTTACGCTAAACATCTTGTGTAATGGGTGATTTCTAGATGTATTTGTGAACATACCGGGAGTGGTTTCTCCGAAGGTTTTGGAAATAAATTGACGTCGAGAAGGGCATAACCCCGTTTCTTCACCCAAGTAATCAATTCCTTAGAGAAATCAATCTATAAAGCCTTTAGAGATAACCTTGAAAAGTGGTCAATGACACTATTACCAAGTATGACTTCTCCATATGGACATCACACAAAGCAGAGGATTCTAGCTCCAAGCGAAGATTACCACTAACAAGCAGAGAACGTTGAATGTTTTATCAGATGATAGCAAAATATCATACAATTCGTGTGCGAATAAAACCAATGTTTTGTTTGTAAATAGATCTGAACTGGACGTGCATTAGTTGATTCAATACGCGAAAAGATCTGCGAACATCAAACCTGCACATTGCCTGCGTCGAAAAACGGTCCTCAAACTCAGGAGTCATGAATGGAATTTGCATCATATCATAATTGGTATAGAGATAGTATTGTCTGTGTGCTTTAAGTATTTCTGCTCAAAAAATAAAGTCAGAAATTTGTAGTCTTGAAAATTAAAAAACAATATACCGGGTATCGAGAAACTGATCTGCTCAACGTCTGAAACAATAGCGTTAATTATAGGATTCGTCTTTGATTTAAGACCCTTCACTCACCTTGTCGAGGTTCACAAGCTTTTGGGTCTACACTCGTCCAATACTTGCTCTGCTCCCGTGCCACTAACCAAACCGTCTCCGTAGCCACTTCATTGGCTCTCAATGGGGGTAACTCATCTGGAGCCTCCCCCAGGATAATCCTTGTAACAGCTAATGCCGAGTTCGAAATTGAATCCAAGTTGTAGCCACCCTGTTATAGTTTTAGCAACGAAGGACGATATCGAATATGTGAATGTCACCTCTAATGCTACTACCATTCGGCCTCCTGCTAATCCCGCCAGCATATGGGTCATATGAGCATACCCCTTGGGAGAAACGAAACATTCCCCAAGATCATCACCTGCAGCCGCATCGAAACCAGCTGAAACTGGAAAATATTATATTAAAATGAGCATCGAAGGGAGGGCAGGCGAATGTTTTACTGATGACAAGCTCAGGAGCAAATTCCAGTGCGATAGGCATGATGACTTTCTGAAAAGCGTAGATATATTCGGCATCTCCCATGCCTTTTTCTGGCCATGGAACATTGACAGAACTGGACATGGCAATTAGCCAGGTCGAGGGGATGAGAACGGTAGTGCTCACTATCCGAGACCACGCCCTTCGCCGCATGATTCAAGGGATCCGAAAGGACCACAGGGATAAAACTCTCCCCCTTCATATCTATGTATGGACATGTACAGAACAGAAGGATCGTCGTTGAATGCCCGTTGCGTACCGTTTCCTGATAAAAAAACGGTTATACTATGTATTGGAGGTAATTATCTCATTGCAATACCGTGATGGACATCCCTTTAATAATTGCATTCAGCATATACTATTACAGACATCCAGATTAACTACTTACCAGTCAAGAATTAATATTTTTTTAATAGGAGTTAATTGTTGAACAACTCGAGCTGCTACGGCGACGTTATTAAAGAAACAGAAGCCCATGTGTGTATCAGGTTCCGCGTGGTGACCGGGAGGTCGGACGATTGCGAAAGTCTTCCTAAGCTCTTTTCGAGCTACAGCAAGACAGGCTTCCACAACGCCCCCGCAGCTCAACAGAGCAGCTCGCGTCGTGTTCGCCATAACATAAAGAGAAAGCTGTTCATAATATTCTTCGGTGTCCGCTCGTTGTTGTTCACTCATGTCTGGTGGTATTTCAAGTAATGCGTTTAGCTTGATTTGTTTCTAAATTCCGAGGAAAATGTGGCCCATAAACAATTTCTACTCACATTTGAGGGCGATTACTTTATTCCAGTGATCTTCGCTATGCACAAGCAAAGTCTCCTCTTTGCGAGCTTCTCGAATTGGAATCCACTTCATTTTTTCGGTCAACAACCCAGTCTTTAACGCCATCCAAATTCGTTGGATGCGAAGGGGTTGTTCCGGATGCCCATGTGGAGAGAAATGTGACATCATCTCTGAAGAATATACATAGCCGACCGTGAAGTCAGGGTACTTGAAAGGCAGCGAGGAAGCACGAGGCTTTTGTGCAAACACGACCGATGCCTCGTTTTGTCCAGCATTTTGCGCGACAGGTACCTCTTTGTCTACATCCATTCCTTCAGGAGCCTTTGAAGTGGAATCCATTGCGAAGCCAGAGATCGTGCAGAGACGCGTCTTGCAGTCAGGAGGCAAAGATCAATTCACGTTTTAACAGTGACAAACAAACTTCAGCAGAAACGAATTAGCTATGAAACGATATACATAGGTCACAGTTACAAATGATTTATGGATATTTGAAATGCTCGACGAACTTGAGAGGAATGTGTAGAAATTAATACAGTATAGCTCGAATTTGAAAACAATTATGCAAGGGACATCTACAAGGTTATCAACAATTGCATCCTATAATCATCGAATGGGGAATATACCGATCGTGTATTATCTTGACCCGTATCTCCAAAAGTCTCGAAGGGTATCCTATCCGTTAGAATGGTTGTGAATTGAAGTGTTGTTGACATAGTTGAATTATCGTGATATGCAGGAAGGCGCAGACAATTTATGATTAGCCGGCAAGACTAAAAAAATTTCGTTTACACAACCTCGATATTTTTGGGAGAGAAAAACTCTTACTGAAGCCGATATGACGGTAAGCAACCATCTAAACGCAGATCAAGGGTCAACATCTACCTCATCCGATATAAAGATGAGCATACGCCAATAATGTGACGCTAAGTGGAGACTGGCGTATGGTATAGATCACGACAACTAAGCCAAAGACTATGCAAGAGTATGATTAGCCTGGTCACCCCTGGTTCAAGAAGCTGAACCCACGAGATACGAAAAGAAAAGTCAAGGTCCCGTCACGCATCATTAACCTAACTATGGGCACAGTCTTCATAGAGTCGCTAGAGTATTTCACCAGCGTAAAGCCAAGCATTATGCATTGCACAATCAAACCGGATATTCTTGGGGGATGTTAAGTAAGAATACTTCGAAACAGAAAAGTGCTACGAACCCAAAATATACGAAGGAAGTCGGAAGGTGACCAAGGATGTCCACAAGCATAAAACTATCGTCGTGTAGAGTTATTACCATGCCCACCACAGCAACAAGTAATTCGACCACTAGTAATGACGAAAGAAAAATCGCTACCCAACGCTTTCGCAGATAAAGGGCATACACTATAGAACAGGTTGATCAGTCCACCTAAATTAAAAGACGTCACCCTAACTGACCTCGTATCATTAAAACAGCCTCCAATGAAGAGACTGCAAGAGCAGTAGACAAGATCTGAGTGCAGTACCAAATCCGCAATCTGTGTCCATTGAGATCGTAGTGATACCTTATGGACATCTCTAAACACCGGTGAAACCTAAGATTCATAATTTAGATTTGGGAATGCAACAAGGGTTAAATTTACACTTGCAACTCCCCAACAAATATGAAATAACGAGAAAAAAGGTAAAGCCATTTCAAAGCAGAACGATTGTCCCTCCTGCGCGCAGGATGTATATAACTGATGAGCAAAGAATTAGACTATAAAAGAAAGAAACGGACTGCCAGATGAGCTCGACTTCATCGTCAAATGTGATAGCCCATTCCCTGATAGTATTTTATTGAGATTTATAGGTAAAATAGTATAATTGGGTGGCATACCAAGCGAGCGTGAATAATGCTGCCCCTGTACAATTCCGGTCGATTGCTTGGCATCACGATCAGTGTACAAAATACGCACCTGAGGAACGCAGGAGGTCCGTTTGGATAGCGTCCAGTGGTTTATGGCTGGACATAGCATATGCGCCCACCTGGTAAGAGACAAGAGGCGACAGCAATGTTCGCACTCTCGTTAGCAGCTAGCGCCCAAAAGGAAGGGGCTAGAAGATACCACGGTCGCCAGATTACAATGCGTGCCGTGCCGTCGGAATAATTTTCTGTTTATGGAAGGATCTGGGGTTGGCACATCTGGCACTTCTGCACTTACTTGCTGTTGCTGAGACTGCAAAGTCTCCCCTTTCTACTACTTTTTAGAATATCGTTCTAGGAAGGCCATACTAGGGATTGGCATTGGTTGAATTCTATTACACGTCTCATGCCCAAGCGTTTCTATGTCCAACGGCAGCACATCATCAGTTTGGTATGCTTTCCTTCACAAGGGTTGAAGGATTCGGAATTCACGTTTGACTTGCACAGCTCGACACCCTTCTATATCAACTACACACCCTTTCCTTCTTCCTCTCCCCAACATTATGGCTCTACATCTGTAGGGTCATCGCGCAATTCCAATGTCCTAAACCGCGAGAACTTGATTCAAGCCGCTCATTGCGGGTATTCTATGCTGTGCCCGTATTCCTCAATCTCCCGAGTGTCTGGAGTCACGCAACCAAGGGTGCAGCAGAAGGCAGAGCGATTATTCTCGATTTTGTTGGAATGTGTGCGTTGTCCATCCCTCTTCTGCGTTCTGTATGTTATCCTCAGCCACTCATATATAGCTTACTCTCCATCAAAACTTCAATTGTGTTGTCTGGACTTTTTCATTCTATTCCTCCAATTACTCCTTGTCACAATTGCCTACGAGACATCGACGTACGGCACGAATGAAGATCCCAATGCAGAAGACATACTCCTGCCAGAGTCCCCGATAACATTATCAATCCCACTCTTCCAAGTGCGTGACGACTTATCGCCGGAAACACCTACTTCATTATTGCCTTCACAACCAAAATCGGTCACGTCGTTTACAAACGTACCGCCCTTCGTTCTGGACCTCCGGCTCAAACCGATCATAACACATCTTCGAAATCCGCCTCCTCTACGAATGACAAGTCTTCAATCCGGTTTACCCCTTCCCAATACTACACCTTTCACTCTACCTGGGATGAATATGTTGCTACGGGCTGGAAGACAGAGGCGGAATGCTGCTGTTGCCGCTGCAAGTATTGGGCGAGAGATGAGAATCCCTGGTTCTATGGTGGCTTCTCCAAATAGATAGAATTCTAACCGCATTTATTCTCCTAATTGACATTATATAACTCAGGTCTGGGTTGCGATGCTTGTGATGCTTCCTTATTTACTTTTCATCTATAACGTGCTCAGGGTTAAAGGTTCATATCCACATAGAAAATTAACGCACTGCTTGGCGTAGACAATTTCGAAATTCAGCAAATTCCTCCTTACACACATCTTTCGAAACGTCCATGTATGAAGCCACAATACATTTCCCGTATTTTGATGCTTGGGGTGCGCATGTTGTAGTTGAATGAAGCGCCAACCTTTTCAGAGGTTTCAAGGGTTGTTGAGATGTGGAAATGGAAGTAGACATCTTAAAAAGATAGACTTTTTAGAAAGATTGCGGTGCTTAGTTCCAAAAACCAGTTACTTATTTGAGAATAAAATAATTCGACACCGTACTACGGCCGTATTTGATGGAGTTACGTAAGGAACATTGGTTGGAACTTAGCACTTAGCCCGCAGGAACTTCCTGCTGAACAACTTCCGAGTCGATATACTTGGAATATGCTGCAGAGAATCTCGAATCTTGTCTAATTTTCCATTTTTTTTTTCACATACCCATCGTCTTCACCTCGCCATCAGCTACTTCAAGTTTCTGGATTATAATTAGCCCAGCTTTTGGAGAACATGCTCAACAATTTGCTCTTGATAACGTGTCTCTGCATTGTTACAATTTTGACCCTCTACTTCTTCTATTGGAATCGCTTTATTGCTTTGCTCATTGGCCAGGCCTTTCGAATATTCTATTGGAACCAAGAAGGCGGAAGTATATGGCTAGAAATCGGTATGTTTGCCTATACAAGCATAGTTTGTGTAGAGAAGGCTGAGTTGAAGTTCCAGGTTCGATTCATTTCTCACTTCTGGCTGGACGAATTCTCTTAAAGGATGTCCGGTACCATTCGAGTAATCAAACTTTCAAGATCGTCAAGGCGCGAATTCAATGGAGGTACTGGATCAGACGTCCTACTCATGCAGAAGAGCTCAATTCATTGCACGGAGAAGATGGTCCGTTTTACCTCCGTCTTACTTTGCTTTTTCGTGAACTCATGTCATTAGCCAAACTTTCTGGTAGGATGTGGGCATGCCGGATCCAGTTCTCCTTTCAGGGCGTAGAATGGTTTTTATACAACCGGACAGCGGCTTACGACAACATTCTTACACAAATGGAGAAGGCCACTCAATCATTGTCGCGTTCTAGCTCGCATTTTCGCATTTTTAGAAGGTTTTATAGACATAGTCAGTGAATTTCCTTCATTTTCAGTCTAGTCTCCGAGTTCACGAAACAATTTTAGGTGGGTCTTCACAAGAATATGCTTCAAGGCCTCATATTACGTTTCGAATGCCTTCATTTGTCGTCAAATGCCTGACTTGGCTCAGAAACCAAAAGCCGTCATTCGATGGAAAGGACTTGTTACCGCTTGGCATTGATATTCAAAGGGGTGCTATTATCATGGGGAATCGTTCTACCCCCAACCTACTTGTCGCAGAGTTTCAGAATGCTTTTGGAACGTATGGTATTGTGCCTGTGAGTGTTGTGTAGTTGTGACACATTGATCCTTATAACTGCCATTTCATGTAGTCCAAGTCAGAGCACGACCTCTATAAACAAGTTCTGAACCTTCATTTCCAATCTCCACTCTTTCGCCTCGTTGAAAATGACAATTTCATTGATCCCATGTCTGTCCTCGGAGGACTTGTTGACGACAGGGCGAAATCGTACGTAAATTCTTACACCCCAATGGCTGTTTTCCATCACCAACATGACGTTCTCAGTCACGCCGTTTCACGGCAACTACCATTTTACCATTCGTACCGACCGTTCACAAGGCTTTGGCGTCAGATAAATTTATATCGTTTGACAACGGACTACTTTGCCACCAGAAGAGCACAGCGAATGGCACACAAATCCCTTACATCACAATTACCAGGTTTTAAGAAATCGAGAGCTGTAGAAGATGAAACGCCTATTGGGATTGATTTTTCGACATACGAATATGCCATTGAACGCAAAATTCTTGAAGCATCCGCTCTCGAATTAACTTATTACGTCGACGTCGTTGGTGAGGTCCCTTCCGTTGCCTCTTCTCATCGTACAAGAGGTGGAATGCATGACGTCGGAAATGGCGGCGCAGACCCAGAATGGGGTTTTGATTTAGTAGTTTTTGGAGGCATTTTGCGGTATGGACCGTGGGCCGATCGCCAAAGGTTGTGGGTTTTCCTTTCTCATCATCAACATACTACTTAGCGTGTACAACTCAGGGCTGAGCTGCAACGAGTCTTCTTCCCCTCAACTTATCAGGATCACGAAGTGACTCCTCACTTGAAGCCAGGTGACATGAGGGTATGGACGGCTCTCAAGGTCTTCGTAGAATTCCGAGATGAAACTTCTCTTCACATTCCGTTCCGCGAGGCATCAAAGGTATCAGCGAATTAGTTTGGTCTTATCAACAACATCTTAATTCTCTTCCAAGGATTGGCAGTGGGATGGCATTGTCGGAGTTCCCCACCGTCCGCGAAAACGAGAACCAGCCTTTTTCAGTGTAACTGTAGGAGACCGGTCGTCCATGAGCTATGTGCTGCCGATGGTGGTTGGTCGTTCTGGTTATGAAGCAGCACTTGAAGTGCACCTCGATACAATATCAATCACTTCAAGCCTAAATGATATACGACTCGTCACTGCCGAATCAACTCGGGTAAGTCCCGTTCTTACCTTCAAAATGACGAGCATTGATGTTTCCTAGATTCATGGTGGGATGCCAGCTCCCGTTCGATGGAATGATGAACGGATTTGGACGTTTGCTGTCTATTTACGACGTCCCACTTTATACCTTTTACGGGACCATATCAATATGTTTACAGATCTCGGCAAGGATTGGACTTCGGGCCCTCCCACCGATTATCAGAAATTCATCCCAATGATTTACGCTTTCCAGTTCGAGATGAGCCATTACCAATGGAATTTTTATGTTAACGACCACAATATCATCGACAAGCCTTTGATCCGAGAGGAAAATGGTATGTTTCCTACCTTCTGTTTGAGGACGTATCTCATAATATTTGCCATAGCGTTGCTGACATTTCGAGGACCAGATTTTCGGACGAAAACTACCATTCATTCCAATGTATTTCGACCAGAATCTACATCTTTCCCTTTTACTATCTCGGCCCCCGACCTTATCGGTGACTTCTCGTTGCCACGTTGGAGTACACATGCACTTAACACACAGAAGGATGGTATCAGATTATTTAAGACGAAATTATTCAACATAGATGGCTCCTATCGTTACTTCGCAGAGGTGCGTGAGGAGAACATTGACCAACTGAAATTGGACATTGGGGTGAGTGTTTTGATCCAGAAGTACACCACTGTCACATCTTTAATCAATTGCAGATGAGCGACCCTGTTTTACGAGCATTTGGATGGTTGATCCGTTATTTTATGGTCCTAAGAGAAAATTACTTCGGTTCCTTCACACAGTTTCAGACTTTATCTGAATACCTTGAGAAGAGGAAGGATAATCTCCCCATTGGCGATCCCCTGAGATTTAAGTACAGACCTGGAAGAGTGCGACTTTTTTATAAAATATGTTATTTGGTGCTAAATTATCACCAGGCCAACATGCTTCAAGTAGAACTGAGTGTTCGTGCTGAACGGTCAACAATCTTATTGCCCACAAGTTTAGTTGGTTCGTCAGCTCATACGTTCGATGAAGAAGACACTTTCAACAAGGCCGTTTCTCTTTCCATTCCGGAGATCCAATTGCAACTGCGTTTGCATGACTATTACATGGGTATGCATATTTTTCATCTAGTTTTTCTTCGAAGCTTGCTCAATCTTGTCAAGAAATGTCCTTTAATTATGACAGAATTACGGCAAGCATTTTTCAGGACAGCGCCGGACAAATAACTCCCAGAACACCACATGAAATTTTTGTCATTGATGGTGTTTATCCATTCTTGATTAAATCTCGAAGTTTGCTGACTTACTATGCCGTCCAGGGATGGACATTGTTGCAAATCGTTTATTCGGGCCTCAACCAAGGACCGCTGTATATGTGTGCATCTGGGAAATTGCGTTAGGACAAGTTAAAGCCTCGATGTCGGCCAACCAAGCAAAAACACTTGCAGCTGCGGGGAACGCGTTCCGTTATAATTTTGTCGACCTCGTCAATGCACCTGCAGAGAACTTTGCTGTTGTAGTTGATCCTGACGGTAAGACTCATGATGTAGTTATTTGCTTAACTATGTGTTTACACTTTTGTTCGTAGTGACGTTTTACAAAGTCGCAGTGAAATCGGTAGAAGTTACTTGGAAGGCCGGTCACGCTGCTATGCTTCTCCAACTGTCAAAAGGAATCAAGCTGGATAGAAATGACCTTGGCACTCAACAATATAAAAAAGTCACTTGTTTGCGAGTTCCTCAAATGTCTTGCAAAATTCTCTTGACCAGTTCCTTGCAGCAGAAAGTATGGTTGGAGGCGGCAGAGGTCACTACAGATACATATCTTGATGTTTACTTCACCCCTTGCAATCATCAGACTCTAACTCGTACACAACTTGCGTTCATCGAAGAACAGGACAGGACTAGTAATCGAGCGAAGCGAATCTTCCACCAGCTGAGACCAATGCAACACTCCGAGTCTCAACAAGGTATGTACGTTCAGCAGGGATTATCTGTTCGTTCTTTGAAAGAAATCTAGATCGCATCTCCCATCGTAATGGTGTTTACTTACCCCAACCTAGATTGCCCCGCTGTATGTCCCCTTCGGTGGAGGAACCTTCAAAGGATAACTCGCGCAGAGATCATACCCGTCCTCCGTCCTGGCGCTTGCCTAATTTTGACAACCTTTCGGACACTGAAGGTGAGGAAAGAGTTTCAGAGGCAGATCGAGATGCTCGACTTGCGTAAGCATGAACCTGTAACTCAAGTTATGAAATCTCATGTCTGGTTTAGTAAAACCCGCACGTCGACACCTGTGCCACAAGCCTATGACGATGATCAGGCAATGTCTAGTGGTGATGAATCTGACGATGCCGACCTTACAGATGGTTACTCCTCTGAGGACGATTGGTCGGAAATAGGTATTGTGATTTTCCAGATCAGCTACTTTGCAGAGGGTTCAATTTTGGTAGGAAATCCTCAAGAACACGGAGCTGCGTCACTTTTATCGTTCTACTCGCCGATTGTGCGACATTATGCAGCAAATAGTGCATCAATGCCTAGTTTTTGGGACAGTGCTGCGTTTTACCTTTTTAGGGTACGTTGTTCGTTGGTCCTTCATAGCCCGTCTAACTGTCAGCAGGAAAATCCTGCCTTTAGTAGGAATGAAGTCCCCTCCGACAAACCCCAGAACACACCAGCCTCTGTGGTTCGCACCTTTCCTGAAGTAATATCCAAGGAGGAAGACGTCACAACCACCCGCTGGAAGTGTCAAAAGATGAACATCACATTTACTCCGTTAACTTTACCAGCTTTTGATCGTCTCGAAGACGACCTAAAGATGGTTGTGAGTTATGCTTGACATATTTCTTTGTCATATATTTAACATCTTTTAGGTGCCAAATGCTGAGATGTGTATAGATTCGCTTCTCGGTGGCTGTATGTCGAAAGTATCAACCAAGGACGCATTGGAATGCTCTATTCTACATTTCGACATGTCCCATGTTGCCTTTCAAGCCCTTCAACATTTGGCTATGCTGAAAGAAGGTCGCCCCAATGTACTCAAAGCCAAAGAATATTTTAGGCTTCCAACGAACTTCGATATTGTATCCGTTTTCAATTTACATGCAGCTGGTGTCCATTTCTCTGGCATCTTCCATCGGAATTCTTCTGCTCTGTCAATCTCCCTTGATGAATTGGCCGGCTCCCTCGACACGTCGATAGATAAGCGAACGCTGAGTTCCCCACAGCCGCAATCGACAATCCTCCATTTCAAGTGTTCCTCACCTTCTATTCACCTTTCACGACGAAGTCTGCAGGCTGACTTGGGCGCAATCTCACTGGTCATCGGTCATCGAGGGCCAGAGCTGGTGACGGCAACTGGACTTTCGCTCGCATCGTCTGTGATATATCTCTTGAAACTGGTTCATAATCAACAGGAATTCCGACTTCTTGAACAAAGATCGATCATCGCTGAAGTTCTGAATTGTTCACAACGAAGGCCTTTTATTGATCCCTTGTCCACGATCCAACCTTCATATCTGGTTCAGAGTGGAACCCCACAATTGTTACGCACTGATGTTTCATTCAAGTTTCTGTATCATCTCCGCAATTGCCTTTCGACCATGGATCCACCCTGCCAAGTACGCAAGCAGTTACCCCCTGGAACCGATCTAGAAGTGCTTACTTCGTCGATTGAGGCACGACTTCTACATCTTGACCCTGACGCAAGCAGCATCGACCATCTCACTTCCTTGCATTCTTCCCTCTTGGAAGACCCAGCAGTTATGAAGCAGGCTAATGATCGTAGTCGCTCGCTGGCAATACTTGCTGTACGATTGGAGAGTGCAAGAATAGCTGTGCCTGCCCCTGTGGATGGCTCTTCTAGTGAACTTCTCGTCACTGACATAGCTATCGATGCGCTAATAAAGAAGCAAGACCTAATTCAGTTTAATTTGAACAATCCATCAAGCGCCTCACAAACATCCTTACGCGCCAAGACACCCAAGGGGGTTCGCAAGACAGCTATCATCGCGTCCGTTGATAACCTGAGCTTGATACTCGCCCCTCATCTCATGGATTTCGCACAAAATGTCCTCAGGGTCAACGGACAAATCGCGGGAAGGCTTGACGGGGCTTTGACACGCAAACGAGCACCTCTGGACGCTCTCGAGAGACCTTCAAAGACAACACACACAGAGGTCATCTGGGACATACGTCAGCTACGAGTCCAGGCTGCGGCAGAGAATCTAGTTCTTGTTTTAGGCCTGCTAGGCGTTCGTGCGGCGACAACACTGTTAGGCATGCAAGGCAAAGCGTTGTCCGCTAATCTCAGCGTCTTGTTTGACCAAATCTACCTACAGGCCAGATCTCCTTCGTATCCTGCCCAAGAGAATGACCACGATATTCTTGCCGCTCTTTCTTTCGAAAATGGTCGATCTAACGTTGTGTCACGGCCGGACTCTAGATCGAATAATATCAAAGGAACTTTCGCTTTGGTTGGCCTCAAGTTGCATGTCCCGCGCAGTGCATTGCGTCTCTATCGCTTTATAGAGGAATGGCGCGAAGATTATCTCCCGGGCTTCGAAACTACCCTTAAGACCCTTCTATCCGAATACCAAGCGTCGCCAGCAAAGCCATCCCGATCTCCTACGCCCTCTTATCAGTCGCGCCCTAACGCAATCATTCAAATGCATAGCCAAATTGAGCATGTTGAAGTATCTTTGCAAGTCATGCATGGTACCTGGCTTTCACTGGAATTGCATAAAACTGTTGCATATGCATATAACTCGGCTGCCGTAGTCTCAAGGGCAAACTATGACTTTGGCGTACAAATCAGCTCAATGGTGCTTAGTATCTCCTCCAAACCACTTGCGAAAGACGTCACACCAAGCCCTCGAGTAAAAATTGCGCTACCTCGCCTTTCTGTAGCTGGAAAATCAAATGGTTCGGAGATAAATATGTTGACTTTGTTGGAATTTATCGATCTCAAGGTCAAAGCTTCGCATTGGGACACACTACTAGCAGTGCAGCAAAAGTTCGGCCAGGATTTCAACGATCTGTTAATTCTCATGCAAAGGACCCGTCAAAAGCCACTATCTGACAGAAAGCCAATTACGCGTAGAAAGGCCATGGAATACGCCGCCCGAGTAAAAATTCAAGGTTTTCGCGTAGGTTTTGTTGGCCTGTATTCAACAGTCTTTCTGGAATGCCAAGATATAAACGGCAGTCTGACCAGCACGGATGGCTGGACGTGGGATGTGGGGGTCTCTGACCTAGCACTTTCACTTTCACCCCGTATCAGCGATCGTCAAAATACAGGTTTCAACCGCAAACAACGATCAGCGTTTGTCATTATCGATGTCAACATCTACGGTTCTAAGCCTATAGGTGGTGACAAGAGTGTTCACTTGTCAATGACCAAGATACATGCTGTGATGCAACCCTGCTCGATCGGAGAGTTCGGAGATTTTATAGATAACCTACAGGTGGGACCCATCAGCTTTTTGAATGTTGATTCGCTGAGAAACTTCAGGCGGAAATGCTGGAGCGACAAGAACAGCGAGCCCTCGAGCTCGCTGCGTTCAAAAAGAAAGCACAGAGCATCTTGGAAACATTCGATGTCAATGTTACCGACATACAATTGGAGAAGGCGTCTTGGTTGGACGACCTCATCATTGGCTTTTCGATTCAAAACGTTGGAGTTGCTTTTCCATTGACTCACGACGAAGAGCTCCAGATCTCTCGAAACAGGGCTAAAGAATCCATTGCAGTGCGAGCATTCCTCTTTTGTATCAAGACCATCGATTTTACGGCAAGTCGTGGAGAGACAGGACAAGCCACCATAGAACGCCTATCCTTCCAATTCGTGCCTAAGTAAAATATCATTTCGATGTGTAGTTTGATACTGACAGTATTCAAGGTTTAAGCAATCCTCTCCTGACGACTTCGCTGCGGACAAGCACCAAAGTCGCAACTGCCTCATATACCCAGAAATGCAAGCTCAGCTTAGGATCTCCACTTTGGGCGCGTCTAGGAAGTTGTGGATTAAAGCCACTGTCAGCGGATTTATCCTCGATGTCGACTCAACCATTCCGAACTACGTTTTTTCGTTGATCGATGTATATCGACAGGGCAAGGAACGCGTGGAGAGATTGTCTTCCATTACACCTCGAACTCCTATCTCCGCCATCTCCATCTCGGAAAGTGTCCAGCCGTCTTTAGAAAGGCATTATACGGCTGTCCCGACGTCTAATGTTTTCGCTGAACTAACTTTCCTAAGCGGCAAAGTCAGATTTTTTAGCGCATCTGCTAGCAATGAGTTCAAAAGCAGAACGCCCTTCTCGCATAAATTGGACATTTCGGATGACCAAGTTCTGGACTTTGGTGCTGAAGTATTCAACCTCCCTGTTGTCTCTGTTTGGACCGAATACAGGGCTACACCCGCATCACAAAAATTGACCAAGGGATCGGAATTGGAACCATCACTCCTCGTGTTTAAAAGTACAGTTTTCTCGAGTCAAAACACCCTTCGACCCACCTTACTCCCGTTTTTAACCGAACTTGTCTCGCAGATTGAGACTCGCTTGCGGAAAATCAGCTCTCGCACTGCCCTTCCTCCTTTCGGTGCTGAACCTGCCCCTTTCGATAGGAACCAGGAGATGGATTTTGTCTCAAGCATGCAGATCTCCTTCAGCTTGCGTATCGATAAATCTATGTTGGAGCTGACATGCCAACCGGACGTGAATGTGGTCGCCGGTCTCAATTGGGAAAGCGGTGGTTTTGTTGTCAATGTTTCTCCAGGAGCTCGAAAAGTCTTTTTCTCGGGCAGTGTCGGCGGCCTCACCATTGGTCTAAAGCACGGTTTCTTGAGTGAAGACTGTGTTAAACTAGACGCCCGCAATTTAACCTTCTCTGTTTCCTTCACCAAAACAGCACTTAATGACGGAGAATCCGCGAGTTCTGTATCAGTCGTAGTGAACACCGAGTTCCTTGGCGGAGTACGATTTTCCCGTTTGCAAGATATCTTATGTTTCAAAGCAGTATGGTTGGATCGGATTCCAATTTTGGACAGCCAAGCGGGCGTCGAACCAAGGTTTCCCATTAGATCGATTCCTGCAGAGACCACACATTCAACTAGGGGCTTCTCGACGGCGGTTCTACTTCGCATAAGGCATATCGCACTGGAAGTTGATCTCGGACAATCGGTTTCAAAACTCAATCTCAATTTGAACCAAATAATATTTAGGACGTCCCTTACAGACGACTTCAATGAAGTCTTCCTCTACATCGCCGACGTATCTATTTCGGCAAATGGGAACATCTCCGGTCATGCACGTGTACCTTCTTGTATTTTCCAAACTATGCGTCGTTCTGAGGAAGCACTCCGTGAAGAGGATCAAGGAAAGAGCTGCATGTTGGAACTCCGACTAACCAGTGGTGCCCTAATTGCTGATTTTGAATCCGATCTTCAAAAATTGCTGCATTATCGGTACGAAACATTTTTAAACATTTGTAACGTTTCTGACCTGGTTGCGACATTCCTATCAGTGCCGAACCTCTGAAGGTGGAGGTCTTTGATGATTGGTCACAAACACAAGTTGCCGTCAACGACGAATCACGGCCTGTCCATCTAACATTCACCATCTCTTGTTCTGAAATCGTAGCGGTCATTACAGTAGGAACTATTCCGAAGTTGCTGTCTTACATGAACAAGTTCAAGGCAAACCTTGATGTCCAACGCCAGGGAGCATTTAGAGAGTCTCAAACATTTCGCATTACTTGGACACCAAAACCAGACAACCCTTTATCCGCTGTTGGCGAGGCAATGCTACATTCTGCTCGGAATCGATTCAAGGAGACTGGAATCTCTCTCATTGTGAGGCAACATATGAACGTTCGCCTCGATTTGTTGCGTCTAATTGTTTTTCCCCGGACGATGAGGGATCTGGAAATAGCTCAGCTCATGGGTAAGGATGTGCGTGCTCACTTAGATGGGCTTGTCGGGTCGGACTCTCCATCAGGAAAGCGCGATCTACACCTATCTTTTGCTTCTATGGTCGTCTCGAAGTACAACAGAGCCCGCCCAGTCTACAGGCGCCTTGAAAAATCTGGTGATGAAGACGGACGAGAATGGTTGGCCGCTTTATTTCAAGACGCCGGCGAGGCAAACATTTTCGGCTTGCCTTCCATGAAAATGCACATGATCAGCGAAGAGTCGATAGGGGACTTTGCCAGAATTCTCATATATGATTTCTTCAGCACGTTCGTTCGTCGAGAAGGCATGAAAGCATTTGAGGACATTTACATCACTCTGAATATGTCCTTGTATGCCTGGCTAACTGTTCTCCGGAAGAATCTTTCTCGGGAAATGGACCAAGTGAGGGCGAGCGAAGATTGGCGAGCATCTATGAGTGCGAGTTCGACAGGAATCAGCCCTGGGCCACAACGAAAGAGGAAGGTCCCAGAGCCCCTCTCGCTTGGCGATCCTCTGTCAGGTTCCTCTAGGCAAAGTGGGGCCCTTTCTCTGTCTGGACCCCCATCTACTCACATCGCATTTCTCGAGGGGAGTCGTACTCCAGCCTCTGTGCGAGAGAATCTCGTCTCGCCTGTCTCCTTGTTGTCGGTATCCGCTTCTCCAGTACATTTTCCTGTGGCCCATGCAAGTGCCGAAGATTCTTCTATTTCCCAGCCTTCTGCCAAGAGAAAAGCGTTGATATATAAACCTCGAAATCGACAAATCGAACGGCTAACCATGAGGCAGCTGGGCGAAGCCACACCCGACGTCATGCACCCATTCTTCATGAAAAAAGCCGGATTCAGCCTTGAGGATTCTTTGCCGCAATATGTGCATGAATATGCAACTGCTCCTTTGGAAGAAATCTTGGACATCTTATTGAAACTTTACAGCAGACAGTTACTGTCTGGTGAAAACCAGAGTTCGGAGGGATTGTCAATACATAAATAGGCCAGACAGCATAACTTATTAATTTCGTCTGAAGACTAGTGTACCTGTATTTTTTAAAATTAATGCAACATCATAAGCAAATTGGATCATCGGTCTATTGGTTTTCCATTGAAAATACTGAGAAGAGCGAAGCAACCATAGAGGAGTCCAATAGGATAGGCTACTAAGAGTCTTTGATCAGACATCTGGAGGACGACAACGAAAATTCCCGAAGCAGCATAGGTTGCCCATAAAATAGATATGATGGACAGCAGGTAGCCAAAGGTTCCACTAAAACATATGAGTTGCCATAGATTGGAGAAACGGGTCAAGGTACGCACTCTAAGACCATTACAACGCTGATTGCTCCAACCCCTACCATCGGTAGTAGACAATAACCAAGGACGGAAGCAACTCGGTACGCGTCGATCCCCCGCTCAGACATTAAATTCAAGAGGGTATATAAAGAAGCCGAACCGACAAGACCTACGCCATAGATGTAATTGAAGTTTGATTTGCCAGACTATGGAACAAATCAGGTGAATGAATACGTGGACATAGACGCGACTACGTACAAGGAGCAGGCAAATACCGAAGCAAAAACAGTAGAAAACTGGACCAGCCAAGTCTGCATCGTCCATGATGTGCTCATCGACACGGCTTAGTGGATTAAGCACTGCCATCGACTTGTCACGTATGTGCGAAAAGTTTATGCCAAGTTCTGTGTTTAAAAATATAAAATAGAGAATGACCCGAGGTATGGTGTTGTACTTACCTTCTAACAGCGGTGGTTCTCCCTCAAATCCGCCTGTACCAAAAGCCGTCCACCAAGGTCCTTGCGACTGGATATTACCTCCAAAACCTGCGGGCATTGGTCCCATTGAACCCTGCACCTGACCGTCAAGACTCGGTCTTGATGAAGCGTAGTAGTCATGAGGTTGTGCGTAGAACTGCAGGGGATCTTGCGACTGTTGGTTAGGATAATATGAAGATGAGGCACCGTACGGGTTGTTCTGTTCTTGCCACATAACGATGAGGGAATGGTAAAGACGGCTATATACACGTGCTCACCATTCTATGTTGAGCATTATTTGGATCGAATCTAGTCAGACGTTCATATCACTTTTCTCGTCATGGTAAGCTCGTTTTTACTTGATTTGACATAAAAATGCTCATATTTTTATTCATTCCAGCCTCAGGTAATACGGACATAGCACTGGGTTAGCAATGTCTGATTTTTTCAAAACAGAATGAGTATATCGAGGAGCATATCAAAAGGCATGGCCGCCGTCTAGATTATTATGAAAAGAAGTGCGTATCCACGGTTTTCTCGAATCAAGTTACCGTTCGAATATCTTTTAGACGAAAACGTGAAGCTCGCGCAGCTCATAAAACTTCCGCTTTCGCTCAGAAGGCTTTTGGTCTCAAGGCCAAACTATTGCATGCTAAGCGTCATGCTGAGAAGATTCAAATGAAAAAGACGCTCAAAGCGCACGATGAGCGGAATGTTAAGCAACCAGACTCCGGGACTGTGCCCGACGGTGCGCTGCCGACTTACCTTCTCGATCGTGAAGGTCAGAGGGATGCGAAGGCTCTATCAAGTGCAATAAAGCAGAAACGGAAAGACAAAGCCGCAAAGTATGCTGTTCCGTTGCCAAAGGTTAGAGGGATTGCAGAGGATGAGATGTTTAAGGTTGTAAAGACAGGAAAAAGCAAGAGCAAGGCATGGAAACGCATGGTCACGAAAGCTACATTTGTTGGAGAGGGCTTTACAAGGAAACCTGTGAAACTGGAAAGGTTCATCCGGCCGATGGCTTTACGATACAAGAAAGCAAATGTTACCCACCGTACGCTTTTACTTCTTAATGCTTGAAGAAAGTCATTGATGCCTAATTCTTGTGCAGCCGACCTGAAGGCGACATTCCAACTGCAAATATTAGGTGTTAAGAAAAACCCGCAATCGCCTATGTACACACAACTTGGTGTTATGACCAAAGGCACCGTCATCGAGGTTAACGTTTCGGAACTTGGACTTGTTACAACAGGCGGCAAGGTTGTTTTTGGAAAATACGCGCAAATCACAAACAATCCTGAAAACGACGGCTGTATTAATGCTGTACTCCGTATGTATAGTCTCTTTTGGACTTGCGTTATAAACTCACTTACCATCACTGCAGTTGTATGACCCTTCCATGTCAGTGTACGTACACTTAGATAGAGTAGGACCAGTAGGTTTAATAACATCATATTGTCGACATTTATCAAAACACGTGACACTGACATTTGTAGGAATTTGACTCCCTTTCAAGTTGACGAAGTATTTACATTGGCAGAACATAAGCTGTCTTGCGGACTCATGAAGTCAATCCGTTGCTTTTCGTTTCTCCCAAGGCCATTACCCAAGACAATCTGGCCCATAATTACCACTCGATATGTCTCCATGAACCACCCTAAACCCCTTCCATTACCAACAGAAGACCAACGAGAGTTTGAAGAACTTTTGCGCAAAGCTCAGCTAACAACCGATTCAAATGTCGATCTTTCCGGCCATTCAGACGTACACAAGCCAATCACGCCGCAATTTGAAGGAGATGTCAACCCAGAAACTGGCGAACAGGGCGGTCCAAAGCAGGAGCCTGTTAAACAATGGGGGGCAGATTCAGGAGGCGATTGGAGTTTCAAGGGCAGGGTCAGCGACTTTTAATAAGCAAGTCCCAACCAGCAATGCAGAATGCTGCTTAAATTTGCGTTATCAGTATTTGGCGGGCAGTTCCGTCGACCTCAAAAGATCCAACCGCGATTTTTTCACATTTAAAAAGACCTCCGATACAATACATGACAAGTATGAGAATGCGAGTAGTCTTGCAATTAATTTAAATCAACAGGTGTCCTATGATTGAGGTTTGTTAACGTTGGCATATGTTCAATATCATTTCCTAATTTTTTTCGAATTGGAGTTTTTGTAGACTTGAAGGATGTTTTTGCAGAGGTAGTAGTTACAAATGTGTGAATCTCACGCATAGCTGATCGGAAGGCCAGGGCAATACAATTTTGCGGTTTTTGAGATAGATACTCGAATCTACGAAAAGGACGTCTACTACCGCCATCGCGAAATTCGTTACCGCCTGATCCCCCTTGGCTGGGGAGCTACACCACGTCCGCGTCGGGCTACATGGTTTCAGAAAAAGAATTATTACACAGACGACCCTGACGGAAATGAAGAAAACCATACCGTTGGCTGTCAAAAATAACACCAATCGAACGGCGAGAAAACAGTCAATGTTCAACCCAAAACTGAAGATCAGATACGTACCTCTCATAATCGTGGCACGTCCTCGTGCAGTTCCAATACCCCTGCCTCTCATAGCATTCGGTCCCACCCGTTTAAACCTACGACAACACCGATTAGTTTGTGTAAAAATGTCGACTGTGGTCTCAGAGAACGAATCCTAGATAGATGGAAAGAAAGGAAGAAGGACACTCACATTGGCGCGTTTTGCAACATATCCGGCACGATAAAGAAACGAATCATACTTCCCCGAATGTAAACTTGATCAAGCTGGGATACACGCCCATCCCGTCCCGTGACGGTGATGTTCTTCAAGGAGATGTTAAGATTATCCTCAGCTGATATGTTTGAAAGGATTCAGAAGCACCCGTGAATTGAAAAGAAAACGTATCAGTCAGTTTGGAAAGTGGTGTTTGCAAACAAATTACCTTCGGCGAGTTTCCCTCTATAGAGCTGACCTGTTTTTAGCTCAACTGTAATGATATGTCCTAAAGATTCGTGAAGTAGTTTGACAGGGACTCCCAAGCCTGAAGCCATGATAGTCAAGTAAGCAACTGAAAAGCGACTTCAATCAGTGATATTTGGCGCCATCGTTATTAACCAAACAAAGGAAGCGTGACTTGTTCCGAGGATAGAATAATATTTCTTGTCATTAGTGGTACGTAGTACAAATCAAAGAGGCAGGTATCCAAGTCTCAAGACAGACGATGCAGCATCACGACTTTTCTTCCAAATCGCTGAGGAAGGCAAGCCAAGTCTTTTTGTCAATCAGGCCTTGGTCTGCAAACATCTCCCTCATCAATCTGTTTAAGAAGACCAAAATGAATAGACATACAAAGGCCATCTGTATCCGTTACTACAATGTACCTCGCTCCGAGTTTCACGAATATTTGGTGAACAAGTTCCATGGGAGAGTTGTCTGCCATGGTAAGAGGGGCCTGACAAGCATTAGTGCCCGGAGTCGGCAAAACAGTCGTTCCAACTTACTTGATCCATGTAAGGGGTAAAGTCAAAGGGATCTGACTGAGGTAAGGGTTGCACAGACTCTTGCAGTGACGTGACCGAAGAAGATGCCCAATGGTGAGCGAATGCTGTATGGAAGTGGACCTCCTCGTCGACATCAGGGGGTACCAAACCTGTAAATAGACGTGTTAACGTGCTGTGATTAGGCAACCGATACGTACTCAAAGCATGATCGAGTTCATTGGAACCTATATACCCAAGCAATCGCGTACCATTGTCGTCGCCGCCTCGCTGTAGGATTGGAAACCCATTGTCGTCTGCACCTGACGAAGTGAGACTCAGAAGCTGCGCCTTCAGACTGTAGACAGTATTCTTCTGATCCACGTGGATGACTGGGACGTCTCGTTGGATCTGACGGTAAATTAGAAGATGGTATGAAGTGACATAATAGTAAACACATACTGCATCGTTTATTTGGAGATTCTGCCATAGGTATTCATGTTTAGAATCAAGGTATGGTAGTTGGTTGAGTTCGATGACAAGGTCGTAAATGCCTTTAGGCTCCAGTGCATCTGCAACAGTCTTTGCAACGAGGACAGAGAACATAACAGGAACAGCGTAAGTCAGGGTATCTGTGAGTTCAAACATAATAACCGCCAATGAAACAGTTGTTCGCTAAATGAGGGGTGAGAGACAATCCACAACAAAAGTTAGGTAATAGGTACCGTAACACCAGAGAGTGCTGCAGCGGCTCCAACCATCGCATATAACCCCGGGACAACGCCTATCATATGATCAGGCTTCAGCGAAAATTACTTATTACAATGGTTCTCACAATTAGCATCTCCTCCGCACGTCTTGAATATTCGTAAATTCGGGTAATTCATCTGCAACCATTGCATCGCTATACCCATGAGACGACCAACACATGCACCGACACCCAAAGTCGGTATAAAGATACCCGCGGGCAACTTGATACCAAAGGTAACAATCGTCAAGCCTCCCTTGACGATCATAGCGACCAAAATGGACTTGGCAATCGGCCATACTTTTTCAAAGGAACCAGGGTCAATTATGCACAAGCCAGAATGAGTATCGCCATGACATTCCTCAAAGAGGCTGTAAACGAGTTCAGTCCCACCCATCCGCGTATATGGGTTGAGAAAACAAAGCATTGAAGTCAAGAGGGTTATCTACGACCGAGTCAACCAACGACGACAAGAGAGCTCCGAATACGCACAAGGACGACTTCTGCTAACGGGTGAGCACCTAGGAACGTCGTATTACGGACGTGTTTACTCCAGCGGTAATTAAGTTTCGAAAAGTAAGCACCATACAAGCCCTAAATTCATTTTCTCTTAGAAGTCAACACGTAAAGTCAAATTAGACAAGACTTTACACCACAAATACTGATCAAGAAGAAGGGGCAGAGTTCCCAGGCATGCCAGTCCTATGATGGTCTTGACCACACGGGAGACTAGGTAGAACAACAAACAAACCTTATCATACGTGACTTGGAACAATACTAGCTTCCCAGTTCCAAAAGGATCAAGCATCTTGAGAGTGATCGCAGCAATCATGGCGCAGAAAAAGCTAGAAGAGAATTACAACCCGATCAAAAAGTAAAGAAATTGGCAGGCTAACCTCCTCCACATCACCTGTAAATAACTTCGCTCAGCAAGGAAGAACACGAAGCTAATCTCGGATTCATACCTTTGGAGGGAAAAAGTAGGATACTTCTTCCAAACTGAAGAGAGTTCCTCCAATGGGGGCACCAAATGCTACGGCAACACCAGCTGCACATGCAGCACTCAAAATTTCTCGACGTTTCGCTGCCGAGGCGTTAAATATCGCACGAGTGTAAGGACACGGACCAAATCACCTTCATTGTTTTCGTATTTAGTTGCAATACGACTTACGATATTTCCAACACAACTAGCGATGTGAACGAATGGTCCTTCTTTGCCCAAAGATAAGCCGGATGCAACAGAGAATGCCAGCCCTATAGCCTTGGTGAAAAGTGTCCTTGCACCAAGATATCCGTGGATGACGAAACCTTGTGGTGAATATTTTGTCAAGACGTGCAAATGGTACACCACGTGTATTATCTCACCCGATAGAATGGTTTTGATCTCTGGAATTCCGCTACCAGCCGCCTGGAAAGAGAGGATCAGTGCCGAAGTGCAACAGGTATCCTAGTCTGTTACATACATAATACAAAACTTTGCGTTTAGACTCAGGAATAGGCGGCAGCACTGTTCCTGATTCCTTCCGACTAACGAAAGTGGTTGATTTGGTGAGGAGTAATGTAAGAATACAGGAGACGGAGGCGAGTAGGATCTTTATTTTCAAGTAAATATATCACTTTTACCATATGGATAAATATAAGCTTACTGCGATGATGGTGTACGAGATGTATTCGACAGGGTTGTTAACGTTATCCCCGACCTGATGCCATGGTTTCCAGGCAGCACAAGGCTGTCTAATATGCGGGTTCACAAGTTCGCTTGGAGCTAAATATGGACAACAAAATCTTTTAGCTTTCCAGAATGACGTTGTGCAATACCCTTCTTTCAAATCAAAAAGAAATTGCTCGCTGCGAATCACCAAAAATGCAACAACAGCTGAGAGGAAGCCCACTATGGTGACAATGATCCATCCTATGCTCTTGTCAAACATTAGCCTTGCGCGTGACCTCAGGGATTTGCGGCGCCTGAGCCTCGAGAAACGCAAGGAGTCTTTAATGGCGTCATGAAGCCAGTCAATGGACGTGTAGGAAGTGTACCACACTCGAATTCCATTGACCCTGGCATCCGAATCGGTGACGTCCCCTTTTGCGCTGAGTAACGGTTCGTCATACATCGTTTTCGGTCGCATGCTGTAGCGAGCAAACGACAGATCGCTAAACCCACTTCTTGCGGAGTGTGGCGTGGCTTCATAAACATCGCCCAGTGTCGCTCTCCTGAAGGTATTTAGAAGTGGAAGCTTGGAGAAGCTGCCTCTTGCATTTGACCAAGAGGTCCTGTTCAAAAGTCTACGCCGCGGCAAGGGCAATGTTCCATAGAATCGGTCATTACTAGAGTGCGCTTCGAGATGAGTGGTTTCAGTAGGTGACAATCCCTCTCCGTCTGTAGGGGTATTCAGGGGGGAGGCCTGACTGCCAGCGATTGGTGACGGTACAGTTATGTAACTTGCATTACTTGTTTTACGATGTGTAGTGCGACCTCTCTCCTGACTAGGTGAATAAGAAGCCATATTAAACCTGGTATAACCAAGCAGCAGGAAGATTGCCGACAGTAAGGCAACGACGTTCGGGAGTTTCTAATGTGATTGATCGTATGTTGAAATTTCCATGTCAAATTAGGAAAACATGAACATCCATGAATTTGATTCAAACACTCAAATTTCAAAATTGAATTCGAGATGTTTCAGCAGTTACTTAGATTTATTAGTGTCGATATTCTTAACAGCGACTGTACTTGTACTTGGTATACTATTGGTAGATGTCGCTGCATTTGCGGTTGCTGCGGCCACATTTTGAGTTCTTGCCACTAAAGAATTCAAAACCATTGCCAACCCAGTCATTTGAGCGCTCTGTAACAGTGACACATTTATTTCAAGATTCAGGATAGTCCCATTGGCAGTAGACCCTCGAAGAACAGCCGCCGGTTGTGGTTGTCCTTCTGGAGGTAGTGAAGCAGCTGGAACTGGGACGATTCCAAGGGCATGTAACGCAGGTAAAGAAGCGACAGGCAATTGCACGGGAATGGCACCATTGGGTAAATACGGAGAATATGTTGTTGGTGCTACCGAAGTCGGTGTTGCAGAAAACGTTGCAACAGTTGGAGTTGGCGCTGAAGTAGGCGTAACTGCAGTACTTCCGTATGCTTGGGTGTAGGCATAGGGAAAAGGACGATAATACTGCGCTTGGACTGCAGGCATCATGGATTGGGGAGCCGAAGGGAATTGTGTCATGCGTGATGTGGAAGTAGAAGTGCGTTTTTCGCGTTCTATGCGCTCAGCTTGCGACCGAGCGTTGCGTAATTCGCTTGCAAGCCAGGCATTCTCGGCGCGGTCAGAGTCTAGAACGACCTGTGCAAGGTAGTACGCTTGGTCATCAGGAGAAGAACGCTAATAACGGTAATGGCGTCATGATCGCAACCAGACTCAAACACTTCATTATTTTACCTTCCCAGATTTAACCAAGACCTTTCGCCAACGCTCTACAATTTTCTGACGTCTCTTGAAACAATCTAAAGCAAATTTGGTGTCTGCGGAGGCGTTAAATCGGTGTTCAAAATCGAGGATAAGAATTTTCGTACCACAAATTTCTTCACAATCCTCTTTCTCTTTACCCTTTCCGGAAATTAACCTCATTAAATCATCTTTAGGTTGTTGGAATATATGGTAAGGAAGGAGGCGATTGATGACATCCAATTCATCAACGAATGACGAGTCCACATCAGCTTGTAGAACTGCTGCTTGATCTTGGGTAAGACGTTCTTTGAATCTGACGAAAAAAACATGTACAATCGCGTAATTAATGAGATTATCCAACACCTTACCTTTCTGCAGTCTCTTGTATGATATCAAGTTCTTCAGGCGTTCTCTTGGTACTCACCTCTTTCTTCAAGGAAGAAAGTGGATTGACAGTTGACTCTACGTTTGCATTAGACGTTGATATGAACGAAGTTCCCGACGAAGACGCGAGTTGATTGTATGGTACAGCAGTAACAGTTCCTTTCAGATGATAATTCGCCGCATTTTGGGCAGCAGGAGAATTGAAACAGCTTGAAAAGCCCGTCGACATCTGCAGCACAATCGGTTTGTTGAAGTTTGCACCCAGAGTTGTCACGGACACGTGACTCTCGGTTGCCCGTATACCTAATTTAAATCCTATTTTCAAGTGCAAAAGATCCAGTGCAGTGAGAAATACCAGCTAACAGAATATGTGTGATTCGTGAACAAGAACAAATCACGAATGCTTGATACCCAACACTGCATAGCCAAAATACTTTTATTGTTCCTGAGCTGCTTGCAGCTTGGCCTTGACTTCTTTGAGAAGGTCTGCTGCTCTTGTGACTTCCTCTGCATTACTAGAGGCAACAAGTTCCAGGAAATCTCGAGCCAGTGTTAGATTGCCACTTGGAAGCTTCATCTCATACTCTGAAATTTCGAGAATAGATTTCGAGTAGTCCGGTATCGGTCGAGCTGAGGGTAAAATCTGAGCATGAGAGTAAACATACACTCTGCAGCTGCACGTACAGTCAGCTTGACATATCTGAACAACGGTTTGATGGTATGCCACTGATTCTGCGTACTCTTCAAGGGTTTTATGAGCCTTGGCAAGCTTGAGATAGAGGGTGATTTCATGAGGATCTGCGGATATCAAGGCGCGTTTATAACATTCAACGGCGTCTCTCAATCTGGTTTGAAAAGGAGAAAGTCAATGCAAACTCTTGACTAGGAAATTGTACAGACCTGCCAATTTCTTCATAGCACATTCCCTCCGCTTGCCATAGTCTCACATCGTAAGGCCTGATGTTTCCGTCGTTAATTTCCGAGATGCAAATCAGGCACCCTATTTTTCTTACCTCAAGGCAGTAGCTCTCTGATAATAATGCAGTGCGTAATGATGCATGTTCAGCAATTCATATGCTTGTCCAAGCCCATACCATGCTCTATAGTCTTTTCTGTTGACATCTGCAGACAATTAGCCTTCTTTGAATGGCGCAACGAAGATCAAATCGAACTTACCTACGGCACGGCGGTACGCCTCAATGGCTGCATGTGAGTTTTTCATCTCAACATATTCATGGCCCATTAATGTCCAAGCTGCAAGGTATGTGCGATCCAACTGCGTGGCCCTCCGGAAGTACTTGACAGCTTTCTCATGCTCAGAACGCAGGGAGTAGTGATTGCCTAATTATCGCTCGTGGTTGCGTCTTTGCGACTGTTCGGGATGGCTCACTCACCGATGAGACAACACACTTCTGGGCGATCCCTGTCAAGTGCAAGGAAATCGTGAGCAATTTTCGAGAGTTTTAACTGATTATCCGTGACATAAAGAATATTGGAGTAAATGTCGATGTCGTCTATGCGCTCGGGATCGATAGCTAGAATTTTGTTGAACTGAACCTCAGCCTGGCCAAACTCTAATGACATCACAATAGGCTCAGAAATACAAAAGAATAATCCAGACCAACCATGGAGATGATATAGGACGTGTGCTCGCATCGCCATAAGCCACAGGCTGTTCGGAAAGAAGTCGGGACCAAGTAAACGATCGCAAATCTGCAGTTCGTTCTCTGAGGGATTGTGGAGCTCATTCAGAGTCTTAATTTGGAACATCTGCACAAGGGGATGGTCCGGAGGCAAGGGAATCAATTGAATCAAAGATGATAACTAAAGTGGTGGTCAGAAATGAAATCGATTGAGTAGACTCAGACAACCTCTTCCCCATCAGCAACGCAACTTGCTAGTAGGGTCCATGCTGACCAGTTCCATTTGAACCCTGCTATTGAGAGCAACGCATTTTCAATAGCCTCTTCACGTCTCGACAATCGTGATAATAACAAAGCCTTTCTTGAATAATACAGATCAGTGTGGAGGTTTTTGTCAGCCAGACTCAACGTACAAAAAAAGCAGCCATGGATCAATCGCATCCTTAACAAGTTCAAAAAGCTCTCCCAAAGACTGATTAATCGGTATTGGGGGTTGATGTCGGTTGTCTATAGAACATTTTAGTTACAAGGTTATGAAGGAAGAGGCATCGTACTGTCGAGTTTGTGCCAATCTCTTTGTGCTTTCCTTTCACTTGCCTGTCACCAAAAGGGGGTTTAAATCTTGTGGAAATTATTCAAATTTCAAACACTCACAATGAACTTACAATATATACTGAGAAACGTGGCTTTGGAACTTTTGCAATCCCTTAACAAGTGGATGACATGCGCGAAGTTCCTTGTCTCGAAGCAAGCGCGAGCAGCCTGAAATACATCTTCCTCCTCCACTTCTAGAGTGGACTCTGTAGTTCTCATGGCTTCCCATGTGGGATACGAAGGGTAAATATGTGGATCAACTGCAGGTACAATCTGAACGGCTGGTTGAGAGAGGGTCTTTGTAGCAATAGGAGATTGGCTCGCAAATGCTGAGATAGGCTGTGTGGATGGTGATCTTGCCGGAGTCGAAGTTAAAAAAGCAGATATTGGATGGGTAGTTGTGAACTTCCTCTTCAAAGATGGAATAGATAGCAAAAGTTCTGAACACCTAAATTGATTCGATGAAGCAATTCACTTTTGCAATGGTGAACAACACACCATTTCGCGGCCACTACCAGGCCCCTATCTAAACATTCCTTTGCCGCGACACGTACTTCAGACGCGCATTGCGTATCAATCGACGTGGACGACGACATCCCGCAGTCTGTTGATAATAAACTGGAGAGACGGCAAAGCGCGGACCGGTTCGCAAATGTTCCACATTGCAACATTTACAGCCATGGGCAGAACTTAGGGCGCGGGAGGTTTTTTTTCAAAATCAGCAATTTTTTGATGGGGCGAGCTCAGGCT
>QDKV01005290.1_pt1 | contig 46184 bp, 60 predicted proteins | sample 1861101 | NCBI WGS metagenome assembly QDKV01 (sample SAMN04275158, study PRJNA302643) | Fungus metagenome, whole genome shotgun sequencing project. | isolation source: fruitbody | host: Mallocybe terrigena | place: Sweden | collected 2013
GCCACAAGACCGCAGTCACTCCCGGAACTGATGAAATACCCAACGAGAAGCTACTTCTGGCGCAACCAGAAGAGCAGGGGGAGAATAGGGGTAAGGATGACAATTCCGAGGAGGGATGACACAAAGTCTGTCCCAGTACAGCGGACGACACTAAGTCTATCCGGCATCCCTACACCAATCAAATCCCCACGCAAGTCGCATTGAAGCTGACGGACCCTAACACAACCCCACTGAAGGATCAGTACCCGTCCAACATAGCCGAAATTGCGACAACGAAAAACTTACGGAGTTTGACCAAAGAGAAGATTATGAAGGAGAAAGGGGTTCTTACGAATGCGAAAGGCTTCGGAGGACTGACGCCGAGGTCTGCCAGCATGGCGCCGCCAGCTCGAAGAGACTGGCCGGCGATATCCGAAGGAAAGAATAATCGCAAACGGCGAATAAAAAAAGCTCGCGTCGGAAAATATTTTACAACTAGTATGAGGATGCTGAACAAAATTTTGGGTGCTCAGCATCAGTGCAGAAAGGTATCAGACATGACATAAAATGTGACAGACAAAGCAGTTGTGATTGTAAATAAAAATTATTTTGCCCTTGTTTTACGAGCCTCCTCCCGAAGTTGGTCCATCAGCGTACTGTTCAGCTTTTTGTCTTCTTTGGACTCTTCACATACACATAGGTGAGATATATCAAGTTCAAGTTTCTTCCCTGTCAGCTTGTCCACATGTCCTGCTTTTCTATGCACAACAGCCAAGATCACAATCGCCTTCTCAGCCTCATATCGATGGTGAATTCGTCGGACATACTTGCCACGATCATCTCCTTTAATAATAATCAACAAACCATTGTCGCGCGTAGGATTTGGATGCTTCGCAGTAACCCACTCTGTCTCCAGGTCTTTTGATGTCTTGTATACCGTGTATCGGATGACAAGATGGTCATGTGCTGACTGAACAGAAACAGTGAGCTCTTTGTTATTGAACCCTGCACCATTAACATAGACTCTGAGTCGAGCATCGAGAAGTTCGGGTTGCAGTAACACATGTTGAGTTTCGGTAGTGTTGGAGGAAGGACAGCTGGGACTTGGGGGAGAGCACCGTGACGGAGAGCCAGGTTGGGGTGTACGAGAAGACGGAGAGCCAGGTTGGGGTGTACGAGAAGACGGAGAGCCAAGTCGGGGTGTGCGAGAAGACGGAGAGCCAGGTTGGGATGAATGAGAAGACGGAGAGCCAAGTTGGGGTGTATGAGAAGACGGAGAGCCAGGTCGGGGTGTGCGAGAAGACGGATCCCATGCAGGAGTTGATGAAAATGATTGCTCAGGCATTGGGGTACTGCTGCCGAGACTCAGAGTGCTACTACTAGAGATCTGTGCATGTACAGGAAGATGTAATGCAACGGGTTTGGATCCGTGGTTATGAGGCATGAAGATTTCGCTCTTTGGAGTTGCATAGTCATACAACTTAACAAGACGGCTGTTGATCATACTCAGTAGTTATTCGACTGCCAGTTCAGAGTTGCATACCTTGCTTCTATGACACTGTCATAGTCTAAGGCTATCGACTCAACCATTGTCAGTGACTCGAGCTGAATCACGACCCTGAGTCCACTGCTTGTTGACTGATTACAAAGGACATCTCTAACGATTCCTCGATGAGCTCTGAGGGGATGTCGTGTAGCGATGATAATCACTGTCATATTGATCCACGGAACCCGATCGGACCGTGGAATAGCAACCAGAGGGCGAGGTTTTCTTCCAAGCACGAAAGGCACGGCGGTGTGCACCAATAGATTTTCATGGACCTCTAATGTCTGAAGGAAATGAGCACATCGGAAGAACCTTGAGAGTCAAGCCTATCTCCGACATACCTCAGTATTGCTAGGCAATGTATTTGCCTTGTCGTGGACCAGAACAATGGTCACTGAATGCTGAATCTCCCATTCTTCTGCAAACCCGATTACCCATCCCGCCAGACCTTGATGTACCCCTCCAGTGACTTTGACAAAATCCGATACACGTAGAATTTTATGAATGTGTACCCACGGAGCATTGACGACATCCTCTCTGGAGGCGAGGTCCACATCTGCTGATTCAGCCCTAATGGTCCTGATGGTCCCCTTCTTCTTTTTATCATCATACAGATAAACCTCATCACCTTCGGAGAAATGCCATTCTGAGGGCCTAGGAAACGTAAACGCCGACTCCCTCAATCTCAGATGTTGACTTTTCCAAAAAAGGGAGAACAGATCCAAAGGCATGCAGGAAACAGCGGTTGAAACCGAATAAAAGTTGTATGACTTGACAATCAATCCATACTCGAAAGTGTAACGTGTAAAAGTGTACACATTCTCCGTGACACGATCAGGCATGACACCGTAGCGTTGGCAGATAGATTCGTAGTCGAATAATGCGGGCACGGGGCGGAGGCGGGAGCGTTTTCTTTTTGGGGGTATATTCTGACTCGGAGGAGGTGGAAGGCGAGGAATCAGGAGAATGCGAACGCCCCAAGATTCAGCGGACAGTACGTAGCCCACGTCTCCTTTGTAAACTCCTTTGCAAACCTGAACCCATTTTCCAATGTAATCCGGCTGCAAAAACCGACGCATCTCCAGTAATTTCATCCCATCCCCGTGAGTAATCATTTGGCAGTCGAAGCGAACGACTCCAGGTGTGATTTTGAGCAGGTTACGCAGCTGTTCGTTCATTGTGGCCTCCAAATACACCCAACCCCTTAGCCCGGCAGGTGCAAAGGCTGCTCGTATTTCGTGACGTGGTACTGTCTTCTGTGCCAAGAAAAAAACAACTCTCTCTTCCATTCCCACCTAGAAAAATTAATAAAAAAGGTTAGATACACGAATTGAGACCAACATCACCCTGCAACGAATCCGCCACAACGGGTAATCAGCATCCCCGGGCGAACGGTAAATATTATCGAGAACGGAGGACATTCCGGGATGCACCTCAAGTGGCCGACTAATTGCAGAGTTGTTTTCCACGACGCGAGCTCTAGGGCCATATCGCTCCTCAAGTGAAGAGATCAAGTTGGTCCAGCAGCCGTCACCGATAGAATCCACGTCCTCGTCGATAAAGTGTTTCCAAGGTGTGTATTGTGTGCCGACGGTAGGCTCGTCTTCGATGAACCCGTCTAGAAATGATAGTATCCGTGAGTAGGTATTCAGAAACTTAAGAGTAGTGCAGGCACACCATTGTCCATCTCGTCTTCCTCATCATCTTCGTCATCACTATCTCCCACCCTCGCTTCGATATCGACGAACTGCGAGACGGCTTTGCATACACGTTTCATGTCTTTCCTCAATGATCTGCAGATATTAAAAGTACGTTTAATTTCTACAATGTAACTAATCTCACCACTCACAGTGTGTTCGATAGTGAAGGTAAGAAGAAGAGTGGAAAGGCGTGAAAATATGCAATGCCGGTCCCCTTGATGACAAACGGACCGACTACCCGACGTTGCAACAAATTGTGTTGATATGATGGCACACCACATTTTCACACACCTTTCCTCTCATCATCGCACCACCAACATCCCTCATCCCTCCATTGGTAAAGTCGAGTAGAATAAATTAGTTAGCATTACAATCAAAATAGACGTCAGTGAAAATTTGAGGAAATCTCAAAAGGATTGACATAGAGTTCGTCTCCTCATATTTTGGCAAGCGTGGTCACCATGCGTCTACACTAACAGCTACGTCTGCTATTGACGACTGCAAACTTCTAGATGACTCAAAGGATCAGTGGAACGAGTAGTCCGGGCACTTGGTTAGGGCCGGAATCCCAAAGCGACCGCGTCGGTTTCCGCTTCGTCGCACTGTCAATTAGAATATTCATCAAATTGTTGGAAAAATTATAGTCTCTTGCTGGAAGTCCAGGCTTCTGTTGAAACCAGCGAAAATGTGGATATGCCACACCACCTATACCGATACCTCCCTCAGAACCAACTTGAATGCCCCTCCCCATGTCCGGGTCCCAGACCATATTACAAAATGCTGTGGTTGTCAAGTGAGTCCGAAAAGGTATAAGGATTCCATGGTGCACCTCTGCGGGAGAAAGCGACCACGTCACTTTCGAAGAACACGTTGAATGACTTGTCGAGTCAAATGAGGATATAAAGTTCTTGTCTGACGCATCCCCTTCTTTATTATCTCATCATAATCATCAGTTCCTTCATGCCTCGTAGATCCTTGGGGAAGAGTATTCCATCCGTGCCACAAGTAATCGATGTCCTCGAAAACGGTACTGAGAGGAAGTACGTATTTTTACTATGCCATGGTTCTAATGCAATCGCTGATCATTCCTAATTTGGTAGACAAAAGGAGATTCTCGCTCCATTTCTGTCTGCTGCACGGATGATCCCTCTACGTGTTGATATCTGGCATAACCTTGAGCGAATTTTTTTAGCAGGGGTATCTGGCGAGGAAGGCGAGGTTGAAGCTGACAGGTATGCTCCACATTCTTCTCTTTTTTATGTTAATATATAATTTTTCATAGCGGATTTACCACCGAAGAAAAGGAATTATATGCACGCATTCTTGACTTGATTCCGATCTTTGTGTCTGTTATCGAAGAATGCACTGAAGAACGGGCATTCGAGCAGTTTGTGAAATTGGTACGCATACATTCATGTTTTTATATATAAATGCTATTAAATGTGGTAACTAGATTAGTGAGAGCGCACTCAACTCACGTACCAGCGATATGCATACGGTCAAAGACAAAGTTCTTCTCTATATACCTGCAACAACCCCGTTGACACGTTTGAAACTCGATTTGGCCGTGAGCACTGATCTAAAAGCTAAACGCGGGTGGAACGATCCTCAGTGCGCGTCGCTTCTGATTCCTCCAAGGTTTCAAGATGAGTTTTTTGCTGATCCATTGTAAGTACTTTCGGTTAACTTGCACCTTGCAGACCTGACTTTAAGTTTGATTCAGGACCTTTATGTCCAAGGCTCGAAGCTCTCAAATCAAGATTCGTGCAACCGAATTTCCGTCATTCTTGTATGCCGATGCTTCAAAGTTTGACAAGGACAAGCCTCACCGAGGTCTTCTGAGGGGTCCAATCCTTGTCCGTGTAAGTTTTTGTTCATTTTCTGTGTTCTTATTACCACTCAATTGATTTTTAGGTTTTCCGATGTATTTTCACTGGCCCAAGCACAGCAATGCAGAAGGATACTCGAAATCCTTCAAAATCACAAGCAGAGATCCATAATATTATGTCGGTTGAACCTTTTGGCATAGTTTATGCTGCTGTTCTTGTACGTTGTTTTCTACTGGTCTTGTTCCCATCTCAATCATGCCAGACCCGGCAGGCTCTTTCGTCAACGGCATGGGGCCCAAAGGATCTTCACTTCGATTACAGGGTGTTTACCGAGCAACTTTTCAGTCTGTTCAAGGATGGCGACAATCCCTGGGTGAAGAAACTGCTTAGCTGGTGGAATCGGTGTGTGATCTTTCTGCGTATACTAATCGTTCGGTAAAAATAAGTTTTCTAGGCAAGTCTGTTTCAGAAAGGTCAAGAATAGCACCTTTGATGATATCGACGACTCTGGGGATGACGAAAACGTCGTATCAGTTAACGATCTCCTCGCTCAGGCTGCAAAAGATCCTGACAGCGATGGGAATACCAGTGATGAAGAGCTTCAAGTTGGATCCCCCCTTTCTGCAGGTAGCGCTCTTGCACCCGCTAATACCACCTTTCGTAACACCCTTCTCTGTATTTTTCATGACACAGCTCAGGCCGCTCGAGACCGCTTGAGTGCTCATGAAGACGAACAGGCAGTTTCATCAGCATTACCCCCATCACTACCGTCATTGCCACCGATGTTGGCCACCCTATCTCAAACCACCATGACATCAACTTCCTCAATGCAGAGCCAATCCCTTGGTCAGCGCTCTAGTAACGAAGACCCTAACCGGGATGATCTGACACATCCAACATCTTCGGCTGGAATTAATTCGAATGGAAAGCGTCCACACAGTCAGCTACCGGTACACGACAAGGAGAACCTGGAACATCCATTACCGCCAGTCCATGTATCAAACAAGAAACCGAGAGGTGGTGGTCCAACCATGGCAGGAAGGGGTGGACATCGTAAGAAATGAATCCTATTATTCGCTCATCATCCTATTCAATTTGTAATGGATTCCTGTGTTGTCATGTAAAGATTGCTGGTATATATTGATATGATTGTCACAATTATGAGTTATGATAAGTCCTATAGTGGTGGCCATCCCTCAAAATGGATTGGCAAGTTAAGAGGATTCACCATTTTTTTCGTGTCGTCGTGCCTTTTACGGTACACAAGCCTTTTCGGTTTTGCAATCCATGCAATCCCTCAAAACAGGTGGACAAGTTATGAGGCTTATCCATCTTTTCAGCATCATCACTCTGGTCCTGCCTTGTATGGTACACAAGCCTTTTAGGGTTTGCAAACCATGCAATCCCTCAAAATGGATTGGCAAGTTATGAGGGCTCACCAGTTTTTTTCATGTCTTTGTTCTTACACTGCCTTATATGGTACACAAGCCTTTTTGATTTTGCAATTCATGCAATCCCTCAAAACAGATGGACAAGTTATGAGACTTATCCATCTTTTCAGCATCATCACTCTGGTACTGCCTTGTACGGTATGCAAGCCTTGTTGGCATCAGAATTCTTAGGGTATCTTATAAGAAATCCATCCATTTTGAGGCACCTTGCAAGGGTGCATAAACCTTACAGCCATTATGACAGATTTTAACACCTGGTTAGGAATTTTTGCCCCTTATATTGCATATGCTTCTTGGCTGTCTAGAATATATAATTTTCTCAAGGAAAAGTGAGGATGAAGCAACAACAAGCCCCCATGTTGAAAAATACATAGTCTTTCACCACCCTGTCACGCAGAAATAACGCTTTTGATTGCAGAATTCTGTGATCCAATGTCGGGAAGTTGCGTGGTCAGTGGTGAAGTTGACATGAGAGTGCGGATAAAAATAGCACAGTTGTTGGAGCTTCAAATATAGTGCTTGAAAGTCCGGTCCAGTCCGGTCTTTTGCCCATTTTTGGAAAGACCGAGACCGAGACCGGTCTATAAATATCCTGAGATGTCAAAAGACCGGACTGGACCGCTTAAGACCGGTTTTTTTCGGTCTAGACCAGTTTTTAGACCGGTCTCAGTCTTAACTGGTTTAAACCGGTCTAAGACCGGTCTTTTAAATATTTTTGCATTGGTAGAAAGTTTTTAATAGATATAAGCTTTATTTTAAGCCCAAGAACATCCGAAATGGTTTACAATTCACAAAGATATGAAGGTTTTCAAAAGTTCTACCCATTCTTACCCGATCTTGACAAAAATTTGAATATCTCAGTCAGTTTTTCATCAATTTGCATGGTCTTTAGCCGTTTTTGAAGGGGTAATTAGGGGGTACCAAAGACCGGTCTGAACCGGTCTGAACTGGTCCAAATAGACCGGTCTTTTTCCGGTCTTTGATTTTTAAATATGAAAGACCAAGACTGCAGTCCGGTCTTTTTTCCGGTCCAGTCTGGTCCAGTTCCGGTCTTTTTCCAGTCTTAAGACCGGACTTTCAAACACTATTCAAATATGTTGGTGAAATGTCACGGTGAGCCAGAAAACCACAATCCGCCCTATGATCATGGTAAAACTACTCTCAGTCTATGGGAAATATATACTGATGCTATGAGAGAAAAAATGGGAAGAATCGATTCACTCCTCATATCTGAATGTCAAATTTTTGAATTTCACCACCCATATTGTAGCTCCTACTGACATCAACCACAAGCAAAAATTAGGGGAAAAGTGGAGCAGTATCCTTAATACTTATGAGCTCTCAGATTGTCAATTTGAAAGTTGTTGAGGGTGTTTTGGGTCTAAGTGTTATCAGTGTGGTGGTGAAACACTGGTACCCGTGGTAAAACACCCGCTCCATGATAGTATCTGTCGCAATTCACATCACACCACCCTTTTGCGTTGTAAATTCCCACCCCCTGGGTTCCAGTGACAGCTGAAAACAGCTACACTACAGTTGACCTCACACTCTTCGACCTCCCACAACTAAACCCTCGTTCTAGGAAAATCCTCCTCTTTCGTGACGAGTATAGACTTGCCTACAACACCATATGTGAGATGGCGAATCGATGTAGATGTATCTATCTGGTTACTGGCCAGCCGGGAATTGGTGGGTCAGATTTTCACCATCCGAGACATCAACTAATTCAGTCAATAGGGAAAACATTTTTCTTGTTGGGCCTTCTGGTCCATCTACTCCGGGAGCGGATACCTGTCGCGCTCCAAATCGACGCCAAGAAATTTGTCTTCTTCAACAATCATGGCGCACGTATAAAACCGATTCAACATACGCCTCTGCCATTCCACAAGGTGCGTGGACTCTTTCCGATTTATCAGGGGCAGAGAAAGATTGACAGAACAAAGTGTTAGAGTCCGTATTGTCAAAAGTAGTCATAGAGGAATAAAGAATTTTGAGTACTCCCACTCTTCTGTTTCTTAGAGGGTTTGGCAAGGAAATGTCTCAGGGAGAATGGAGTTTACAACGTGGATACTTGGGCAAGAGGAACACAAGCTGGTTGCCAGGCCTCCATGTCCCTTTGCTGAATGAACTCACTACAAACAGTTCAGTACCACAGTAAGACAGAAGGAATAAGAAATTTGATTTACTTGTAACAAAGCCCATCCAGGACTGTGTCTGAGGAGCAAATGTCCCGACAATCTATCATATCTGTGAGATGTCCAAGACCAAGGCTATCCAATGGGAGGATCATGTGCAAGCTGATGGGATATTGTTGCCGCAGATGCACAACCGCAGGGATAATGTATTTTGTGACCATGCAGCCCACCACCGTGTCTGGTAATGAGTTCAGAAGGATATACAAATGACAGATAATGTGCCTACCAGGAGGACAACGAATGAGCTTTGCAATACTCCCACACATAGTCCTGTTAACCTTTCGTAAGTCTGCACGTATCCAGCTGCAAGCCATGAAAATCAGCATGTAGAATGAGCCAGCGCCACAGAGAGCGGCCGTCTTCAATCCATCCTCAAAGTAGCGGTTCAAGGTTCGAGGCTGCTTGATATCATGTTCGGCATCAGAATTTTTTAATTCGGCGACGATGCGTTTGAAAATGGTGTATTTAGCCTCCTCAGTAGCAATCATTTCTCTGAAAGAATGAGGTGAGACGACGCATACATTTGGCCTGGAGCAACACACCGGTTCATTTGACAGGAAAAAATCAGAACATTTAGCCAATAGTTCAGTTGCACGCATGCCTCAATAACCTCAGCTTTCTGACACCGCCTAGCCAACGTCGCCAGTAAAACCACTCTTCCACCTTCAGGCTGCAGGGGCTCCGCCGCCACTGTCGAACCTTGAAGGACTTGAACAACCGCATCCACGCTGGAGATAATTTCAGAATCAGCCAATGGCAGAAGGCAATCCCTTGCCACAGAGGAAAGAGCGGACACGATGTTCACAGCTTCGCTGCTGAGGACCGCCTTCTCTGCAACAGGACCTGGCAGTGCCTCTAATTCTCTTTCAACGTCACCAATGTCCCTGGCGTTTAGACCATTATCATTGTCCAAGTCATTCTGATCACCTAAACCCTCAGGACTCAGCCTATGGTTGAATCGACGAGTTTGTGATGAGTTCTGCTTTTTACGGCTTGCACGGGCTTTACGACCTCCTCCCGCACACGAATCCTTAGCATGATTAATCCCGCCCCCTCCATTTCCCCCAATCCTAGACTGAGTACCAAAGCAAAGTCCTCCGTTTGAGGGGGCAAGAGAATGCTCAAAGGAGAGAAGATCTGTGGTGCAAACAAGACCACCATCCGAGCCGTGAAAATCATAACCGGAGGTCAATGTGGAACAAGTGGGCGAGGTTGGTATGGGAGAGGAGAATCGGCGCAGCGTCACGGTGTAGCTTTCTAACTCCCTTTGCCAAGAGAAGATTCCGGTAGGGTCAATGCCTGTCAGTTGACCGAAGGTCGATTCGCAAGAGTCCTGACACCGTGATGTGAGCCTGAAAGTATAGGACAAAAGACGCAGAAACGTCCCAGAGAGTCATTGCTTACCGCAGTAACCTCCCTATCTACGGGTGCCGAGGCCAGCAGGCCCACCAACCGCCCGTGCAAGCGGATCAGAACATCAGGCAGTGCTGCCAGGCGCTCAAGAGCCCGAAGAAGCGCAAAGAGCTCCGCATACTCTAGACGAACCGTGATCATTGGAATACGACTCTTAAGTTTGGTCTTGGATCACCGATCAGGCCTTAGTAGGCCTTAGAGCTAATACTAATAGGCCTCGCTTCATAATGAAAGCTGACGGCGTGGTCTCACGCCCATGTGACCACGCCAAGTCTCGAGCGCGTTAGAGGAATGAATTGTAATAAGCATTTAGTGTTGTGGAAAAAAGTCGGTGGGGTGCATGTAAATAAGTATCTAAGGTCTAGCACGGGTACAGGCTGCCCGGGTCATCCGCAGGTCACACCCGCAGGTCAACGGCAGGTCACCCATCACACCGGGTACGGTCAGAATCTTAGAATTTTGCAGTTACCCGCAGGTACCCGTGGGTCAGGTTTAATTAGTACCCATTGAAGTATGCGAAAAAAAAAAGATAAATATATAATCAACCATCACGGAGTTCGAATCTTATCCTCTCCTCTGCCACTCTGCGCCTATGATAGTCAACTGTTGTGTTATTGAGCTCGGTTTTCTCTTCTTCTCCCTCTATCTATACTAGCCTTGACTTACTGTGTCGCTTTCCCTCTCAATACGACTAGGTCTTTGCCAAAACATGATGTGGGAGGGCCCCTAGTAGGTCTATGCAGCCACAAGAATGCAATTAACCCTGAATCAACTACAACCGGATAGAATCTTTGATACCCCTTTATGTGTTTGCCTAACTTTTCGAGGTTATTCTCCTTTTTTTTCTGGTATAAAAGGCAATTGTATTTTTAATCCATCTCCAAGCTTTCGAAAATGTGCTCGGAGTGCTCCATGATTTCCTCGAATTTGTTCACTATATTTGTTCTTGGAACAAAACGGCCATCTGTTTCAGTTTGTGAGTTGTATTTCCTGGCCATGAAGCAATTTCGACTGATGGTCTTCCGTAGCCGTTACGTGGGACACTACAGTCTCTGATATACTTTTGTGCCTTCGTTGTCGCCGTCCGGGAGGGGTGTTGTCTTCCAGTAAGTTGTAACTACACTTCTTATTATTATCTAACCGCTTTTTTAGGTTCAAGCCCTACAACGCCAAGAACTTCGCGAAGCAGTTCTTCGAATTTATCACCTGATTCACCGTCAAAAAATACACGATCCTCAAAGAATAGTAAAAATCCTGTGGTTCTTGTGTCTCCAACAAAACGGCGAAAGATCCTTCAGTCGGACCGTGATTTAGATGGTATGTTTTTGTTCAAACTTCAAACTAACTAGTAGTAATGACAACTTCTCACTTTTTTAGCCTCCTCAGTGGATGCAGAACTCGCTTTCTCAGGTGGTCGACTCCAAGTCGGTCACTTGCAACACGCCACAAGCTCACAGACCTTCAAGGCGCGTGTTGCCCTTGCGTCTTGGATCAACACACCATTCTTACCTCCTGGTACACCAGCGTCAATGATTGCAGAAGCGTTGCGCAAGTCAAAGGCAAAATCAAATAGAAAGGGAAAGGGAAAAGAAGTGATTGTTGTTGATATTCCCTCAGATTCAGATGGCAGTGGCTTGGACAGTGATTAGAGCCTAGAGGTCATATTTGATATGTTGATATTATTCTAGTACTGTAACAGCTTCAGCTACATAGACTTTTTGCCCAATGAACCCACAGGTACCCGCAGGTGCCCGCAGGTACACCTGCAGGTTGTATCCGTACCCGTTGGGTCTGACCCGGGCGGGTACGGTCATGACCCTCTCTTTCCCAAAACCCACGGGTTTTGACCCGGATATGACCCGGATGACCCGTGCTAGACCTTAGATGAGACCAAAACCGCAAACACTGCGAACCCGAACAAGTTTGATCCACAAACCTCATCTGGCCCGTGCACCGGCGCCTATTTCGCTGGAGGACCTTTCACACATTGTCTTTCCCATTTCTTTATACAAACCATGAATGACCATGATCCAAAACGTATTGCAAGACTCAACAAAGTCTTCCAAACTGTTATCTCAGGGAAGACTTCAATATCGCCGTCGAATGCACCACTCTTTTTAGAAGCTATATCCAAGCACTCAAATCACACTGAATGCTTCACGGCCATTGTGACGAGTTCATCCGGGCTCCAAGCGCTTCAGAATTCTCTCCAATACGATTTATCCCCAAAGTTTTTCAACTCACAAGTACTTGCACTCGTTCGTTCCCTTCAGGACAAGGAGTTAGCAGCAATCAACAATGGATTTGTCCTCACCGACATCATAACCAAACTTTCCGCGGTCAACATCTTCTGGATGGAGTTTCTTAAAGTATATATGGAAGGCGACCTGGATGAAGGGGGGATCCTATCTTTCGGGTGGCTCTTGTGACGGCTCTGTCTTTTGTCATCTGGAGCTCCTTCAAAGGTTGTCAGCGACGCCGACATGACGAAAATTACCCAGCAACTCACGAGTTCTATGAACGACGAAATATGCTACATTGGTCGTAAGATTCGAGATGTCCGGACAACTTCACAGCCCATCGACACTGTCGATATGTTGTCTTCAGCACCTGGCGGCAGGCACGACAATGATTATGCTGATTTCCGTCAAATCTCGATCATGCCAACTCAATTGGAAATACAATGTACCTCTGAAGCCTTTTTACGCCCTTCGAGCTTCCTTGAGGATCCTGCAACCGAACCTTACAGGGTTGCCATGCACTTGGATAATCAGTTTCGTCTTCTGCGCGAAGAAATGATATCTGAGATGAAGGAGGAGTTTTACGTTGCAACGGGAAAGAAGAAGGGTCACCACAGAGGGGTGAAAATTAATGGCCTCAGTCTTATCGGGATCGAATGCGGGCCAGAAGGGAAAAGAGACAAGTGGGGTCTGGTCTGCGAATGCGACGAGGATCTTCCCCAGTTAGAGAAATGCAAAGGGAAGAAAGAGCGGCTGGCGTACCTGACCGATAAATCGAATTTCTTCAAACATCAATCGCTAATTTGTTTATTAGCCGGTAAGAACATCATCGGCTTTGCAACCATCAACCGCGACGAGCAGCGCTTGATCAAAAATCCGCCTCAGATCGTTCTTCAATTTGAAGATGCACAGAGCATCAAAAGAGTGTTATACAACTTCAAATTGCAGAACGAGCTTACGCTCATTCAGATCAACACTGCCGTCTTTGCATTTGAACCTGTTCTCAACGGACTTCAACAGGCTAAAACTCTTCCTCTTTCCTCGGAACTCCTTCTGTGGAAACAAGATGACCTTACAGAAGTGGAGGTTCAAGCGAATATAATAGTCCAGGCTCTGCGATTGGACCCAAGGATGAATCTTAAACCCATTTTGAACACTCCAAAGGATATCAAACTCGACTCGTCATAGGCGCGATCCCTCATCTCTGGCCTGACGCGGAAAGTAGCTTTGATCCAAGGACCTCCAGGTGCGAATTCTCCCTTTCTTCTTAGTAAATCTTCACTAACTTTGTCAGGAACCGGAAAATCCTTTATCGGTACGCTGGTTGCGAAAGCGATTCACGATTTCACAGAGCAGACCATTCTTGTCGTTTGTTACACGAATCATGCTCTCGATGACATACTTGAGGGTCTCCTGGACATTGGAATTCCAGAAACTAGCATGCTACGGTTAGGTGGAAAATCTACTCCTCGCACTGAGCCGTTAACGTTGAGCAAACAAGCCCGAGGATCGAGCCGGTCTCGAAGTGAATGGCAATACATTGATGAATTCCGAGCTCAACTCGAGGCCTTGCAGTCGAAATTCGACTCTGCTTTTTCTCAATTCATGTCTTCCAATGTTCGGTTGGAAGATATATTGGACCTCCTGGAATTCGAAGAGGCAGAGTCTAATCCGAGTTTTCACAAAGCATTCGAAGTTCCTGCTTCAGAGGATGGTTTTCAAGTAGTTGGATCAGATAACAAGGCAGTAGGTCCGGACTATCTACTGGATCGCTGGGCTAGTGGTCAGGATGCGGGCGTTTTTATCTCAACTGTTTGTGAATCAGAGGATTGTAAGGCGGTCTGGGATATTCCGCCTCAGGTACGGAAAGAGCACTTGAATCGATGGAAAGATGCTCTGTTGCGGGAATCCATCGATGAGGTTCAGGGTCTAGCAAAGGAATACAATAGTTGCCATCAGCGTCTCACTCAGGCTCGTCGTTCAGACACGGCTGGTACCCTTCAGAACAAACGCATCGTTGGCTGCACCACTACTGCAGCTGCGAAATACCGAGAAGAAATCCAAATTTTCAATCCCAACGTTCTATTAGTCGAAGAGGCTGGTGAGATCCTTGAAAGCCACGTCCTTACTTCTCTTGGACCGCAAACGTCTCAAATGATTCTGATAGGGGATCACAAGTAAGTTCTTATTGCAAAGACGGGTTTTGATAATTTTTTTTTTACAACTCATATTTGTCAGACAACTTCGACCCAAAGTCAATGACTATAAGCTTACGGTTGAGAAAGGAGATGGTTTCGATTTAAACCGCTCACTCTTTGAACGCCTTATCTTGAAAGAATATCCACACGAGAGTTTGTCACAGCAACATCGGATGCGACCTGAGATCTCAGCTCTCATCCGCCGTCTTACATACCCGGAGCTTGTGGATGCACCAAAGACTCAAAACAGGCCTCATATTCGTGGCGTACAGGATTTCATTGTCTTTATCAATCACGAACACCATGAGGACGAGTTCAAACAACTTGCTGATCGCAGGGACATGGCCTCGACCTCGTCCAAACAGAATTCATACGAGGCAACAATGATCCTCAAGATCGTTCGTTATTTAGGTCAACAGGGCTATGGAACAAATGAACTTGTCGTGCTCACACCATATCTTGGACAACTTCAAAAACTTCGCGAATCACTGAAGAAGGAGAACGACCCTATTCTAAATGATCTCGACTCTTACGAACTTATTCGAGCGGGCCTCATTGACCCGGCTGCGGGTAAATTGAAAAAGAATCCGATCCGTCTAGCTACAATCGGTTAGAACCTTTCTTTTCGTTGAACCCACCAACATCTACTGATGATCTCTGCCTAGATAATTACCAAGGCGAAGAGAGTGATATTGTTATCGTCTCTCTGACGAGGAGCAACCCAAAATGTGACATTGGATTCATGTTTTCACCTGAGCGGTTGAACGTGCTGCTTTCACGGGCTCGTAATGGCTTATTCATGCTCGGCAATGCCAATACGTTCAAGGGTTCTCGGAAGGGAAAGGAACTTTGGCGAACCTTGTTCGACATGCTGAGCGATGGCAAACATGTATATCAAGGACTTCCGGTCAGATGCGAACGTCATATCGACACGACAGCGACTCTTTCCCAACCAGACGATTTCGATACTCATTGTCCTGATGGCGGATGTGTTATTCCCTGGTATGGATTCTATCGTCGTGAACTAGTAATACTTCTCTCTAAATGACTTTATTAGCGGTTCAACGCTCCCTTGTGGTATCCATGTCTGTGTCCTGAAGTGTCATCAACAAAGCGACCATTCCAAGACAGAATGTTTAGAGAAAATGTCGCATAAATGTTCAGTTGGACACTCGCAAGTATATATCTGCAGCAAGGGACCGCCCACGATTTGTGACAAATGCGAGCGCGCAAAGAAACTCGCGAAAAAGCAAAAGGAGCAAGATTTGGCCGAACAACAAAGCCGAGATGAAGAGCAGAAGGCTCACCTTGCCGCCATGGACGCCCTGGATGCTCAAATTAAACAGAAGCAAGTGCTCCAACAACATGAGGAGCTCCGGCGGCAGAGAGAACTTGCCATCGCACAGAAGAGGAACGATTTAGACAACATGGATTTTTCCTTTCCTACTTCCCCCTCTCCTACGCCTCCCTTTGTGGCCCCTTCTTCCATGCCATCCTCTTCTGTAAGGAGCTCATCGAATATCAGTTCCAGTCCTCCGGTCCTACCTCCCCAGCAACAGAGCAGCGAGCCGTCCAGTATCACTCCTCTGCGAACTGCTTTCCCACAGCCGGTTCCTTCCAGTACTTCTCCACCACTCGTTTCATCAGGAAACGGGGACGATTCCCTGCTGTCAAAGATGTGGAACGCAGTGTCAGCCTTTTCTGCCAACAAATCGAGCTCTAAATCGTCATCCAACCCAGGTAAGCCGTTTAAAAGGCTCCCTGAATCTCCATCCAAGCAAGACTGGGAGCACCGAAAGAACTTCTACGGCGCAAGCAATGATGCCATTGATGCCATTATGGAAATGACTGGGTTAGAGGATGTGAAGGCACAGGTGCTCAAGTTTTTGTCCAAGATTGAGACATCTGCCCGACAGAAGGTATCTTTGAAGCGAGAGAGGTTTAATGTTGTTTTTCTTGGAAACCCAGGGATAGGTGAATAACAGAATTTTGGTGTTGAATTTTTATTTATTCCCGCTTTGTACAGGTAAAACAACTATTGCTCGGCACTATGCCAAATTCCTTGCATCTGTTAAAGTGATACCTGCTGCCACCTTCGAAGAGCGGACTGGCGCCCTACTGGCCCATGAAGGAGTAAATGGTGCCCAAAAACTTCTAGACGATGTGACGAAATCGGGAGGGGGTGTCATTTTTATCGATGAGGCATACCAGCTCACAAGTGGTAACAATCCTGGTGGCGCTGCTGTACTCGATTACCTGCTAGCAGAGATGGAGAATCGTGTTGGTACCTTGGTTTTCATTTTGGCTGGATACAATAAAGAAATGGAGAAATTCTTCGAACATAACCCTGGTCTCAAGAGTCGCGTGCCTTTCAAATTCCTTTTCGCTGATTATCAAGATGAAGAACTCATGTCTATGTTCGATGGTATGCTTCAGAGAACCTTTTCCGGACGTAGGAAAGTGGAGGAAGGGGTAGAGGGACTATATGGTCGAATCGTCATCCGTCGTCTTGGTCGGCGACGGGGACAGCCTGGCTTCGGTAATGCCCGCGATCTCGAGAACGTATTGTCGACAATCCGGGAGCGACAAGCGTTTCGCTTAACCAAAGAACGCAAGACGGGTCGTTTTCCTGACGATTTCTTGTTTACTGCACAAGACCTGATTGGACCTGACCCGGCAGCGGCCATACTTGAAAGCAAAGCTTGGGTGAAGCTACAAGAAATGATTGGTCTCAAAGCTGTCAAAGACGCTGTTGCAAGTCTTATCAGTCTTTTGGGGGAAAATTACAAGCGGGAGTTGTCGGAGAAGGAGCCCGTGGCAGTATCTCTCAATCGTGTTTTCCTCGGTTCTCCGGGAACTGGCAAGACGACGGTCGCCCAGCTTTATGGCAAAATTCTTGTTGATATTGGCCTTCTCAGTAATGGTGAAGGTGTGGCATTTCAGTTGCTATGAGCTGTTAAGCATTCTGAAAAAGATTTTGTTTAGTTGTTTTGAAAAATCCAGCCGATTTTGTTGGTGCGGTGCTGGGTGCATCGGAGTCGAACACCAAGGCGATCCTTGCTAATTCGGTTGGGAAAGTCTTGATCATCGACGAGGTTCGTTGCATGGAAACCCAAGACTTTGCATTATCTAACGCAGATGAATATAGGCATATATGTTGTACGGTGGAGGAGGAAATGACTCTGCTGGCGGACAGTCTAACCAGTATAAAACAAGTGTCATTGATACTATTGTAGCTGAAGTTCAGAGCACACCCGGAGAAGATCGCTGTGTCCTTCTCCTAGGGTACAAAGAACAGATGATCAAAATGTTCCAGGTACTCAATTTACATCTTCTCATTTTCCGATACAATACTTAAACTGAGCTATTTCGATTTTGTGAAAAGAACGTCAACCCAGGGTTGTCACGTCGATTCAAGATTGAAGATGCATTCAACTTTGAAGACTTCACGAATGATGAACTGCTTCAAATATTGCAGCTGAAGTTGAAACAGCAAGATCTCGATGTGACAGGCCCAGCGAAGAAAGTCGCCATTGAACTCCTTTCACGAATGAGGCATCGTCCCAACTTTGGTAACGCAGGAGAAGTGGAGAATTTGATCACGCAGGCCAAGACGCGCGCAATGGCGAGAAGACAAAAAATGTCCGAATCAGAGCGCACTACCGATATTGTTTTTACGTCGGAAGATTTTGACCCAGATTACAATCGAGAAGCCAATGCGTCTGCAAATCTCGCCAAATTGTTCGAAGGTATAGTTGGTCACGAGTCGGTTATTCAGAGGCTTGCAAACTATCAAGAGATTGCGCGGGCTTGCAAGGCTAGGAATATGGACCCTCGAGAACAAGTACCAACGAACTTTATATTCACTGGTCCACCAGGTAAATTCTTTCACGGAATTATTTGACATGACTCGACCAACGAATTCCGTTCGATATAGGTACTGGGAAAACAACCGTCGCACGCAAAGTTGGACAAGTATTTTATGACATGGGTCTTCTATCTTCCGCCGAAGTTATCGAATGCTCTGCATCTGATCTCGTTGGCCAATATGTCGGGCAAACAGGACCCAAAACCAAAAACCTTTTCGATAAAGCTCTTGGGAAGGTCCTTTTTGTTGATGAGGCATATCGCCTCAGCGAAGGACACTTTGCACAGGAAGCCATCGATGAACTTGTGGGACTGCTAACTCACCCGACTTACAAGGCGAAACTCATAGTTGTGCTCGCTGGATATGAACAGGATATGAATAGGCTCATGTCTGTCAACACGGGCCTTGCGAGTCGTTTCCCACATCAGGTTGTTTTCCAGAACATGAGCGCTGAGGACTGTTTGAAAGTCATAGAAAAGGAGTTGAAGAAAAGCAGTGTTGTGGTTGAAAGCTGGGGAGAAGATTCGTCAGATTTCGTGGTTGAGATGAAAGAGCTGCTTAGAGATCTGGCCGAGTTACCCGATTGGGGGAATGCTCGCGACATGGTGACGCTTTCGAAGGAGATGAGCAACAAGGCTCTACTCAGAGGTAGCGACAAACAAGAAAGCCTCAAGATATCCGCAGCTGATGCATTGGGTGTGGTCAGGGAGATGATCGATGGGCGGAAGAGACGTGCCCAGATACCAAGAAAACACCGACAAGTCGTCGATTTGCCGAAGCAGACTTTTGTACCTGACCCCACTCCTCCGTCCACTTCGATTGACACTAGTACTTCTCAGGAAACAGCAAAACCACCTCCACCTCCCACTGATCCTCGAACACAGGCTGATCCTAGGGCAGACCGAGGGTCAGAGCGGCGTCGTGGGCGAGGAGGAACCGCTCCGCGTGGTGGTAATCAGGATCGTGGACGAGGAGGAACCGCTCGTGGTGGTGGTAATCTGGATCGTGGACGAGGAGGACCTGCCCATCATGGTGGTAATCTGGATCGTGGACGAGGAGGACCCACTCATCGCGGTGGTAATCTGGATCGTGGACGAGGAGGACCCGCTCATCGTGGTGGTAATCTGTATCGTGGACGAGGAGGAACCGCTCATCACGGTGGTGATCAGAATCGTGGACAGATAAACAGTCAACCAGCCGAAACGCAAGGTCAGAGGCGGGATCAAGGAGGTCATCCCGTTGAACGCGATCCAGGCGTATCTGATGCTGTTTGGAATCAGCTGATGGCAGCGAAGCGAGCGGCAGACGCGGCCGAGAGACGGGCGAGAGAGGAAGTCAAAGCGATGCAGAATCGACTTGTAGAGCAGCGAAGGAAAGAAGAGGAGGCGGAGAGGAGGCTTCAGGAATTGGAACGGGCGGCGGCAGAAGCGAAGGAGCTTGAGAGGAGAGCCGAGCTGGAACGACAGTGGGAAGAAGCTCGTAGGCGAGCACGAGCTGCCTTTCAGGCAAAGCTACGGGCTGAAGCAGAGGTGCGAGCTAAACAAGAGGCGGAAAGAAGAAGACAAGAGGAGGAGGAACGAGTCCAGCGCAAGCTGCAGCAAATAGGTAACTGTGTTGCGGGCTTTCGATGGGTCAACATGGGGAACCATTACCGATGTGCTGGAGGGTACCATACAGTGCCAATGAGCCAACTCGGTCTGTAGAATTCTATGTATAATAAACATGTTGTAAATTGTATTTCAAATTGGAGAATTAAAAGTGCTGATTGGCTGTTTGATTTTTGACAGCTGCGACCCTGCAGTTTTATATTGGCGCTTACGAAATTTGCTAAAGTAAAATTCTGGCTTTCTCCTCACCGTGACCATGGTCGAGATTGACTACGAGGCTTTGCCTTCAAATGCTGGTCTAGGTGTACGTACTTGTTCTTTTTCCGTTCTTTCTACTTATCTGTTTTTACCAGGTACATATGCTTGCCGGCGGTCTGGTACGCGGAAGTCTTTTCGACAATGCTATGAACGCTGAATGACACCTTTTTTCCAGGCTGGCATTTCTGAGCATGCTGTAATGTTCCCTGTCGATAGCATCAAGGTAACTACCAACCTATTTTATGTTTCAAAACCACCGTCAAAAGTTCTTTGGTTTGGCATGGTAGACCCGAATGCAAGTCTTCGCAACCTCTCCCGTGGCGGTATATAGTGGAGTTAGCAATGCCTTTTCACGAATATCTTCAACAGAAGGCATGCGGGCTCTTTGGCGAGGCGTTTCGTCTGTTATCCTGGGCGCAGGCCCTGCTCATGCTATTCACTTTGGTACATTGGAGGCTGTGAAGGAGTTGGCTGGAGGGAATGAGGCTGGAAACCAGTTTTTGGCAACAGGTGTGTCTCCTCTTGCTGTTCACGCCTGTATGACGATTCATCCTTTCGCCCAAAAGCCCTGGCAGGATCGTCAGCAACAATAGCTGGTGATGCATTCATGAATCCATTCGATGGTTTGAATCCTCCAATCTTTACTCTACACATCTTTATGTTTCTAATTCGCAGTGGTAAAACAACGAATGCAACTTCACAAATCAGGATTCCGCAACGTCTGGTCCTGCGCCCATTCCATCTATCACAACGAAGGTCTTTTCGCATTTTACGTATCCTATCCTACGACACTGGCTATCACAATACCATTCAATGCTATCCAATTCACTGTTTACGAACATGTCAAACGATTTTCGAATCCCGGTAACGAGTACTCTCCAGCGACCCATATCGTTGCTGGAGGAATCGCAGGTGCCGTAGCTGCTGCCGTTACGACCCCGCTGGATGTTGCCAAAACCCTGCTGCAGACGAGAGGGACAGCAAAAGACGCTGACATCAGGAATGCGAGTGGGATGCTGGAGGCGTTCCGTATCATTTGGGCGAGAGACGGGTTAAAAGGCTTTGCGAGGGGTCTGTCACCAAGAGTGTTGACCGTCATGCCAAGTTCTGCACTTTGCTGGATGTCCTATGAGTTTTTCAGTTCCGTGTCACTTCTACTTTTTGCCTTTTCGTATTTCGCTAAATTCTTCTCTTTTCAGAAGCGGCAATTCGAACCAACTAGACAACAAACACACACCCATATCATACTTATAGTAGTAACCGGTAAACCCGTAATCGATTTTCGGTCACATGATTGCAGTCATGAAGCATCCATGATCAACGCTTGCACTTTCACTTGCACGCCCTTTTGAAGCTTTGAAGAGACCAACACGAAAATGTCCAGGAATCAGCAATTTATCTCTCTTTCTCTTGTTCTCTTTGTCGGCATTTGGCTATTGTCCGCTTTGTCATCCTCTCCTGTTGTGCTACAAAACCTTTCACCTGAACTTGAGCATCAATTTCAGAACCCGCCCTTGTTAGATTTGAAAATGTTAAGCCTAGACGCTTCTTTGGACTACCTGCCGTCTCGGACATTATCCGCCATTCTTCCCATCCTACCTACCACCTTGGACGACATGAAGGACTTGCTTGATCCATTCCTTAATTTCAACTCTCGAGTCGGTCCACTTCGGGAAGTCATCATCGTCTGCCCCCAATCCACCGTCGCCGAAGTCCGACGTGAGCTTCAAGCTATGTTTTCGTCATCGTCGCCTGAGGGTGTTGATTTGCACGTCTCCCTGCGGCCCTGGCCCTGGCAACAAACACATGCGGACGTCCAGACTGCGGTTCTTGGGTTTGCTGCTGAGGTGACAACTCAATGGGTGCTTATCATGGACGAAAACGGACTGAAGAGAACAACAAAGTCGGAAAGATCGGCTCTTCTCCGCCCACCTAATGTGACTATGCCACTAGGTCCACACGGGCTGGCGTTGAATGACTATGTATCATTGACTTCTCAGTGGGGTTTCCTCCAGCCTGCCCATTATCTCTGCCCACCTTTCGTTATGCCGTCGTTCATTGCTCATGCTCCCAACCTTTCCAATAAGAACGGTAACATTTGGACCAATCTTGGTTCTTATGTCTCTGAACACAGAGCTGATGCAGTTGGCGGTCTGATGCTACGCACATCTGGCTCTAGTTCAGTGCAACCTGATCAACCCGATTCAATCGACTCCTCGCTAGATTGGCACATCCCTTTGCACGAGGGCATTCTTAACGACACTGTCATTGCTCCTTCACTCGAAGACCTTTCCGACGCGAGAACCACTGATTTTGTCTTTTTCCTCCAAGAATTGGACGACTTGGAGAGAGTCTCACCTTTGATTTGCAGGTTTCTGACCGGTGGATCTCGTCCAAACCTTCGGGTACTTATCTACGAGAGCTCTTACCCCAGTCCAAATGCACTTGGCTGGAAATCTGCTGTGTTCAAGGGTGACGCCTGCGCCATCGATTATGATATACTCACTGGGAAACAGCCTTTCTCGAGTGCAAGTAGTACGGCACTCATGAACTGGCTCAGGCGACGCTCCAGACTAGTCCAAATCGTTTTCACTCTCAAAGAAATGGATCCGCTAGTTTCTTTTTTGATTTTTCAGCAACATAGTATATTCTCAAAAGCTACAATTATATCCATACCACGCGCGGATCTGGAATACACCGACTGGATGTCTTCGTTGACCATAACTGAGTTGAAAGGTATTGCACTTTAACGTTCGTTGGTCACTATCTGACCTCCTTCATTAACAGATTGGCATAAGCCAAGCATAGATTTAAGCATCATAACTAAAGATCGCCCCTCTTCGCTTCTCCGACTACTCAAGTCGCTTTCCGAAGCTCGATATTTTGGTGATACCCTCGATCTCCGGATCAACGTCGAACAAGATTGCGACGAGAAAACGCTCCAGATTGTTCAGGATTATAAATGGCCGCAAGGTAGTTTATTTATTCATCATCGAGTCGTTCACGGTGGTCTCCTTCCGGCGGTCGTAGAGTCTTGGTACCCAAAGGACAACAATTCTTATGGGGTGCTTTTAGAAGACGACGTGGAGCTATCTCCTCTCTTTTACGCCTGGATCAAGATGTCTCTGTTACGATATAGGTATTTCAACTTTCATACATTTTTTCTTTCACCTTGGTCACATGTTATCTTTACAACGCAGGTATGGCGAAACCACCAAATCACCATATTTATTCGGCATCAGTCTCTACCAGCAGAAACATCTCGAGCTACCACCAGAAGGTCGTCAAACTTTCAATCCACGAACTCTGTTCTCTGAAGCTGGCATTCCAAACCCACACACGCCCTACCTCTCGCAAGTCCCATGCAGTTGGGGTGCTGTTTATTTCCCAGAACACTGGAGGGAATTCCATGACTACCTCGCATTTCGTCTCACAGAGTCTGCCATCCCACTGACAGACGACGTCGTTCCTAACGTGCGATCTAACCACTGGTCTAAATCGTGGAAGAGGTTTTTCATCGAGCTCGTGTATCTTCGCGGTTATGTTATGTTGTACCCCAATTTCAACGGCTTTGTCTCGCTATCTACGAATCATCTGGAGGTAGGGTCCCATGTCAAAGTGCGATCTCAAGAAAAACAGAGCCTCTTTCTTCTGCCCTTAATGCAACTCCCGCAAGTAGGGGACCCGTCTGGATTACTGGATTTGCCTGATCGATGTCTACCTTCTTTTGCGGAGTTACCGGTGCTCAATCTTACAGGTTTTATAACTTCGCTCCCAGACTTGTCATCACAAGGTAGCCGGCGACGATTGGAATTGTTTCATTGTAATTATCAGATCCAACTGTATGATGTATTATCTTTTATGTGTATCGAGAAGCCTCTGTAACATCCGGAACTACATTAAATAATATGTTGTAATCACCAGTCATTTGCGTAAGAAACGGGGGTGGTGAGTTATATAACGAAAGCATTTACATAGTGATTTGTGAACTATCTAGGTTGACTGCATGCAAAAACAGATTGACATTGGCCAATTTCGTCTGACGTTCCTCTTCATCTTGTACCCAGCCCTTGTTGACGCTCAAGACGTTCTCGAGAATTTTATCGCGCAAAGTGGCGACAAGGACATGGTGTTGGTCTATGCTACCATGGAGAGCGAGTGCTGCTAGGAATTGCCAAACGGGTTGGTCAACGGCGTCCGTTGCTATTGGATGAGTAGGGTCAGGGTTAACCACGCGGACAGATGGGAAGAGATAGAGCAGGTGAGTCGCAAGGAGTTGGAAGAGATGATCAAAGATCGTCCGCCTATCGAATCCTCGCTTTAGACAAGTGTGCGTGAATATATCGTGGAAGAAATATTTACCATTGCTGACTCTCCTCAAGGGTAGGCGTCTCCGCTATATCGGGCGTTGTAGCAATGGTTTGCTTAATGACTTCGACTCGACTCAGGAACAAAGTCAACAGAGCCAATCCAGGCTAAAAGCCGTGATTGAATTCTGAGTGGAATCGAAAAGAGGGAATACTCACTCTAGTCTGAGCCACTGCGACAATGTTACTCCGGTCCAACAGCAAACCAAGCAGACCAGTGACCAAGCGAAGATTGGCTACTGAAACAACTGGCAAGATACTCTGTAGGACACTACCCAGGAACGCCTGCGTTTGCCGCTCGACGTCGGCTTGCTCCCGTATGTCGTGAACCGAATCAAGGATAGGCGCCTGGTTGACAACGTCGAGCTGGCTGAAGCACGCCACGAGCAACGTCAGGAGGGTCAACATGCGTTGGCTGCTGAGATGTCGCGCCAAGCGAGGAAGGATCTTCTTGCCCTTCGTCGGTGTAAGCAGAGAAATGAATGGGTGTGGGTCACTTTAGAAAATCAATCAGTAAGATAGACATGTCGGGAAAACACCATAATTTACCTTGTTTCAAGAGGAACCATGACTCTCAGCTCATTCCATAGTCTGTCAACTAAATCGTCGTATTCCTGTTGCCTGTTTCATAGGGGTTGTGAGGTAGATTTAAAAGATTTCAAAAATAAAGCTTACCACTCTTGAGTAGCAATTTCATCTTCAGATGAAGGTTGATCCCTTCTAAGCTGCTCTACGCGAAGGACGAGATCGTACAACTCCTCCAATATGACGAGAGTCTGGCGACTGGTTAGGGGTTCCTTCTTAACCAAGTTGACCGTCTGCACAAACAAAAAATCATTGAGCCCAATCAATCATGGAAAAACGAAGGGAGATTGGCTTTACGTCGGCAGCATTGCCAAGAGCTTCACGCCCAAGCTTTGCAGCTTCTTGAGCAGCACCGTGGTGCACAGAACTCTTGCTGATATGCCCCGTAGGTGTTGCATGAGACAAAGTGGGTGATGAAGCAGCGCCCTCCACCTGGAGAAGCTGACGAGGTGCTGCTTTGTAACTTCTACCAGATGTTTTTCCTAGAGCTCCTTGGAGGCTGTGAAGTGCTGCGGGTAGAGGGAAGGATCAACTAAACCTCTGCATTGATAATTGCGACGTACCATGTAGACTTTTTTCCTCTTCCCGCTTTCTTGCATTGTTAACGATGCGTTCGACTTGCTGTTCCATCCGCTGCATCGCATTCTGGCGTCGAGTGCCCCCCTTCGAAGCAAGGCCTAGCCCGACGCCCCCACTAGATCCGAACTTCAGCACTCGTTCGTCTTGCGACTGAATACCCATTCGAGAGCGAAGAATGGCACCATAGACTTGAGCATAGAAATCATCAGCATAAGGGTCTTGTGTAACGAGTTGTGAGACTTGGATTCGTGTTATAAAGTCCTTGTCTGACTGGGTCATTAAATCGTTGTAACGGGCCTTTGATGGAGACATGGTTTTAAAAATTGCAAATTGAAAAGAGTAGTGCGCACCATATGAGCGATCTTCGCAGCCTTGCGACGACGTTTTTCTTCCATCTTCTCGGCTTCGACGATCTTGCGCATGGCTTCTACCCTGAGTGCTTCCTGATCAGCTTTGGATATACCATGGAAATTAGCAGGGAGTTCTCCATGAGCTACAAGTTCAGCTAGTAGCCTTTGTTGCATCAAAGCGTCCTGACGTTCTTGAGGGAAAGGGGCGGTGTTTTGGGAATTGGAAGTAGCGGGAGACCGAGAACTCTGCCTATGATGTTGCTGCTGTTGGAGTTGCAACTGGCGTTCGTAGGCCTGCTGAAGAAACTGAGCTTCTTGAATTTCAGCTGGGGTATTGCCTTGTAACCGACGGCCGTTATACAACGGAGAATCGACTCGCCCTCGTTCCAAATTCATAGCAAGCATCTGTCGTTCCAGATCTTCTCGCCTGAGTTGCTCCTCTAGCTGCAAACGGCGTTGTTGTTCTTCATATTGTTGAAGAAGAAGAAGCTGTCGTTGCTGCTCTAGGAAGCGAGGAGACTGGGAAGTAGGCATCATACGGGGAGGAGGGGTGGGTTGCTGCTGAAGCTCGCGTTGTTGCTGAAGAAGGCGCTGGCGCTGGAGTTGTTCCTGCTGCTGATACAACATACGCTGGCGCAGCAGTTCTTGCTCTCGAAGCCTTTCTTGTTCTCGCGACCTTTCTTGTTGCTGTAAAAGCAATTGCTCCTGCTGTTGCTGCTGCTGCTGCTGCTGTCGTAGAAGCTGGTACTGATGCTGCCGATTCAGACGCTGTTGTTCCAATTCTTGCTGTAGCAACTCCTCCCGCTCTCTTTCTTGTCGCTCCTTCTCCCGCTGTATTTGAGCATTTAGAAGCATCTCAGTTTCTATCTCCTGCAGCGTACGCGCACGATTTTTCGCTTGTGTGCCTTGACCATTGGGATTGGCAGAACCAAGAGGGGCACTATTAGCGGCCAACGATGCAGGATATCGATGGCTTTGCAATTGGGAAGGGCCGGGGGAAAGGGAAACTCGGGATTGATCTACAGCTCTGGTTGCACCATTTGCGCGTGGAAAGACGGAGAATGCAGAATGATCTTGCCAGATAGATTCCAGGGAGTTGGCAGGGGGGCTACGTGCTAACGACAATTTGTCAAGGACTGCACGGCGATTCAAAACTGGAGCAAAAGATTCGTACTAGTTTCGAAAGGACGACTCGAAGGTTCATATTTTTGTTCCTCAACTGGGAGACCAGTATTTGAAAAGTCGAAGTCCTTGCCTGGTCAACGCCTCAGATAACCCCCAAAACAATAAATTTAAAAAGCTACAGACCAACTGGACCTGCAGAGCCAAAGGTCTCGTCATTCAAGTTGTCGCGCGCTTCTTGGAGGGCATCGCCAAGACCATCATAACTCTCTTCGCCCCAAGTGTACTCAGCAATGTGCTCATAGCGGTCCTCAAGAGAACCGATGGGCAGCTCGTGCTCTGGCAGTCCAAAGAAGGCCATGCGAGCATGTAGAACGGAGTCAACGACGAGCTCGTTATTTATGATTGAATGATTTGCATTCTTTTTAGCACAGGCCAAACAAGGCACAACTAACGATCTAATCTAATCTGTGAACTACCGCCAAAAAGTCCAACAGCGTGCTCGCACTCCAGGCTTGAGTAGGGCATGAATCTTTGCAAAACGCCCCATTTTCATTCGTCAGCTCAGGAAGGCCTCGCCATACGTCCTGCTCTAAATGTTTGCGCTGCTCAAGGAGGAGGTAGTGCAGATAGTGAAGCGTCTGCTTGGGATCCTGTATCATCATCAGTGACCTTTCAACGAAATAAACCTCGTCGACTCTCACCCCCTTTCCTAGGCCAACCCGAGTGTCAAAGTACAAGTAGGCACGTAAGAAGTACCCCAATGGCCATCCCCATTCCGGGCCCTACCACAGATTCATTCAGCATCTTTGTTCACAACCAACGGAAAACGTTCAACTCACGTTATGGTAGTTCAATCCTTTCGCTACAGAGGGGTCATCCGAATCGTTGGAATTATCATAATTCGGACGGTATTTCCAGTCAACCGGATCCAAAGTCTTCATCCCCTTTGGACCCCGTAAGGCCTGGTCTGCAAGCCGAAGCGCACCAAGAGCATGCTTTTCATCAAATAGCTCTGGTGCGACCGTCATCGCAATAGGGAAGTTGCATCGGAACTGATACTCAGCCCATTCGCGGCCTTTCCCAGATCCGTAAACATCCTTGTAGATTCCACGCCTATTGACCAGACTTGAATCAATTCTGTGATCGTTATCAGCGAGGCGATCTGATCAACGTTCATGAGTTCTTCCAATCTCACAATACAATTGATTTGGCTCACCGAGTGGTATGTAATAACATTTCTCAAAGTTCGCTTGAATCAGATCGGACCACTCCTGATAAGTAACAAGACGCTTCTGTCCCTTGACTGTATAACAATTGTTATGAGTTCATCATAGGATGACGGAATTAAAACACGCTCAACTCACTCGTCGCTTCAACACCTTTAAACGGGAACTTTTCCTTGCGCGACAACTCGCTCAGCCACCTTAACGTACTCTTCAACAACCCAGTGATCTCAATCGGCGCGCCATCTCTTGGCGTCCCAGGTACACCCTTCGTTCCGGCTTTGACAGATTCACCCATCTTATCCATCCAGGTCCCACAATTATGTTCATTTCCACCAAGAATCAGACCCGTCTCCCAGTCTACACCAATGTCGATATTGAATCCCTCATCCGTCATCTGCATATCGAGATTAGCACCAGCATTGTATTCTCGGAAGTGGATCCCGTCGGCATGGCGCTGCAAGATTTCTTGGATAATCTCCGCAACGGTGCTTGAATAGGCGTAAGCACGAGCGTCATTCCATGGCACCCATATATCATCTTGAGGAAACCGACGTCTGACAGACTCTTGTAAAATGGACAATCCGTCGGGTGCAGTTATGGTATAGTCTTGGATATTTTGCACCATCCACCACGGGGAATCACGAGAGTTGTACCTATGAAAGTTCACTTTAAGTAGATAACTTTGTGATTCAGCTTACCTTGGATTACGGACAGAGTCCAGCAAATTCGGGATCAACCCATGTTTCAATGTGGACGCAAACGCCAAAATATGCTTCTTTGCCCCCTTGAAATTACCCGTAGTCAAGAAAAGCCCACTCAACGAAATAAACACATCACGACCCCAACATCTCGCCCATCCAGTCGAGAAATGTGGCAACCCAGCGGCAAGTGATGGGCTAGGATTGGAAGGATCAAGGGAAGCGGACTTGACGAGACCATGCATTTGGACGGAACACAGAGCGAGGTCCTGAATGAAACTATGTCCAGAAACGACAAAATCTGAACATTGCTCAACAACCGCACGGCGCGCGGCCTTATATGCCTCAGAAATCACGAGAGCAAAATACTTGGGCCGCATATAAGCCGGCACTGAACCCTTGACACGGTCGAATCGTTCTTTCACCCATTGCGCAGGTTTCGCGAGATTCGGGAAAGTGCCGACTTGGCTAGAAATATAATTCAAGTCAGACGAACCCAACGCCATTAGAAAATTACTCACTGAGTTAACCGCTGATGAGCATAATCCAAAGCCCAACTTCCCTGCCTCAAGTGAGCACAAAGCGGATGTCCTAAATCATTATATCTCATAATGTGTCTCAGCGGGTGCATCCACCCTTCCAACCCACAATACACCATCTTCCCCAATCCCGGCACCTCATACGCTCCAAACACGCCATCCGTCGCATCCCTTTCCTCCACATCCGCACGGTGAAGAACAACATTCAACTCCACCAAGTTCAAATCCTCAAACGCTTCCTGGGCTCCAGAAGCACAGAACGCGTCCAGTCCAGCGTCGAACTGCTGCAGCTGGGTCTCAAAAACAAGGATACTGCCTGGTGGAAAGTATTCAGGGACGACAATCTCTGCATATGGTCCATCTTGGTCAAGTCCCTGCGGAACAATAACGGAAGGCATCTCTTTCAATTTTGAAGGGAGACCTTTGATTATCTTGGGATCACGCGGGTCGTCGTAGGAAGAAATTTCAAGGCTCGCGCCATAGATAAACTTTGCCTTAGTCCTTCGTAGTTTTATGGGCTCAACTAAGAAAAGGTTAGGTGACACTTGGATGAGCTCAAAGAACTCACTATGTCCACGATCCTTTGATCCTTTGTGGAAAGCAGTATGCGCAACGAGCACATATCCCTTCTGCGTGGTTGGTTGAACCCTAGAAAGAACGATATACTAGTTCCCAAAAACCTCAAACCTCAAAATCAAGAAAGAAAAACACAAAACCACCTACATCATTCTCTTGGTGAACATGTCCCTCACCATAACTTTCGAGAACCATCTCCAAATGCAACCCATTCAACAACCTCTTTGCCCTCGCAATCCCACTATTCTCTCCAAGCCCAGTAAGCTCGTACTTCCTCTTCTCCTGCACCAATCCCAGCAACTTGGGGTACAAATCGTCGAAACCTTTAACACTGCCAACCGCAGAAAGACTAAATGTAGCAAGGGCACCCGTGGAGAGCGCATCTTCCGCCGAACGCTTATCCAAGGGTGATTCATTGTCGTGCGTCAAATCGTACAGAAGCGCATGGGGAGGAGACCCATTCAAAGGAATTACAGTTGCCGTTCGGATGGGTCCCTTACCCGTAGGACTCGGAATTTCCTCCTTGCTTACCATACATGCCCCGTCCATCGATCCGAATGGCTTGCCAAGCCCATATCGATACAGCAACCTCGAAAACTCTTTCGGATCAAATCCATTCCCGCTCTCCCTAATCAAACTATTGATCCCCAATTCGCGCACAAATACCAGGTCCATATCTTCATTACCCGTGAATAACTCTGCGCATATATAGAGGTTCGGACGGACAACACGCGCCGCATCGAGCATATGCGTCCCCACCTCCCGTGGTGTAGAATGACAATTGTCAATGCGGAATCCATCAAATGTCTTCGCGAGAGAACAAACATAGGATTCAATGTGTTTCCACAGCCAAGGGTTGTCTGACGGGCTCAAGCCATACCGAAGCTTGACACAGTCACTCCACACAATAACTTCGCGACGAAGATAGGCCTTCGAAGGAAGAAGTGCAAAGTTCTGCAATGGATCGGCACTCCAGATCCATCCATTATTTGCGACGGAATAAACGAGTGGATCTGCATCAGGTGTATGCGCAATACGGGTGAAGTAAGATTCAACGAGGGGGTTCCTTTGATCAAAAAACAAGTAAATGAGGACTTGCACAACGAGAACGGAAGAAATATCATACTCATTAGATATATCTCCCAGCTTTGGCCCATGTGGATCTAGCCGTGTGTACTTGACACGGTTTTTCACATTGTCGATGGCCACCTTGGTATCATCCTCCCACTCCCTGTACAGATCCACGTTCAATACATCCACCACTTTCTGCCATGCTATTGCTAAACCTTCATCTCCCTTCACCTCTGAGTCCGCAAAGGCAGCTTTGATAAACCCAGCAGCGACTCCCCCGTCAACATGCACACCATACCGTGAAGCAAGCCGATCCAAGCCAATGATTTGCTTGCTGGCTCGGAATATGTTTGCTAAATCCGCCACAGTCCTCCCTTTGACGTCCGTACCTTTCCAGTTCTGAACCTTTCCGGATGAAAGTGCAGCCTTGACAACTTCCTTCTCTCGAGCAGAATCGAGGACATAATATTGCCAGAGTTGCAGGCCTCGAACAACCTTCTCAAGCTCGGTTATGATGGTATCAATATCCTTTTCCGAAGAAATTCCAGTCGGCAAGCCATTTGCTGCAAGACTGGAAGAAAATTCTACTATGGTCGTGTCTAGCTCTAACGCTGGCGTGAGGTGGGGCGTGTTCGCAGGACTGTAACCTGGAGAATACGAGATACCTCAGAAACAGGAATAAAATAGTTGTCAAAAGTTTGACATACCTGCCTCTGGGTGCTCAAGCAACCAAGGACTATCGTTCGCAGTATGGTTCAGTACCACGTCCGTCAGACTCAACAGGCCATATTCCTCCTTTGCAACTTTCAGAATATTCTCAATCTGGTTCAAACCCTCCTCCTCTCCAAGGCGTTGCCCACCGAAAAGGTCAGGATCGTACTTCATCTGATTCCGGATCGAATACGGACTGTCACTCTCTCCTCTCTCCTGGAGCGGAGTGTAATGCAACATTGTGTAGTTCCTATCCTTGGCTTCTTTGAAGTGCGACCGCCACAAATCCAACGGACCCATCCATTTAGAAACAACAGTCAAAATAGAAAGACCATCTAAGGGAAGATTCACGTATTCGTCTTTGAGAAGAGTGCCCTTCTCGGGCGGAAAAATAGTCAAATCATCGCCGAGAATCGGAGTACGCGCCTTCGTTTTGAGGATAGGATCAACATTGAAATATCCTGATCTGCCTTTAATGCGGTCGCCGTTGGTCCCGTCATATTCTATCCAATAAATGAACGCTCCAGCATGGGAAATGGGTAAGTCGACTCGAAGAGGCTTCGAGAATTCTTGAGGCAACCTGGAAAAATGTTCAACATGAGATTATCCAAATCGGGATAATGCACCCATCGCTTAGATATACTCACGTCCTCTGCGTGAACTTATCCCGCCCAAACACGCCGCCATCCAAGGGGAAATTCGTCTTGAATACGCCATTCTTTGCAGCAGGCGTTCCTGCTTGAATTGAGACGCGAAGTACGTAAGGCGTGTATGCGGGTGGAAGGCGAATGTACTGTCAATTCAACTGAGGGTTGGAGAGATGCCAGAGATGTAATCAAAAACGAACCGAAAGGTCCTTACTAGGCCCTCCATCTGGATCTAGTCCAAGGTCATAAACGCGGATAGGCGCTTCGCCGGGCGATACCCCCGCCTGGAAAAAGTCGATTCCTTCATCTGCGGGAGTCTTTGGGGTTTGCTCGCCGTCCTGGTGCTCTTCTACGCCGACAGAAGTGTTTTTTGGTATCTGTATAGACGGTTTTTCATCTCTCTTGAGTCTGCGGTTGTCCGCCATGAATCTATGTCTATTAGATGGAGATGGATGTCAGGGTGAAGATATCATATATCCGAGTCACATGATTAAATACCCAACCTTGCGCCAAATTCGGGTTAACATATGCGAATGAGGATGAATCAGGGACGAAAACATGGCATACTATTCTTCACGACTTAAGATAGGCTCATCGTCGACCGTTAAAATTATTAGGTGCCGTTTCAACCCCATTTCGCAATGAGCAGACCCGCCGGTGACTATTTTCACTCAAAAATATGTGTAAACTCTAAAAAATGACGATATACGACATGTGTTTCTTAAATATTTTGGTGTGTAGCAACACATATCATGTGTCGTGCTCCTTCTCTGTGTGCTTGTCCGAGTCTGCTCTTGTATATCCTCGGTTGCCGACACTCGATTGCCCTGTTCGACTCGCAGCCCAGATGGGTAGATGGGTTCACCGTCCTCTTCTATTGGACAGCCTTAATGTTCCTTAGAAGAACCTGTGAGCTGAAATGCATCTTAAACACAAAAATTGATAATGAACTCCGCATCACGAAAGCGAGCCACTGACATGTGTATTCCATACGGCTGCCACCTAAGTGTCACGTCAATAATACCTCTCTTTAGCTTGGCAATCATCAGATAGTCCCTTTACCATCTTCCAGCATTTTCTAGCTGTTTCCGAGGGTCTTTTTTGGCATACTTTTTGTCGCACATGACTTCTCAGAGGCTGGGCCGACAAGCCATCATGCATCATGCCTAACAATTGCCAAGCCAAAAGGTAGACTCGCTACCAGTACCTTCTGTGGTGATCTATTTGTGTTTTGTTGTCGGTGCAAATATCAGGCGGACTGCGAAAATAGAGATCACCACAGAAGGACTGGGCAGAACGGAGCCAACGGTTTTTGTCGAGGTCCATTTTGTGTGACATGAGACTTAGAAATTTCGCCGCTACACCTCCAAAAAAAAATTATTTTCGACACCTATTTCAGATGAATAAAATTGACAGATTGAGTCGAATAACATAGCCCTCAAAAATAAAAAACGGTGACTGAAATTGCATGACTGAACTACACATAAGTAACTAGGAGTGATAGAAATGAGGTGGTGGAGTTGCCAGCGCAGCACAATATCGGATTACAATTCTGCCTTAAAACGGCTACAAACACGAAGGAAAATGACACCAGTATCACTAACAATGCTGCAAGGAAGCTCAGAAGGCCCTATTGCACGTCCTCCAACACCACCTGTCCCATTCTCTCCCACACCCTTTGAGACACCTCCAATTCTTCCAAGCACAGGTGAAGTAAATGAGAACACAGAGGGAGATCTAGTCACACAGCAGACAAGTGAGGTTGAACAAATTCTCCAGGATCTCGAAAATGGGGTGGTGGATGAAACATTACCAAGGTTGACTGAAGAGGATGTCGCATTTGATATGGATGAGGTGGTAGTCGATGAGGTGGTTGGATTGAGGAAGGAGAGTGATCGTCATGTGTCAATTTCACGAAATTTCGCTAAGTCCGGCGTGACAAAGTGTGACCTCGACAAAATCGCATCCGTTTGGCCCGAGTTTGAAAGAAACGGCTGGTCACGAGCCTAGCCAAAAGGGCATATCATTGACCCAACACTGACCTGCACTTTAGGTTTGATGTAACACTCAGCCTTAGACTCTAGTGCGGCCTGGCGTACACATGTCAGTGGCACTCGATTGCTATTAAATTGCACTTCAAGACGACACCTCCATGATCAACTCTGGCCCCCAACCTTTTGTGGCCCAATGACCGTACTCTGGTGCTATATCGAACGCCAACGCGATATTTTTAGCGTCTCCATTCCACCTCACCATAGCATTCATGATCTGAAAAAAAAAATTTATAACGAGCATGTCCAGTCAATCATCCAATGTCAGCCTTCGGATCTCACTATCATAAAGGCACGCTATATCATGATCTCTTTGTGAATATTGATGTAATTAATGGCCTCCCATGGCTCATAACATCCGCAGGTTGATGTTGATTACGAAAATGAAGAGACACGGAAAAGAATTATTGTTGGCGAATATTGGCCGCCTCGCAACAATCCAGTGTTGGATGCCAAGAACATTATTTCCGATGTGTGGGAGCGACCTCCCTATAGACACCTTCAAGTTTTCGTCGGTCTAACAGATAGAGTGGGCAACTCGACTCGTCGTGACTCCATGAGTGTGTGCTTCATATATCTCTTTGTCCTAGCTCAGGATATCTGACGAACGCGTTGCCTTAAGGGGACGCGGTTATGGATATACTTAATGACATGGAATATCGAGGCGCTCTTATCAGGCTCCAACATGCGATGGACCAGCCCCCATCATGATCATAGGGCTAGTGAGAGTAAGTAGTCTCACACCTGGGGGTCAAAGACTCAAAGGGGTGCTCATAGATGTAACGACCCAGATATCTTACCCGTGTTTTTGATCTTATCTTTTTCCATCCTTATGAGTCCTTTATGATTCCTTTTGATTCGTTCAACTTTGTGTGACCTAGTCATAGTATGACTACTTTCTTGATTTGAGTATCCTAGCTAGTATAAATATTGGCTTGTATTTACCTTTAGTGAATTTCAGTTGGTCTAAAATGAAGATTTGAAGAGCCATTTGAAATTTTGATGCCGTCCATTGTCGAGCTTTGCCACGCGAGCTCAATCTTATCTTATCGACGTGTTGGCGCTACCTTCAACAAGCATCTGAAGATGCAGGGACCTAAATAAAGTGATATATATTTTGGATCGGCAATAACACTTTCTACCTAGGCTTACATGCATCTTTTGTGAAATCCGTCAAAGAATGCATCACCACATATACTCCAATCAGAAAACTGTTGTCTGTGATAGAGGCGATAACTTTCTGTTCAGCGATTGCCCAAGCAAGGTAATTCATGACAGCAAAGGACAAAACCATGCGAAATATTTGCTAGAATGCTCCTATGTACTCGAGGATGTGAAGAATATGAAGGCTTGAAGTCCGGTTGTGCAATTGCAGAGTGAGCTCTGAGTCGTGTGGCGGGCTACCCAATTCTAGAATAGTACATAGCGGCGAAAGCATTGGTGGAGAGTCGAGACAATGAATTAGTCGACATCTACGTCGTTAGCTGCAGCAGAAGCATCATTGCCGTTTGATCCTAGTCTCGAAAAAGAACAGGGGCGAGAGAAAACAGGGAAACGGGAATTTCTAAGAGTCAAGAATGACGAAGAAGAGTCAGACATTAACTTGGCGGTGCGTTCTTGAGTAGTCGCAATAACGCTCTCCCACCAAGACTCAAAGCCTTCATCGACGTGCTCCCACAACGACTCCAAGTCTTCAGATTGGTCTTCTTCCTCACTCTGGGCATAATCGTGTTCATCCTCATCAGGTGGTTCGTCAACCTCGTCTTCTTCCTCATTCTGGGTATAGTCATGTTCATCCCCGCTACCTTCCTCGTCAACCTCTTCATCTTTGTGTTCCTCTTCCCTAAAAAGCTTATGGTACTTCTACGGATTTGGTAAGCACACGGTGCGAGATCAGTAGAAGGCGCTCACTCTAAACCAGGCGAGGCTGCCTTTCGAAAAGGACAGTGGAAACCATTCCGCTTCTGTTACGTTACCATATGGTATCAGATCGTTCCGCTTGGTGAAGATGTGGTGGAGTGTCAGAAGCTGAGCAAGGATCTCCGTGGCGGCCGGTGTCCGTGATAGGTGACATTCCCATTGTACTTGGCCAGTCGCTTCATAGACAAACTTTCGGGCAGAGTCCGAAAATGCACTGCAAGATATTGATAAGTAAAGATGTCTGCAGGGGGTTTAAACAAGAATACCTGCCGACGATGGATGTCAACAATGCAGATGTATAGTATTCAATAATGGAAGTGTGACATTCAGCAGAGATTTTGTTGGTACCCCCCTCATTCCAAAGAAATGATATTTCGCAATATGATGAGTGTGTCCGAGCGAATATGGCCAAGAATCCCCTTAAGTGTAATTCTGGACTTGGAATACTTCGACTCCAAAAGGAGGTAATTTACCATACTTTCCAGGCTTCCAAAAAGCTTGTCTATGAAAAGATCGCTTTACAACATCGTCTTTAGTTCGATCAATAATATCTTGTAGTTTCCTTTTCAGTGTATTTCCGTATTCTGGTACCGCTTCGATAATCTGAATTAATGCAGTGAACCATTCATTCGTATCGAAGCAAACTGGAATGAAAACCTACGTGGAGTTGCCGGCATAACCACACGAATTCTTCGCTGGACAGGTGTTGCCAGAACAATTCCGTAAATCCGTCATGATGGTATAACGAGGTATGCAGAAACTCGATGATATCACAGATCGCCGATCCTTCCTCTATGTCTTTATCAGGCTGAATGTCCCACCCATAACGGACAAATTCACGTAAAATCCCTGGAGGTATCGAGGACCTACAGCAAATGATGTATTAGTTCTCGGAACACGATCTCATGGGCGACATACACATCCGAAGGTATCCCCATGAAAAGCGTAAATGCCGACCTGAATGCATGAACTACACCGTAGCGATAGGAGAAATGCAAGGGTCCTGAGCGAGATTTATCTTGGAGAAACAGTTTAAGGTTGGATTTTATGACGACACCACATCTACACTTCCAAAAATCTGCAATCCGAATGTCGAAGAAGTGCGAATTTTCTTCTGAAATCTGGATAATCTCATTGATCGAGAACCCTGTCAATCGAGACAACTGGATTATATCAGGCGGATTATGGAGGGTAGTACCATCGGACTTCCATTGTGGCAGTGAAACTGCTCCCGCAAGGGTCCAAACTTTTGAAGTCGGGGGAGATTCGATACAGAATCTGAGATATGCCTTATCGAATGTTCGCTTGTATACAGCAGCACATTTTTTGATGTCCACAATTTGTAGAGGAGATAGATCCAGTGTCCTGCCAGTGACACTATTTTCCTTAAAAGTGAATATATATTTAAGAGAATAAAGCCCACCCACCGAGAAAGTTCCACAGGTTCTCTCAGCACGTCAATAACAAGTCCCAGTGCTTTTAAGCCTTCAGGGGATAGTTTACAAGGAAGATTGACCAAATGCTTTCTAAAATTGTTGAGAACCTTCTGGAGAAGAGGCCAACCAAGTGACAGCTGAGCTCCCTGAGCACGCATATCCCGCTTTAACATTGCCAGGACAAGATGCCACACGGATGTATCGAGATGCCCAAAAGATGATTTGCTACAGGCATTCCGTCAAAGAGCGCAATTTCAATAGGATAATTGTCGTTACGATTTTATGAGGCGTTCGGCAACCAAAACATCGAGAATAGCAGTCAGCTCTTGACGAGCTGTGCATGTGCCAGCAAAAAACATTCCACTCCTTGCTTTGTTAGCGAGAAATTCGATGAAGGACATATGATGAACAGAAATGATGGGAGAGTAATAGCGCAAAAGCTCCTGCCAAGGATATCCACCTGGGAGGTCACATAGTTCTGGAAATTTAAGTTTTATGACAGCAGGTAATTTCCGAAGAATAACCGATATATCCTCTGCGCGTAGGCCAGATACGAGTGCATGGGTAGCAAGTGTCTTTACGACGGATCTAAACCCATTCAAGGCTACAAGAGATTGGAGGAAAGTTAGGAGGTCTTCCCGATGGGGGCAAGCCTCGAGAATTTGAGTGTAGAGTTCATCCATATTCGAGAAAGCTACAGCGCCCGACTCTCTCGCCAGAATGCGTTTCAGTTGATCGTCTGGGTGAGCGTCATCTGAGCCAACAAACTTGAGAACTGTACTTGCATAAAGAAATTGCCCAGACGCCCTGCGCGCAAGCTCCTGGATTTCCTCTTCGGAGGGCCATGGCTTTTTAAGTGAATACATCAGGTCTGACTGCTCATATATCTTGTCAAAGCCAGTACGCATGTAATGTTCTAGTTCTTCACGAGTTTTATAATCGTCAATCAGTGTGATGGCATAGTGGTGTTGATGGAGTGGTTGAGTCTGGAATGTGTTGCTAATTTGGCGCTCAGGCCGGCTGGCAAGGCGAATCGAAGTTTAACGTGGTCCTCGAAGACGGCAGAGGAGATAGCATTCAGAATGAGCCGCTGTGACTCATGCCCCTCACATTCGTCTAGCCCATCTATGATGACAGTAGGTGCATGAAACGGAGTTGATGGCTGACCAGATGTAAGTTGCAATGGCTTGCTAATGAGGTATCGAAGCTGGGCATCAACTGACTTGGAAAGGATTGTGCGATCGCTACCTAAAGTTGATTCTATTGGTTTCCGCATCCCGGGAATGTTGACCGCAATTTGATAGGCGATCGTTGGAATAAGATACTCGGCCTTTTCGCAACCGGGTTTCCCTCGTCCAAAGAAAAAGCTCCCAGCGAGAAGATGACTCAATTGAGGATCGTTACGAAGCGTCTCTGCAGTCGTCTGCATTACTGCCGACTTGCCATTTCCGAATGGTCCATTGAGCCAAAGAATGCTTTCGCGAGGATTTGGATCCTTGATCCAGGCCAATATGTCTGCTATGACCTTTGTGCGAGTGCCTTCAGCACATCTTGGTGGCGGATCGCGATCTGAGGCATCGTGCATGGCAGCGGGCGTTGCTTTCTGAAGGAGAAGGTTCAAACCTGTGGAGGAGTGATTTCATATCATGTTGGCACGTCGAAATCTCAGCATGAAGAAATCACACACCTGATTCGTTGGGACCTCCAGTGTTTTCGATGTAATAAAAATTACTTTCATAAGCCGACATATTCTCAATATCGCGGAACATCGTAAAGCAACGTCGGCGGTGTCACTGATCAGAGTGAAGTAGTGTTGCGTATAAGCCGAACCAAATGCGTCCGCTGTCTGTGAGAAATCGTATAACCTCCTCGTAGAACACAAATCCACTTTCCGCAAGGCACGTAAAGGCTGCTGAAGCTACGAGTCAGTTTTCAATCCACAGCTTCATAGAGCGGCCAGTGACAGGTCTAATGTTCCCAACTGTAAGGAACATAAAAATAGATAAACATTTGATACACTCACATATTTTCCACCACAAACACACTGGTCAGTTGAAATGCTTGGTTCCGGTTCTCTTCTGGTGCGGGCGCTTGCTGTCCTAGTGGCCATCGCCGTCGTTCTATCTTTGTGGATGCATGATTCCCTCAGCACAGATCGTATATTTAATTTCAAGTCGTGGAATGCCGGGTCACACCCATCCTCAAATATAAGCCTCAGCGACGTATTCTTCCCAGTAACTGACTCCCCGGAGGTCAGCCCACTTGCGCGTGAAAACAGCAAGATGCTGCATGCTTTGGTTACTTGCATGGAGCACGGAAACTGTCTTCAGAATCAAACCAAAGGCTCGTCGATGTCTACTTGAATTTCTATTCATCAACGTCACACATCCTTCGAATAGTTGTCATATTGGCTTCTCCGTATTTTCGTGATTACCTCCAGGGTTCAAGAGGTGGCGAGTCGATTTGGTACGAGTTTCTGTTTCTGGTTTCGTTCTACAGCTATCTTATTTATCACGTCAGGGCACACTCCACTGTACGTGGCTTCTGGAACTCGATTGTCCACAAGTTGAAAAAATCTTTTAGACCTCAGCGCTGACTAACATGGGATATACCTTCGTCTACACGCCCTATCCTTCTCTCATATACGCCACTCACTTCTACAAAATGTTCCCGGACCTCATCAAACTCGTCATCACGTCCCCGGAAGATGTTTCTGATTGCTACAAAGACCGCCACAACTGTATCGTCTCCGAGTTCAATCCATCGGGCATTCCTCCTTGGAAACTCTTTTCGTTCGCTTTCTGGCCTGGCCCGCACAATCCACTCGGTCTCAAGTGGACCCTTGCGCCAGAAAATTACTCCGCGGAAGGTTTGTCGAAGAGCAACTATCTGGGGTACAGCATCGAGGAGTCCTGCCACCAATACAGCTTCGTTCCGCATCACGAACGAGAGGATCAAGCGTGGATCCTCGCCAAATACCTGCACTATTTCACTCCCCAATTCGACCGCGCCTGGTCGCAGGCTGATTTCGATGCAGTGACAGCGGCCACCGGAATAAAGTTTGCCATGGGCTCATTTGTGAGTGATCACCCAGAGGTCGAGCCAGAACTTCCTTCGACCCACGTGAATTACGGTCGTATCGACCAATCGACATTTATGCGGCATCTGTCCCAGAGCCGAGTTTTAGTTGGCATGGGCAATCCTGTTGCGTGGGTTCTTTTGCCTCCTGTGCACTAAGTTCTCTGCATTGCTTAACCATTGTGTGCCTTAGATCGCCCAGTCCTTCCGATGCACTGTGCTTGGGTGTTCCCTTCATCAATCCGATCAAAGACGTGAGTCCTCTCTCTACTCATCATCCAACACCCAATGAGCTCAACCCCCGTGCAGTGGGATCATGATAATCCGGAAAATATGTCACGTTGGCAAACACAACATAACTTGTTACGAGATCTCGGCCCCCCTTACGTTTATAACGTTTTCATCGGGGACTCCCAAGGATTCGTGCAAGCTGTCAAGGACGCTATAGCGAATCCTATAGATAGGTGAGTGGAACAAGCAACTATCCTGATGACAGAAAGCGATAGTGATATGAACCGTTTGTAGCTACATCCTCCCTAGAATGACCATGTCTGCCGTTGAGGAACGCCTTGGTGCAATTCTTGAAACGGATTGGCAACATGAAGCAGAACTTCTTCATATCGATCAGTAATATAGCTGTCCTATCAGGGCTTCACTTGATGTGCAAGCGCCTCTCTTTTCCAACATCACTATCCTTGTTGATTTCTCCTTCCTTATATCTGTTAATCTGGGTTTGCATAGATGACCTTTGCTCTCGATTCTAGTTCCTTTTATAACCATAATGTTTATTGTGTCTGACGCCCACACAACTTCAGTCGAGTCACATTCTCACTAACAAAATGCAAATGGGACTCATACTTTTGTGATTGCCAATTGTATAAAACTACCAGTGAGAGCAGCAAGTGGGTCAGGACAAACCATTGGGGAGCCTTTGCCTCCATACAAAGGATGAAGTACACAATTTTTGACTGAAGAGATTGTAAAAAATATTTTTGAATGGAAAGAAATGATAACTATAACTCCCAGTTCCGAACTTGGGTTCCAGAAAGGTATTAAGATCAGCCAGCCCATTTTGAGAGGGGGTGGGAGGCCCCTAACGGAAAAAAAAAGATAAAGGAAAAAAAAAAACTCTCAGAGTTTTCTACGATTCCGTGCGCCCAGCACTTGATGATTTCTCCTTTTGCAAGCAGTGGAAGCAACATCCTCTTTTTCCAACCTATACAACAACGAGCCCCAACCGAGTCCATCATAGTGGCCAGCCCCTTCACCCCAAGACCCAGCACCTCCCTCAAATCCATTAAAAACCTGCAGCGTGTGGTTAAGGTACAATTTCGTCCAGGGAACCTGAAGACCTTTGACGACAGCATAATGGCTGTACAAAAGTTCCCAAGCGGGTCGGGCGCCGCCCCGGGAGGCAGGGCTGATGACGGAATAGCTGACGATACCATTGGTGTACGGGACAAAGGGGACGTCGTAGCCCAAGTTGTAGCGGGCATAGTATTCGGCGCTGGTAAGTATCAAGGATCAGGGGACAACGGCTAAAGTTTTGGGTGGAAAAATGCAACTTGTAAACTTACCCGAGAAGAATTCGATTTTGTTCGTATGCGAAGAGATCTTCGCCCTGATTCCAAGCTTGTTGGCCGATGACACCAAGCAACTGGAAATCAAGTGCGGAATGGCCCTGATCCCTACCGGCTTCTTGCCCTTGCCCTAGCAAGTTGCCCGTCCCTGGCTCATTAACGATGTTAGTTATCGCATTGTCAATGGCGCCGTTACCGGTCCCATTCTTAAAATAATTAATCGAAAAATCCCAGGAGGTCTTATTATCGGCCAATACGCCGATGGCCATGGCAGATGCAAGATTGCAAAGTTCCCAGTTGGCGAAGAAATGCTTGTGATTATGTTCCGAGGGTTCGCCATGATTGAGGAATTTGATGTTGAAAGGCAAAATGACGGTGGTTAGCATGCGGGTGACCGTGGCGAGGCCATTCTGAGCAAAGGGTGAGTAGTCGCGAAGGAGTTCCGCAGCGTTGGCTAGCTGGTAGCCCTGCAAGCCGGTGGAAAGGTATTTATCGTCGCCTCCACCAAAGGTTTTGAGCTGGTTACCCCAGGCAACTAAAATGCGAGCCGAAGCGTCGGCATATTGGGTATCACCGGAAATTTTCCAGCGAAGGGCAAGGTTAAAGGCAGCGGCGGTGTCCTGCCATAGAAGCTCGCCGTTTATGCCGCGGTCAACGGAGCTAACGGCGTTGGGGGTATACGAAGCGCTGGAGTATTTTATGCTGGTAAGCTTGTTCCAGGAGCTGAGCCAGGGATCCTTTTCAGCTGCGATCTTGCGCTTCACTCTGTTGATATCAGAGTCGGTGACCAACAGTCCAGGATGGACAAAGGAATAGACCTGGGGAAGAAGGTGGAATAGTAAAAGAAAGTGGAAAGAAAGGAGTGATACATGATACATGACTGGAATGAGAAACGAACGAACGAGAACACGTCTCGAATGCCACCAGATGGCCACATCTCCACTCTCCAGGCACTGATGTAGAAATTTAATGTTCTTCCTTGGATACCAGACAATCAATCATATTCAAACCCGAAAGAACTGATGAGATGGCATGGTACATGAGAATATGCACTGATGCATACCAGAAGTGAACTTGAAGCACCTGAGTGGAATCGAGAGCAAAACTTCCCCGCCATTGACCAGTCTCGGAGTCGTCGACTTTACTGCTAAGCGCTGAGCACTGACTTAGAAAGTCCTCAAAAAAGGAATATGCTCGATTTGCTCACAATTACTTCCTCGATAACTCCCAGACCTCTAAAGTTGAATGATGATAAGTACTCCACCTTTTGTCGAGATAGTCATTCCCAAGTCTTTTCATTTGTGGGGCATCTGTAAGGACCACGCATATCAAGGTGAACGAAATTACTCACCTTAGGTTTCCTTCCATATGAAATATTTTAGTGGATCTTACAAAGGATCAAACTTGAAGCTAGCGCTTAAGCTGCAAAATCCAGTACCTTCCTTCTAACACCTGATTTCTGTAAGACTATCGCTCTCTCTCAACCAGTGCATAAATTTCTGTGGAACAATTTAGCAAAGTGGGAAATGAATCCGAAGGCGCTCCAGTGCAATGCATTGAGGAGGCGAAAGAATCTTGCATCATTCGGTGACCTGCAGCATGCCGTTGATTGACGTCTTCCATAACAAGCTTAAGGATGGTCTCCGTTCATCTCGTGACGTTTTCCGCTCGGTTTTTCTGTCTTCCACGTCCACTGCCAGAGGGGGCGCTCGGTTATGTCTTTCTTCTGTATGTCTCTTGTCTACAGGTAAGAAGTCCCAATATAATACTGGCTCTAAGACTTGAATTATACTTTAGACGGAAGGGGTATTCGAGGTTTTCCATGCTCAAGGAAGTCCTACACCGATTTAAGGACGTTATAAACTAGAGCACCTTTCACGCCCATGCAACTTAACGGATGGAACCTGTGTCCTTCATATTATCATTATAGCCCGGGGAAGGTTATGCTTTCGTGCCTCTGCTCGTTTCGCAAGATACTTGTTTTCTAAGACAAAGTTACCGTTTCAAGATGATTGTGGAGGACAAAGCGAGGACCCCCGACCACACCTTCAAGTGATAGCTTCGCCTACTTACCGGTCTATTATGCGACGACGTGTTATTTTCTGTTCCCCCTTGCCGCCGGCCGATTTTTCAAGACGAAAAAGGAGATTTCTCCTTGAGACTTGTGTGAGACGCGATATAAATGTAGCATGACATTCGCAAAGTCTTAGCTTAACCACCACGATGGGTATTCGAACGGAAGCGACTGTGAGCTGGGGGCTTCACCTCGACTGTGACGAAGTCCTCGCGATAATCAAGGCACTAGAGGAGCAGGAAAAGGAGCGGATAGAGCAAGAAAAGGAGAAAGAGAAAAGTGTACAAGACAACCGTTCCTCAAGCACTCTGGTCAAGCTTGAAGATTTATTGTGCAATCTCGTGCCTGAAGCTGAAGATTTGGAGAGGCGTACTTTAGCGGAACCCGAACCCGGCTCAGAATCCGACTCGGAAGAGGGGCCGACGGCAATCATTTACACCTCCATCGAGCGTAGAAAGATCTATGGGGCTCGGCAAATTGTATGTTCAGATTTTCCTTTTTTTCTCGTCATCGATTGAACAGAAGTAGATGGATCTGATGTAGCTTGGCTGGGCGACTTGAACAAGTTTATAGAGAGCGAGCCAGAGAAAAAAGCTTTCGAAGAAGTGGAGAAATTGCTTTTGTTTAAGAATGCGGGGATCGAAGGTAAAAGGGGATGGTTGCTGGTGCTTGAAATCAGTTGAAATTGTTTAGTGGGGATATAGTTGCTGTTTGTGAAACAAATCGCTGTCGCCATGATAGCTTCGTCTACTTCGGTCTATCATGCAACGACGTGTTATTTTCTGTTTCCCTAAAAATAGTCGGACGGACCGCTTGAGAATTTCACCGGGAACTCGAGTCACACAACTTTCGAAGACTCCGCACTCCGTTGTAGGTCAGCCAACTTCCTGGTAGCCTCCTCCTTGTACATATATAAGTATCGCTCTCGTTCCATGTCGATACACTCACAGTTTCTTAAGCCCGCAATGGCCGCACCAGCCGTTGGCAATCCTGTTCTCATCCCACCACCTGCCCAGCCACATGACAATGGCGTGATCGTTCCGGCTCCGGCTGCTTTTCCACCTACGAGAGACGACATTCTTGCTGCGTTAAGGTTTCGCCAGGATGTAGGAGTCAGCATTGGTGAGTATGGTACATGTTCTCCGGCATTTACGTCAATATCTTTTCAGCTGAAAAATCCTCGACCGTAAAATGCACTCCGGATGACCTCGTTTCAGCCGCAACCTACGAACATGCTATTCTCACGCAGGCAACAGCTGCGGCTGTTCCTCAAGGTAATACGATACC
>QDKV01005289.1_pt1 | contig 45708 bp, 53 predicted proteins | sample 1861101 | NCBI WGS metagenome assembly QDKV01 (sample SAMN04275158, study PRJNA302643) | Fungus metagenome, whole genome shotgun sequencing project. | isolation source: fruitbody | host: Mallocybe terrigena | place: Sweden | collected 2013
TAATTGACGAAATTGCTGATTCCAAGAAATGTCGCTATACAAAGACGTGCGTTTATATGGCAGAGAGCCGTTAAACAGGGTGGTGATTCTCGCTTTGACGAAGTGAAGAAACAACCTTTTGAAGTTCAGAGGTCTATATGCGAGCCAATTCTTGTCTGATGATAATAATGAGCACTAGGGCTATGGGCTTTCAACTTTATTTTTTCCTTATGTACGCAGGTCTGTTGACATTGATCTCACCCAGTTACGTTGGTGAACTTGGCATCTGAACCAGAATATACAGCGCTGTCAACGGCTTTTGCTGCAACGTGTCCACTTTTCTTGTATTACCTCCTTCGTTGTGTATCGTATCTGATGACTTCCAGCGTAATTGGGAGTTGGGTTTTTGAGCGGGTATCTGGTACATGGAGCAGTATACGAAGTAAGCTTTACCAAACTCCTTCATATCAAGAGTTCATTGTTGTCGGAGCGCTCGAGTCAGTCAGGCAATGAGTCATGCTGACAATGGTCCGTGCGCTTTTCAGAATCCCATATATAAGGCCGTCCGCATTGTTCAGATTCTTCATCTCTTGTGCTCGGGCATGTACTGTTGCCAGTGAAGTTTCTACTGAGGCGCAGTTTTTTGCTGATTGCAAATTACACATCCGAACCCGTCTGTTAGCTTCGGCTTTCAGCAATTTTTGGAAAAACCATAACTATATAGTTTTTTGTAAAATTAATGTACTCAAAATATCCGGACTGATATAAAGATTTTCCAAAAAAAGAATTGTCATGGCTGTATTTAATGTTCATTGAGAAGGTTTACATTGACAAAATGATCAATCACCAGGGACAAATGTTACCAATCCCCGTTGCTGACGGTTGCTCTGCCGCTTGAATGTTTGAAATTGTCCGACTCACCGGAAAACGATGAATTGCAACAATTTGTCGGTAGAAGTCTCTTTTATCAGTCTGGAGACTTTTGTCCAACAGTATTTTTGGCGGTGTGATAGAAGCCTGAGACATTTGATTATGCCTTATTAATCACAGGCACGTGATGTAAGGATTTGACAAAAATATTTGCAAGTGGTCTGATCTACGTTCAATTCATCGAGGTGCATAAAAGGGAGAGGTTGAGATTCTGTTTCAAGTTGCCGAGGTGCACGACTACCCCACTTGCTTCTTTACCCGACAATTACGAGTACTATGGACCTCATCCTACATATAGCAGACGAATATCTTTTTGACAGGGTTTGGGCAAGCCTCGTGCCCCTCTCTGCATTCGGCTCCCCAGAATTGGTAAAGTCGTTCAACGGGACATCGGCAGCAAAATATCGACCTACGTTCCTTGCATCATCGAGCTCATCATTATCACCTTGGGCAAAGTTTGTGTCGCATTTACCACATCCGCCACTGCAAGACATAGCGTCGGTTTACACTGCTACTTCTTCGTTATCCACACTTCCACTTGTCTCTGCATGGCCTAGAGATTATATCCCGCGCCAACTCCTCTCGCTTTGTGTCATAACGCTCATTGGAATCCACGCTCTTTATTTTCTCTTTGCCGGTTTCTCGTACAAGTTCATGTTCAACCATGACATGATGCGCCATCCGCGGTTCCTCAAGAACCAGGTGAAATTAGAAATTCAGACGAGTCTCAGAGCCTTCCCAGTGATGATGGTTCTCACCCTTCCATGGTTCCAGGCTGAAGTTATGGGGTACTCGAAGATGTATGATGGGTTGGATACTTATGGGTATTGGTACCTTGTGGCGTCTGTACCTTTGTAAGTTTGTTTTTTTTTTCATTATTACGCCGCGGTCCACTAATTTATTATACCATTCAAACCATTGGATTAGGTACCTCTTATTCACTGACTACTGTATTTATTGGATACACCGATGGTTGCACCTCCCGCTCTTCTACAAATACTTGCATAAACCCCATCACAAATGGCTCAGTATGTCATTCCACACCCCTCCTCCCTTTCCGTGCTCTAAAATTTCACTCTAATCTCAAGTTCCCACTCCATTTGCATCGCACGCATTTCACCCCGTCGACGGCTTCCTCCAGTCACTGCCTTATCACTTTTTCATCTTCATTTTCCCCATCCACCGGATACTGTACCTCATCCTTTTCGTCTTGGTAAACTTCTGGAGTATTTTCGTAAGTTCTTAGTTTTTTGTATCATTGTCGCTATATTTACCAACACATTCCAAAAGATTCATGACTCGGACATGATCACCGGTCACATCTTTGAGAAGGTAGTAAACGGACCAGCTCATCACACACTGCACCATCTATATTTCACTGTCAACTACGGTCAAGTGAGTGGCTTTGGAAAAAGCAGAAGTTTTCGAATACTCACCTTCGCATATCGCAGTACTTCACTTGGGCAGACCGCTTTGGGGGATCGTACCGCCAACCTCGATCAGACCTTGATCCTCTTCTAGAGGTCAAGGCTCTCGACGATCAAAAAGACCAGTAACCTTTGCGAGGCATAATTCAAAAATGTGATCGGCTGATTGTACGATTATTGCGACATGCTTCCGTTCAGTCTGGTGCAGCTCCAAGTAGAGCCGCGAGAGGGTTAACATGAGGGGTGTTCGAATGTTTGATTGACTTGTCTAAATAGCTACTCATTGACGAACTAACTGACATGGCACCTATCGACAATGATTTTTTTATTGCTTTAAAATATTTACTGAATTACTTATTTAATTATTTACCTATCGCAAAGTTCAAACTCTGTTGGCGTTCTATGCAAATCAGCTATTTAGCACTTGGCATGTCTGCACGTATGCTTTGTATCATGGCTAAAAGCTTTCGACATAGTCGAGTAAGAAAGGGGAGTGTCAAATGTTGTTAAATTTAATTCTAACACTGACAGTTCTGTTTTATATAAACATACGGTGCTTTTCTGTCCTTCAGACAGCCTGGAGGCCTCTCAATCCAGTTTGTCATCCACCCTTGGTTGGATGACTCGCGGCAACCCAGTCTCCAGATGACTCCCAACTTCCTCCAGGATATATCTGGGAGTGTGCTTCCACCTTTTTCTTTCGCATTTGCCTTTTCTGTTGGACCTTTACTTTCTGTTGGACTTTCATCTCTCCTTGCCAGACATCCTCGTCGATTCACTGGGTTTCCTCCTTCTGTCGGACTTTTACCTCCTTTTGCCAGACATCCTTTTCCTTCTCCCGGACATCCTTCTCCTTTAGTAAATGGCAGGGGTTACCCGTGGGGATACGGAAAACCCGCGGGTAACCTATGCCATTCGTTAATCTCCTTTCGCCAGATTTCCTCCTGTTCTACCTCCTTTTCCTCTTCCTTCTGCCGGACATCCTTCTCCTTTCGCCGGATTTCCTTCTCCTTCTGTTGGACTTTTACCTCCTTTTGCCAGATTTCCTCCTCCTTCTGTTGGATTTTTACCTCCTTTTGCCAGACATCCTCTTCCTTCTGCCGGACATCCTTCTCCTTTCGCCGGATTTCCTTCTCCTTCTGCCGGACATCCTTCTCCTTTCGCCGGATTTCCTTCTCCTTCTGTTGGACTTTTACCTCCTTTTGCCAGACTTCCTCTTCCTTCTGCCGAACACCGTCCTCCTTCTGCCGAACACCCTGCTCCTTCTGCCGAACACCCTGCTCCTTCTGCCGAACACCCTGCTCCTTCTGCCTGACTTCCTCCTCCTTCCGCTTTACCTCCTCCACTTTTCGGCTAATTTCCAATTCCTTCCCCCACCATAAACGTGCCGTGACCGGACGCTGAAGTACAATCTGCCGCATAGATGAGCTGGAAATGCATCGCTGGAGGTAGGATGTACGCTTCCCGAGAATAAGCAATCGGTGAGGGGCATTGCTGCTGTCTATCTTAGATAAGGCATCGGCAAAATCATGTAAAAATGAAGATTGAAAATGGTGTGCATTGGAAAAATATTCTGGGCCATGAACGAGGAATACACGTGGTATTTCTTTTGTCCCTGCCACCCTTAATAATGGTTCGACAAGAAGCCTTTGGATTTGTGTTTGTACTTCTAGATTAAAAATTGATCTGTCATTTGCAACTGCATTGGCGATCGGTAATCGAGTGTCGGGGATATTTTGTGCGAGTTGGTATGCAAGCGTTGGAATGACGCAAGCACTGTCAACCGTGTCTTCAAGGCTGTCCATAACAGAGAAGAAAAATGAGGCGGAAAGTATTCCGAGTTCATGCAAAATTCCAGCGATGGCCTGTCCCACGAGATTTGTCTGAGAAATGTTCTCGCTATGAATCCACATGATGTGGAATGGCGTCGAGCGATCAAATAACCATGCGTGAACGTCCTTGATAATTTCATCTGGGTCATCTGGTTCCATCAACGGTCCAAACGAGGAACGAGGGATGAGAGACGCAAAAGGTGAAAAACTGGCTTTGGTGGACAAGCGACTCAATAAGACCTTCAGACGAGAGGCCCATCTCTGCACAAGTGGCTTGACAATTTCGGGACTGATTTCTTTTGATCGCTCGCGCGAATTATGAAAGGCGTTTTGAGAGACATGTTCTAAGAGTACCAAGAGACCTGAATTTATGGGCAAACATCCCCGGTGAGTTTTGTCAAAAACTTGGCACATAGAACTTAGAAACCACCTGGATCTTTGCCCGGGCTGTCTCCTATCCTGTGGTTATGAACAGGACCTTGAAAAATGCTAAATTCACCCCCTGTTACGAGCAAGTTGGTTGGTGTCGTCGGCCCTTCTGACATGATTTGGTCGTCGGGTCTAGAGTTATTGGCTTTCTGTCGTATTTCCAAATGCGTGGGCACAGCCAACTTGAATGGACTGCGGCAAGCTTACAGCTCGGTGCGACCATCTTGAATTTCTAGCCAGGGTGTTATTCAAACAATTCGCTTCATGGTTTCAGAAGTTGATTTAGTTACAATTGCACAGGCGTTGGAAGAAATTGAGCAGCCCCTTTTTCTTTTGAATGTACGATTGGAACTTTATATGGAAATAATAAATTTAGACATTAATTGCTTATTGATGACAAATTTGCTCGTCTACCTTTCTCTCCATCGTCGCTTGAACCATTAAAATTTCACACATCACTCCCGCAGACTGCGCATAACAAGGAAGTGGAGAAGCCACACGCGTTCGAGTTGTCGCCAGTCGATGCGCTGCAAGTCGGTATCAGGAGAGTGAAGAATAGCTCGATTGTGTGAAGAAACGAGGAGTTGTCGCCAGTCGATGCGCTGCAAGTCGGTATCAGGAGAGTGAAGAATAGCTCGATTGTGTGAAGAAACGAGGACTACATCTGTTGGGGGATGGAGGATTAGCGCTTAGCTTTCTTCGAGGGCGCATGGACGTCGAACGTTGGGATCTGGATATGTGAGACAGAGGTTTCGAATCGAGATAGGTCGATGGAGTTTTTAAATGGATTAGGACCGAAAGACGGTGTACTTTGGTTCGTCCACATTGTCGAAACCGAGTACAAGATGTTTGGCATCCTTCCCTGCCTTTCTAAGCGTCCTTTTTAAATATACCGAAGATAGGCTTCAAATTCAGCAGCTCCAAGACGTTCACCGTACAGAAATACAAAAGACAATCCAAGTCCATCCACCGTTCCTATCTCGATATTCTGCAAATTTCTCGGCAACACAATGTTGATGCGGAAGCAAGTATACGGTATTTCATGAAAGGTAAATTGAATGTAAGATGCTGCAGAGCAGGGATCGAATCCACGATGCACGATTTCTCTTAGGCCGAGGATGACAGCGGGTTTTAATTTTTTCGGTGGTCTGGGTGCCTGAGGTATTCTATTTCTTCCGTTATACTCATGGACGATACGAAGCTACAGGCAAGTCCTTGGGATAGTTATCGCACAAGACCAAAAAATTGCCCGCTCCGTAATCTGTAGAGCGAACCGGATTAAGATATACCAATTGACTATGGACTCCCTGTTTCCTCCCTTCCATCCCTCTGCAGTGGTTGGACGCCTCCCAGCTCAATCGGAAGTCTGCCTCCCAGCTCGGTTGGGCTGCCAGTACTGCCATTCGGATGTCCGTCTTACTGCATCCTCCTCCTTGTCCTTCTGCCGGACTTCCTCCTTCCGCCGTATTTTCTCCTCCTTTCGGTTAATTTTCAATTCCTTCCCCACCATGAACTTGCCGTGACTGGACGCTGAAGTACAATCTGCCGTATAGCTGAGCTCGAAATGCACCACTGGAGGTAAGATGTACGCTTCCCAATCGATGAGGATCATTGCTTCTGGATAAGGCATCGGCAAAATCATGTAAAAATGAAGGTCGAAAATGGTGCGTTGGAAAAATATTTCGAACCATGAATGAGAAATACGTGCGGTATTCCTGTTGTCCCCACCACGCCTGACTTAGAGACAGCTGACAATGGCTCAAGGATAAGCCGTTGGATTTGTGTCTTCTAGATTCAAATTCGACCTGTCGTTTGCAACTGAATTGGCAATGGGTAGTCGGGTGCCGGGGATGTTCTGTGAAGTTGATATGAAATCGTTGGAATGGCGCAGGCACTGTCAACCGTGTCTTCAAGGCCGTCCACGACAGTGGAGGAAAACGAGGTGGAAAGTATACCGAGTTCATGCAAAACCCCAACGATGGCCTGTCCCAGGAGATTTGTCAAGGAATGTTCTCGCTATGAATCCACATGATGTGGAATGGTGTTGAGCAGTCAAATAACCAAGCGAGAACGTCGTTGATAATTTCATCTGGGTCATCTGGTTCCATCAACGGTCCAAATAAGGAACCAGGAGGGAATTAGACGCAGAGGTGGACAAGCGACCTGATAAGGCTTCAGGCGAAAGAGCCATTTCTGCACAAATTGCTTGAGAATTTTGATCGCCCGCACAAGTTATGAGAGGCATAGAAACCACCTGGATTTTTGTCCGGGCTGTCTCTTACCCTGTGGTTATGAACAACAGGACCTTGAAAAGTGCTCCTGTCACAAATAAGTTTGTTGGTGTTGCTGACTCTTCTGACATACATGATTTGGACGCCAGGTTTTCTCCGGTAGGCTTCCAAATGTACGCGCACACAACTACTGACGGTTCAGTACTGTAATACGATACGCAATACGCTTTATTGTACATATGGTTAATCCTTACTTTCATCTTGTGCATGTCGAGCCAGATTTTCCGTTGCCGTTTAATTACTCCTGCATGCTTATTGGTGACAAATATGCTTGTCTACCTTCCTCTTCATCGTCGCATGAACCGTTAAAACAGACTTGTGCGCATAACAAGGAAGATCAAGAGTTATCCAGATAAGATTAGATAACAAGGGCGCTTAAATGTGCGCATGATTTGAGAGATGATGAGAGTAATCCTGAGACTTTTCAGAATCATAGTCCTCTATGCTAACATCGCCTTTCATGCCCTTGACAACCAACACAATTTCGCCATAGATAACCATGAGCCACACTCAAGCGATCTCGAGTCATTCACCATCGACCCACACCAATTCGGCAAGCTGCTTCAGTTTGACCAAAGCCTTGCAAACCACGTCCGTAGTCTGTGCATAGTGATTCCTGAGTCGTGCTTTTTTAAATATAATCAAGTTAAATCACGTCGTTCGATTTCGAATATATCGTGGGTGTTACCGCTGCTTCCAGAGCTGACAAGCATAACGCTCAAAAGCGGAGACACTCCAATTTTGTGGGTCCAGTTGCGAGAAGACTTCCATGTCGCTTTCACGCGCCGCATTCAGTTGTCTTCTGTAACACAAGTTCGCCTTCATGGTATCTTCGATTTCCCTCTCTCTGTCCTTGATAAGTGCATAAACGTGAAAAGCCTGTCTCTTGATGGGAGGCACTGGGACTCTGGCGATCCTTCGACCTTGCCCTGTCTTCCACTCGAATCTCTTCAGATCAACCATCACGCGCATCACTTGACAAGAATTATTTCCTGGGCGAAATTTAATCGTATTCGTTCGCTCAACTATCGATCGGTCGATCCTATGTCCTTCCGCGTGCTTCCCCAACTTCTGCAAGTGTGCTCCGACTCTCTTGTCGACCTAGAACTCGATCTGCAAACACATTGTGAGTACATCCCATGAAACGTCTTTTTTGGGGTACTCAACTAGAATCTCACAAGTTTGTATCACCTATGATTTGGCCGACGGTACTTCCGTTTTACCCATCATTGCCATGGAGTGCACTCTTCCCGTCCTCACCTGCCTCGAAAAACTTACCATCCGAGCGTCCATAACATCATCCACTTATTACTATCCGAAGGTTCGGAGTTACTCTTCCTCTCTGCCTGCTATAAGGGAGTTGCTCCTGAATCTGTCCTCTTTGCTATCCACAAGACATCTCGTCCTTCGGCTGCACTGCACACTCAATAGTTTCTTCTCCGTCTCGGAAGTAGATTGGTCACCCCTTACCACCCTTTCCGCTCACCGAGCTTACCACCCCTCTTATCCGGTTGATCTTTGCATAAGTGTCCATAGGTACCCAACAAACATATCTTCAGCAGAGGTTCGCCTTGCACTCATGGGCAACTCAACCCTGAGCAGATTGGTGGAGGAAAACGTTGTCGTCCTTTCGATGATGCGGCCATTTATTTCGAATTCTTGTTATGAGCAAGGAAATTTTGTCTAATTTTTGAAAGAAAGAAAAAGAAAAAACTCTTCCAATATTTCTAAATGCGGGGGACAACCAATAGAACTGCAGCAAGCTTCAAGTTACAGCTCGGTGGGACCATCTTGAATTTCTAGCCAGGGTGTTGTTCAAACAATTCGCTTCATGGTTTCAGAAGTCGATTTAGTTACAATTGCACAGGCGTTGGAAGAAATTGAGCAGTGTCAGATTTATATATTTATCCTGCAGTCGGATTGGAATAATTATTGATGACAAATTTGCTCGTCTACCTTTCTCTCCATCGTCGCTTGAACCATTATGTAAAATTTCACACATCACTCCCGCAGACTGCGCATAACAAAGAAGTGGAGAAGCCACACGCGTTCGATGCGCTGCAAGTCAGTATCAAGAGAGTGAAGAATAGCTCGATTGTGTGAAGTACATCCGTCGGGGGATGGAGGATAAGCGCTAAGCGCTAAGCTTTCTTCGAGGGCGCATGGTCGAACGTTGGGATCTGGATATATGAGACAGAGGTTTCGAATTGAGATAGGTCAATGGAGTTGGACAACTCGTCTTAAATGGATTAGGACCGAACAGTAACGGAGAAAAGGTGTCGTCCACTGCACGTTTGCATTGTCGAAACCGAGTACAAGATGTTTTGCATCCTTCCCCGCCTTTCTTAGCGTCCTTTTTAAATACCGAAGATGACCAGGCTTCAAATTCAGCAGCTCCCAGACGTTCGCCATGCAGCCAAATACAACAGACAATCCGAGTCCATCCACCGTTCCTATCTCGATACTCCGCAAATTTCTCGGCAACACAATGTTGATGCGGAAGCAAGTATACGTATTTCATAAAAGGTACATTGGCCGTAAGATGCTGCAGAGCAGGGATCGAATTTACGATGCACGATTTTCCTCAGGTCGAAGATGACAGTGGGTTTCAACTCTTTCGGTGGTCTGGGTGCCTGAGGGAATAAGCAAAGGAGGCAAACTATTTCTGGGCATTCTATTTTGTTATACTCATGGATAATACGAAGCTACAGGCAAGTCCTTGGGTTAGTTATCGCAGAAGACTTCATCGTTTCGGCCCAGGGCGTTTCCTAACAATCAAAAATACTTAAATAAAAATACCGAAGAATTGCGCGCTCCGTCATCTGTAGAGCGAACCGGATTAAGATATACGAATTGACTATGGACTCCCCGTTTCCTCCCTTCCATCCCTCTGCAGTGGTTGGACGTCCGCCTCCCAGCTCAATCGGAAGCCTGCCTCCCAGCTCGGTTGGGCTGCCAGTACTGTCATTCGGACGTCCTCCTTCCGGCTCGGTCTCACTGCATCCTCTTCCTGACGGACTGCCTCCTCCCTCTGCTGGACTTCCTTGTCCTTCCGCCGGACTTCCTCCTTCCGCCGTATTTCCTCCTCTCGGCTAATTTCCAATTCTTCACCATGAACGTGCCGTGACAGGACAATCTGCCGCATTGCCGCTGAGCTCGAAATGCACCGCAGGTAGGATGTACGCTTCCCAATCGACGAGGATCATTGCTGCTCTCTATCTTAGATAACGGCAAAATCATGTAAAAATGAAGATTGAAAATGGTGCGTTGGAAAAATATTCCGAACCACTAATGAGAAATACGTGCTTTATTCCTGTTGTCCCCACCACGCCTGACTTAGAGACAGCTAACAATGGTTCAAGGATAAGCCGTTGGATTTGTGTCTTCTAGATTAAAATTCGACCTGTCGTTTGCAACTGAATTGGCAATAGGTAGTCGGGTGCCGGGGATGTTCTGTGCAAGTTGATATGAAAGCGTTGGAATGGCGCAGGCACTGTCAACCGTGTCTTCAAGGCCGTCCACGACAGTGGAGGAAAACGAGGTTGGAAAGTATACCGAGTTCATGCAAAACCCCAACGATGGCCTGTCCCAGGAGATTTGTCAGGAATGTTCTCGCTATGAATCCACATGATGTGGAATGGTGTTGAGCAGTCAAATAACCAAGCGAGAATGTCGTTGATAATTTCACCTGGGTCATCTGGTTCCATCAACGGTTCAGATGAGGAACCAGGAGAGAATTAGACGCAGAGGTGGACAAGCGACTCGATAAGGCCTTCGGGTGAAAGGCCCATTTCTGCACATGTTGCTTGAGAATTTTGGGACTGATCACTCGCACGAGTTATGAAAGGTTTTCCGAGAAACATGTACCAAAAGACCTACATTTTGGGGTAACCTCTGGCTGTCTCCTATCCTGTGGTTATGAGCAACAGGACCTTGAAAAGTGCTCTTGTCACAAATAAGTTGGTTTGATTTAGACGCCAGGTTTTCTCCGGTAGGCTTCCAAATGTACACGCAGGGTTGGTAAAGCTCAATAACAAGAACATTTTTCCACCATCACATACCAATCCTTACTGTCTTGTGCATGTCGAGCCAGATTTTCCTTTGCCGTTTCCTGCACGCTTATTGGTGACCTTCCTCTTCATCGCATGAACCGTTTAAACCCTACGGTTAAGGGGTTTTGGTATACCTTCATATATAGCTCTTGACGTTCACATCACTCCAGGTCGACAAAAATACAGACTTGTAGAAGAGTTATCCAGATAAGATTAGATAACAAGGGCGCTTAATTACTTAAGGTTATGAAAAGGCTCTCGGGACTACTCTCATCAAGCAGATTGAGTGATGCTGCCTCCAGAAATTTTTGACCTCATTTTGAGTTATCTCTCCTCAGATTTCGTTTCTCTCAAATTATGCGCACAGGCACTTCCATTCCTCCGCAAACTTGTCGAACGGTACCTCTATGCTAACATCGCCTTTCATGCCGACCAACACTCAAGCGATCTCGAGTCATTCACCATCGACCCACACCAATTCGGCAAGCTGCTTCAGTTTGACCAAAGCCTCGCAAACCACGTCCGTAGTCTGTGCATAGTGATTCCTGTGACGTGCTTTTTTACTGGAACTGAATCACGTCGGTCGATTTCGAAAATATCGTGGGTGTTACCGCTGCTGCCAGAGCTGACAAGCATAACGCTCAAGAGCGGAGACAATCCAATTTTGTGGAGCTGGTTGCGAGAAGACTTCCGTTTCGCTTTCACGCGCCGCATCCAGTTGCCTTCTGTAACACAAGTTCGCCTTCATGGTATCTTCAATTTTCCTCTCTCTATCTTTGATAAGTGCAAAAACGTGAAAAGCCTGTCTCTTGATGGGAGGCACTGGGATTCTGGCGATCCTTCGACCTTGCCCTGTCTTCCACTCGAATCTCTTCAGATCAACCATCACGCGCACGCTTCACAGTCCTTGACAAGAATTATTTCCTGGGTAAATTTTAATCGTATTCGTTCGCTCAACTATCGATCGGTCGATCCTATTTCCTTCCGCGTGCTTCCCCAACTTCTGCAAGTGTGCTCCGACTCTCTTGTCGACCTAGAACTCGATCTGCAAGCACATTGTGAGTACATCCCATGAAACGTCTTTTTTGGGGTACTCAACTAGAATCTCACAAGTTTGTATCACCTATGATTTGGCTAACGGTACTTCCAATTCACCCGCCATTGCCATTACCATGGGGTGCACTCTTCCCGTTCTCACCTGCCTCGAAAAACTTACCATCCGAGCGTCCATGACATCCACTTATTACTCTCCGAAGGTTCGGAGTTACTCTTCCTCTCTGCCTGCTATAAGGGAGTTGCTCCTGAATCCGTCCTCTTTGCTATCCACAAGACATCTCACCCTTCAGCTGCACTTCACACTCGCTAATTTCTTCTCCCTCTCGGAAGTAGATTGGTCACCCCTTTCCACCCTTTCCTCTCACCAGGCTTACCATCCCTCTTGTCCGGTTGATCTTCGCATAAGTGCCGATAGGAACAAAACAAACATCTCTTTAGCAGAGGTTCGCCTTGCACTCATGGGCAACTCAACCCTGAGCAGATTGGTGGAGGAAAACGTTGTCGTCCTTTCGTGATGATGCGGCCATTCATTTTAAGTTCTTGTTGTGAGCAAGGAAATTTTTTTAAAAAAAACTCTTCCAGAAAAGAAAACGTCTTCTGGACATTTAGCGTAGTTTTGCTAGCTCAAATTTCTGCTGTGGATTGTCCTTGACAACCGCAGATGAATACCCCGGTCGACGGATATATTAAGAATTCAGAGATGGATCGTAATGACGATGATAGATAAAGGCAGAGGAAAGTTGTATTTCAACATAGATACAACTTTAACATACAACAGCAAATGTGACACAAGTTACTCATAAGAAGAATAGGAAAGGATGTCAAAGATAGATCCCTTTCACTTCCTAGTCACCCGTTTTCTGACTTCTTCATCTTTGCAAGAATGTAAAAGAATTTTGTTTGGCATGCCTTGCGCCATGCCCGAATGACCTTTGGACCAATCATAGGACACAGCGTACGCAAAAATGCTACCGTTGCGATTAAAGGCTGTTGTCGAAATGGGGCCAGGTTGGGCGTCGAAGGCTATGAATATGTCAGGAGAGGCGTATTTGCTGGAATTAATGAGCCATACACTTTAGGCGAGTACGGGCATCCTTGTCCCAAAAGTGGATTGTGCCATCGGAACCTGCATTTTCCCCGTTGAGGTACGGAGATAAAAAAAAAAAAGAATAATTTTCGAAGCAACTAACCGCAGGTGGAGAATGTTCCGTGAACGGGATGGAAGTTGATGTGATTGACTGCATATACTAGTGCCTGATCTTTCGTATTTGGAGATGTGTCTCGGCGGTGGCATTTGAAGGAAAAGTTGCTCCTAGCATAGATAGATAGATATTTTGAATACTGGGACAGGTTATAATCGCAAGTCCGGCTTCACTTACTGGGAATCCTTATCCTCGACATATCTGAAGACAAAAAAATAAGTGGACTTTTTAGAAAAACGCAGAAACAGAGAACCAACGCACTGGATAGCAACACGACCTTCTACACTCCCCACTGCGAATCCATTACTGTTTGCAGGAGAGCCCGTGAAACACGAAATAACGCGTGTCTGATATTTCAAAGGTGATTGAATGACCTGTTATTTCAAAGGGACCCCCGTCAGCAACAGAAAGGACGACTCGGCAACTTGAAACCTTGTATGCTGTACTAGGGTTCGTCAGGTTGAATATCTGGATATGACGTTCGGCTGTTCCGACAACGAGTAGGGGATACTGGATATCGAAGGTATAACATCTTTCTGGAAGTTGTACTGTAGCCACCGGAGTGGCACTGCGGAGATCCCAATACTGTAGAAGTACAATTTAAGGAGGGAGGAGGAGCAGGTGGCAGAAAGGAGGAGCGTTACCTTGACAGTCTTGTCCCAACTCCCTGTCGCTAAAATGCCTGCGCCCGGCGCGTCGACCCATCCCACCACTTTGATTGGCGCATCATGTTGAGCCACCTGCGATGCTTGACCAGTAGTCACGTCAAACATTCGCCCTGCATTGTCAGCACCTCCCGAAAAAATCTTGTTACCTTCCTGTAAGATTCATTATCAGTAAAAATAAGCGGTTGGGAATAAAAGCCCAGCAAAACAGTATCGCACTTTATTCCAACATACATCCAGAACCGGTCCTTGATGTTGATACATTGCTTTTCCTTGTGTCTGTCCATTCGCACCAACTTCGTAGATACGTACCTGGATAATGCAAAAAAAAATCAAAACTTGAAAGGTTTACAACGTCAAAAAAATCTCTTGTCGTACGCTATTATCCCAGCTTCCGACTGCGAGGTAGTCAGCTTGACTGGAGAAGGACAGTGAAGATATGGAATCAGAAGGTGGGTCGAGAACTTCAACATCCTTCTCAGCAGTGGCAGAGGTGTTCGTAGCAGGAGTAGCCCCTCCGTTGAAGAAAGACATGGCTGTATTTATGTCAAAATGATTGTATATAGCTTACAAGGCGCGATGCTCTTGATGGATTATTCACACGACAAACACCAATTATGGAAATGACGCCCAACATCAATTTTCAGTTTCTAAAATATCTACGTATTCATACATGTAAAACCATTAATCGTGAATACGTACTGAGAAGCATATCTACATAATTAACACCAAAGGTGTTGTATTAAAATTTGTATTGAAACTCGTGCAACTTTGTCAAATTATTGCAAAGGTGTGCAAATGCACTTGCAGCACGACGATTCCGACATGCAAAGTAGAACAAAAAACTTGCCAGGATGAAATTGGTCGTAAATATAATGACATGCAACGAAAAAGATTGAAAAAATGCCAAACATGAAGGGGTTGCAAAATTATAAATGGTATGCAGAGGGCATCGCGTCTATCTGGAAGAAAAAAAAAATATGGCGATGAGGTGGCGCAGACGTCTTCCGATAAAGTTATATGGAAGAACTCTATATCATAAATGCGCAGGAGAGATTTTTTGCATGAGACCATAATTTAGGCAATGTTTTCTTTCCCCGCAAAGCGTTGATATATCGGGTCATCGTGAGACGTCTCCGGATGAATCTGAAGCTTGCCTTCCCAAAGGGCGGCAGAAGACCGTGATGGATCGGTGTTGGCTGGATCAGACCGTGAACCGGTTTGCAGATATTGTGTGCCAGCTACAACGGCGCCGATCATCAACGTCGGTGCCATAGCCAAGACAGACGAACTATGGAAAGTCAATAAATATGGAAATGAAGGACGGCCAAAGTATCAACTCACATTCTCAATTGATCATCTTCGGGTAACCGTGCTTGTCGGCTCTTGTGCACAAACGACGAGGAACGTAGACGTCCACCACGAATGTTGGCAAACGTACGCAGATTGTCGCGAACCATCGTGACTGCACCACGCCAGCCTTCTCTTTCCGGTTGGACGGTAGGAAGTACCTCAGTCTCTCGTATCAGGCGGATGGCCCTGAATAACCATTCGAATATTCCATTAGGTAAAAGACGGATGATGGCACCCCAGGGGATAGACACGAATCCAAGAGCGAGCGAGATTCCCCATTCTCGCGCACTAATCGAGGTGACTTGGAAGGCAGCACCACCAACGAAGACAATGGTAACCTGAATAGCAATTTCTAATAACATTTTCAGTTTACAATGAATGAACAAGGGGGAGGCCAAACCACGTACCAATCAATGTGATCACCATGAAGTACCTGTTCTTCAATATTCCCTCAAAAATGTTGAGTTTCGAATCCAATCGCCTACAGTTGACTGAATTGAAAATTTGCGCAAAAACAAAGGCATTGAAAACAAGTGTCTTGACAACAACTTCATTCTTTTCGGTGTGCTCCAGACCCAGAATGTTCAAGCCTTCGAAATAGAAGACGAGGATGATGGCAATCTGATAGACCGATTGGAGCAAGATCATCTTGTACATCTCCACTGTAAACAGAGGCGCCGTCTTCCTATCGGGCTTGCGATCGAGGAGTTTCTCGGAAGCGGGGTCTGTGGCAAGAGCCAAAGCAGCAAAGGTGTCCATGATGATGTTAATCCAAAGCAACTGAACAGCCGACAATACAGACGCTTCGGTTTCAGAAGAAACAGAGGAAACAAAGGTGATGACCACAGCCGTAACGTTCGTCGATATTTGGAATTGCAAGAATTTACGCACAGCATCGTTGACACAGCGGCCCCAGATAATAGCTTTAACAATCGAGGAAAAGTTGTCGTCCATGAGGATGATATCCGAAGCTTCCTTTGCCACCTCCGTACCAGCAACCCCCATCGAAAAACCAACATTAGCCGTCTTAAGCGCTGGGCCATCGTTCGTGCCATCGCCAGTGACAGCAACAATCTCACCAATCATCTTAAGCGTCTCCACCAAAACCTTCTTATCCTCCGGCGACGATCGTGCGAGCACTTGCAACCTCGGGACAACCTCAATCATATCTGAATGGCTGAGCTGCCGGAAAACAGGTCCCTCCATGATGATGCCGCCAGGCGTGAAGATACCGCATTGAGTAGCAATCGACCGCGCGGTGAGCACGTTGTCACCCGTGCACATCTTCACTCCCACTCCGGCATGGAGACACTTGGCAACTGCCTCGCTGACACCGGGACGGAGGGGGTCCTCAATACCAGTGATCGCGATAAGGGTCAGATCTTGGGCCAAACTGTCAAAAGGAACTTCCCCTGCCTCGTCGAGGCTCATATGCCTCGGCGGCCAGGTATCGAAATCGCGGTAGCACAAAGCAATAGTTCGCAGAGTCTGATTGGCATAGAAGATGATCGTCCGACTGATATTCTCTCGAGAATGATCATCAATCTCCTTCGTCTTGAGCCCACCGGAATATTTGCCATCCCTGTTGACAGAAATATACATCGTCGAGCTCTTGGCAAGAATCTCCGAGGCGCCTTTGAAATAACCACGGTAGCCCCCTTCTGGCAACTTGACGATGACACCCATAGACTTGCGCTCAGAAGAGAACGGAATCAGCTGAACAATTGTTGCCGCATCGCGAACCTCCTTGAAGCTCTTCCACCCAAGTCCCTTGGCAAACTGGAGCAAGGCAGTCTCTGTCTTACTCCCAATAAATATACGTTCGTTGGTCTTGGGATCGATGTCTTCAAACGCAGTCGAGTTGATCGAAATTGCCTCGTTGAACAGATCCTGAATCTCAGACGAAAGTGCTTCGTTTAGATTTGCCTGTTCAATAGAGAAATCATGAGGGTGACGACGCTTGACACTCGTTCCAGAATCCGTCTTTTCTGTCTCCTCCGCATTGGTCCTAGCAGCGTTTTCATCGAGATGGCGAACAAACTTGGCGTGTATACCAACCGATCCAGCGACGACTGTCATGGCGTTCTGCGTGAGAGTACCCGTCTTATCGGTGCAAATGACAGACGCATTCGCCATCGTTTCACAAGACCCTAAGACCCGGACAAGAAGATTCTCGTAGGTCATGCGCTTCGTCGCGAACGCAAGCGCAAGCGTGACCGCCAGTGGTAAACCTGATACCATCACCGTTCAGTGACATATAAAAGTAGAATAGGAAAACACACACCTTCAGGAACAGCGACAACGATTACCGTCACAGAAATGATGAGATTATTCACGAAGAGCATGCCCCATTCACTTGCCGTGCTGTAAAAGGATTTTGAGTACTATTACCCGTCGAAATAAGTGAGGGAACGCACTGTGAACTATAATCCGTGCCGAGGAGGACGAAAAACTTAATCATCAAGGCTACAAATAAGAGGAGACCAGCCGCTAAACCGATTTTAGCAATGAGTTCCGCGAGGTTGTTGAGCTTGACTTGTAGTGGAGTATTTTCAGTCTCGGTGCGGAGTGCTGTGGAAAAGAGGCGGTTAGCTACTGCTTAAAAAATTACATTTCGTTGGGGACGTACCCATCATGATACGACCATTGAAACTCTTCGTCCCGACGGCAACGACGACGTATTTACCGACACCTTCAGTAACCTTTGAACCCGATATCATAAAGCAGTCGGTGTGTGCATGACCATCAGAACTCTTTAGCAATTCAGAATAGGAGAGCTTCTTAATCGCATCCGATTCGCCTGTCGCTCCGGATTCATCACATTTCACGTTGTGGCCAGAGATAAAGACACCATCACAAGGGATGATTTCACCAGGTTCGACTAACGCAATGTCGCCAACAAGAACCTCCTACAGGCAGAGTTAGATACTCAAAACTGTAAAATAAAATAATTAAAAACGAACCTTGACATCGATGACCTTTTCTACACCATCGCGAATCACCTTGACACCACGTTCTTCTTTGCGTTCATTGAGAGCTTTAAACTGGCGCTCTTTTTGCCAATCGTTCAATGAGCCAACGATAACCTGTGCAATTAACAACGGTGACCTCCAAAAATGGATAAGAATGCTGAGCCACATACCACTATTGCAACAGCAATCATAATTGCAACGCCTTCTACCCAGTCAACCGGAGGCTCGCCATTCTTTCTAGGTGTGCCGAAATCTTGGAAAAGGCCAAGAGCTAAAGAAATGACAGCGGCAACGGAAAGCAAAATCTGACCGATAAGTCAGGCTCGGGACGCTGAAGGCAAGCCAACAGAACCGGTGCATACCAAAACTTTATCTTTCATGGCGGCCGCCATGAGTTGCAGCAAGGTTTTACTGATCCGCGTTGGCAATATGTTTTCTCCATATACTCGCCTTCTTTCTCCCATAGTTCCTGTATGTGGCGTGTCACCATCGCCACCCGTAGGTGTAACATCCATTCCGCTAGGTTCCGTCAAGGTAATATCCGGAACCTTCTCAGACATCTCACCAGCGCCAGATCTCGGAGACTGCAGTGCCTTCTCTGAGTCATGCATGTGAGAGACACCCTCGCCAGCACCCAGAGGAGCCTTCTCCGTCGAAGGCTCAGTCGTGAGACCACGTTCCGCATGAGTGCCCAGCCCACGAATGATACCATCTATACCTCCAAACGCGACCAAAGTCTGGAAACTCTTGGGGTCGAGCAAGTGCGCGAGTTGGAAGGGTTTGAAACGAAAGGGCGAAGGGTCGATGCTTTCGTCCTGGGCGAGTTCTCGCTGATGCGCCGTTAGAGAATCGTCCGCGCTGTCTCCGGTTTTCTTCTTTTTCTTGGATTTGTCTTTGCTGTCCACAGGAGGGACGCTAGGAGTCTGGTTTTCGCTAACAGACAAGTCAACATTTGTAGCTGAAGTGGTGGCAGAAGAAATATACTGTATTGTAGCTGACCTAAAGGTTTCCCCATCCGTGTCAGACATAGAGGTGGCATTGCTAGTCCTGCGTTGAGCAGCGATGCCAGCAGGTTCTAGAAGACCCAACGACGCGAGACCCGATTTCTCGTCAGGTTTATTGTCGCGTAAGTTGAGGGTTGTTGCGAAAGTAGTAGAATGAGCTGAAAGAGTGGGAGAAGGAGGGATAGACGTGTCAGACAAGTCAGAGGGCGTTGGAGAAGAAGGACTGAAATTGTGTCTGGTTGGAGATAATAGACCAGATTGAACATGATTATGTGAAGGTGACACTGGCTCTGAAGGGGAGGGAAGTTCAGTAGAAATGTGGATAGACGGTACACCTGCAGGCTGCAGGGACATGGTTGAAGTTGTAAGTGAGAGTTTTTCCGAAGACGGTTAAATATCAAAAGGATGATCGTAAGGCTGTGCGGCGTGTCTTGGCATCGTTTATACCCCAATGTTCGTCCCACAGCGATGACGACCGTCTACGTAGTCATTTAGCAGTTCGCACCCTCCAATTATCATTTCAACAACACTATTATTTATTGGCGGGGTTGTTCAAAAAGGGAATCAACCGTCCTGTATCCAAATTAAGACATTTGCGCCAAGAACTCTGGGCTTTCCCTTGGGTGCTTGAACTCGCATGCGTCCTCATGTATCGACCGCGTCGGCCGCCATTATTATATTTTCAACAATTGTCACTGGTTTGGTGTCCGATATCCGAAGCTCGTGTCTCTCAGGAGGCAGGGAATTCACACGGTACACCCCGTCTTGCAACGTGCCATCCTGGAAGCGCTGGGGTCGCCTTCACTGCACGGACATTCACAAGTCATCCACACGGCTCAAAAATTTCCAGCATTGTGCATCAGAAGCTTACGGCCGAACTGAACCCATGGATGGCATTTGCCGTCACAATGGGAAGGGTTGCCTATGGAACTGTCAAAGAAGCACGATAGTGGAAAAAAAACTCTGCTGCGATGGATAAGGGGGTCGAACCCTTGACCTTCAGCTATGCACGCGGTTTGAAAACCACCGGAAACTGACGCGTTGCCACTACGCCAATCCACCAACAATAGGTCTCATCGTTACAATGATCATACAAATGGAAGGCTTTCTAGCAAGCTCGTTATCATACATGTTCCGGCAATACGTCATAACAAGTTCCTTGGCAAAACTCCCAGATTTCTAAGATTTTTGTGGCAAAAGGCTATTTAAATTGATTATGGAATTCAATGTTCTTACAACGGGCCAATCAGTTTACGCATGTGCATAAAGATATGCCAAAATAGAGAAAGCCAAGATAAACCAAGAATCCTCCACTTCCACTTGTTTTGGTTCCCTTGCAAAAACCTCTGTAACCTTACGCAGCATTCATTGCTCTTTCCAATCTGATCTCAATCAACCTACATACCAATTTCTTGGCCATTGGAATGCACGATACAAAAAAGCACAGGAAAGTACACACTTACATTTATCTCAATTGATATCAATCATTTATGTAATTGCATTGCTTGGGCCAACTGGTCATAATGTCGACTGCGATATGGCAAAAAGCACAGAACCTATAATACAATTACCAATGTTGCAGATAAATCAAAGCTTCACTTGGCTAAACGCTTGCACAGCTATAAAATTGTCCTTGTCAATGCTCTTGGGCCTCTCGGAGTTCCACATGGTCTCTGAAAAAAAAAAGTCAACCAAAGCGACATACGACTTGGTGGCTTTTATTTCAAATGACACAAAACAACCCCTAACGTGGCACCGCTTTGATTAAATTTTTAAGATACCATGAGGATACGGTTTGACAGTCCAATTTCAATGCACTGCAGCTGTGCTTACAATCTTATCAACTACTTGTACATGGATGAAAGTGTTTATAAGTTCGAAACCCTCGGACTCGGCACGTTTTCCACATGCTTGTAGTACTTGGAAGCGCCGCTCAGGTATGACTTATAAATTGTAATGTGTTTGTATTTTAATATTTTTAGTATTTCAATAATAAGGAATTTTTTATAAATTTTACAAGTAATACATCACAACTGATTTTACAGTCATTTTACAGCCCATAAAAATAACCTGCCAGGAGCGTTCGGAGCAGTCTGTGTCAGTGTTGATGAGGATTTTTTTGCTGCGGGAATGAACCAGTGGTCCAGAGTGAAATCTATTGTGGACTCGGAGTTGTGAAGTTCCCCCACGTTCATCACCACTTGCAGGAGATGATGGTACAACTTATGAATACCACCGTAGTACAATCCATCTTGAGAAGCCATTTCCAAAGCATTTGTCAGATTGCTCAACTGAACAATTGTGCTGAATTTAAATGTGTTGGATGAAGTTTTGTTGACAAAATACATATCACGGAGACACTAATATTAATATTCTCCCGATCACTCTCGTCAGCCCAAGAACATGCCCAGCGTGAGTCGTGTTGCTCATATATTTTGCAATCGTTTGACTTGTTTTCAACAGGTGCTCGATGTCAGCCCTTTTCGTGTTTGACAGAGAAGCTTGTAAAGTAGGTTTCACACGCGATGCAATTTCAGCGATATGGTGATCTGAAGCACCACAAAAAAAAAAAGTGAAGTGCAAGTCACTTTGGTTCCAAATTGATCACACTCAACGTACCCCAGGAGCTACTAGTACATGTATTCCATTCATTTTTTGTAGTACCCTATTAGTTGAAACTTCTTTTTAAGAAATCAGTATCCACATACCCCTCTGGTCATAATTTACAAGCAATTCGATCACTTGGCATGGGCCTATAGGCCCCTAAACGGGTCCACGCGCAGTCGCAGTAATAGAACACGACAAAAACCTGGAGTTGAGGCTATGACTTCCTTAAACCCGTTTCTTCCCCCCCCCCCGATTAATATTTGCTCCATTCCCGCAGCACGCTACATCATCTTTCCCCCAGGTTTTCCCTCACACTGCCTTCTTCGAAATAACTTTTGTTCACTTGGCGAAATTCTCTCTTATCAACCACGTTCCCAACTCGTCGCTACTCGCACGGTGCACAGCCTTTCGGCTTCCAATTCTTGAACAGAAGGAACCCTAATTTATCCTTCAACCCATCAGGAGCAAGTCCTCTCTAGAGCAATAGTAGACTGCGCCCTAAGCATTTGGAGAGGCGGGTTGATTGACTTCCAATTCGGGATACCATTTTTCCTAAATGGGAAATAGGAAATTCCCTGAATGTTGACGTTCTTTCTTGCGGCGGACATGTCACATACGTGCGGCATGCCCCTGGAAGATGAACCTTTTGTGTATATTTTAAACTATATGTCAAAAACTCTATTCATCGTACCTTTCAACGAGGCACCGTGACAGAAGTACCACAAGATAACTTCAACGACATAAGTAATATATTGACATACAAATTAGGATCCGCAATTTTTGTTGTTGATATGTTCTTGATCTATGTTTCCACCACGAGTCTAGCTGCGTTACTTCAGGCCTTAGTGGTGATAGGCACCGACCCATCCACAATGATGCTTCCACTTCCCGCCTCATCATTAACCTCCGTAACGACCTGTTTTGTCTGATTACCTCTACCAGCCTCCAATCTCTCACTGATCTTCGCCATCTCTCTGATAAAACTGCTGCCCCAGTACGCGGCGCTGTATTTGTTAACGTACTTGAACAGCTTCTTGTGGTTTTCGGCCCGTACAACACCATCCATCGTTACTGCCTCGTGTATCGCGTCCGCCACCTGCTGCGAGTCCCATGGGTTTACGACGATCGAGCCATTCAGACTCTGCGCGGCACCGGCGAATTCGGATAGGATCATCACGCCTTGACGCGCTTGCTGGCAGGCCACATATTCGTACGACACCTAGGGACGTGGTGAACGGAAAGCACAAGGTCAAAAATGACAAGCATTTGAACATACCAGATTCATACCATCCCGTGTACTTGAAACAAGACAGACATCACTGACAGCATAGAGTGCGCAAAGTTCATCAAAATTCAAGCTCTTGTGCATGAAGTGAATAGGCATGAACTCTACTGTCCCGAAACGGCCGTTAATCCGTCCGACTAATTCATTGACGGTAGATCGTAGGTTTTGGTATTCCTCCACATCCTGTCGCGATGGAACAGCCAATTGGACGAGAACGACCTTGAATGGGAGATAAAATCAACAGACGTGGCGCAATGAATGCACATGCGTACCTTGCCAATCCATTCAGGATGTTGCGATAAGAAAAGCTCTAGAGCATGTAGCTTTTGTGGCACGCCTTTGATATAATCAAGACGATCGACACCAACGATGACCTTCACTCCACGGAAACGTTGTTTTAACTGCGCGATTCTTTCAATGACTGATTGTTTTTTAAGGTTCTGTATAAATCATAGGTCTCAAAACGATTCGTGGAGTGTTTTGAACTCAAAATGCAACATACCTCCGTGAAACTGCTTGGCTCAATACCTATCGGAAACGTTCCGACTTGTGCTAACCTGCCTTCAAATTCGACGCCATTGGGCATAGTCGGAAGGCCAAGAATCCGAGTACATGAAGAGAGGAAATGACGAGCATAGTCATAAGTGTGAAAGCCAATAAGGTCACAATACAAAATTCCCAACAGGATCTCCCTCCGGACAGGAAGGATCCTATAATATTACTTTATTTCAACACGACGCAGGAGAGGGACCCATAAAACATACCTGTATATTTCGCTACTCGGGAAGGGCGTATGCAGGAAGTATCCTATTTTAACTCCGGGAATGGGAGCGCGAGCTTCTAAAAGGGCAGTATGATCTACGCCTTCAGTAATCTTCTCGAGTTCATTCTTTGTGAAGTCGCCCATCTTAGTAGGTCCATCAACGATACCCCGAAGCAGCATCGGAAGTAGCATGAGATGGTAATCCTGCACCCAAACCATAGCTCCAGGAGTGATCTGCTGACGGACGGCCTCCGCAAACTGCATATTGGCTTGACGATATGCCAGCCAATTCTCCTCGTCAAAGTTCATCTCGCCCGGATGATAGTGGAAAAGGGGCCAGAGGATCGAGTTGGAGAAACCGTTGTAGTGTCGATCAGCGACGTCATCGTCAAGATAGACGGCCTGGCAGGAGTATTGCTCCATCAGACGCTTGTCAACCAGCGGGCGATCTTTTGGTGGGATGAAGAAACCAGGCCAACCGATCCAGGTGAAGTTGAGTGATTTTTTGAAGCCAGAGAGAGCAGAAACGAGCCCTCCCGAAGACATCTTAAAGTGGTATTCCCCACTAGCATCTTTGGTGATGGTGATGGGGAGACGATTAGAGACAACGACGAGATGACCTGCGTTTGAAAAATCCATCGGAGGTAGACTTTGTGATGAGTCCGTAGATATAATACTCGGGGCGAAGGAGGAGAGGTGGATATAGGAAGGTTATTGTTGCACAATCCTTGTAGCGAAAACCGAGCGGCCGGAGACGGATTAATCGATCCGATGTGGTAACGACCGGAACACGCCTGACAAACTGGACTAGAACGTTCAATGTGGTGGATTCTTAGTTCATGATCAGGACTGGTGCATGACAATACGGTCAGACAAGATTTAACTGTCGTGTGATGTAATCCGATCTGTTTTTTTTTCCTTTCTGGGATTATCAAGGAGAAATTGTAATTTTCAAAGTTTACACTTATACTACTCTTAATCATCAAACAATCCCAAACCCTATAGAACGTGCGTTAATTTCAACCCACAGCTATCTGAGATGTACAGGCACTTACCATATCCTCGTCCGACTCTTCTGCCTCTTCTTCTGCCTCTTCCGCCTTGGTCTCGGTAACAGGTGCTGCTTCTGCGGCAGGGGCAGCGGCAGCAGCGTATGCATCAGGGTTTTCAAGATATTCCTTGACCTATGGTGATAACAGATTAGCACCGGCAATGAACTTCTGATAACGGAACGAAGATCATCCATGAAAAGCTTTCAGCCAGTGCGTCCTTAAGACGCTCAGAATTTTCAGTGTGCATAGAAAAATCATTTAATCCCCGTCAAAACTCGAAAGTACGAACCTTCTCTGCCCCTTCAAAGGAGTACTCCGTAGCAAGCGAAACAGCCAGAACTTTTTTGTACGCATTGACAAGAGAGTGCGTAACCGAAACGATTGTCGGATAATTGAGCGCAAGGGATATGGCGGCAATAGTCTTGATACCGGACAAGAAGCGATCAATCAACTCCTGCTCATCAATGTCCAGTACATCAGGCGAAAATATATTTCCCTGGTCAAAGATCTGTACGACTGACATGCCATATGTGAACGGTGAGATGTTAAGCATGTTCAACAACGTCGCTTCGGAGGGTCCAACGCGGTTACCAGCAGTGACGACCTTGATATCCGACACAATTTCAATCGTACCACGAGCAATTTTAGTTGGAATACCGAGAGCCTGGAAGAATGATGTCTTGCCAGGTTCCATACCGGTGTTTCCAGCGGGAACAGTAACGTCCTTTGGCGCAAATGCACCGGCGCGGGCGGGAGCAGCGACCTTGTTCGCAACGATGAGGTCACGAATTTCTTTAAGGTCCTTTTCAGTGAATACAAAGCCGATGTTGCCTCTGACATGGGGGAGGAGACGCTCGTATTCTGGGTGCTCAGAGAGGATGGTGCGTAAAGCGCGGCGAACCATAGTGTTTTTGCCCATAAGGACCACGCCCCTCCCACGAAGGGCGACGCGGATTTGGTGCATTTGGTTAGAGCCGACATTATCGACGTTGACGAGGAAGATGGAGGCTGAAATAAATGTTACGAGGCTTCCGTTCAGCACGAAAATTCACTCACGATATTTGGCGAGGAGATCTTTTAGTTTCTCAAAGTAGATCTCCTTGACTGAACGAGCAACACCCATTGTGGTTGTATTCTGTGATCACTCAGTCTTTTGGCATTGATTCCAGTAGCCGGCACACGTACAAGTTTCGAAAATGAAAAGTTTGAATCTAACGGTGCCTCCCGATTGACCTCTTCCTCTTATAACATTAAATTAAGAACTCATATGCAGAGGATGTGATGCATACCTGGATGTGCCAATGGATTTTTCAAGGCAGCGTTTAGAGTTGGCGTTCGAAGAATTTGTGTGGATAGGCCGTGCGAATGTAAATTTAGGTTCACGGTGAAATCCGACAGCTGAAACTTACGTAATGTAAAGGTTGGTAAGTGGTGGCGACAGTGACCGAACTGTTTACTTGATGACCGACGCGCCAGGACTGCCGACTATCTCAGAGTCCCCAAACGAGAACAGGATCAGGTTGACAAAGGTAATATCAACGACCTTCATTGTCTTCAGTGAAATAATTATTCCTTTACAGCGCAAGCTCGATGATGCATTTCACATTCTCGACAGCGCGGTGAGCATTAACGATAACAGTTCCGACCGACCTCCTCCTCCAAAGAGGAGTAACACAATAAAGTCTTTGTATTCTACATTGGCAAAATATGGTATCAAATCAAAGGAACCAAGCTCGACTTCGGCGTAGGTTGTTAATTTATCTCAGTGTCAATCTCACTCACGGCCTCCAAGCTCACCCTTGCCCAAAAACACTCCGCATCTCACCGCTATCCTCTCAAGAGCCGCCTCAAAAACAAAGAGCTCTTTCTCCTTCAAATCTTCACTTCACTCTCCTTCCCCAGCACCCCTTCTGCCCGCCACGGCCGAATACCGTCCATCCTCACTTCCATCTTTCCTCACCCGTCTCTCAACGTACAAGCTCTCCACATACGCTAACAAACCACCTGCAATTGACGCCGTTGCTGCTTCAAAATGCGGATGGATAAACAACGGGAAGGACCGTTTGGTTTGTGGACTATGTAATGCATCTTGGGTTGCCGTAGGAAGAGACGGATTAGGTCGCGACGCTGGTAAGTTCAGGCGGGTCCTGGTAGCAATGTGGAGCTGATGATCTTTTTTAGCGAACACCCTGATTGCAAAGCAACGCGCCTCCTTGGTAGAATCGCACAAAAACGGGTGTCCCTGGAAGACTCGACAATGTGATGGTAAGAAACACCCCCAATTCGCAGTCCGTGTGAGCCTCTTTGAAAGTCACACACCCCTCTCAGATGCCATCTACTGCATACCTCTACAATCCCCAGGAGTAATGATTCGCGAGATCAAAGGCCGTGCCTCCATTATGGACCCTTTCATCAAAGATTTCCTCATCAAGCATCCCTTAGTTCGTGATTTCGCAGCTATAATTCCCTTGTTTTTTCTTCTAATACTTTTCTAAAGACTGCAACACAATTAAATGCTTTCCGTTCGACAATTGCCTCGTATATGCCTCCGGATCCCCCCTCATCCACTACCGACGAATCCAATTCTCAACTTCCAACTTCCCCTCCATCAGAAACGGCTCTTCTTGCTGCCCTCTTTGGTTGGTCCCTCGTTCCACTGTCAAGCACAACACAACGACCCACTACCGTTCCTCCAAGCCCTCCATTCTCCCGCGCATCATCAATCGCTCCTCCTCAAACACCTCAAAAATCCACAGCCGGCCCCTCCAACACGGCCATCATTAGCTCAAGCAGCAGAAGCACCCCACAACAACGCCTTCTCCCCAACGCCGAGTTCACCTTTCGGCTACCCAGCGATGTAACCGACAAACCCGAAAACGCCCTTCTCCAATGCACACTCTGTCAACGGAGGATTGGCTTGTGGTCTTTTACTACTACTACTACCACCATGACTTGTCCAGAACTGTCAGCGTCCACATCAGCATCAAATGTTACAGCTGCTGTGAACGAGGAACCTAAGGATACACCGATGACACCCTCCACTAACGAAAACGATAGTCAAAGCTCTGCCGGGCTTTCTCGTTCCAACACCATGCAAAGCACGCCATCGCGCCCTAAAAAATCCCTCCCCCACCGCTCTTTTGACCTCCTCAAAGAACACCGGTCCTACTGCCCTTATGCCGTCCGCTCGACCACCGTTCCGTCATTCCCCTTGCCATCTCAACAACAACAACTCCCAACCAGCCCCATCAATCCCCCAATCACACCATCCAGATCCTCCTCCTCTTCCCTCTTCACCAAAACCTTGCAAAGAAACGGATCGATGGCTTCATTAGCGAATGGGAATAGTGTTCATGCACTAGTGGGAAGTGGAGGAGGAGGAGGAATACCTGGTGCAATGGAGGGCTGGCGAGCCGTGTTGACGGTCGTGCTGAGGTACGGTATGGCGAAGAAGCAGAGGATTGAATATAGTTTCTTTGCATCTAGGGAGAATAGTCAGAGTGAGCAAGGAGCGGAGGGGATGCGTGATGATCCGGATGCGATGGATGTAGATACCGTCAAGGCTATGGTAAATGGAGTAAAAAATCGTGGGGTATGTCTCTTTTTCTCTCTCCCTTGGGAGGATGTTGTGCGCTGACGACAACCCATTTGTCTAGGGAAAAGACTTACTGAAGTATGTGAAAGGTCTCCTGGGTTGAATTTTTTCTTTCTCTCTTTCTTGAACTTTTGCACACGTTGATCATTGATATCATTTCATAGTTCATTGTATTTCTCAAGTGACAACCTATTGTTGTGTAATGCATCTATTGCCATATCCCTCCAACCTCACCTCGAATACGCTTCCTTCAGCCTATTCAGAGCCATCTGTAAGGAATAACTAAGCCCAAAGAAAAATAAATAAATAAAACTCAACAGACCTCGTAATGATGCATAAGCGGTGCCAACTCCTTCTCTCCAACCCTCAACCTCTTGACTCTGCTTAAATGATCAGCCTGCTTGAGCATGTCTTTAAAGTATCTAGCCTTGAAGCAAAAGCAAAGTATGAGACACGATCAAACGAAAAAAAGAGCAAACAAACACACCTCCTGCTCCTCCACCAGAGTCCATGCGTCCCCACTCCTTCCCGCACGCGCCGTTCTCCCAACGCGATGCACATACTTGCGCATATCAATTGGTACATCGTAGCTGACGACGTGTCCCACATGACTAATGTCGATTCCTCTCGATATGAGGTCCGAGCACACGAGCCTGGAGATCGGGGTTTTTTTTTAAAGAAAAAATTTAGCAATAAAACCAGAAAGGGCTTTACATGTGTATTTTTTGATTTTTGAACGCCTCCAGAATTGCTCTTCTCTCGCCCGCTGGTAAGTCACTTGAGTATGCCTTCACGACGAGTTTTGTCCTTGTCCTTGAGGTCAACCTCGCTTGCTCTTCGCCTCCATTTCCGCCCGCTCCTCCATCACCCCCAAGACACCTCTCCTCCTCGAAAAACTCAAAAAGCCTGACAAGCCTCGTCGTCGACTCGACAGATTTAGTAAAAACAAGCGCATTACAAACGTCATGCACATGGACAAGATGGAAAAACACGAGCGGTTTGAGGGAAGACGAGGTGACGAGCATGTGCTCCTTTAAGAGCGGCAGGAATGGATAGACGCAAAGAGAAGGGGGGAACAAAAAACAGGTTTAAGATGTGGATGGGTAAAAAAAAAGAACGGGAAAAACTCACGGATAACGTTGAAGGCATCGAAAATTTATCCGTAACTACATCCAACACCCCTACCCCGACTCCTTTCGCTGCATTCCCGCGTCCTCCCCTGCCCCCTTGATAATAAAGTATTTCGGATCCCGCAATTCAAGCGCCGCAATCTTCCCTGGGTCTCTAGTCAACGTAGCCGAAAAGAGCAACTTTTGACAACAGGATGTCTCCCTTTCGAGGAAAAAGGACCTTGGAATCGACCAGGGTGACGGTGATGATTGTAGGTGTGGCGGAGCGAGACCATCAGGGGAAGCAGAATCAAAAGGAAAGAAGTTGGATTGGGGTGAGGGGTGGGGTGTTGAGGCTCCAGATGAGATAGGGTGTGAAGGGCTATGTTTGAAAGAGATGGGCGAGTCTTCGTCGACGTGGACTCGAATGACCGCCAAAACCTGTGCGAGCCAGTCTTGAAAGGACTGCGCAAGGAGTCTGTCCGCCTCGTCCATAACCTATCCTTCAAAAATCAGCGTCAATTGCAAGGGGAAAAAAATACAAGGGCTCAAGGAAAACCAAAATATTGAACAAAAAGGGGGGTCGCAACGTACCAGGAATCTCAAATGCTGTAATGAGAAATTGGGTGTACCAACTATATGATCGATGAGTCGTCCTGGTGTACAGATCAAGATATCTACTTTGCTGGAACCACCCTGAAGGCTGTATGGACTTTGAGTCATGGCGAACGTCGCGTAGGGTTCATACAATAAACTTACAAACTTGTTTGATCCAGCACAAGCTGTGTCTGTTCATGAGAGAACGAATGATGGCCTGTCGCCGTTCCGATCTGCAAGAGCCAAAAAAAAAACGGAACCAATGTAATTCAATACAAAACTCCCAACTCAACCAAACCAAATCCAACCAACATACCCTCAAATTCGTCCCTTTGCTTAGAACCGCCATTGTTTCTCTCACCTGCGCGACAAGGTCCCGTGTCGGAAGAACAATGAGAGCGCGTAATCTCGTTACGACGCGTTGAGATAGAATCTAGAATATATTGCAGCGTACAATAAGTCAGTCAATAAGAATGATAAAACCTAACCGATGCCGACACGGAAACTCACCTCGACGATGGGTACTGCATAGGCGAGTGTCTTCCCGCTCCCAGTGGGTGCAGATACGCATACGTCCCGCAGAGGTGTGAAAGGGGTATAAAGACTCCTCGTCCTTCGTTTATTGTCGCCAGCAGTATCTGCAGATAAAAGGAAAGGCAATAGCACCTTCTGGACTGACAAGCGAGTTTTCCATTAGTGACTGGAGAAATGGAAAGACTCGACACACCCGCAAATAGATCCGTAATACCCAACTCCTTCAAACGCCTATTCATTCGCCCACTCAAGCCCAGTTTTCTTCCTTCATTATCATCATCGAGACCCAATGCGGGCCCATTGGAGCCCTCCCAAACGACCTCTGCATCTACCAACGCTTTGTCTAACCCCTGCAATGCCAGGTCAGTCTTAGAAGGCGCGTTTGGGAGCGTAGGCAACGGGAATGAAGGAAGGGCGCCAACAAAGTTGGGAGATTGAGAGCGCGATGGAGACTTGACCTTTCTTTCACCGTGATCTTCTTCCAACGAGCCAACGTTGTCCACATCCATATTTTTCTCCTCCTCCTCCTCCTGAAAACCCTCCAAAAAATGTTCTACTTTCCGCCGCTTCTTCGATCGCTTTGGAAGCTCAGATCTCAATTCTTTTTCGACCTTGGCGACCTCCATAGTTATGTCGCGTTCCTTGACATCTTCCCATCCCTCCTCTCCATCTTCTCCAGCACCATCAGTCAATGTCTCGACCCTTGCCTTGGTCCTAACCTTCCTCCTCTCTCTCTTCCTCTTCAGATACCTTTTCTTCGCCTTCGTTTTCGATGTGACACCAACATGCGTCGCCATATCTCCTAATTTGGCCACAACTGAATCAATGACTCAAAAGCCACATTAAAGCCAAAGCAGGGAAAGTGTGACCTGTTAATGCCGTGACACTTATAGCTTTTGCACATCATTCCCTATAAGCGAGGCTGTGAAGAGTGGTTGCAGGGTATTGTCCAAACGGTTGCCAACGAAAATGTATTGAATTGGCAATGGCATATTTGCAGCCTTTTCGTTCCATCCTTTGTCTGATCTCCATCGGGCTATCATAGTATGACTGACTCTGAGTCATAGTATCAATACTCAGACTTCCCAACCCCATTTCCCAATGCCATACGAGTTCACACAAGGCATGGTCCCAAATAACAAAGATGCCGTCGGAGCAGTACCGCCACCGAGTTTAGGCAACACGCTCAGGCTCGCAGTGCTGGCTGCTGTAGATAATGGACATTTTTGTTCCAGAGTCAGACATCATCACCGATGAAAGTAGTTACCTGCCCGTCATCACCGTGCATTTCTCATTGACAAGAGTTAAGTCAACCTCGTCCAAAATTATGTTCATACTAATTGACTGTGCTGGAGCCTCACAAGCCTTGTTCCCCCTTCTTTCCATTCTCAGGCTGGGATTAAATTACGTGTTTGTTAAGAAGCACTGCAAGGTGGGTGTATTTCAAATTATTTGACTGCATTGGCGCACCGCCGCAATTCCAAATTACCTTGTTGGTCGTACTATGTACAATGGACAGCCTGGCGCCGCGCCCCTGAACTTGGAACATTTATAAGTTACAATGTATTTATTATTTTGCAATTCACTCCAATCTCCTTGCAACCTCCCAAGAACTTGTTGATACAAAGATGCACCATGAAGCCAGGACAACGAATTCAGACCTAAACAGAGAGGATGAACCCAGTAGGGCGGACGACCTCTGGTTTAATGATGGCACTCTCGTCCTCAGAGCAGGAGAGAAACTTTTCCGCGTCTATGGCGGTTTTCTTGGCACTGTGTCGTCTTTCTTCCACGACATGTTGTCAATACCGTCTCCAAAAGAAGGAAACGTCATGTTCGAAGGATGCCCCATCATCGTACTAGACGATTCGGCGAATGATCTCACCTCCTTTCTGAAGGCAATATTCGGCCTATGGTGGGTTGTAGTAACTAACATTCTTTCCATTCAAATTCTGACCCAACCTTCAGCTTTTTCGAACCGCCGCCAACTCTTACAGACCTCCGAACCGTAGAAAGCGTCCTACGCCTCAGCTGCAAATACGATGTTGCATACTTCAAATCACGGGCCTTGTCTCATCTTAATTCCACCTTTCCCATGACTATGGATGGGTGGAATAACCGTGACAAAACTCGTACGATACCTGCGTTGGACCTAACGCCATTCAACGTCATTCCAATCGCAAGAGAATTCGATCTTGACTGGCTCCTTCCCTCCATCTTATATTGCATTTGTAGCCACCCGATTGAGAGAACACTCGATCCCTCGCTGATCCAAGACGAAGGGATCAGACAAATGTGCATCAATGGCCGACAGAAACTACTCCTTATGCAAGCCAAAGAGGCTTTGCACATGTCTACACACCCTGCCATTATGTCTTGCCCAAGTGGCAAGTGCGCGTCGACGATGCGTTATTTTGCGGATGTCCTCTGCGGCTTGGAAACGGTTGGCTTGTTGAATTACTTCGACGATATCACCAGTGACCACCCAGATAACTTTTGCCGGTCCTGCAGGGCTGCTTTTAGAGAAACGTGTGCTGCTGCCGGTCAGAAAATGTGGAATCAGCTGCCGACCGTATTTGGTTTGCCCAGCTGGGAAAACTTGGAGAAAAAGAGGCTTGCCCATTAATCGAATGCTACACATACTTAGTAGTATATTTCACTTTCATATACCCCCCATGGCCATTATTTTTTGTACTATACACAAGTTTGTATCATATGTCATATTCATGCATTTATCGTGCTTTCAACCCCAAGCGAAATCTTATGGCAGTGGACAAGTGACTGTAGTTGTCCCCAAGCGTTCGTAACTTTTCGGTTGTCGTTATGTGACAAACCTTCAGAACGGTTGTCGGGATATCCTCGCTCCTTATGACTATCTCTATAATCCTATCAGCAGCCTGAGACTCATCACAATTGGTATCACACATCCACCTACACACATTCATACCTTCTATGTGTATGTCCGAGTCCCATTAAAAATATTAATCTCGTGTCTCTCTTTCTCCATCAACCAAACCAACTTGTTCTCTTCCCTTTCAACTCTCTCAACTTTATTTCCCTCTCCCGTTCATCTACACCAAACAATGCTCTCAACCCCTCTACCTCCACAGCCTTATCCTGCATACTCTCTGTCGCATCCCTGGCCCTCTCCCTTATCGCCTCCAACGCCTCCTTCTCCGCACTCAGTGCCGCCAAGGCACTGTCATACTGCCTCTTCGCATCGAGATATACCGACTCTGCTTTCTTGAACGTAGTGAGGAGCTTGGCATGCTTACCCGCCTCGCTTGCTTCCTCTTTGATAGCCTGCCTTTGAAACTTCTGAAGCTCGGCAAGTTCGTCGATGGCGATACCCAGAGCTTTCTTTTCAGTCTTGGATTCTCCTTTGATCACTTTTGAAAGCTGCTTGTCATACTTGGCTATGCAAAAAATTCAACGTTGAGTTTTAGGTTACCGAAAGGGATCAGAGACATTCACGAACCTTCTTCTTTTCTGACCTTTTCTTTCTGCTTCTCGGTCAGTCTCCCCTCCGCCTCCGCCCCTCTCACCTTCAAAGCTTCCTCTTCGTCCAAACCCAAACTCGCAGATGGCCCAGTCGTACCCGCCCCAGATACAAACGCAGACCCAGGAACTTCCCTGCCATCACCCGTCGTATGCGTGCTCTTTCTCGACCCACTCCGCGCAAGCGAAGCCGACCTCTTATGCGATTGGTTCTGGTTATGGATCGTGCTATTAAAGTTGTTACGATTCGTACCACGGCGGGTAGGGGGAGAAGAGGTTTCAAAATCCTCCCTCCTGTTAGGGGATCGTTCACGCCTGCTTGCTGCCCTCGTCTTCTGCGGCGCATCATCCACGGCAGGGAGCCACCACTCCGACTCCTTACGATGCTCCTTCACATTAAGAGGGGTCGACTTATCCTCCTCCTCACAGTCAGACACAGGTCCGTCGTCACGAAGCTGATGTTTTCTCGAGGCATCATTGTCCTTCAAAGTAGTAGACATATCACTGCAACAAATAGCGTCGAAATAGACAGAATTCTCGCCGGTCGAGGAGCTGGTAGACATTAGCAGCTTTGGAGTGGATTTTTTATTCTATTATGCGATGACCTATGACGTATGCGCAAGTAAATCGGTTGGTTCCGAATCTGATTGGTCCGATCGGTCATCCTCCATGACGTTTTCCGATCCACTATCTCCAGATTCATCTTCAGATCTCGATCCGTTCACTTCCTCCTCTTCCTCACTTTCATCCTCCTCCTCCTCTTCCTCGGCATAAAACGAATCCAAATCCATCCACGGCCCCTTCCCCGCCGTCGGCGTCCCACTCCCGCCTGTTGGCATCAACGCAATCGGCGGAGTAGCTATTCCTGGTGATGCCGTTGCATGCCCTTTCATTACCCCCGTAGATGAAAACGCTGTCGGGATAGGTGCGGCATCGTATTCCGAGTCTCTCAATGTGCTTTCAACTCCCTTTTCCAACCAGTCGGGCAGTATATTGTCCGTGAGATGTGGCTTGCCTGTCACGCGAGCAAGGGAACCCACTAGTACTTTTTCGTAATCTAAAGTATCGTTTAGAATTTATAACAAAAAGAAAAAAGAAAGAGACAGCCCACCTCCTTCCCGGTCGACTTCTTCCAGACCAACCATCTTACCCTCAAAAAGCACCATCCTTACCTGCTCCTTCCTAAGCACAACGCCCACCCTCTCCTGCGTTTTGCTTACACCCCCTCCTTTCACAACCTCATCTATCCCTTTTCCAACCACACCTACCACCAACGAGCTCAGCATCCTCCCACGATCCCGTACATCCCAATCCCGATCATACCGAGCCTGAGCAAACACATACCTAACCAACTTCCCAATCCTCACATCATCCGGAGACAAAACCAGCAACTTTCCTGCGAGCGTGACAACTTGCAACTTGACCAGCGTCACTTCTGATGCAAACGACTTGGCCAGCTTTCGAAGCACGTCCGGCGCCCAATCGGCGATTCCTTCCGGACCTGGCCCATCTCTTGCATTCTCGTCCGCGGCATATTGACCTACGAGCCAAGTAACGCACGCTCGTGCTTGCGCATGCTTTATATCATCAACCCTCCGCGCAAGGTGGGCAATAATTGATAGCGGAGAATGCTTAAACGTGGTCGGGAGAGATCCCATCGGGATTTGAGTCGAGAGTTGAAGCTGGACAAGTCGTTTTAGAACTACGACTGCGTTGCTAACTATGACATCTACATCCGTTTTTTTATATCAGAATTGGACAAGGAACAGCTCTGAAATCACAAACCATATCGGCTCTTGATCATCGTGATCAATGACGTCAAACACTGCGAGGTACACTCTGGTAACTTAGCCGCACATCTTCCTATCCCAGTGATAGCCTCTGACACGACATTATCGTCTACATCGTCTGCATAATCCTAAATAACGGTGAGCTATTTACAGGGAGTAACAGAAGGAGAATACATACGATGAGTTCGCGTAAAATAGAGGCATAGTTCTCCACTGTCAGTACGTTCAACAAAAGCCTAATCTTGTCTTTCTTAACTTGCGTGAGATCGTCTGAACGAAGTAAAAAGCGAGGGAAGTAGGGTGCGAAGAGGTGCTATAACAACCAAAATGCTCTTAACTCGGAAAGTCGATAATGAAAGCCAAGAGATCTCACAGGGTGCTTATGCGTTATGATGAGCAAATCTGCTAGGACGACTCGCTCAACTTCTTGAGAGGAAGACAGCAATCTCAACAAGGGATGCACAAAAAATGTCCAGTAGGAAGGTGGTCCGCCATAATACATAACTCTCGTCGCAGCAACCACGACCTTGAAACCATTCATCAACACTAAAAAATATTCGAAGAAAAGTATCATTACTCACAGCAGGATTCCTACTCTGGAAGACGGGTTTCACGCTCTCCAATAACAACTCCAAATCCTTATCCATCTCTATCTCCTCCGACTCTTCAACCCCATCCTTTCTTTCTCCTTCTCGCCAGACAGGCCTCGCCAACATCGTCCGTGCGTACCTCAACAGGAGCTTCATCAGCACCACTTGTCCCCACTCGTCCACATCCACGAGGATTTTGGATAACCTTCGAAAGTGGGGGTGAAGAAGTTCGAGTCTGGTGGGACAGACTGATTCGAAAGCAAAGGCGACGGCGCCAAGGGCGAGTGGTGAGCGGTCTTGAAGGAGAGTGGTGAGAGTTTGTATTAGCGCTGGGAGATGGGAAGTGTCGAGTCTTTATTAGAAATATATAAGTGTCAATAGATAACCCACAGCACAAGACAAAAAGATGAGGGTAAATAGAAACAGAATCCGACTCACTCATAACACTTTGGTACCGCGAGCGCTGCTACCTTTCTCACATACGGACTCATATCCCCAACACATTTCGCAATTGACACGCGTACCAATCCTCCCACCATACCCACTCCAATCCCACTAAGCACCCTCAGTGCCATAGCCCTAATCAACGGGTTCGGGTCGCCCAAGTCGCGTTGGAAGGTGTTGATAGAGAGCAGCGCAAGGTCAGGCTCTGTCGATGCGTATTTAAGGAGGTAGATATACACCAGCTTGCGTATCTCGAGGTTGGGAGAAGCAACGTTTTTGACGACGGAAGCAAAGTGAGGTGAAGCATTGTGGTTTTTTGAGATCATCTAAACACGGGGGAGATGGATCGGTCAATTCGAGAAACTCCCAAATCAGAAAAAATAAAGGAGGAGACTCACGCCAACCAACCTCCTCATCGCATCCAACTTCTCCCTATCACTGGTCGACTCCAACTGTTTCCTAATTCTCTCTCTGTCTTTATCCGCACTTCCTCCCGCATCGAGGTACGCAGCCCCCCCTCCTCCTGCTCCTGCTCCTGCCCCCGCTCCTGCTCCAAGTCCCCCGGCTCTAGTCATCGTCGCGCCAAGTTCGCGCGTATGCTCGGAGAGACGCATCCCGAGCCGCGTAGCGTTCTCGGAAAGGACATTGAGGTATTGTTGGCCCGACATTGAATCTAGACGATGGCGGTTGTCATTAATATTATTATTAGTTTTTCCAGGGGTGGCTGGGATGCGATTGAAGGTACCACTGGCACAACGAATACTAGTCGGATGACGATCGAGGAATGCGTTATTTGCCTATATTTTGCAATCATACTAGGTTGTGATTATATCCCAACAGAGATTTTTATTACGGCATGCTTAGCAGTTTCCTGACACGAATGGGTGAGTTTTGATTGTTCTGGCCCTCGTTCTCCAACACTAACGATCTCCATAGGTGTCATGAGCAAGCTAGCAAATATCACACTGTGGGGAATTGGATGACTTTGGGCCGTGGTACGCCCGGGGGACTCATAGTTTTTTGATATATACCATTCTACAGTCGCTGGTCTACACACTCAAGGTTGGCCAACATACACAGTGTGCAGTTTCTGTCTACCCCTGTTCATTCACATCTTCCTGCTTTTAAAATCTACTCTGACCTTGGTCTTCTGATATTAATCGTTGAAGAAATCACAATCGGCAAGGTGACTTTCACTGCTACTGTCCCGAGTGGTAATGAGGGAGGTGTGTTTTGATTTACATCTGCTATCGTTATTCTCTGAACAACATCTTGTGAGTAGGTCGCCGCTCTTTGCGCGATTCCTCGACCGGATTTGATACTATTGTGTACTCGGTCGATGCTGCAGAGTCCGAATCGTTCTCCACCTCAAAAGCAGAGCTCGATAGCCTTCTCACTGACAAAGCAATATCCTTGTCTTGTTTCAGATTTCGGGCATCGCCAATGGGGAGATCTTAGTGCAGGAATTGTGTTTATAAGAAGCCATTGCAAAGGTACGAAATTGCATCCGGCTAAGATTAATGTATGAATCTTGTCCGTTAACCAGGGTAATGGGCAGGTCGCTCTGTTCGTATATTCTCTGTCTTCTGCGCAGCTCAAAGGATACGAGGAAGGTCAGTCAAATTAGCCATCTTCTGGTAATTTACCAAAAATCGAATTTTGAACGAAACAATTCATTGTAGGCCAAGAAAATGAGGTTGTGCGTTGGATGTTTCAAAACTGGTGAGTTGGAAAGGGTGAAAGGCGAGGGAAGAACGGAATTAAATGATTTTATTAAGTTCTTCGAGTTCTGTGTTGTAGTCGCAGTACCGCGACCGTTTTATTTTAAGGAACCACCCTTCCCTAACTTCCAGTTGCGACACCAGCAAACCCTGATTCCGGTCCATAAGAATTCCAAAATCATAAGGAGTGGGTGCGGGAGCCGCTTGACGCGTTCTCCAGCATTCTCCGTTAAACATAAATGGATTGAATTTCTTTCCAGCAGTTAGCCTTCTGGCGCAAACAAGAGCATTGACGTTTTTTCAACACGCTACCCAAAAAAGGCTCAGACCCAAACCCCCAAGTTCCTGCTTTTTTCATTTTTGTGGTGTACTTCATCCTTTATTAAGACTTAAAAATAATTCACATATTTTTAAAAAAAGATGTGGGCACAAGCAATTACAAGACTGATGTTGTCAAACACGAGTAGTCCTATGGGTGCTTCAACTAAACAATTTCAATTAATTTCATGGTTCACGAGACAACAAATCGACGGGACTAGTATTACAGGTTTTGCACAGACGTCCGAAAACAATTTTTTGAAGCGGTGAAAAGAGACACTAGAACTATATCAACTGGACGAACTTCCAGCGTGGAGAATCAGCTCCAATGCTCGCACTAGTCTTCAAAATAAGCTATAGAACGGGGAATAAATACTGTTTTCTTCAAAGGTAGAGAAATGTATACTCACGGGTTGACCAGTGCCCTGGGTATTGGCAGTCCCATCCACGTCGACAAGATTGACCGAAGTTGAGGACGGTGGGGTACTAGGAAGTTCGATACTGTTGAATGATGATAAATGACGAGTTGGTAACGAGTAGACTGGATGAACTCACTAGTATACTCCAGCTTCACCCGAAGGAATCAAGCGCCACTTGTAGACATTGCTATCTAGTATGACATTGGACTTGGATTTGGTCGACTGTGAGGACTTCTGAACGATCCAATACAAAGGGGTCTCGGTAGAGTAGTTCTGGTTCACAAACTGGATGGTGTAAGCCTTGTTGTCGGTGTCGATACAATTGACGAACCACTAATGACGCATCCATAGTAAGAAACGAGGAAGCAATAACAGAAGGCATACAGTTGTTACTTACACCAGAGGGATTGTTCGTATTCGCAGTGACAGGTTTTTGACGACCATTCCCAACGGCAGAAAGAGAAGGATTGGGAACGTATTGGATCTTATAGACGCCGTCTGGCAACGTACTACTAGTGTCGCCCTGCTCCGAGCTCGAACTATCCTCTGGAGTGTATTTGCAAATGATAGGAATAACGGCTATGGGAATATAAGTATCACATCATCCGAAAAGCGTAAAGGTGCTTTGACGTACTAGCGTTGGGTATGTCCATGTTGCTATGCTGAAAATTGAGAACATACATAAAATACCTGATAATCCCACCGTGCGCTGTTATCCAAACGACTGAAGCCGTGTTGGTGTTAGTCAGTGTCCGAGTCAATTTCTGCAGGGTGGAGTTCAAGGGCTTACATCGCTTCTTCTGTGATTCGGATTGGAAAATTCTGTCTAACACTCTCGTTGCTCTCGTCTGAGCGTCAGATGTTGTCTCTTCAGTGGGCCAGAGGTTGTCACGCTCAGGAAGGTAGTCGGAGTCGTATAGAAATTCGGGAAACATCCGTTTGATAGAATCTGTCAATCTGCGATGCTCCCCTTTACTCGGAGAACACACTTCCCGGCAATCCTATGCATAACTTTAGGGTCCAAACTCTCCATATAAAAATTAGGCGGATGTACCTCATAAACCCATGTCGCAATTTTCGGTTTCTTACCCTCCTGAACATCCAGTAAAGGAGCAAATGTGATGGTGTTAGTCGCCAGACACCGCATAAGGGGGCTGCAATAAGAAATTTCCGGGATGCCAAGGTCGTTTCCACCACCAAGGGAGTTCTCTTGTGTGAACATGGCTTGGACATTAGAAGCTTTGATGTACCCTATTTGAGTGAGCGGAGCATCCCCTAAAAAAACGTTGAACTGATTGACTCTAACTTAGGATCTGTAATTTTGCAAACTTTGAGGGAGATCTGCCTTCTGCAAGCTGGTAAGATTCTTGAGATTATCTATAGGCGAATTCTTCAACGATCCAAATGTGTATGGGTAAGACTTACTGTTCGCATTCCCATGTCGCTCAAAAAATATAACTTTATAGATGGCGTCACCTTCTAAGTTATTAAGACGATCAATCTCAGCCCAGAGATTGCTCCATCGCTTGTCTACATCCTTTTTGAGGCCGAAGTGATCTAAAATTGGATTCTAGAATTGGTTAACGATAAATTTATTGCCAGGCTAAAAGAAAACGTCACCCACGTCTGTAGTGATACCCGTGTAATTGAACCAGTCATCGTTTTCCGAAGGGACCTATATAATACATCATGAATGGAATCGTTTCCCAGATTTCAGAAATGAGAGGACATACACTATAATCCCCGTCAGCCTGAGGAGTCGTTTCATTGAATGACCATAAGAAATCGATTTCATTTTGTTCATTTTGTTCGAACAGAATCTGGGTTAGAATAAGTAATTAAAAACTGTTCTTCAGGACTAAAATTCTTCAAAACTTTACAGGTTTAGTGACTCCATCATACTTAAATCGGCGACCATCGGCAGTCTGTATCCTGTTGCAATCAAGAATTTCATATCGATCTGGTGGTCTCGATACAGCTATTCAACTTACTTATAGTAGATCTTATTGCCGTACTGAGTGGGTATGATGCCGTAGCGATATGGAAAATCCTTAACAGAGGCGTATTCCTGTGGCAATTAGAGTAAGCGTCAAGTTAGCTTTAACTTTTGGAGAAACAGCGCATTCTTCACCTCAGAAACGGCGTACTTCGTGGTTCGCTCGGCCTGAATGATATATCCCTGGTTTCTGTCAACACTAACCTCCCACTGTTGGTTAATCTGATCAGCTAGTTGCTCCAAGGCGTAGGTGTAGCACATGCCTTGAAGGGAAATTCGTCTACAACTATTGTCCCACTGATTTCTCTCAGTTCCTCTGGTACAATAAAAGCTTGAGGCCTGGCAACGCTCTCTATGGTATACGGGCCAACAGGGAGACGAATGTCTCGTTTGCGAGATGGATTAGCCATTTTTGAGAGCTGGGGGCTGAGATCAGTCAAGCTACACCTTATCTCTGGCGGAATGGAATCTAATAGTTTTATGAACTTCTGTCGGATATGTGCTTATCGATAAGAGGCTGATAGACTGATTGAATAGAGACCCTGGTCATGGGAGCGTATGATCAATGTCGTGGCACCAAAAAGGTTCAGACACGGGTTCGATGTCTTCATCCTAAGCGACAAACGTTTGCATGAGCTGAGAAAGGGATCACTTTATGTAGGGTATTGAATGGTAATTCTTACACAGTAGCCTAGAGGAAATTGGTTCCTTCGAACGAGTGCTGCCGTGAGTCAGACTCACTTAGTTTTCTTCTTTATTCTAATATGTTAAAGGTTCGGGTTTAAGTCGCATTCGGTCCATTCCACATATGATACTAATACAGGGCGCCTTGATCCCGGTATCAACCTTCCATCTCCATTCAAACCTCCGAGTCTCCCTTCTGTCCTTTCCCATCAACCACCTCCTCCCAACCGTCGACGCGCAATCCATCGTCCGACAAATCCACCCATGTGCCATTTTAAATGGGGCGATCCTCCTGCAGAATTTACAGTCTGGACGATTGTTCAATTAATCATTAACGTTTGTGTTTCTTCTCCTCGCCCTCATATCCAACAACTTGCCACCTCCCACACTTCCACACTCTCTTCATCTGTTGGATCCCTTGATTCCGTGCGATCACACTCAGAAGACCTCTCGCATTTTCTTCCTCTCAGCTTTGTCAATCCTTGAGACCGTGAGAAGAGACCACATCGTCTTTTTGTTGCTGGCTTATTGCGCGAAGCTTAGTGCGGGGATACTGTGATGTTAAATTAATCGAGAAGCTTCGCAGGGGGGGTAAATCCTGGCGAAAGGTCACATTCCTAGGTTCTATAAATCAGACCCGCAGAGCTGCCATACCCCAAGCCGCCGGATATGTTTCTCCTTACGCCTCTGTTGACCATTATTCTCAGCCTCACATCGGTGCTCTCAGAATCAACAAGAAGCTGTCGGTGCACGTCTGAATCGGAATGTTGGCCATCCGATTCCGAGTTCCAAGCCCTGGCATCACGGGTTTCTCAGCCTCTCATTTATCCTGTCCCACCAGCCACGCCATGTTACAATTCCACTGCAGGAGACTGCAATAATGTGCTCGCTGGCTGGAACAACGGTATCTGGCGTTCTGATCAGTCCGGGGCTGCTGATCATACCAACTGGGAGACGTACACTTTTCCAAACGGGACTATCCAAGCCTGTTATCTCAACACTTCGCTTGGAGTTGCGTGTCAACAAGGGAATGTACCAGTGATTGGCGTCGATGCAAGAACTCCGAGCGACATCCAGGAAGCTGTCAAGTTCGTCAGGGAGCACAACCTGCGCCTCGTAATCAAGAACACGGGGTGAATTTTTTCTTTCTTTTTGGTCAAGGTGGGTTAATGCTGATTGATTTCCTTGCTAGACACGACTACCTTGGAAGGAGTTCCGGCAGGGGATCGTTCTTAATATGGACTCACCACATGAAGAATATCATTTTCCACGAATCATTCGCCCCAACGGGTGCGACAGATTCGGTCACATACGACAATGGTTTGTACATAATTCTCCAGTGAAATCTCAATATTCCGCTGACGAGCACACGCGTGACGTCAGTGTTTACTTTCGGGGCCGGTGTCCAATGGTTTGAAGCCTATGAGGCAGCAAAAGAACATAATCGGGTCATTGTTGGAGGCTTCAGTGCGAGAGGGAGCCTTGGTGCTGCTGGTGGCTGGCTTGCAGGTGGTGGCCACAGCGCGATTTCTCCAAACTATGGCCTCGGTAAGTCAGGCGCGACTGATCTGATCTAGCCGTCCTCTCATTTGTGACATCTGCCAATTCACAGGCGTGGATAACGTCTTGGAGATTACAATTGTCACTGCGGACGGTAATCACATCATCGCCAACCCATACTGCAACGAGGACTTGTTCTGGGCCCTTCGTGGTGGAGGTGGAGGTACCTGGGGTATCGTCACTTCTGTCACTTACAAAAGTCACCCCTCCACCCCTTTCTCCGGTGTCCTTTTCGACGCCTACTCCACCAACGTCAATTCAACCCGTGAGGTGCTCAAGGAGGTTATTCGTCTCACTCCCTCGCTTGTCGAGCAAGGTTATGGAGGCTACGGCGGTGGATCCACCGGGCGGTTCTTCCTAATCGTCGTGTCACCCAACGTTACTGGGGAGCAGACCCGGGCCACTTTCCTTCCCCTCTTCGATCTTGCAACTTCCTTGCCAAGCATCACGCTCCAAAACTACACCATGGTGTACCAGGATCTCTGGCAGTTCAATGATGTTTTTTTGAATTCCAAGGATGGTCAGGTCGGAGCTCCGACTGAGATTTCATCTTGGTTGCTACCCAAAGATGTCTTCGAGACATATGACCACGGAAAACTGGCTGATAAACTTCTCAAGTTATCCACCTTCGGGTACTAGTGAGTGTCATCCCGTACAATACTGGAACAGATTCTAAAAAGTTCTCCATAGTCTCGTTACTGGTGGACAGGTGTCACGTGTAGATCCCGATTCGACAGGTCTTAACCCTGTCTGGCGAGACAGTCTGGCTTTTGTGGCTCTTAGCACGTACTGGCAAGAGGGTGCCAACTTGACTGAAGTTGAGGCTGCTCGTCAACTCCTGGTCCAGGATATTAAGATTCTTGATGGTATAGCTCCCGAATCAGGTTCGTCCTCAAACCAGGTAAGAGTCTAGTCATGCTCTACCCAACCTCAACTTCTTTCTCTTCTCTCAGGCTTCGAGATATGAATTTAACTGGAAGAAATCTTTCTTTGGCACACACTATGACAGACTCCGAGCAATAAAAGAGAAATATGATCCGGAATCACTTTTCCTTGTCTACGAAGGCATCGGATCGGACAGGTGGGATGCAGATCTCATTTGTCCAGTCTGATGTCTTCCTAAAGCCCCAGGCGCTGGAGTATGTGTGGATACTATCTTTCAAAATTCAAGGGTTACCATTCATGATTTGAGACATTGCATTAGGATCCCCTGGACTATATGCTTTTGACCTACACATATGTGTCTACAACTCTCTTTCTTCTTTGCTATATGTCTAATCATAATTATTTATCCAAATCTTCCTGTGGGAGTTAGGATTGCTACATATTCTTGGTGCCCTCTCATTGTTAACATGGATTCTTTATTCTGTAGTCAACACCCAGAATCTTGATTGAGTGTGTTATTCACCATCTTTTCAACCAATACTAAGGAACAATGACTGTTTTGGAGACAGGGTCCAAATAATCTATTCATCATCTTTAAAAAAGCACACAATTAGGGAATGGCACAGAGCAACCCATGCAGGTACAGCCATGGGTTTACCCAGGGTCTGGGATCACTTTATTTAGTGTTTCACTGTGTTTGAAGGTCCAGTCCCAAGACTGGCAAAAAGACCTGGACTGGACTGGACCAAGACTGCACTTTTGATTTTTGAAATCAAAAGACCACAAAAAGACCAGTCTGAACTGGTCTTGCATGGCTACATGATTCTCCTACTAATAGCCATGAAAATGAACCAAAGATCAAGCAAATCAGATGAAATTGATAGGGTTCATCACGGGTTTACAAACCCGCATGGGTAAGCGGGTATGGGTAGGGCAGGTACGGGTACGGGTGACCCCAAAGTCACCCACCAAAAACCCACACCCACGGGGTGGGTTCGGCGGGTTTTTATATTTAAATAAATTAAATATAAAATATACTAACTACAGTAAAATATACAAAATAAAATAA
>QDKV01005288.1_pt1 | contig 45559 bp, 49 predicted proteins | sample 1861101 | NCBI WGS metagenome assembly QDKV01 (sample SAMN04275158, study PRJNA302643) | Fungus metagenome, whole genome shotgun sequencing project. | isolation source: fruitbody | host: Mallocybe terrigena | place: Sweden | collected 2013
CGTGATAGTGCCATCTTTCTTCACCATAATATTCCTTGGAGCAAGATCCCCATGTGTAAATTTTGTTGGCGACATGAATCCAAGTTGTTTTGTGAGTGGCGCATTGACAGGTTGGACAAAATTTACCATAGAAGCCACGTGCAGAATTTAGGACGAGCCTGAAGACCGCAGTACTTGTGGACCAGCGTACCCGTTCATCTTCTTGCTGGTCAAGACGCTCATCTATCCGTGTCGACAGTCCGGGAAAAAATATTCTCAGGTGGGAATGGTGTATCAGTCTTCCAAGCAATCAAACGACGATCTTTGTCATTGAGTACGGAGGTCGTTTTGGCAGAGAGACCCTCCTGCCGGCCACCGAGCCTCTGCATCCTGAAACGACCATTTTGTCATTGTCGCAGGAGATTTCCTGAAGTTGGAGGACTGAATCGGTAATGCTGGGTGGATGCCCCCGATTTAGAGGTCCGATAGGGGTCATAGCTTGAGAAATTCATTTCAAATCCCATCTTGCAGTAGGTCGCCTGTCCGTCGTCGCGCTTCCCTACCAATCTCGGTTGTCGATGGTCTGGATGAAGGCGGTGATCAAAAGGAAAAACCCTTGTTCCTAAAACCATACTCGAAGCCGTGCCAGTTTGCGTCGCTATGTCAAGTTCCTCATCATCAGTCCAACGTCAGTCGGCCCACGAGCATTCAGGATGAGATAAATGTTATCAACCTATCGACATATCACATCCACACGGCTGTCACTACGGAAAATGATATCCTGGCGAAGACTGTCCATGGCCTTGCGAGACCTTCGCGTAATTCTGTCCATGAAGTCGATGTCCGTTCCGCACCGCCATATCATCGACCACGACGACCCAGACGACTTTGGTTCGTCTCCGTTGTTCTCGTTCGCTTGCAGGCGGATGTGTCGCCCTTGAAATTTTTCAACGAGACTCTTACTAGAGAGGCATACTGGATCTCGGGCCTAAACTTCTTCAGACGTTATCAGACCTCAAGTCTCTCATGAGTTTCCAGCACTTGGGGGGTGTTCTGTCCAGGATGTCAGGACAGCTTTTCTGAAGGATTTCCTCCTGGGCCAATAGAGGTTCAGAGAATTTCATATTGACTTGAAGGTTGCATGCTTGACCGTCACGAAGGGTATACTGAGAGTCTTAGCCGACAAAGCCCCCAACGAAGGTAAGCCCGATCATGAACGTATCTCAACGCTTTGCTTCAAGTCAGAATTCCAACCTCCGTTCTGGGGGCATTTATCCTTGCCTGAAACGATGCTCAAGTTGTGAGCATGAAACAATTTCGAGATGATGCTCAGAGCACTTGCCTTATTTCCTCACTTGGAGGTATGCGGGTGGAACGAGACGGTTTGCGATTTCTTTTACTCTATGAATTGAGCAGGCAAATATTCTTTGGACAGGTAGCTGTATGACATGATGAAGGAATCTGGTTTACATATTTTCTCGGGGTTGTGGGAGTTCAGACACAATCACCGCTAGCAGTTCACGTCGCGTACTACAATCGGTAGACCTATAAGGTATACAGAACGCACGATCTATTGGATTCCATAAAAGCATCGCACCTCAGTCCTACTCGGCGACAACACGGAATAAAATATCATTCTCGGTAGTGTGACGACGGGTTTGAACAATTAACTTTGACAACTGTAATTAGTATTATACTGTCTTTTACACAGAATTCACTTACATTGCTTTCTATTTCCTTGTCAGTGAACCAATAGAGGTCTTTACCGGGAACACAGAATCTGTGTCGCAAGAATGATTGACAAACGTTGAATAAAACAATTGAACATATCAACATTATAACTTACTCATAGTTGCTCTCCACAATCTTCATCTCCCAAAGGAACTCGTTTTCGCTCCATGTGAGGTACTCGCCAGCGACTTCCTAAAACACCAGTTTAGCAGAAATTAATTGAGCAGAAAATGGGAATTTTGACTCAACCGAAGGGATAGAGGCAAACAATCCGGCCTTGCCTAGTATAGAGGCAAGAATGTCACCTTCGAGTGGACGACTTGCAGTGATGACCTATGATCATGCAAGTAGTAAGAAGTGGAACCACAGTTTTCAATTTTGTGATGGGAGTTTGATTTGCACCATTTTATTGAGATCATTTCTGAGGCTGGGGACCATTTGGACTTTGCTGCCTTTTTGTTCACTTCCATCAGTGTATAAGAAACGGTACGTTTGCAGGCTTTGGATAGTGTAACCGGACATGACCAATTAGACAATGTTGAATGTCGAGGTGATATAGGGCCCATCAGTACATTTTCCGGGTTCCCACCACCGAGCCTAAACAACTGTCTGGAGGGAAGAAATCGCACAACTGACGCCCCTCACACAACGCACAACGCGCCCTGTCATATTCCATACACCTCGTATCCATTGCAGTTCACAGTACGGTTAAATTGGCCATGAATTTCTTATCTCTCATTGCCTGATAAGAGTTGAACGTTGAAGCAGTATGGCTTTTGTTTTATGAGAGATTTCATTCCACGTTATGCATTACATAAGCTTTTTCTATATATGCGAACTTGACGGTTTTCAAATTCTACCGTTCTTCCGACATGCCAAATACCTTTACGCGTACAGACAGTACAGAGCAAGCCAGATGCGCGGCAATTGATTCGTTCCATACAGCGTGTACTGTGCCCGCGAGGGAAGGAACCAAGTGGTGTCTGAGGCACGATGGGGTGCGCGAAGTTCCCTAACATCTTAGAAAGTTTAACTACTCAGACGTTTTTTGGTAGGAACGGAAGAAACTTTACGCTGGATATAAAGCATACCATGCCGCACTTGATACTTTTCCAAAGCAGAAGTTGTGTCCGAATGAGAAAGCTATCAAGACGTGTACGTCTTATGAAACGGTCAAGGGATGGAGTCAGGCTCTGAGAAAGAAATACAAGTTATTGAACAGGTTCGCATGTCTGATCCTTGATGCGTCGACGTTGTTGACTCTGCGCAACAATGCCAGATGCATTGAGTCTCGATCCTACTTCACCGAAAGGTTCTTCGGGTAAGTCGTACAATTTTATTTTTCCTTGCATGTTCAATGACCACTGTTTATCGCCAGTAATGACATGGTATGCTTTCAGATCTCAGTGAAGCGTTGTATCTTTTACTCATTTACTCGCAGGACTTTGGTCACAAGACATTCTGGCATTATCTTCACAAACAACGCGACGAGATCGAAAATATGCTGGAGGGAGTCGAACGCCGGGCTTACGAACTGCTGCTCGCATCTCAGAACGCGATATGGGTTCTGAATCATCGTCCTGTTACTTCGGAATCCAACGAAGAGGACTGTTCTGGCATGGATGAAGAACCGCTGTCCAAACCAAAAGCTATCGCTGCCGGAATGGATAATATTGAAGATATTGAGGATCCAGTGGATGTAGCCATACGCGAGAAACGTGCAGAGTTATGGGAGAAGATTTGGACTCGACTTTCACGGTACTGCGCACCCTACGAATCGCGTTTTGACAAAGAACGTTTAGCAGTCATCTGGACTTACGTTTGTCGAGCCATTTATACGGATCCAACGCTAATGCTTATCGCTCAGAATTATCGCTACGTGACGTCTATGCTCTCAGATTCCTCCATGGATCTGTTGACGGTCGAAAAGCTCTGGAAAGCTATCAAGGGTGTCTATGTGCATGACATTCGGGCTGCAGTTGATGACGTTTTGCATCCTGTTCGTGAAAAGGGAGATTATGTCGTCGTACTTGGGATGCGATTACACAAAGAGCTTACTGGCATACCTCTCCCATTTCATGGGTGGGGACATATGACCGCGCTTTTCGGGTGCTACTCTTGTGTCCGGAAAGTATGCCGAACTGTAAGGCTTGGTCTCTTCCTTTGATGATCATTTCTTGACATTACTAGGTTGACGATATCGTTGCTCTCACGCGATATGCTCTTCTCGGAGGTGCCTCCTTGGCACAATCCAATCTCAGATTCGAATTTGATTACGACGGTTCTCCAGCGCTGGGTCTTTGCGGTTTCATCCCTAACGCGATCGAAGATATCGGTCAAAAGTATCAAATCGAAAAATGCAACTGCATCTTTGGAACGTGCAACCGACCTCACTGGGCTGAGCTCAAGAATAATAATGCTATTTGTGTCGGTCTGTCACTGGGTGACCCCAAATCACAGCTCTTTGTGAATGCATGCCTTCGTCGTCCCGACTTCATGGTCTTGTGTCGTAAGGGAGCTGATGGTCGGCTGATTCGATCCAGACCTCTCTACGCCAGTCAACGCAGACGGGCAAGTACGCGTGCTGGATTGAAGACTGCGCCATGGGATCGCGAGGGGGATGTCCTATTTCAGGACAGCATCCTCGAAGAAGCGAGGCCCTTGATTTCTCAAGGGAAGTATCTTGAGGATTGTTTTCAAGTCGCCATCGTCGATGGAGGAGAAGGCGACATGAAAGACTTTATCGGGACATTGGTTGAGATATGGTATCAAATTTACCAAGTGGATGACTTGAAAGGTCTTCTATCCGATATTGGCGGCTCTTACCTGGATAGTGGCGAACTTGAAATAGGTGAAAACAAGTTCCAGGGAAAGTCTCTACTCGTTCCGAACACCGAGGTTGATATCCTGGCTTCATATAAACGGCTATGGAGAAGAGGTCCAAGAGAAGGGCGATTGGCCGATGATGAGTCCCATATTGAGATCATAGGGTAGTGCTCAATGGGCAAGACTTCATCTAGCTTTCTTATTCATCACTGCCGAATGTATACCCTATTCATCATGGTCTTTCAGACTGGGAATTCAAAAAGTCTAGCTATGCAGGCATGCGAATGATACTCTGAAGAGGATGATGTTTCGAGCCTTGAAAAACTATCGACCCCGTGTATTTAACTTTTCTGTTCCCCCTTGACGACGATGGAATGAGCACCTTGTGTCTAATGGGCAGAATGACGAGGAACAACTCGAAGGAGATGAACACGATGACCCGTATGCCTGGGTCTGAGAGGAAACCCTGAAGATCCAAATGACCTTCTCACGTCGGATATGCGGCATCATACACCAGTCATCGTCGCGCATTCATCTCTCCGGAAAGTCGCTGAGCAATAGCTGATTGGAGTCTTCTCCGTCAGGTCTCAATCGACGCTTCGTAGCAATCTTGTCTCTGGACCGACAGACAATTCCATCTCACCCATGAAACGGATTGGTTGCCCTGCTAGCATTTGTTTTTCTTCCTTCGTGAAGGATCTTATCTGTTCTCCGCGACCTTTAGCTTTCCCTGTTACTCGCTTGATGAAGTGTTTGATTTTCGTTCAATTCCTGAACTCGTATCCGGCATAAAAGGTTTGATGGCTCTTCAAATATGACTTGCCGATTTTGTACTGCCCTGTACAGTTTTAATTGCGGTTTGCAAATTGATGGTGGTGGTACAATGTCATACAACCTCCGGGTCGTTGATTCACGATTGTCTTGCAGACAATTTCTTGTCCGATGTTCTGCTTCACCAATTCCACGTAGACTAGAAACTGGTTTACGAGTCGTCGAGAAGGGGAAAGAAAAAAACAAAATAGATACTCTGGGGGGCAAATGATCATGATCAAACAGCATAAAATTCGAGAGCGGCTTTTTTCACCTTGGGCAACCAAATTGTTAGTTGTCTGTGTGTCCTTTGGCTGATGATGGCGAAACAAACCTAAGTTGGCAGATCGTCAGCACTAGCAGGGAATCGGACCTGCCACGGACAGCGATGGGTCGCTCCCGCGAGTAATGTGGACTATGCTTTAGAATCAAGCCATGTCCGAACTTTATCCCGAGTCCTGTCAGCCTTCATCACCTCGGCTTGATGTTGACCCTTCCTCGCGCTGTGCGTCCACAATGCAAAGACCACATCAGCACAGTCAGCCTCCTGAGAGTCCGCAGTGTTGGTTGCTTGATCTTTCGCAATCGCCCGCCTGGTGGCGCGTTCAGCGCGTGGTTGACTCCCAGTAGCCTGACCACCGCCCCTGTTACTACCCCCTCTGCCCCCGTTACCCCTTCTGCCTCTGTTACCGCGTCCTCTATCATTCTTGTTACGTTCTCGTATGAGGGTCACAAATGCGGGATCTCCCCACCATTTGAGGGCGGCACAACCATAGGCACGTCGAAGAACAGATTCAGCAGTGGCCATTCAGCAGTGTCTGCCATTCTCGCATCAGAATTGTGAGGAGCAAACGTCGTGACGATGATATTAGTGGCAGTAAAGTGTTGTAGGGTGAGGCGACTTTGTATGCCCATCACTGAGTTGTGTAACGCGTTCCACATTGGTGACATCCATCGTGAAATTTGGGGTCTATGAACTTATTCAACCCCATGGAGGCGATTGGAATCAACTCTCAAGAATGCGATCCGAGAGGCCCAAAAAGGACGATGAAGCAGCAGTCCGTTCCGTGTGTCATTGATACCTCCCGGACTGAAATAAGAACTTGGAATGATTCAAGAAATATTCAGAACACACCTGGTCTCCCTGGAGTGGGGAATGACGTGGCAGGCCCGACAGTTCTCTTCGCTGCACCAGTCATTACACAACTTGTCGATCTCCGGTCCAGTAGGTGAGTCGGAGATATAGCCCTCCCTGCCACAGATATGGATGTCTAACGTTTAATTGAGTTTTGGACCCAAAATTCGGCGAGACCAAAGTGTATATATTCGGGGATTTAGAGTTGACTGGAAATCTGGATTTGCTGACAGTAGAAAAGCGGGATATAGAATGCAATTTGGACGACCAAATGGCAAAGGTGAATATTACGTGATTTATTCGGATCTCTGAAGGATTTTTTTCGTCGCCATTTTCCATGGCAATGGCTTTCCGCAGAACCCCTTATCCTCAAAAGTTAGAGCTCTAGCCTCTAGAGCTTCACACAACTTGGTGAGGCGTCGAGACTCGAAGTACGGTAACCCTTACTACAAATGAGGTATATAGCTTGCTTATATCATTGCGTCCAAAAGATTACTCACCTAATTATACTCAGTTCTGGCCAAAAAAGAAATATGGCACCCAATTCAAGAGAGTTGGTATCTTAATTTGATTCGCCACGAGTACGTACGCAGTACGCAGGAAAAACACACATGATTTGCATACGATGAGGCTTGGGTTCCTTCTTTTTGCAATTTCGTATAGATCCACATACTTTTCGAGATTCGGTACGTGAGATGTGAAAAGAACACTGCCGACTCCGATATCGTTTGATCCTGGTCGACTCTGATTGAATTACTGATGCTAAGATACAGATACCAGTGTGTATTGGACCTTCGGGAAGACGTGACGGCCCAGGGCTCACCTAAGATTGTTCTACGCCGCAAAGCCGACAATGTCTTACGGATTACTTCCAATTGGATTCTCCTTGTATATGAGATTCTTGGGATTTTTGGAAAATGTCGCAACAGGTCCACACCAACCCATGGGCGGACTTCGTGCAGTAAGCTTCATTCTGGAATACTTCTTGGTGCTGGTCAACTTGAACACCACCAGATCGATCTCGTTAAAGATAATCGTTCACTGTCTGGATTTCTTATTCTCGGCTTCAAATCTGTTGGTTTCACGCCTCGTTGGTCGGCCTCTACCAACAGAGATCTAGCTTATGGACTTACTTCTGCATGGCAATGCGAATGCCCCCACTATCTTTCCAACTGATCCGCAGAAATCCCACTCTTGGTTTAGACGGATATAGTGCGGTTTCTATCTTCGATTTTCAAAACGGGTATTACTAGACTACACGTGGGGGCCATTGGATCTCTAGCTTTCACGAGATAACTGGGTGATCTAATTGTCACTCAGCTAGTCGCAAAACGTACAAGAAGGGCTCTTTCGACTGATGGTTTCCCCTCTATACAATCGATTTGGTCCATTCAATGTCCTCCAGGCTTCAAACATCTGGAACTTCTGCTCTGCTGTTGTCTAGTGACATTCAAATTCATGACCCTCTCCCTCCCGCACGGTCTCCGTCTGCAAAAGTTTGGGTAGATCCCGCTGCTCTACCAAACCATCACCACTCATCCTCTATCGCCGGAAATGCTCCTGACTATGTCAAGCAACTGAGTTACAATACCTTTATGAGCTATGGAGTTGGGGAGCCGGATTCATTTGGCTATAAAGTCGGAAGGTCCGTCAAGTTCATAGAGGTGAACGTTAGTAGGAAAATAGACAGGAACGAAAGGTTGGAAGCCGTGACAATCGCAGAGATTGAGGTCGTTAAGCGTGAGCAAAACGGTTTTTACTGTCTCAGGTTTCGTTTACTCATGGAAGTCGTTATGTAAAGACATGCTCAATGGGGCTGGTATGCTTCATGGGGGCTGCATTGCATATCTAATCGACATGTAAGTTCTCTTCCCGACGCAAATTAATGAAACTAAGTCACTGTGCGCCATACAGTTGTTGTGGTACCCCATTAGTCGTGCTTGGTTTGATCCAAGGAGTAAACGGCGTTGGAGCCACACAGTCACTGAACATCCAGTTTCTCGCACCGGCGTCCAGGTTATCTTGTGTTGTCTTTCACGTTACCCCGATTCTTATTCCAATTTCCAGAGGTACCACGCTCCGAATTATCAGCACGTCAACTTCTCTCGGTGGCCGGGTTATGTCATCCCGTTGTGAGGTCAGTCATCTGTGCCCAGATACTTAAGTTGCTCGGTGCTGAAACACCGTTTCTCAGGTCGTGGATAAAGAAAGCGGGCGAATGGTTGCCTCTGCCATCATGTGCAAGATGCAACCAGTATCAAAACTATGAAATCGATTTCCTATTTTCCTCTCAATCTCAGAACAAATCGCATTTACAATTACATAGGAGACTTCCAAGATTGATTTTCGCCACACCGACTTCCAATGTATATTTATCATCGCCATGTAAGAGAGGACCAAAATACACTCTCTTATGCACGAAGCTTAGTAGTCTGGAGAGAAATTTCAAAATAACGAGGGGATGCAAGTAAGTCACGGTCACGACCAACCTAATATTTTGGGGGTTTCCTTGAGTGGCACGACCGTCGTTTCAGCATGCTTGAATGAGCGTATTCCGGTCCTGGAGATTCTCAGCTTTGACTTGCAATGAGGATCGGGACAAGCCACATCGGTATCTGTGGTTATCCAGTCATTTGGGTGTGTCATGCGCTGCTTCGCTGGGAGTAGTGGTAGGATGGCGGCTGCTTGGGGTGACTCAAAGACAATACTCGAAAGATCCAAGAACTTACAAAGAGAGTAGATGGAAATTCCTTGACCAGGTGGCAGGTACAACATCTCCCCTTGCAGGGTGAAATAGTCGCCTGGTTTGGCGCCACATATAGGTTTTTCACCTTCTGGACATATAACATCCACACGGAGATCATAAAGCTGGAATGTATCGTCTGGGAGAGCTGCGCTCATAATGACGGATAGAACTGTATGGCTTCCCGCAGACCAGACTTACACCAGGTTTATCACCTATTTAAAAAGCCGTCGAAAGCCTATCGTTTGAATTAAATTCCCAACACATCGTCGCATGTACCCGACTAGACCCGGCTACGGGAGACAAGACTTCTATGCCATTTCCCGCTACAGACTAAGTTTGGAGAGACGAGGCCTTCACCAGACTTCTCGAGTTTGAAAAAATCTGGTGCCTCCAAATTCATTAGGCCAACTATCGTCATGCATGGAAGTACCCGCCTTCTTGTGCCAAGAGTTCACGAACCTGACGTGTTAGTTTTCCCATGTGCTCTGGTATATTTCAGGCATTTCCCTTGGATGTTTATATCTGCTAGTATGCAGAAGACTGCCCACGGGCATGAAGTGTACATGTAGAATGAAAACACAACATAACATTGATTTGCAGAAGGAAAAGACTACTGCCAAAAAAACGACGGTAACATTCCTACTATGTATGGTGAAAAGGCAAAGAGTGTAAACCCGCAGGAGATAGGTTTGGATAGGTTTTCACCGACCGGCACCTGGTACATTCTTTCGATCGCGGCGTGGTGCTCGGTCCGGAACGGCGACCACAGGGTTGACGACTGACACGGGGATTGAATCGAAGTTGAGAGAATCAAGCAGCCCCTGATGAAGAAAAGAGATTCAAAGGATGTAACCAGGAGATGGAGCTTTCACATACCTTGGTGATAGCATCGACCTCCAGACCAGTGGCAGGTGTAGTGAGCGCCGATACTTCGGGCACATAGTTATCTTTGCGTTCACGTTCTTCTTCCTGAAGCTTAAATGATATACCACGAACGGGACCCTTTTCAATACGTCTCATCAGATGGGTTGTGAATCCGGCGATTTTGTTACGCAGACGTTTTGATGGAACGACGGCCTTTTAATGACCAGAAATTAGAATGCTAAGGACAACATGTATCGACAGAAAGACGCACGACTTCATCAATGATACGTTTGTTTGTATGGAAATCGAGGGTGAGACGAGGGTAGCTTAATCATCGATTGCCTGTGAGTTATCAAATCAAGGCCAATATATCTCGTGCTCACTATCTTTCGATGAGGACACGGGACGCCCTTTTGGTAGTTTTGGTACGGACTCGACCCTGGACAACAATTTCATCAACAATCTGGCATAACATACAACATTCGACGCACCATGGCACTAGCAGAATTGTATGGCTCGCTTGTTGGTTGGCGTTCCTCCTGAGCAGGGGTTTGCCGAGGTGGCTTTATGGTCCTATACAGTACGAATTACGTAATGAACATCCTAAGATTCGATGTTGTGTCCTTTCATTTCTGCCGCAGTCGTCCTCAAAATATCCAAGGTAATTTGTCGTCTTCTTCCTGAGCACAGGCTGCTTTGTTGCGGTCAACAATGATCATCTCTTCTTTAAAAGCCTGTTTGACTCGCGCTCTCCATAGCACGACACTCATTCTGGGCTCTGGCACCTCGCTTACCATGTCTTCCCTAGAATTTTGCTCATTCACGAAATAGAAGCTCAAAATGGTTCGCGTATCTGTCCTTGTGAGTCTTATGCTATCACTAACCTGCAATCAAGTCCTAATCATAATTCCAGAATGACTGCTTGAACAACATCGTCAACGCTGAGCGCCGTGGCAAGCGCCAAGTACTTATCCGACCTTCTTCCAAAGTTGTTGTCAAGTTTCTGAGCGTTATGCAACGCCATGGTGGGTATCTTTCGCTAAGTTACTCTGTCGGAGTATAACTACGGTTGGCGTGGCGGCTACGCGTCCTTCGTTTTAAACCTCCGAAATATCAATCTTTTGTCTTCCACAACCATAACAGCGTGTGTTCGGTTCGGTTTACACGAACACGGGTTCACAGAGGAGACAACATTTTCTTACCTTTTTACCACTCTGAGGTCGTACAACGTTTACTGATCTGTCTTTTCGCCTAGGTTACATTGGTGAATTCGAAATCATCGATGATCATCGTTCTGGGAAGATTGTCGTTCAATTGAATGGTCGTCTCAACAAAACTGGTGTTATTTCTCCGCGCTTCAACGTCCAACATAGCCAAATCGAGTCCTGGGTCAACTTGCTTCTCCCTGCTAGAAGCTTCGGCATCATCATTCTGGTAATTTGTTTGACTTGAGATATAGAAAATTCTTATATTCCTCTAGACGACGTCTTCTGGTATTCTCGATCACGAGGAAGCACGACGAAAGAATGTCGGAGGCAAGCTCTTGGGCTACGTGTATTAGACTATGTCAAAATGATCACTCGATTTTTTGTCATTCCAAATGGATCTGCACGAACTATAATTACACACTTGTTTCAACCGCATCACAAAGCAGTAGACTAGGTTTTATAATCGCATCATAAAACGATTAGGGCAATGTTCTAGGAAATGAGCTTGGCTTTGAGCGCTTTTGGCGCATCTGGAATGTTGCCCCTAAGAAACTTAACATCGGTCCACCTCTGATGAACCAATTTCCCTGGCTGCGTTGGCTTCATGCTCTCCAAAAACCATGGATAACGTCCATAGCACCCTATCACATACGGATCCTCCCACTGACTGTCCTTGAAATCAGACCAAATAAAGTTTCTGTCAAAGCCATCCCCAGAAAGCGTCTTCCAGCTCCCGTCAGAAATAAATGTCGTCTCCTTCCCGTCACGGGTTTGACTGTACCAAACCTTTCCCGACAAAATTAGCCCAACCGCCGAACCACCCTCATCTTCGCTCGCATAGACAGCAATAGTCACCTTCTTTGTCCTCTGAAATTCAACTCCGTAACGGTCTGGAGCCGTCCAATCTGCACCGCAGCCAACAAGACATCCGTTGACATACAGAGTATACCTGTTGTCACATGCAATATCGATCATGAGCCGGTCAACTACTGAATCAGTCTTGATAACTCTGCGAAAAGGGCGCGCAATAGGCAATGGTGGATCGCTTTTCTCAATCTCCTTCGTCCAGATCCATTTCGCATCCTTAATGTCAGGAGGCTCGGGTACATAATCTGAGTGTTCATCACCGAAGTGGTCCGCTCCGTCCACTGCACCAGACTCTTGATAGTCGGTCATCGTATCTTCCACTGCTCGGACCTCAGAGATTTGCTCATCAATGGTCTCCTGCATGATTGGGATCCGGCTGGTCATCGACATCGTCAAGGTCTCTAGGCATTTGTTGACCATCGTCTTGATCTCTTCGTTGACCTGCTGAGTGACAACAGAAACAGTCATCTGAGTGATCTGCTGCCGGATGGAGACCAATTCCTCTTCCTTCCGCCTTAGCGCGTCTTCCTTCTGTCTGATAACCTCATCCTTACGACTATTCTCTTGCACATTACCCAACCATAACCGCGTCAACATTGGACGCTGGAGTATAATCTGGCGCATAGCCGACGTTGAAACGCATTGCCGGAGGTGGGACGTGTGCTGCCCGATTATGAGCAGCCGGTGCAGGGAATTGTGGGACTCCATAGAGGGAAGAGCATCTGCAAACTCGTGTAGGAAAGATGAATGAAAATGGTGTTTGTTGCTCAACCTTTCCAGATTATGAATGAGGAAGACGTTCGGAATGCCGGGAGCTGTCGCGGCCTCTGAGCTTGAGGAGCTCGAGGCACTTGTCAGTGGATCGAGTAGTAGCCTTTCGATTTGCACTTGTAATTCTAAATCAAAAATCGACTCGTCTTGCAACACAACCTGGGCGATTGGGAATCGGGTGCTTTGAATGTTTTGCATGAGCTGATATGCAAGGGTTGGGATGACGCGGGTGACGTCGACCACTGCCCCCTGGCCGTCGTCTGCATTTGAACAGAAAAAGGAACCAGAGAGTTTGCCGAGTCCTTGTAATATCCCTGCAATGGCTTGAGCTATGAGGGCAGTCTGTGTGACGCTCTCGCCATGGATCCACATTACGAGAAACGGCGTCCAGCGATCGAATAACCAGGTGAAGATATCTCTGATAACATCATCAGGATTGTCAGGTCGGGCTGAGGAGGAAGCAGTAGAAGAGAATGAGGGTGGAGGGCTGGTCGGAGTAGACGCTAATGATATCCGTAACCTCTGAGTCCATTTCTGCACCAACTTCCTCACAGCCTCCGGGTTGACCTCCTTTGAGCGCTCACTCGAGTTATGAAAGGCGTTTCGGTAAATGTTGTTAAAAAGTTTCTGGCGACCTATCCGTTCTGTTCAAATAAAATGGGAACTTTTGGCCACCAGAAATTTAAATGTCATCACTTTGGAATCATTTACCTGTTTCTCCTCTCGAGTCCTCTATCCTAAGATTTCCGCTGTTATGGATCACATGGCCTTGTACGATACTGAATTCTCCTCCGTTTACTTGCATATTGTTTGACGACAGTAGACCGTCTGCCATAACGAGTTCTGGAGCGGATGGGAAGAAGGGTCAATCAATTTAGACAATGAAAAGATTTTTAAACGAGATGTTTCATTGATCATAGTATATTAGTCAACGACAATCGTATTGTTCAAGTATCTACCACAAGTGTAGTAGAAAATTACCCATCCACAAAGCGGGTCTTGGAATGCCCCACTGCTATTGATGGAACGAGTCGCGCTTCTATTTTCTAACCAAGCTATCTCAAGGGCCCAAAATAACGCTGTATGATACAGCACTGTGCATAGTAACTCAGGCAAGAATTTTCCATGCTTCTTCTTTTGCCCTAGCGATTACAAGGGCTGTGATATTGAGCTTGGCCTGGTTGCTCGTCTTCTCCAAGAAACGGGTTTCCAAAAATGACCGGATCGTGTTTATCTTTCAGAACAAGAAGCTCTTCCACACTGAAACCTTCGTCGATGAGACATTCTATGAATTTCGTCTCCTTGTATCCAACCATTTTATCAAGCATTTGAGTTGAACCGAGCTCTTCCAAATGTTCGCTGGATTTTGACCTATTCTGGCGCTTCTTCTCAATTTTATCCTTGGAGTCAGAAGCCACCTCAATAGACCTTTTTCTCTCTTCCTCGGGGTTGATATGTGAGAGGGAGTTGGACCACCAGAGTGTAGAGGGTTCAGAGAAGCTTGACGCCGAATACGCCGAACTTCTCCTAAGCTTTCTATAAAAGAATCCCAGAATCCCATACCTTCTCCTGGGCATCACGAACAGTCACCTTCATCACAACAATCTTCCTCGTCCGAGTCGTTGCTCTACAAACTAGTCTGAGGACCCGGGAATCTCAATCTTATCAGCTGCAACCTACTGTAGAGTTACTGCTTCTGGCGTGGAGCAACATCTAAAAACATAAGCACTCTCATAGAAAATGCTGCAAATGACATACCAAGAAATCCAGTTTTTTCCAAAAGGTCCTTCGGCGCATGTTTGTCTTCCTTGATGTTATCGTTGTCCTTCCGCCCAGTGTGGTACTGATTCACCAATATCCGTTTAACCGTGAGTTCATGGGTGTTGAAGACTTTGCCAGTCTCCTTGGCAGACAGCGATGGGTGTTTTTTTTCGAGGACGCGGATGATAGCACGTCCAGCGCGGGTAACTTGCTTCGACTGTTCCCTACAATTACAGAGCACAGAAGTATGAAGTATGGACAGATGATGGAGTGTAGGACTCACTCTATAATAATTACCGGCACTTTGGGGTCCGCTATCGCTGGGTGATCAACCAAGTCGTCGATTGTCCAACTCGTTCTGAACGGCATGTTTTGTCGAGCATTTGAGCGAGGAGGATGAAGTAGAATCTTATATAGGGCGGGAGAGACAGGGCGGTTTCACTATTCTTGAGGAGTACTAAAGTGGTCGACCTGGCATCACGGCACATTGGCTCTCCAAATTATTGTGTTCAAACTCACAAGCGTCGGGTAAGGCAACTTCCAGCTATTTCGCACCAATTAGGGTTTGCGTACTTAAATGGCAGCTGAATACCCGAAACCAGGCTTGAATTTCATGAAGAACATGATGTCAGAAGCTCCAACCACCGTGGAGCACTATACACAACTGAAGGATATTCTCGCTTGTCTAATCTTGGTGCAAAGCGAACAAATGCGATACGTCATGGTCAATTGCATAAACATGGAGTTGGTGATCAATTTACAAGTGGGTGAGATTGCATGAGATTGCGTGTTAATTTATTTGATCACCGACCCTGATAGGAATGGACCCTGATACCTATGAAAAGTTGGCTGAGAGCTCTTCCTCCTAAAGTAATCATTTGGAACGGAGGTATAACGCAAGAAAAGCAGATAAGTTTCAATTGAGAAGATCCGAATCAGAAACATGATACTCGTTGCAGACATAGGAATTGCGCGGGACAAGAGGAATCATTCAGTCACGAAATTAGTACTGTAGTTATGTCGTCGTTAGAGGCACACCATAATTTGGCTGCCTGGGATATCGCGTGCTAGACGTCGGTCAAAATAAATCCGAGAAATCAAACGGCTCCAAAGTGGAATGCGTCAATAAGTTCGGCGTCTAATAGTGTCGATGAGAGGTACACGTTCCAATGAGTAAATGTAGGGAGGTGAATGGGTAACCAGAGTGGGGACCACCAAACAGTGTGATCATGACGAAAACCACGAGGCCGCCGTTCCTAACAACTTGAGGAAACCAAGGATACATCCACCAGAAATGATGGGAAGCGTAAGGTTGTCGTCTAGTGACCCTAATTCTACAAAAAAGAAATAATCAGGACACTAAACGATACATGAAAGGAAAGGATTTACCCAACGCTTCAGCAACGCCACTGACTAACCCTGAAACGACTGTGATGGCCACTAAGCCAAGTGCACCCCCTCCGCCCAAGCCAGTTGGTTCACTGTTTTGCAAAACCTGTCGCACACCATCATCCCAAGACCATGTAAGGTTGTTACCTCCGGCACGCATAGGGGCAACGAAGCCCCAAAAGGTGGTGGCAATAAAGGCTCCAGTTACGCTTGCGGCTATGAAGCCGGCAAGTGACTTGCGCGGGGCGAGTGGAAGGCGGAGGACAGGCAGACGAGCAGGAAGCTTGGGCGTCAAAGCACCATAAAGCCGTCCAAAGGTAGAAGCAGTTGTATCTGCCCAAGAGAGACTGAGACGAGATAAAATTAGTAGGCGAAGTGTGGTATGACAAGGACACAAAACTCACATCAGGATGGCGACGGTAGCAACATCCTGAGGGTAAAAGGACAAAACAAAGTTGACACCGAGAATATACCACACCACACCATTAATCGAAGTCTGGAAGAAGGTAAATGGGGGCATGAATAAACATGGGGATGTCGTACTTTTTCACTTTCTCGCATGAGAAACCCAAGCATGTGCTCATACGTACGTGCAAAACTTGGTGACCGAAGGCGCAGCAGGTCGGCTGGTACAATGACGCAGAGAGCAAGCCAAAGGGACTTGACAACAATGTCAACATTTGTATCGGAAACGTAAAGATATAATGTTAAGAAACCTTCAACACCAAGGGAAATGATGATAAGACAGTGAAATGCTTTTAAAATGGGGGGTAAAAATACCAATGGAGCTGTGGAAGAGCTTTCGAGGAATCTCAAAGTCAATTTTCAGTTTTTTGGGTTTGTCAAGAGGGTCAACTCCGTTGCAGTTCATGGGGGTTTTCAAGTTCTTGGCAGGAGCACGTTTGACTATTTGCTCTTCACTCCCTTCGTCAATTTCCTCCTCCTCTGGTACTGAGAAGTTGGAATCTACCATCTCGAGATGTCCAAGACCTTCCAGGCGTTTGATGACTTTTCTTGTGATGTTCTTGACTCCTTTCGGGTTTTCGGCAGAAAGAGAAGTGACGATTGGTGAGGGGGAGCGTTTTGAACTAGTTGAAGAAACTGAAGGAGAACGAGGAAGACGAGAGGAACGACGTTTTTGAATGACGATGGGTGTTTGATAATCTACGGTGGCCATTCTCCGAGAGACTTCACCGTCGTGGACAATGTTGAGCTTAACATCGTCCAGGTTGTTTGGTTTACTTACCTATGGCCAAACAAAATGACCAGTGTCAAAATGTCGTGTGAATGTTCAGCCACTAGTTTCTGTCCTCAGTATGTATCTTTGAACGGCCATCTTGGCGTTTTATGTTTCTCTTGTGTTTGTTTTACAAATTTGATGATTTTTGCAAGGTGTATTTGCTCTTCGAGGAGCCATGATCGTCGGCATTCCCGGGCCGGCATTATAAGTGTGCTACAAACGCATGTGTGACACGGATACCAAACCCTCCCGTTGTAATCAGAAATGTCGTCTTCCTCTGGAAGAAGGACTGTTTTTTTTCCATCGCCTCGATGGAAAACAGAATCTCCTGCTCGACCGGCGTCCTCTACCACCGCTTCGTCAACAAAGCGTGCTCTCAGAGATTTTCCTGGCCCTTTTGAAGGCCTTCTGTCTCCAATACCTCCTCCACCTGCCAACTTGTTTGCAGAACCTGCAGAAGCCTTCAGTACTGACCCAGGTGTTCCCTTTCTTGCGACGGCTGGTTCCAGTGGGTCTGAGGGGGGCTCCAGAGCCGGTTCCGATAAGGAAGATGAATATCCCAGACGCAGGAGATTTGTTGGAGGCTTCGTAACTAGCATCGGCAACACTGTACGGAGGTCTCTTCGAAGGCGAAGGCGCGATTTTCCCGCAGAGCAGAACATTCGCTATGATCAGGATGATGTTCGAGATTCCGGGTATGCTTCGGCGTTAGTGCCCACAACTAAACCACACCGTCGCCGACCTAGTACAGCGGAAGCTGTGATCTCCCACGAATCTTATTACCCCTCATCGGCACAAGACCGACGACCGAGCGCCACTGAAGCTGTGATTTCGCACGAATCTTATGGTCACCGACGCCCCAGCACCGCAGAAGCAGTAACTTCACATGAACGACACTCACCCTACCCACCATCACCACCGTGGGATCGTCGTCCAAGCACCACCGAAGCTGTGGTTTCTCATGACCCACATAACACTTACCCTGCAACACAGGCGCGCCGCCCAAGTGTTGCGGGGGCTGTAACTTCGCATGACCGACACTCATACGAACGCCCCATAGACATAAACGGCGCTCCTTACGGTGCTTATACATTGTTCGACGACAAAGTTGCCAGGCGGCATGGGGCCATCCCACTTCTCTCACCTGGAAGCCCAGTTTCAGCTGAGATAGAATATGGATCGGATTATGCCAAAATGGACCGTCCGGTTCACAGCGACGTCTCTTTCGGTACTTACATGAGGCGTATAAATCATTTCGTTCAAGACATAGCTGCTCTCCCCTTCTCCTCCAAGACTCGTGTGACTTACGATTACTACCCAGAAATCGAGCTCAGGGATGATCCTAGACGCCGACCACGTATGGTATGGCTTTGTCGCGATTATAATTCCAATGGGCACAATAATTCGCCTCCCGACCTTAGCAAATCTAATCCTCCATCCACGACACCGAAGCCACATTCCGCCGTAAATACACCCCATCGCATTCCAGCTGCCGAATTCGATCTTCGTGATGAATTCGTTGAGGCTCCCGGTGTTTTCCCAATGACCACCTCACGCCAAACTCTTCGACGTGACCCGGTTCATGAACAATTGCATATTGGTACAGTGACACCTATACAGCGTAGACCAGCCTCACAAGCCCCGCACCCCCATTCCTTGCGATGGCAAACTTTCGTTGAGCCTGCTGCCGCTGATGTCACATGGGATGAAGCAAGGAACGTTTCATTTCCTCAGAACTCTTCAAAGAGAAGGCATGCCAAAGCGCGCTATCGCCAAGACATACCTGTCGTTACAAACGCACCTTTGAAGGAACGGGGGCAACACCCTAAATATCGAGAGGGCTACGTCCCCGCAGAATTTGCAGAGGAGCATTACGGTTCCAGATATGGGCAAGGAATACACTCTGCGCGAGCAGGCTTGGCTCCACTCATTTCTGAGCAATCATCCAACATTAGCCACAATTGATACTGGCATGTATACTAGTATTAAGTATATGAAGTTTGGCATGCAAAATATTGTAATGGAGCCAGAATGGATGGCAAAAGTCATTTGATTGCACAATGCAAACCACTAAGGTCATTAAGAAATGCACGATTCGGAGGAAGATTTTGGAACACAACTGCTGGTAAATCAACTTTGAATCCCGATCTACGCAGGATGTGAGGTGGATTTTTCGGCAGTTGCGATGCTCTCAAATCAGACAGTCCACGTGAACTACATGATGCAGAACTTCAAGTACATCAGACCATGCTGCCAGATATTCAAGTGATGGCTGCCAGAACAGTGAGTACTTGATGTCAGAGAGGAAGGTGAACAGAGCGCAAAAGTACTCACTGTACTTCGGACCTCCACCACCTTCTGGAACGGTCCATGTAATGTCTTGAGTGGGCACCTTCACGTCACATAATTTACAGTGAATACAATTCTGTAACAGGGTAAACAATATATGTAACTCAGATTTTGCATGGAGGCTCACCTGAGAATTGATGACGAGTTTATGGCCAGCCCATCCTTCTTCGGAATGCGCACCGTCTCCATCTGGGACATACTCGTACACACCCGCAGGACAAGCGTGGCCGAGTAACCCCGCGTATTTCCCCATATTAATTTCGATATGCTTCCTCCACGTCTCTTTTTCAGTTTCGGACCCCTCATCAGGAGAATTTGTCTCTCTATGATCCCCGGTTTCAGCCCCAGACCGTGAGGCACCGAACCCGGCACCGACGGCTGGGTTTCCTCTTGTAGTCAACTCCTCGATGTATTTGCGCGTTTTAACGACGCGAAGATGAACGGGTTGATCTTCAGCATGGTTTGTGCCGGTCAAGGCAACGCTGGTAAGCAAATCCGTCGAAAGAGGAGGCTCGAAGGGAGGATACTCGATCGGTTTGTGAAGGCCGGCAGGCTCTGTGAATGAGGAATCGAGAGAAGAAGTGGTATCCTGGAGAACAAGGATTCTGTTAAGTACCTATAACAAAATTTTTGAAAGTTGACGACCTACTTTGCTCTTCTCCTTTCCATCTGGGGCATGGTGCCTGAAGGTCCATGGCACACGACCCTTGAGGAATAGTGAATCTACACCCGAATATATCATGCCGCCCCAGATACCCAGAGTAGTTGAGAACGACGGCCTCATATTTCTGACCTCGTAAAGATCGGAATGAACCCATGAGCTGTGTAAAGCTCGATCATAGGCGCTCATATCTGCTGCTGTGGGCTCTGATTTGGAGGATGAAGGAGATGGATGGACGATGTCCCAAGCGGCTTCGGCTGCAAGCATACCGCTCTTCATGGCGTTGTGTGTCCCTTTGATTTTAGCAATGTTGACAAAGCCGGCGGAGCACCCAATGAGCGCGCCTCCAGGGAAATGCAACTTAGGAACTGATTGGAGACCTCCCTCATTTAAAACACGAGCTGCATAAGCTAATCTTTCAGCTTTTGAAGAAAGAAGACTCCGAAAATATGGATGATGTTTCATTTGCTGTGTAGAGTAAATGGAAAGCTCTCTGAAGAGAAGGTGGGAAGCATACCTGAAATTCACGATACGGACTCAGGTAGGGATTCTTGTAATCAAGACCGATGACCAAGCCCAAACTGATGAGACCTTCATCCATATGATATAACCATCCCCCGCCATAAGTTCGCATATCCAACGGCCATCCCATCGTGTGGATAACTTTGCCAGGTTGATGCTTCTCAGGGTCGATGCGCCACACTTCTTTGAGACCGATGGCATATGTTTGGGGTTCAGCCTCTTTACCCAAGTTATACAGACTGATGGCTTGTTTCGACAAGGAACCATGGGCACCTTCCGCAAGCAAAGTTACCTTTGCGCGAAAAGCCATGCCAGGTTCAAAAGAAGGTTTCAGTCTGTAATGCTTGGTCAGGCCGACCTCATTCGTGATGACCCCTTGGACACTGCGAACTCGATTGCCCCACGGATCTTGTGAATCGACGTCTTCGCTCAAAAGAAGTTGGGCACCAGCAAACCCAGGATAGATCTCGACACCATAATCATTTTCAGCAATGTTAGCAAGCCAACGTGTGAATTGCGACAGAGATGTGATGTAATTGCCTTCGTTAGACATTTGAGGAGGATGTGGAATGGGAAATGAATAATTTTTGGTCAGAAAAATCATTCGCGAGGACATGGCGGGCTGGGTCAATGGATGGCCTGGAATTGAAGACCAGTCAGGCAGCAGCTCGTTCAACGCCCTAGGCTCTATAACTGCCCCAGACACGATATGCGAGCCTAAAGACCGTGTTAGTCGTTCCAATCATCAGGCAGAGTTTCTCATGAAAGTACCTGCTTCCGACCCTTTCTCCAAAACAACAACCCTAATTTCGTTTCCTTTCTCCTTTTCAAGTTGCTTTAGACGGATGGCAGCACTTAAGCCCGCAGGACCACCACCAACGACACAAACATCAACCTCATCTTCAGCTCTTTCAATTCTTGGATTAAAAACTTCACTTCTACGTATCCTCGAAACAGAATACGACCTTGAATGTTGTAGCTTGCGTGGAAAAAATTGTTTCCGACAACGGCATCGCAGCATTGGGCGAAGATGAAGAGCGTAGTTTCATACATTCCCCGGACCGGGCCGAGCACTATATCTTGTTACACAAAAAATGTAATTATACACAAGCTGAAAAGGAATCATTATTGGCACAAGTCAACGGTCGACAGAGATGCTACAGTTCAACTTCTCGGATCCCATCCTTATCCACTACCTTGACTTTATATCGATCCGGGCTAACGATTAGCCGCTTGGATACTTCGTCGATGCAGCGCTTCAATGTTGCCAAGCCTTCTTCAAGTGAGGCGTTGGGGTCGTGATACCTATTGAGAAAAGAGTTCAGCCTGCTATTCCCCATTCTGTAGAATAAGTGACGGTTTCACCGGTCAAGTAAACTGAGTGCGAAGTATGACCCATAGCCGTGGGCAGCGAAAGGAACTTTTGTCAATGTACCAAGGTAGTCGATCCAATAGATATGCGGTTCGTCTGTTGCTGTATCGTATCCACCGAGAAGCAAATTGACGATATATGGTTTGCGTGATCGAAGGGACTCCGCGAGAGCTCTCCGGATCCAAGACGCAGCAGCAGATGGTCGCAATGGGTAGAGATTACGGATTTGATAAAGGCGGATGCTACGTTCGGCGTATTCAGCGAATTGAACCGTGTCGCCTAACATGATGGTAATGATGAACAGCAATTGACAGGGTATTGGGGAGACGATACGTACCTGGTTCTCCAGAGTACGCCATTAACAAGTGAGGACTCAGAGTCTTGATCTTTTCCTCATCGATCTTCATTTTGACAACCGAGCGGGCGGCTGTAGTATCTGCAGCGATAATGAGATAACCCTTTCCGACTAGCGCAAATGAGGTCTCCATGTTGAAAGTTCTTCACAGTTTAAAAGTCGAGTGGTGAGCTGCTTGTTGACGCGTTGACGCGCGTCCTTGGGCATAGCGGTCTTTGCCGAATCACTTTCCAGGATCACGAGCACGTTCCTTCTCATTGTCTACCAAACATGTGCATAAGATTTTGCACCGCGTGGTATGTGGTGGTAATGGTCGATTTACGTTCTTGCACGGATGCTCATTCACCCACAATTGAAATGTGGCTCTAACTAGAGTACTTCTCTCAATTTATATGGACATCACTTAGTTATTGGACAATCTATTGTAATATTCTATTGCCGAGGTTCTCATCAAGAGCCACATGCAAAGGCCAACTTCCATTACAGGCTATTACAGGCTGAAATGCTGGTCCGAACACAGATTAAACCCGACTTGGAATATTCGCCTGACAATCAAACCGCCTTGACAACATGATTCCACCAATTCTGTACTAACCACCGAAAGGACTTGCCAGAATACATATTGTTGTTGAGAGATTCTTGAAAAAGAAGAACTGCATTGAGATCACCGGACCAACTGCTGCGTGAAAGCGGAAACGGACAATGTGCTGCTTTTGTTGAGTTGCTAGAGACTGCCGGAAATGGGTTAGTCTCCATTCTGTTTGTTTTTTCCACGGAAGGGTTGCCGGTATCCTCTCTTTTTTTGACTTTCGTCAACGACGCCAACGCCCGACGACCAGTTATAACGTTGGCGTGCACTGGCGAGCGAGGCGGTGAGCAAAGTGCGGTTCAAAGACGTAAAACCTTCTCTGACCCACCTTCTTGGCTTCCTCAGTTATACCCGCCTTTATTTTCTCATTCTCAGAGGCTCCATTTTACAGGGGGAAATCAATCCCACCGTCCCCGCGTTCATAGAAATAAATTAGAAGGTCAATTTTGAGCGAATATGTCCACATCTACAACGACGACCACCATGCGCTCCTCCCATAGAACCTCTGTCCCCGTTCTTCTAGAGGCGTTTCCCGCTCCTCCGTCACATATTCCTAGCCCTAATCCACCTCCAACGGGTCCACCTTCTCTACCCTTACCTCCAGTTCCCGGTCCATCGCGTATCTCCGTCGATGAGCAGTTGCTTTTTCTGTCTTCCGTCGTGAATCGTTCGCGGAGGTCCAGCAGATATTCCGTCGCCTCATCGCAACGTGATTCCGTAATAAGTATCGGGAGCTCTGGTCATGCTGGCTCGACAGGAGTTAGCAAGCGTGCTAGTACTGCGTCTCATTTGCCTCCCATTAACCCAGCCAGGCGTGAGTCAGTCATACCCATGCGGACTAGTCCACGTACTCCCACCTTTGGTCGCCCGACCATCTCCCTTTCCTTGGCACCAGCACCCAATAGTCATCTCACACCTGGCGAGCAGCTTACACGACTCTCCGTATCCCCTATCCCTCTTTCTGACATTGAAGATGACGAAACGGAACCCGTACCCCAAAGAATGCCCTCCCCTTTCCTTGATTCCTTTTGGCGAAGGTCGAAACATCACCAGAACGAGAGCATAAGCTCTATCGATGTTCGCGACATTCTCGGCGTGGAAGTCGACGGATCGGACGAGCCTATCGGCGATTCACCTACTCTTTCTCACCCTTTAAACTCTCCGTTATCACCACCTTTTCCCCGTGAGGCTTCGTCAAACGCAAGCACCATCAAAGCCTTCCCACAGTCAGACGCCTTGCCTCCGCATTCTGCCCTTCCACACAAGACCTTGTCGTTCTCGATGGTAATCGAGCGGACATACTCTGATTCCTCCTTGCTCACCGCGGGGGCCGATGCAACTGCTTCGTCTTCCGATTCTTCTTCCTCTCCTTACTCGTCAACCTCTTCTGCCACCTCGATTTCTGAACCAAATTCTGCAGTATCCAGGGCACTAACAAGCTCAGACCTCTCAACTATAACCTCGGTTGTCCCTTCGCCTACTGTCAAGGATATCAGGTTGGAGAGACGTGCAGAGAGAACCAAAAGTGCCGGCCTCAAGAGGGAATTGGCTGTCCGCAGCCGATCAAAGAGCCATATTGGGGATTTACCACAACTTGTGAATCCCGATACCACCCGGAGTCCTGTTCTTGTTGTCGAGAAGGATCATGTTCCGCGAACAGACGAAATGACGCTCGAAGAGCTTAGTTCTCAATCTGAGCAAAACAAGTCTACTGCTGAGCTCAAAGCGAAGGATATCCTTTCCAAAATCGAATTTCCAGTCCATCGTGGCTTTATATCTGAGAAACCTCGTACGCCGAGTCCAGATATAGATACTATCCTTATCTCAACTCCCCGTCCTGCTCTGAGAAAATCATTACGTTCTCGTGTCCGATCTCAAGGCATAATTCGCAAATGTATCAATGTCGTTTCTGATTCTGTGACTCGACGACGTGCCAGCGAGGGTGTACTTTCAGATGGACGTTCAGCCACGTGGAATGACCAAGGGACCTCCGACCTTCCACATCTAAAAAGGACCTCGAACCACTCTGCTCAAGAGGGCGATTATAACGAACAGACTTCTGCCAGGGACGATCATTCGAGAGCAGTGGGACAAGAGAAAACAAATGACGGTGAAGATTCGGATTCGAGCATTGACCTTCACACACCTTTACCGTGGGTTCTAGTTCCTTGTCTTTCTCTACCTGTAATTAATTATGTGAACAGGCATCTCATGGTACGAGATGGACTCCTTTCTCGGAATTCTAGGCTTCTCCCTGTTGCATCTTGCCCGACAACTCCTTTAGATGGACATCCAGGTAGTATGATGAGCACAGGTAAGGATGTTAACTCGATTTCTCAGAACAGTGCTCATCATAGACATTTTAGCATCCACTAGAATCAAGTCGGGTGTTCTAAAAGACGAACGTGACACTCCTATGCGGAGGGTGAGGCACCGCGATAACAAACTGTTGAGAGGTGGGATCGGATTGACGACCGGTTTGGGATGGAGCGATAGGTACATACTTGATATGACTAATTTTCAAATGACGTCCCGATGTTGATACTCTTTTGCAGTGAAGACGAAGATGCTCCGTCACCTCTTACTCGTCGATTGTCAACACTTAATCTTTCGCGCCGTTCTTCGGCTTCGTCCATTGCGACCTCTGCTCGTCGTCAACATCCGCTTTCGCGATCGTATAGCTCAGGTGCCTTGCTGGAGTCCGAGTACGAGCAACTTGACGATCCGGATGCAGAGTATTCCCCTGTTCTCCGCCATCCCTTTTTGGCTTCTGCTAACCGGTCATCCGTGCCACCTACCTCGTGGTACAACAAGACGAGCAGAAGCAGCGGTGGGACGAGAGCGAGTACGAGCAGTGTTGGATCTTCCTTCTCTCAAGATGCAAATTACGAGCCATCAATGGCGGACAAGAGAATTTCTGGTGATGTTGTTGGAACATCTTCATCCACATCTACTTTCAGTATTCCAATGCCTGTCACTCCGAAACATGTCGACCCTGCTTTGTCGTGTCCACCCGGTCTGGGTGTGAAACTCTACAACAAGGAAAAATCATTGCCACCTCTGCCCAGGGGTGTATTGAAGAAGCAACCGTCGAAGATCCATATGGGAACCACCCGCGTTCGTACCTTCTCGTCCGCATCATCGGTCTCGACACGTTCTCCAACGTCAGCTTCTCCTAACGACTCTAAACTTCCTGGCGTCCGCCCTCTTCAACTGCCCCGCCAAGCAGCACGATCGGGTGCAGACCGTGCTGCAGTCCCTGTGCCGTCTGTCCTTTCTTCTTTTTCTTCACAATCGTCCTTACGGGCACCATCTTCGCATTCGCCGCGTGTTGCTGCTAGGACACTGCCTGAGAGTACGCTGTCCTCCGCAGGTGGAGGCGTCCTGCGACCGAAACCGAGGACTGGGACTGGGATGGCCTACCGTACGAGCTCTGGTTCGCGTATTCGTACTCCAATATTGACTTCGGCTTCGGGAGTCAAGGTTGTGAGTTCTGTTGAAAGATCGGGGATACCGCCTTTGTGATACACGGATGAACATTGCGAAATCAAATGGAGTCCGAGTCGGATTTATACTATTATAGACTGCTGCCTTTTTTTTCCCTTCAATTTTCTATGAAGACATCTTCTTTCTAGTTGGCTTCTGCTGCATATCTGATTTGTTTACAAACATTGTATTCTTTTTGTATTTCTGATCTATCAATTTCTATTCATTCTTTTATGGTTTATTGTGGTTTAGTGTGGAGGCAGGAATGACCGTAGAGATAGAGTGAGGTCTTGGTGTCAAAAGTATTACATTTGTACCCTAGCGATATCATCTAACTCTGTCCTTTTTTTCGTTGAGTTTCTTGAATAATGCATTTTGAGTCGAATGAAGGAATTATTCCTGGTAATGTGAGCCCCGATTCCCCTCCCTTTCCATATGAATTAAGTAAATCTATCCGATTAAAAACTTTTAATTATACAGGACCTTGGCAATGAGTGCTTATTAGTAATAATATACTGCCAGGCCCAGCAGTGGCCAGATCTGTTCCGCATCCGTCCACAACGTCGGTCATGATGGACGATGACCCCTTCAGAAAGCGTCGACAGCCACTAACCACACACCGATACGGCGCCCTCCTCGCCTGCGCTGGCTTCTCCCTCACCACAGCCACCTTCCTTGCCTACCACCTTCACTACTTCTCGACTTTCCTCATCTACCTTCCCTTCACCCTGATATGCATCCCGGCGTTGACCATATTCGATGCAACGTACCTCTCTAGTTGGGATCGGTGGGCCGCATGGCGAAGACACCGGTTCTGGATATGTGCTCTATGGTGTCTGTTCATCCTCTTCGCACCGACATATCCTTCGTCTTTCCCTCTCAGCAAACATACTCCCATTCCTCCAATTACCTCGTCAAAGAACGGAACTTACTTCATTGCGGCCAACTTGTACAATTCAGCAAAGGTTCTGCCTTCATGGACGAGGAACATGAAACTCATCATCGAACACATTGGGCCTAGTAACGTTTTCATCTCGATATACGAGTCAAACTCGCAAGATGGGACAAAAGAGATGCTGCGGAAGTTCAAGGATGAGCTGGTAGAACTTGGAGTGGGGAACGAAGTGGTCACCGAGGAAGGCACAAGGGGACGGTGGGGCTTGGATAGCTCAGCGAGAATCTCGTATATGGCTGAGATCAGGAACAAGGTGCTAGAGCCTTTGCGTGTCATGGGCGATCAAGACGGAAGGGGTTTCGAGAAAGTTGTATTCTTCAACGACGTGTATTTTGACTGGAGTGCGCGTCTCCCTCTCTCTCCTTGGTTGTGGTACTAACCCCGGAATAGGATCTATTGTACATTTAATCAAGACGAAAGACGGGGACTATGATCTAGCTTGTGCTTTGGATTTCGATGGAGTGGGGATGTATGATACGTGCGTCTCTGCGTCTTCTGTCTCTTGCATAGCCAACGTTGACCCTTTCACTTTCATGACCCCCAGATGGGTTCTCCGCGATGCTTGCGGCAGCCCAACCAAAGAAGTCTGGCCCTACGTGCCTTCAGACCCAACCGCAATCGACCATCTACGAAAAGGCGAACCATTCGAAGTAGCCACCTGTTGGAACGGCGTAGCTGCCTTCGATGCGTCGTGGTTCTTGTCCAGTAAGCTTCTAACTTATGCTGTCTCGACTAATCATTCACCTTGTTCATGGTTTGCCTTCGCAGACTCGACCAAAGGAACGCCTGCACCAGACAAACCCCCGCTTCCACTACAGTTCCGAGAAAGTCACGAATGCACCTCCTCGGAATGCTACTTGATCGCTCTCGACATGCATTTCTGGACCTCTCCCAACCGACCCAAGATCTATGTTAACCCCCAGGTCAACGTTGGTGTGTCCAATTGCCTCTCGTCATGTTATCTGCTCTAACCTATCCCTGCCGTTCCCCGTGTAGCCTACGAGCCGCTGAACTTCCTCTTCCACACCAAACTGGAGAAACTGACGGTGGCAAAACCCTGGCAATGGATATGGGAGGATTGGATCGGGCATCGGATGTTTGGATGGTGGACAGATAGGATCTGGCTTAAGGAAGACAGATGTGCGGATAGGCATGGCTCGCTGAGGTTTGTAAAAGCAGACTATTGCAAATAGAACTCCATTTCCAGGTCTCCTCCGCTCAAAACAACCTCACAAGAACGTCGAAAAAGGAAAACCATGGCGGGCTTTAACAATACAAGTTACCACGAACAATAGTGTTTGAACTTGAAAGAAACGAAAACGAAAATCGAACTGATTCTTCCCCATCAATTTCTTCCCCTTCATCACCTTCTCCTCGTTGTTCCCCAGCTTGTCAGAAAATGACCTTCATCTCGCCTTTCAACTTATCCATGAGCCCCGGTTTCTTCCCGTTACAGGATTTTAATTGTTTCAACATGCAAGCTCGCATCAGACTCATAGAAAAGAGTGTCACTAAAGCAGGAAAAAGTAAATTTTGAATGTGATGCAAAAATGTTGAAGCATTGGGTGCATGTTGACAAAAGATATGAATTTTACAAAGGTAGGTAACTAGGTTGGTTTTGATGCCAGTCACGTCCTCCACATCCATGTCTCGTCTTTCACTCAATCTAGTGTCTCCCCTGGTATGCTTTACTCTTCAACGAATTCGACCAGAACATCTCGGAGGCCATAGTAAGAATCATCTTGAGTTTCCTTGGTAATAATCAACTGCAGCTCATGGTATCCTGGTTCAAACCAGTCCAACTCAAAGTCCTGCAATCGAAGTTGGTCTGGAATCTCATTTATGGAGATGAGACGAGGCTCGTTGTTATTCTTCTGAATAGAAACGGATGCGCGAAGGTATCGAAGATGCAGCAAGTGCAGTCGGATGCGGGTTCGGGTTTTGATGAATATGAATATGTGGGCAATTGTTCCACTCCTGCTGTAGACGAACTTTGCATCCACCTCTTGCGGAGAGAAATAGAACATTGAAGAATTGGTCGGTCGTTCGTCCGACTTCCATAGATCACGATTCCTTTTAACGAATGAAGGCTCCTGTCCACCACCAGAAGAGCCGAGGTAGAGAAGATGGTCGTTTTCTTCGATGGAATTGACCAGGTCCTGAGGCACATTGATCACCGAGCGAGTGGCATCCTTCCGGATGAGACCATGGATAGTGTCTTTATCGCAAGCCTTAACATCGTACACAGTTGCAGAGAAGAAATTTGCCTGCGAGTATCGGCCATGTGGCACAAACCTAAGGGTGAACCGCACATTTGGCTTTTGATATTGGTAAGCATTCAAATTCTTGTCTCTAATGCGCTCGATAGTGGCATCCATCTCATCCTTTTCATTTCTGCGTTGATGCCGCCAGTGTTTGAATCTGTCCCTGACCTGTTCCACAAAGTCAGTTCGGACCGTGTCGTCCCAAGGAGCTGGTGTCTTGTCTTCAACCAGTTTGTTAAGATCTGATACATCCTTCAGCGCCTTGTATTCAATGGCTGATCCCCATTGTTCGTCAATAAACTCCAGTCCAGCCTCCCAGATTCCATTAGGACTGAAATCTTCCTGATTCCGCCATGCTCGTCCCTCTGCCTCTCCACGTTCAGCGCTAGCCATCATCTCTTTCTCCATCCTCTCCTTCGCTTGCTCCCTTTCCTTCTCCAATCGCTTCCGCCGTCCAATCGCAAATTCAGACTGCATCCACTCCTTCAACCGCTCGTTCTGCCGTTCCTCCACAATCTTGTCGAAGCATTCTTTCAAGTTTCGTTGATGGATGATATCTTCCAATTCAAGCGATGATACAACAATCGACCACTCGCGCCTAGTCCACTCAAAAGCTACCTGCATATCCAATTCGGTGAGCTCCCATTTTGCTTTCTTACTGGTTCGGTCTGCTAACGTATGATGACAGTCATTCTGCGCATCCTCCCTCATGTAAGCCATGTTCTTAACAACCCATGTACTCCAGTTTTCGATCAGCTTCGTTTTCAGATCGTGCTCGTCTCCCCGACTTAGATATAACTCGTCGTGCTCAGTCAGGGATAGAGCCTTTCGGGTAATTGCAGGACTTTGGTCATTGAATTCAGCAGGCTTGAGAAGGAGGTTCCATTTCCGTGGTAGCAAAGCTGTTTCCACTGCTTGAGGCTGGTTTAGTGTAATGCTTCGGGAGTTGTCGGGAGTTGTAGATTGGAGACGAGGCCGGTTGAGAGCATCTATTATGGAGATGTAGTAATCGGGTAGAGCATCAAAGAGAATAGCATGGTTTGTCCTCCACGGGTGATCCTGGCCAATTTCGGATCGTAATGTAGCCTGCATTTCACTTGCAATGTTATTGTAGGTTACAACGGTGTCAATGTACTGAAATATTCTTTTCTCCCAGTGCAATGTGACTGCGTTGCGCTTATTGAGGTCGAAGACTGTCAGGTAGAGATGTTTCTGTTTAGCCTGGTTCCTAGTGAGCGTAAAGTATAAGGCGAGATTCTCAGAGGTTTGAAATTGCAACAGAGGGCCCGTGTACGAAGTAATCCACTCGAGGAATAGACTTTCCGGAACCAACGCAAGGGTATTCTCGCCTGTCTTTTTATCCTTCTCGGTAGTGACTAGCGGTTCATGCTTCGTCAGTTTTAGCTTCACAGTAATATCCGTCCTTTCGTCGAAACTTGGGTTCCACGCCCAAAGCAGAATTCGAATTATCGACAGTGCACCTTCCAGTAACAGCCAGATCAAAGGACCATTCCCATGGCTCCCACTAACCAATGTGAAACAGCCAATATATCCGGCAACGGTAGCAGGAAGAGAAAGGGCAAGGACTGTCCACGCGATGAAGATGAAGGTGCGATTCATCAGGGTATGTTCGTTGCGCAGTTTCCGCAAATTCTCGCGGATGGTTTCTGGCTCGGAAAACTCGAATGTATTCATTTGGATAGAAACGTCACGAGGGCGATCTCGACCTGCCGCAGAATGTTCAACCGAAAGGGAGGCGGGCAGATTGCCTTCGTCTGGACCATCGCTTGACTGGGTGTTGGAAGGTTGAGGGCGCAGATATTGCTCAAGGTCCCAGAGACACTCCTCGGATGGAAGATTCTCGTCCCATCGAAATGCATTCTGGCTGTGAACATCCAGATCAAGGTCATTCTTCTGTTCGTGAGTATCCAGATCATTATCCTCCTCCGGATCAGGGTCGTTCTTCTCTTTGTTCTCTGATTTGATGCCGTTCTTCTTTTTGTTCTTTGATTTGATGTCGTCGACAAGCATGCGATCCATGATCATGAAGATAATCCGATTCTTCATTAGGGAGACGATGCGCGATTGGATGAGGAATTGACAACAAACTACTGCAAGGGAACTGCCGACAGTCCGGAGAAGGGGGAAGATCCAAGATGAATGCACCACTGAATGTCTAAAACGTGGCAAAATGAGGGAAATATAGGGAAGGACGCTGAAGACAGCCGCAACCATTGTGCATACGACGAGCATGACATTCCATTCTTTGGATTTCCATTCGACCGAGAGATGTTCGGGGTCCTCGATGTGTTTCTCCTTGAGAATCTCCAAGAGTCGTGTTTCGGCTGTATAACGAGTCCCGTCCATCGCAATTAGTGGAGCGACGGTCCCGATAGGTTTGAAACCGGCGTTATCGAGTGTTCTGGCGGCCAACCAACGACGGCCACGGAAGGTCACGGAGAGTTTGGGATATGGTGTGAACCTGAAAGAAAACGAAGGTTTAGGAACGGAAATACTGGAAATGAGGACAGATGTGCCAAGTTTGACAATGCCAAGACTCCCGAATATTGAAAGAGGCGTGGCTGCAGCATAGAGGTAACCTCCTTCGAGAGCAGATCCGACGTGCCTCTCGCACTGTTCGGTTCCAAGAAGAGGTAGGAGCGCTGCGATATCTTGTATTCCCCCGGTTAGTGTCGTTCCAACGTTGGGTGGCTGGGACATCCCTATATAACATACATCAGGACGATTTTGCATCTGTGAATAAAGACATACTGAAGGTTTTCCCAAGCGCGAATCAGAGTTGTACCTGTATTCTCCGAGAATGAGCAGCAGTCAGGTATACACACCACGTTCGGGCTGAATGCACTCACCTTGCAGTGGGGGTTTGAGACAAGGTGTGTTTTCCCAGTAACAGCATTGGTAATGGCAGACAAAACCTTGGCAGGTGCCTGGCCGCATCCACATGCCAAAATTGAGCAGCGTGTACTACTTATGGCGTCCACAGTCTGTCCTGCACTACCGTTTGGTTGAAACTGACTGAATACAGTGCTGCAAAAGGGAGAGAGTAGCACGACGACTGAGCTAGCATTGTTTTCGGCTAAACGCCCAGTTTACAACTGTTTATGAACTGCTGGACGGAAGACATAGTTTAAACATTGAAGGTACCTGGAACTCCTAAATTGGGTGTTCGGTCCGTAATTTTACCCAATAATAGATACGGTTTTTGTAACGGATCAAATGCTAAATAAATCGTAGTTCAACTTTTTATTTACAAATTTAATTTCGTTGTTCCAACCAGATTTGATAAGAATGTTTTTCTTTCTTTTTATCGGAACTGCTTCTAGACTAGTTGAACAGTTAAAAAATGAGTGGAGGCTCTCAAACCTACGGGGAAGGCATTGGGGTCGTTTCGTGATGCGGAAAGCAAACGCTAGAACAGGTTGCAAACAAAACTGATATTTGAACCAGCCATTTTCTAAATCTTTTCGCTTACAACCTTACCATGATGGCTAATGTAGTTCCCAACCACCCCAATCCTCAAGCTCTGTCTCTTTCGAAAAAAATGAAGAGAACTCTCAAGCGTCCCATGCGTCGGCCGTGGGAATGTTTAAACGGCACCAAAGCGTCACCAAGATCTTTGATGCCAAAGCAATGAGTAATCCGACGCTGCCCTCCTCTATTGACAATCTCCTAGCGACCACCGAACAACTTGAAGATTTCCCTGTGGCATCTGATTTTCCTGGTAAATTCACGATTTTGATTCTCCTTTCCTTCGCCCTGATGTCTTCGAAGGAGCTGTTTGCTATGTTGTCGCACAGGAGGCTCGAGACCATCTTGTGCGAAACCTTGCAACATTCGAGAAGATTTTTGCAGACTTCAGTATTCAAAAATCCGACTACCGGCTTCTGGCGGGGTTCGATGAAGATCTCATCCGAGGTCGCCTGGGCTTCTTGAACCAGATACATCTTTTGATTCGTTCTGAGCCTTCAGATATCACCTCCTTCCTATCACACCTATCGCCAGCACTAGAGGGGTTCTCAGCTTTTGTCTTCACTGACAAGTCTACATATCGTATTCCTTCATCCCTTTCCGAATTCCACAACATTGCTCGCCGTGCTACCCGCAAAACCATTCATGAACTCCCGAGTTGCATTTCGACTCTGTCTCAAGACGTAGGGAATGGGACTTCGACCGTTGGGGGCATAACCAGCCAGGGCAACAACGGAGGGGATGGTTCAAGGAGAAAGGGCAAAGAGCGAGAGGTTCCTGAGCCGAATTCACCTCCTGATTCAGGCAGAACAGCCGACAACGACACAGGCCTGGAACCCCTTGGCCCAGACGGTGATGATACTCGGAGTGCTGAGATTTCATTTCGTGTCATCACTCATCTTCATCAATACGATCAGCCGCGTGAACAAGATGCACCCCGCGGCGAACCGTTTCAAAAACTTCAAGTCCAGGGCACAGTCAATACCAAGGTATGAGCCCACTCTTTTTTTAGTCATATATATCTTACTGTCCAATAGAGAATTTCCGAATTGCATAACCCACGCCGGTTCGCAATTTGCGACACTGAATTCACAGAATTGCGTACGACCTTCGAGTCCGCAATAGGAAAGCCAACATATCGTCATTTCCAGCTCGACGTTCGCATTGATGCGAAGGAAAAATACGCGCATATCACGCAAATACGGCCAGTGTCGACGTCAAAATACAATCCCGAGTCGAAGGTTTCGAGCGGATCGAAGAAAGCATGGAGTATATTAGGGTCAGCCACGCTCTCTTTTCCGAAGCCTCAGGGAACGATTGGCGCCAGTGGAAGCCAGACAGGGGAAAAATCCACTGCCATCGAGAAGACTTCCCTTGTCTCCAGGATTATACAGAGGGATATAGGGCCAACTATTTCGTGGTCCTTTCACATTGCCGACCCGTTTGATCAAGATACTGGTCTCACTCTATCTTCCGAAAAACTTCCCCGTGCCCATTTTGAATTTCGAGCAAAGAACCCAGCCCCACCGCCCAAATATCTGACCCTCGAAATATCAACCTACTGGAGTCTGTTGTCTGCTCATGCTACTAGTAGCGCCTGGCTCAGTTCAGAGGATACGCCCTCATTTTCGAACCTTTGTCAGGTCGTCACACTCGATTTGCCATCGGACCTGCAAGGGTTCCATAAGTACAATGCGGACCTTCTTGTTTGGCCGAAGCACTCGAAGCTGGGCGCCACCGTGACCAAGCCCGGGGGTGAACTCGAGGAGGGTGTTGGGGGCTTAGTGACGACGAAGGTTGTCGACACGGACCATCACATCGACTCATCAACTTAATTCAGGTCTGCCGCATTGTATGTCTGATATCACGCGTATTGCGTGTTTGCTCGTCTCTCATATTTTCTCGTCTCTGTCTCTCTCATCTTTCATAATTCCTTGTTTCTCATAATTCCTTGTCTCTGTTGTGTAGTTACCCGTTTCTCATATTTGCTTGCTTCTCATATTTGGTCGTCTCGCATATCTTCTACAGTACAGCTCGTCTATCTAATATCATTATAATTTAGGATATCTCACCCTAAAGTTCTGGATGGTGCCCGAGGATAACAATGCTTCCTCACCTTTGACTACAGTGACTTTCCCTGCGTCTGGGACCAGGGGGTTATCCTCGCATACGAGGTGGCTTTGATCTATTACTAGTCATGACATGGAGTGTTGATATATTTCTCCTCTTACCAATCGACTCTACTACGGTTCAACGCTAAAGCATTACCTTGGCTTTATCAAAGCCATATCCAAAAAATTTCACGTCTACCATATTCTAAGAAAACCGACCTCTGAGTGGGCCACCCGCGACGGCTGATTCGCAACTTGGCCTTGTTCAAGCTTCTAACGGTTGACAACCCCGAAGCTGTCTCTCGTATCACGAGTTATGTTAGGTTATAAGACACTGTGGGGATGATGTGCTGAATTGGCCGCCTATCACCGGGTTCGCTGGCGAACCCGAGAAGTAATAAAGGTAAGAATGCACAAAATCGATAGTAAAAGGCTACTGAGTTCCTTTTTCGAGCTCAAACCAGGCTCGAAAACCTGTCTGCCTCCGACCGTAACCACGGTAATGCCGCGTTCTCATTTTGAATCTGTGCTTACACCGACTGTTTCATATACCTTACAGGTTCGGCGTCGACTCAACCTCTCAACATCTGTGATCGATTTCCGATCGCATTCGTGTGCGGTGGTACCCGCGGCTTAACTAGTCATCCAAGAAGAAAGGGGGATGAAATGGAATGCGTCTCTGCATGGGTTCGTGTTTTGCGTTTGACCAGTCTTGGCAATTTTCTTCTTCAACCCCACAGATCATACTGCAACTGGCAGGGCTCCCCACGTAAGCCCCGTCCGTCGCAGCAAGCCCGTTACTAGGTCCAAGTGCGGCATGGTAAAGGTCTCCAAGATCTCGACGTTTTGTCGGCCAGACCTTGCACGCCAATCCCGATGGGGCGGTGACACATGTTGGAACGACGGGCCTCAGGATTGGGGTAGTAGTTGATGTATTGAGGTGGATGGTCACGACCTTGGTGACTTCTTGAAGTCATACTCGACGTTCACGAGCGGAGAGAAAGGGAAGCAAGATTTCAAATGGCTGTTTCGTCTGGGGCAGAGTAGATCGTTCCGAGGTTCTTCTGATTAGACTTGCCTGCATAGAATGGTAAATGAGCATACTTAATTGAAGAAGAGGCAGAACGTACGGTTCGCATGGTGGATGATTGGACATGGGTGTGAGTAGAGGGCCAGGATGTGCACGTTTTGAAGGACCACTAGCGACAAGACCAGACTTGGAGTATGAGGGAGGATTGAGAAGGTCTTCCACAGGAACCATTATCAGAATTACAGCGGGTTTCCAAGGTAAACGTATGCTCACTGGTTTCTTTCAATGCCCATCCCTCCGGAAGGTCAAAAGTCCTCTCTTGTCTATTGCGCATTTGTAAGAAACCATTCATGTGTATTCAAACAGCCCGAGACATTCGTATTCGTTAAACGTTATAAATGCACAGTGGAGACCACGCCCATTTCCTGGGAAATCCGAGACTGAATCTCGTCGTGCAAAGTTGGAAGGCCAAGATAAGTGCATCACGAAGGAATGGGAAGGATAGTGAATGCCGTGGGCAGGACCGATGGGAGAATGTTAGGGTGCTGGTGTATATGAAACCAAGGTTGAAATGAAGGGACAGGGGTGAAAGGGGGAGAAGGAAGTTGTACGGTCGGCTGGTCGATGTCAGATCATCTGAGTGCGGATTTGTTGGGCCACCCAAGTAAGTAGTTCAGCATAAAAGTAAGACAAACGAGAGACGAGTGAAGGAGAAGATGGCGGTTGTGCTTTCTTGTGATTGAGAGAGATGCGAACATTGGAATCACTGCTGGAGGCCACAAATTTTGCCGGGTGCAAAAGCGATGCAAAATGGAAATGGGAGTGTTTTAAATTTGCATCAGGCAACGACACTGCTGGAGGCCACAAATTTTGCCGGGTGCAAAAGCGATGCAAAATGGAAATGGGAGTGTTTTAAATTTGCATCAGGCAAAAAGTTAGATTCCGAATGAATTCTGCATTGATGCAAAACACAGTAAAAATGTATCCAAATTTAGAAACTCTGCATCAAATTTGCATTTTACAGATTTTATTATTTTGCATCGGTTTTACAAGAGGCAAAACACAATAAGAATAGAATAATCTGCCCTGATTTGGTGAGACATACAATTTATCATTTTGCACTATTGCAAAAGGTGGTCAAAATGTTTCATTCATTTCGAGTCCAAAATTATCAATTTTAAACAATTTTAGACACATTTAGCAGAACCGAAAACTCGGTCAGAATCTTGCATTCTGCGTGATGCAAAATGCATCGCACACTGTCGTGTCCACTTAAGTGGGCAGGTCAGTGTGCAGTCAATGCCCCCGACTTCAGGGATCGGAGGCAATAATATTACATTCATCAATTACTGTACTATAAATTTGTACTACATATATATAAAATAGCATTGAAGAATCCTGTCGGCCACTGGGATGGAATTTCATTGCGGCAAGTCAGCGGTTCAAATCGAGTTCACACACAAATCGGAGTGCGGAGAAGTGAATGAGGACTAACGTTCAGGTTCTGAGGATATGTGAATGCAACGAGATGATGGATGATACAGATGTGAGCGGCAGCTTCTTATTTCGAGGCAGTGATGAATGTGGCGATATGGCGATATGTGGCGTGAATGTACTAGTCCTGGGACCTATCCCAGTGTTGCGCACCCCAGCGTAAGCTGTGGACGGAAGTGTGTATGTGTTGTAGATTTGGCGTGGACGGGGGCAAACTTGCATGAAATGTCATGACGAGGTGCAAGCTGAGTAGGATCAATGAGATGAACCACAGGTTCTATCATCCCGCTTTTCCCGCTGTTTCTGATACCCCCATATCTTCAGATTCCTCACCTCCGCCCAATCACTTAGCAGATGCCGCCGTATCCTTCTCGAGCCCTCCATTGACCCGTTGCCAATCTTCAACTAAATTATCCAATCAGCCTGCACTTGCGCCATCTGCTGCATCTCCTTCATCAGTGCAGACGGAGGAGCAGACGTTGCTGGTAGCAAGCGAAGATGACCCGAGTCTGGTTCTACGCATATAGCATCATATGACGCGGAAGCGCCAACAGAAAATATTGTTGAGGAGCAGAGGAGCAGCAGTGGTGAATATGACCAGGAAGATGCATCAAGCAGATCGAAGCGGATGAGGCTTAATGGTTACGGAGCTCGTCGGCCATCTTACCCTCGCTCACACAGTGCATTAAGAACACCACTCCCACCAAAGTGAAACACTAAACTGTATCCCTTTACTGGGCGAGAGGGATATGATGGAGGTTGATAATGGGGAACGAGAAAGGGAGCAATATCGAAAATGAAGCCTTCTCCTTCCCTTTGCTGGGACACGACTCGGAAGCCGAATGTGAATCCTCCATGTCCCTGTCAGGCTGGACCGATGGGACGTCGATGTGCTGGAGATCAGTATAGAGGATGCAAGGTTGTCGTAACTCATTGGAGACGACAGCGTTTGAGACGGCACTTAGAAAAGATCGCGCACAATTATCGACGGCTGTCGTCGTTTTGGCGGGGGAGAACCTAGCCTTTCCCTTGGTATCAACAACGGGGCCGTCAACATCGCTATTCACGTCTGACACAGGGGGACATGCGAAAGTCAAAGGAGCTGCGGGGTCGAAGGAATGAGGAGGCCATCGAAAGGGTCAAACTGAAATAGAGACTCATCCATATTGTCAACGTCGTGTGGGGCCTTCATGGCTGTAGCCGATCTTCTTAGTTCGAGGCAGTGATGAGTGTGGCGATATGGCGATATGTGGCCCCAGTGTTGTGCACCTCGGTGTAAACAGTGGACGAAAGTGTGTATGTGTTGTAGGTTTGGCGTGGACGGGGAACTTGCGTGAAATGTCATGACGAGGTGCGAGCTGAGTAGAATCAATGGACATCGTGCATCGGATAGTAAATGCTAAACCAACCGAGAGGAGCTGTGATGATGTCCTTGATGGCACCGAGGAATGAGGAATTGTGAAGCAACAAGCACGCGTTCAGATCATCGAGCCTGTTCAATTTGAAGAAATTTCCATTTGTCGTGGACACCGAATACCCCCTTTGAAACCGTCGTCTTCCAGATAGTCCTTTTCTCAACGTCACTTCCAATTTCGAGGTCGCAATTTGTCCGACAGCTTCCGAAGATGTCGGCCGGAAAAAGGGAGAATGAGGGGTTTTCATAACGTAGCCATTTGTATAAAGCATGACAAGCAGAGCAAACAATGAAATACATATAAATTGATGCTTTACGAACGAGTGTAAAAAAATACGATGGATTAAAAAGTTGTTTATTGAGCCTGCGCCTCCTGCAAGAAAAGGTTTAGCCAGTAATCACACTGGAGACTACATGCAATACCTGATCAACAAATTCCATGGCTCTTCTCTCTTGATAGCACGGATCGAGGAAACCTTTTGGTTGTTAAATAAAATACCGAAGAACTTATCCGCAGTGACAAGCATTTCTGGCCGGAAAGTAGTTGTGATGAATTGGGCAGTAGAAGACAAAAATTGGATCATGGCTGGTGGCTAATTAGACTTGAGCTTTGCGGAAATCAGAAGATACCCACACGCTAGAGCCGTCCGATACTGGGCATCCAAGTTGGCATCGATCTAGACGTAATTTGGCATGCAATCCATGAAACTAGTCGAACAGTGCACACCTCATCAAATAGGTAAAAGTGGGTAGGGTCACATTTTTGAATGGCAAAGACTAAGAAAATCAGAATGAAAAGGATACCAGTGTCGCAACTGACAAAAGCTCACCTAATGCAAGAGCAACAAATTGAACGCCAACATATCTTTCTTCCTCCTCTTCCGAGATTGACCACCAATTCCTCTTCCTCTCATGTTATAGCATTCGCCAGTGGAGTTCACATTTCCGCCGCATACGATTCAATTTTGGTTCGTAGCTCCGTCAATTCGGTTTCCAGCTCCTGAATATCCATTTCCGATTTCTCTGTCCTGTCTTTCGATCGATCTTTCTTCTGTGACCAAGTATTTCCCTCTTCGACCAGTCGGTCTCTCGAATCTTTTATCTGATTCAATTGGCCCATTGCAACAGTGATTTTACCCCCCAATCTGCGTGATATCATGCTCCAGTCTCGAAGCGGCTATCTTGACTTCCTGAGATTTTGCTTGACTTCCATCACACTTTCCACGGCAAGTGGTAACGCTCTTAATCGCCTCGATTCTCGACCGTCGAATATCGTGATACCCTCCACCTCTTCGATCGACTTTATCTCCATCAAGAGTGATAGTGTTGATACCGTGACTCTTAACATACGCCGCTGCCATGGTAAGTTCCTTGCATACGCATGTCTTACCGAAAACTTGCTGAAAGGCCTTCTCGTACTTTGGATCGTATTGAATTTTTTGAATGAGTGGCTCGATATCATGTGAATTTGGCATAGTTGGATTTTTTGGTTTGAGTCGATTGAGTGGCATGAACATTACTCTGCCTGTCTTCTCTTTGAGCATCGCATCGAGCACCTTTGACGCCGTTTCGTCTGTATCAACAACAACGTGGAATAAACTCAAAACTACTATGAGCAATCAGAATGAGTTTGAAACAAAGAGTAGTACCTGTTGCCAGCAGTTAGCTCAACGGCGATGTTGTACTTTGGATCAGTAACGTCAAACAGGCGGAAAAGAGGGCCATAAACGCCTCGAAGATTATAGCGTTCGGCGATGCTTTCAGACCTTGACTGGTGTCCTAATATGAAATTAAGAATAAATTCTGATGTTTACGAGCACTCGTACCTTGTCCATCATCCCAGCAGGCGATCTCTCTGCAGTCCGGAGCTCGTCCACAGCATGACTGACCAAGCTATCCAACTTGGTATCCTCTCGCCATAAATCTCTTCTCTTCTCCGTCATCTCCGTTCTCCGTTCTCCGTTCTCCGTTTTCCATCCTCCAGTTTCCCTTGTACATCCTTGATGAGTTCATCGACCTCTTTTTGCGATTGCCGTGAAGAATCCAGATCTGCCTGTGCGGTCTCCAAGGCTGTCGCTTGATTTTTCTGGTAAGCCGTGACAGAGACGATTTCTTGTCGGAGAAACGCATCTCGGTCAGACTTCGTGCGAAACTTCGATACCCGTCCTTGTTTAGCATAGAGCGCGTTGAGACTTGCACTAGCCTCATCAAGCCTCCTCTTTTCTGTGATCTCCAAAGCACGCTGGTCCTCCCACTCGGGTAACATCCAACAAGGCCTTTTTCTCCGTAATCTTTTCGTCAACCTCTTTTAGTTCTATCTCATAATCTTCCCTTCTTCCCCCAGAGTGGTCGGTGGCCCGAAGGTCTTCCACGATACACTCGAGTTCGGTGCGAGAACGAATCAAGTCAGTTAGTTCGGCTTGACTATCACGACGGCTCTGAGCGACAGTCGCAAGTGAGTGCCTTGCTTCAGAGATTTGTTTTTCAAGACTCTGGAAACGACGGTTGTCAGTTGTTCAATGTAGAACAGGATAGAAAACGTACGAGTCGGCCTTGAGCACGGCACAACTGTCGCCGCACAACATTGCTCCAGGATTAATTTCGGCACATTCTGGGTGTAAATCAGATGTTAGCTCCTGCAGCCGATGATCCTGCTTAACAACATACCTGAAGATATTCTCGCATACCTTCTGTTATCTAATGCTGGTGAAATAGTTGAGAATCTGGTATTTTTGGGATGTCCATGGGGCACTCCTGGCCGCAGTACCTTGCCGTGCAACGTCGCCGACACTTTGCAAACTCTGGTGGTAAGTCTCTCATTTTCCGCGTATCACTAACTAATGAGTCGTCAGCATTTCCGCCATAACAACGAGAGAATACTTACTATTGGTACATTGGCAAATTCCAGCCCTTACATACCAGAGCTGGCTACTTTGACACATCTTCCAACCCCTCCGGCGTCTCTTCCATTCCATCAAAATCGCTGCCTAGACCGACACTTGACAGTGCAAAAAAAAAATCAATGCGAAAAAAAGGGCTTAAATGTTGAGAACAAACGTACTGCTTTTTCCCTGCCACCTTTGCGATATGTTCCACATGATCTGCAACTCCAGCAAGAGTAGCATTCCCAGGCTTGGCAACGAACGAACGAACGAAGTTGACCATGACGACTGCATCTGTCTTGTTCAGTCCGATACCAATGAGTCGGAGCACATCATCGGGCACATTTCGCGGAACGTCGTGCACGGCACGAGCTGACGAATGGGACCAAATTACTGGTGATTTTGTGATGTTGAGCGTTTGCTTAGCGGTATCATCTGAAGTATGAGACAAATCGATGAGCGTGCCGAGGCGGTTCATTTCTTTGATCAAGGATTTGCCCAAGGGACTAGGTAGAAATTTGTTGATTCAAACTGTTAAGTGATTCAAATCTCCCGAGGAAAAACGTACCTTAGGCCACCGTGAAGAGATTGTTCTCCACCACACGAATCCGCAAAAGCGTTATGACACGAATGAGTGAGGGTGACATATGTCATCGTACGTTGGATAGTAAAGGGATACAGTTTAGTGTTTCACTTTGGTGAGAGTGTTGTTCTTAATACACTGTGTGACGAGGGTAAGACGGCCGACGAGCTCGTTATATGCTGCTATATGCGTAGAACCAGACTCCGGTCGTCTTCGCTTGCTACCACCAATGTCCGCTCCTCCGTCTACACTTCTAAACCAGCCGAGAGGAGTTGTGATAACGTTACCGAGGAACGAGGAATTGTACCGAACGAAGTTCATCAGGAATTCAGTGAATCCCTTATTTATCAGTGATCGCTCGATTCGCTCTACAACGCGAAGCCGTCCAGGAGTAGCAGACTGACAAATCGTTGTGGTTGCAATAAAGTGTATGGTCCCGTCCCTGATCGTATTAGTGTCTGCACGAACTCCAGTGGTATGGATGGTGGTAGATTCCACGAGCTCGTTGCTACGAGCTCTAACATCTCTCGATTTCTACAACACGCCAAAAATGAGACTGTCGGTTCAAAAATTATGTAGAACAGTAGAAGTTGGCATACCCTTCCCATCAGCATCTTCCTTCACCAGGAACGGCTGAAGCACCTTGTGCAAATGATAGATGATAAACCTGAGCTCTTGCTTGAAGTAATTACAATTGGGAAACACTACATAGATAATTCCAATCGACTTCGATTTCAATCAGCAAATGGATTCCCAGAGAATATAATAGATAACGTACTCATCCCAGTTTCTTATAAACATCTTCCTTGAGCTCTCGCGCATCGCTGTTAGGAAAAACCCGCTGAATAACGATTTTCGTGTGGGTGCTTTTAATTTTCTTGAGTGCCGGGTTTTTCGTCTGTGCCTGCCGTTGCCAAACGATGTTTGTTGACCCATCTGCGAGCGTCTGGCCACGGTCGACGCGTATGTCATTATCTTGCCATAGTCGTCCACCGGGATGCTGAATCTCGATCTTCATCTTTATCAATCCATAGAACTTGACTGGGTCACTCCTTTTGAAAAAAGATTTGAAAAATGAACGCAGTCCTACAGAAAATGAGAACCAATAAACTTGAATGGTCTAGGGCACTCACCGCTCATGACTTGGAGAATCTGGTGTGTGGTGGCGATGGTAGCTGTCGATTGGTAAATATTAGTCAAAACCTTTGAAATTTCCAACACACCTTCATTTGCCAACGTTTGTAGTTGCGATTACACCATCGATGGTCCCTCGTCCACATCTTCGTCCACGTCCGCATCTCCCTGTCCTCCATCAGCTCCAGCACAGGACAACGGTGGCCAGAAACTTATACACATCCTGACCGCAGTACAAGATGCAATAAATGATACCTTGAGTTTGCATACATCCACATTACATCTCCGGATGCTTCAAGGATATGTTCCAACAATCATCAGCAATACTTCAAACAGAACCTACAGTTTCCAAACTATTTCTGCCGCTTCTTCATTCAGCTGTAAGCATGTGGGAGGTTGGATTCTGATTCGCTTGCTTTATCCCTGTCATTGCTGTGGTCCACAGGGTCATGAGGTGAAGGAGAAGACGTGGAGATGATGCTGAAAAAATATGAAAGGAGAGTGATGAGTGATATTGGTGATACGTACGAGAAAGCATTAGCAGGGAAAGGATGCTGAGAAGAAGGTGACGGTAACGTAGACGTGCTTGCAATAGAGAGCGATCCATCAGCATCGGAGCGGTGTCTGCACAGATGGGAGTTAGAAGCAGTGGCGAACTGAGAAGGGCAAAAGTTACGTAGCAGGGCGACGACGTTCCATCGGAGCGACACTGAAAAAAGTAAGCCGGTGAACGACAACTGCAGATGCTTCAGTAACAAAAAAGAAGTGAAAACATTGGAAAAAGGCGCAACACACTGTCATGAGAGGAACATGAATTTGCTGTGCGCGTAGTGCAGTTGCACGCGATGGATATCCGCGCTTGAGATGATAACAAATCACATCTGTGTGCGAGATTGCTAGGTACGACTGCGGTTTATTGTACATAAACTACAAGGGTTGACGTGCATGCAAGATTGAGAAAAGAAAGAAGAAAAGACATGTGGTGGACCAGGACATGGAGAATTTGAGTGCGCAAACAGCTTCCGATCACTCCGTGAACGACCGAAAAGAGAACGGATGGCATTCGCTCAAAGATATGCGAGTTGGCGTCGCTCACTCTCTGATATATACGCGGACAATGAAAATTAATGAACCAACTCGTCTTCTTGCCATCCTTATCGCCTTAGATCAATCCGCCAGAGTTTTCGTGCGCTGTCCGGTGCCATTCCTTGAGGCAGCGCCGGAGATGAAAATCGTATCACAGCTCCGAAAACAACAACGGAACAATATTGTAACAATGGCGGACTTCCACATTTCATTAAATAATGAATGAACTCATCATCTTGCCTCCCTTCCTTATCGTCCGTTCGCCAGGTAGACCCCTGTTCGTTGGCCCCTTCCGTTGCCATTTCTGTATCTACCTCTGCTCTGCTGATGTCACATATCTCGGGCAAACGTGCTGCCACCTCACCTCTCCATTCCGAATTCTACAAAAGACCTAAAATAGGATTATCAGATAAAGAACTTAGAGCTTTGAACGAAGCACTTGAAGACTCCAGATAT